>Ga0172380_10000019_pt1 | contig 365542 bp, 353 predicted proteins | sample Leawe162metaG_FD_119747 | JGI IMG/M metagenome (GOLD analysis project Ga0172380, IMG submission 119747) | Leachate microbial communities from a municipal landfill in Southern Ontario, Canada - Leachate well 162 metaG | ecosystem: Engineered > Solid waste > Landfill > Unclassified | place... | reverse complement strand
ATTTGCGGGCACTTTTCTACACCATTTTGTTATTGTGCCAGGACTTACACCAAAGTGCCTGGCTGTTTTTCGAATGCCCCAGCCAGAGCGGACCTTTTTAACCGCATTCATCCTGACACTGGGCATGAATGGATTTGTTGTATACATACCTCCAATTCTATCAGGGTGTTTCCAAGGTATTGAAACATAACGTTCAAATTGACTTTTTGATTGAATTCAGGTAAAATAATCTAGTTTTCGGGGATTGGCTCAGTTGGTAGAGCGCTCGGTTTGGGACCGAGAGGTCGTGAGTTCGAGTCTCGCATCCCCGACCAAAAAATGCCTATGATTTTTTCATGGGTATTTTTTATTAATGAGAGATTTCCCTGCCTGCCGGCAGGCAGGTCCTACCTCGATAAACGTATCGGGAGTAGAAATAACAAGGAAATAGTTCTCACTTTGTTCGAACAATAATATGGTATTGGATCCCCGGGTCACCATTCGATCCCGAGCTGCTCATGGTCGAGGGATGGCGATGCCTGCCCGAGGATGACATTTGATGCAGGAGATTTCCCTGCCTGCCGACAGGCAGGTCCAACCTCGACAACGTACCGAGGGGTCGAAATGATAAGATAAAGATACTTTATAACTTTACGAACTTTGGACCTTAAAACTTATTCGTACCTCAGTGCTTCCATTGGTGAGAGCTTGGAGGCACGGCGGGCCGGATAGAAACCGGCCAGCATAGAAACGAAAACGGTCAGAGTTATCACTTCGAGCGCAAAATAGAGAGGCGTGATGAAAATTACCATCTCGCCGGCAATATTACTCAAACGCATAAGGTACTGGATCATTATATTGATAAATTCTCCGAATAGCCACGCTCCTCCCACTCCTGCAACACCTCCGCAGAGACCAAATAAAATAACCTCATATTCAAAAATCTTTTGTACGTCCTTGTTTGTAGCCCCGATAGCCTTGATGATGCCAACCTCATGAGTCCTCTCCAGTAATGATATTGTCATGATATTTACAATTCCGATCAAGGCGACTACCAGCGCAACCCCCCCGATGACTCCAAGTATTATCTGAGCTATCAAGAAAACCTTATCCACCTGCTCGATCAAATCAACAACCGACGTCGTTTTAAAACCCTTCTTCTCGATCTGATCTCTAACAGGAGCAACATTTTTTCGATCATCGGTTTTTACCTTCATCGAACTGTAATCGGACAATCCGGAAATTGTTTTTACGGCCGATAGAGGCATATACACTGCTGCGATAAGATCGTCGCCGGAAACGCCAGCGATTGTTTTGTCGATACTTATAAGCTTGGTCTGGGATAACTGATCGAAGGAAAAGCTTTGATTGGCTGGGACTACCAAAATATCTACTTTTATCGTTGTACCGATAATGCTATTTAGATCTTTCACATCAAAGTTCTTCGCAGCTGCTTTCGATATAATTATCGAATCATCGTCAAATTTCTTACCAGCCTCCAGTTTAATGCCCTCAAAATCAAGAGCTTCTAAATTGATCCCTTGCAATAATATTTGCGAGGTTGAGTCGTTTAACCTCGCTTTTGCAGTTTGATTGAGAGTAGGGCTAACTAAGGTAACATGATCGACGTTGATTAAATCTTCGGCCGTTTTATCATCAAGTTTGTTCAGCGAATCTTTGCTGACGGATAGAGTGATCGTTCGAAGAGTGTCGAAAGAGGCTAGTTGGGACTGAGTAATTTGTTGAAGTCCGATGGCCAATGAAACTAGGGTGACGATGGAACCAACGCCGAGAGCGACACCGAGGGTTGTTAGGAAAGTACGTAACTTTTTACTCAAGAAATGAATTTTAGCGATATGAAGACTTTCGAAAAATCTCATTCCGCCACTTTTTTTGTCGGAAAAATAGTATTTAAGAGCAGGGTTATCCTTTGCATCGATCCTATTTTTATTGGAATTGATTTGAGCTCTGGCAATTTTTCCATCTTCCATATGGTAAACTTTATCGCCGTATTTTACATATTCAGGATTATGCGTTACAAGGACGATGGTTCTGCCCCAGTCGTTTACTTGTTTTAATATTTTCATTACTTCGTCCCCAGTCGGAATATCGAGATTACCGGTAGGTTCATCAACGAAAAGTATCCATGGATTTGCTGCCAAGGCTCGGGCGATGGCAACCCGTTGTTGTTGGCCGCCGGACATCTCACCGGGCTTATGAGTTCCTCGATCTCCCAGACCGACCGCCTGCAATAGTTCCCCTGCTCTGGCAATCGACTTTTTCTTACTAGTTCCGGATAATAATAATGGCAATGCAATATTCTCAATAGCGCTCAAAGTTGGTACAAGATTAAACTGCTGGAAGACAATGCCAATTTTGTTCCTCCTGTAAGCCGCTAATTCATCCTGACTCAACCGATTTAGATCAACATCCCTAACAATTACGTTTCCTGATGTTGGCGAGTCTAGGCCTGCTAAAAGTGAGAGAAGAGTTGTCTTACCGCATCCCGAAGGACCGTAAATCACCACGAAGTCGCCGGCATCAATTTCCATGTTTATTCCCCGAAGGGCATCGATAGCATTCTTCCCGACAAAGAAGGCCTTTTTTAGATTAATTGCCCGAATTACGGAGGAGCTCATTTTTTCTCCTGAAGTAAGTTCGGATAATTTTTTTCGATTTCAAGAAGCTCTTCTTCGACTCTGACCAGATCCTTCAACGCCTCAAAGATTCCAAGCGTAATAAGCAGAACAACAGTCCCGACTATAAAACTACCTACCGCTAGCATAGTTTTTTTCAGTAAATTAAATTCCGGATAAGCGAGAAGCAGATATATACCGATTCCGATGAAAAGACAAGCGAAAATAATCCCGATGACGAGTTCAAAATATGCACAGATTAAAATTATTTTTTTCTTCATTTGCAAATCAATTATTAAACCACTTCTCAAAACCGACGAAAGCCTTTGATAGGGCTTCTAGTATAATTTGAAAAACTGTTTGTCCCGTCAGAGCTTTATCGGTATTGAAAATCTGGTCTGCACTTTCCGCCAAGTTCTCTCCATTTTTATCCAACGCCCTAATCTTAAAGTGATAAACAGTCCCTGGTTTTAGTTGATTTAAGACAATCGTATGGGATTGATTCAAAGCATTGTTTAGATCTGTATTCTTTTGATAGGTGCTATCCTCCCCGTAAAAGAGTTGGATTTGGGCCAGACGGTCTGTTTTGAAAGAAATGACGGCACTCGATTCACTCTTTCCGGTAGATCCCGACACCTTTATCTCCGAGATTGTTGGCTTGCCAACAACATTTATAGCACTACCTTCAAGCGACTCTTCCCCGACTTTTATGCGATAATCATATTCAATACCATCCTCAATAGTCAGATCCATAAAATGATCGGCGTCAACCTCGGCAATCCTCTCCCATGTCCCATTTCCCTTTATGGATCTCTCGACTAGAGCGTTACCATCGATCGCCCAATAGAGTAGAAATCCATTCTGACCATTGGTAATGATGGGTGAAATAACAACATTTTTCTCCCTCTCCAATGCGCTAGCCGGTTGCTGGAGTGCGAAGAGTAATATCGCAACGACTGTCATAGCCAGACAGAAAAATGTTAGATAAGCTAACCTATATCTTTTTGCAGAATCCATAATATCCTCCGGATAATTACTATTTTTGTCTTCAGGTTTTCATCCATTGGTTAAAACCGGAGAAAGCCTGTGATAAAGCCTCGAAGATGATATTGAAAATGGTGTCTTCTTTTGGCGCAGGACCAATAGTGAAGATTTGATCTTCGCTTTCGACAGCTTCACCGGTATTACTTTTGGCTACCATTTTCAAGTGATAAGTAGTATTTGGTCTTAGTTTCTCGATCAAAACTGTATGCGATTGGTTCAGGGCAGGATTCAATTCTGTTTTTTCTGCATAATCAGAACCCTCTCCGTAAAATATCTGGGCATTGGCTAATTTATCAGTTTTGAAATTTACGATTAAGCTGGCTTGACTGTTTGTAATTACGCCTTCATTGATAGATATCTGGGAAATTGATGGCTTGCCAGAGAGTTGATCTGATGCCTTGGCCACCAGTTTGCCAATTCTATAAGTATAGCTAGAATTGTTTTGCGGCGGGTAATCAAGATAAAAGTTTGCTGAGGTGTCGCCAATTAATACAAATGTTTCCCCGTCGTTGGACCTCTCAATTGTAACTTGACCCAAGCTCTTTGGCCAGTAGATTGCATAAGAATCTTTACCATTTGAGGATATATTTACAACAGAAATATCATTGGGCTCTTCTAATGAGGCGGCAAACACAGAGTTGCCGCGAGCAAATATTTCTCTAATAGTACTCCAGATTTTGTTCATTGACTCAGTGACATTATCAACGATAATTTCGAGTACAGTGTTCTCTTTGACGGTTTTGTTGGTTGTAAAGGTTTGGTCATCCGATAATAGCTCGTCGCCATATTTATCCTTGGAAATAACTTGGTAGTGGTAAGTGGTATTTGGCAGGAGATCGGAAAGTACGACTAAATGAGTCGAGTTGAGGCCGAGATCGGCTTCGGTATTAAAATTGTATTCAGTTGACTGACCGTATCTTACTTCTGTGCCAGCCGGAACGCTTGTTTTCCAGGAAATCGTTGCTTGCGTCTTTTCGCCGACTACTTCCGAAGGTTTGGCCTCAATATCGGAGAGCTCCAATTTGCCCTCGCCGATGATCGAACTGATCAGTTTTATACTTGTGCCATTGGCTACCTGGCCTGTCAATTTGGTAATTTCCGTATCCGCAAGTTTGGCAGAGATTTGATCTGTGGAGTTGCCGGCAAGATCAGTGGATTTAATGGAGAATGAAACGGTGGCATCCGCAGAGAGAATGTCCAGATAGGAAGAAATACCGGTTTTTTCGTCCGTCTGGACTTTTGTCAGATCATCCTCGCTAACTAACGGCGTATTATTGCGCGAAATCTGATAACCCTTTAATCCGGATGTTGTATCAGAGGACGATTTCCAAGAGAGAGCAACGGCATAAATATCTTTTGAGCGGTCTGAAGCATCAAACATTACAATCCCAGCCGGCGCTTCTGGTGCCACCGTATCAACAATAAACTTGAGCTCTGGTGAGAATGAAGAGAGGTTGTCTAGATTGTCTTTGGCTTGGATTCTTGCGTAATAAGTGCCATCAGCAGATAAGCTAGTAAGCTGGTAAGCTGGTAAGTTTTGATCAACTAGGTCAGATACAAGAATTTCTTTGCCAATAATATCTGAGGTGCCTGAGGTTGTACCAATGTTTAAGATATAGGATTTAAGACCTGAGTTAACATCAGTGGAGGCTGCCCAAGAAATTGTAATGTCTTGCTTGTTGATGTATTCAACAATCGTACCGTTGCAAGCATTGTCATCCTGAACTTGTTTCAGGATCTCTTTATTTGATTCCGGATCCAGTCCGGAATGACAAAGTATATTGGATCTGTTTGAGATGGTTGGTTTACCTGGAGTAGATGGCAGATCAGAGTCTGGCTTGGCAGATACTTCATTGGAGGTTAATGAATAGTTATCGATGTCATCTATTGCCTTAATCTGATAGTAGTAAGTGATTCCATTTTCAACTGTGGTATCGATATATGTAGCTTCATCTTTTGTTGCTGTGTTGCCAATCTTGTTGGTGCCAAGGTTAGGAGTAAAAGCAGGGGTGGTAGAGCGGAAGATGGCAACTCGGGTGAAGTCTGCATTTGTTGGATTAGTCCAGGAGAGAGAGACAGATGTTTGACCGGGAGTAGCAGTAAGATTAGTTACTTTAGCAGTAGGAGTAGTATCAAGTATTATGCTGGCAGTAATGACAGCTGATTCATTGCCATAAGCATCTTTGACCCTGAGATAGATTGCCTTCTCGCCATCACCCTCTGTCGTAGTCCAAGCTTTAGCTTGTTCAATCGCCCCATAGGATGAGCCGTTTAGATCTAACATGGAATTAGCCAGCTTCATCTCACTTGCTGTAACATTTGGTGTAATGCTTAATTCGATATTCGATTTATTCGTTTTGTTCGATATTGGGTTAGTCAGATTGGAAACAGAGAGAATAGCTGTTGGTTTTAATTCAAACTGAGCAGAAGGAGTCTTGTTTGAGGTGATATTTAAAAGCTCACAAACTGAAGTTTGATCTACTGGGTTTGAGTCGCAACCGGTCCAAGCGATGAAGCTAGAGGTAGAAGATGGAATAGCGGTAATGGTTAAGTTGCTGCCATAGTTGACAGATTGAGATGATTGATCGAAGGTGCCAGTGCCGGTGCCGGTCTTTCCAATAGTGACAGTGTAGGTCTTGAGAGTAAAGGTGGCAGTGATCGATTTATTGGCAGTGATGTTAGTCAGGGAACAAGCTGAAGCTTGGTCTCCGGAAGTACTATCACAGCCAGTCCATGAGGTAAAGTTGGAGCTAGTAGCTGGAGTAGCAACAGCGGTTAAGCTAAATCCATAATCAACCGATGTTACGAATGGAATTTCCAATTCGTTATCCCCTATCGCTATTTGCCCTGCACCATTGCCGGCAGTATTGATCGTAAGGGAATAGGTCTTCAGAGTGAAAGTGGCGGTGATACTCTTATTTTCCGAAATATTGGAGATCACACAAGCTGAAGCTTGGTCTACGGGGCTGGAGCTGCAACCCTCCCAAGAGGTGAAATTCGATGAAATGGCTGGAGTTGCAGTAATTGTAGTTGTCGAGCCTTCGTCAACTGTTACAGGAGATGTCTGATCAAAAGTACCATCGCCATTGCCGTCTTTACCGATTGTGATGGTGAATGTCTTCAATGTTGACGCATTGGCAGTGTCCCCAAAAGCGGTCGCAATACTATCGCCGTTTTGCGCCTTCACCTTGTAAATATAATTAGTATCAACCGTTAAACCTGTATTGATAAAGCCTAGGGCTCCACCCCAATCAGCATAGGTCTGCCAATCCTCGGCATCTTGAACGCTGCCGTCAGCACTTTTGACATATTTATCAAGTGTCTGATTATAGATGGCAAAGCGGGTATTTGCCGGATTACCGTTTTGATCAAGGGTGATTCGAATAGAATTTGATGACGTTACTGCCAAGGTCGGAGTTCCAGGGACTGCGGCCAAAGTATAAACAGTATCCTGATTTGAGTTATTGCTACCAATAAAATTGTAAACGTTAACGTGGCGAGTGTAGACTGTATTGATGGATAAACTCCCCTCAGAGTAATTAGTTGAGCTAGCTTCCAATGTTGCAATGTCACTATCTTCCGTATCCTGAACTTTGTAACCCGTTTCATTGGTAGCCGAATCAGACCAAGCCCAATTAATTGCTGTCGAGGAAGCAGCAGTACCATTGAAATCACTAGGAGCAAGTGGAGCAACGCAAGCAGAAGTCTCGAAACTTTCAATCGCAGAATAGGCTCCGGTACCGTTGGCCGTGGAAGTAGCAGAAACTTTCCAGTAGTATGTCAACCCGTCACTCAAACTACTTAGGGATTTACTAGTTTCTGTAATATCGTTGATAACCCCTAAATTTGTAGCAGCCTCATCTGTGCCATATGAAACATTGTAAGAATTCGCCCCGGTTGCAGCCGCCCAAGAGATCAAAGTCGTCGTCGAACAAATATTGGATGTTTGCAAAGAAGCAGGAGCAGCCGGCGGCGTCACATCGGCGGCGGCAGTTGAATAATCTGTTTCCACGCCATCACCATTTTTGGCTTTGACCTTCAGATAATACTGAGTATTTGCAAGAAGATCGGCATTATCATTATCCTTCTTCAAATTATAAGTTGTCCCGGTCTGCCAATCCATACCGGCTGGTGCCACGTAGGTCGTGTCATCGGTCGAATAGCGGATATAGTAATTCGTCCCCTCGGGATTCAAGTTTGGTGTGATGACAGAATCAACATGATAATTATCCGTCGTATCATAATCCCCTGCTGCCGAGATGGACGGAATATTGGCAAGCGTATATTTGGGCGCTTCGGCGTGAGCAGCGATCGATTCCCCAGTCGGACCGACTGAAGTAACTTTGACACAGTGTCGGGTGTTCACGCCCAGGCCGGTAATCGCTTTGCTGGTAGCGCCAGCATCGGCAGTAAAGTCAGCCGTCTCACCGTAAGTTGCCGCCGAACAGTCATCATTGCCATCAGCAACATAGACATTGAATTGTGTTTCGTCGGAGCTATTATCCGTCCAATGAGCAGTCAACCCGTCAGCTTGTGGGGTGTCTAGAGTAATGGCGCTAGGAGATTTGGTAAATATCCAGCCAGAGTTACCGGAAACATCAGTCGAATTATTCCCCGCATACCAAGAGGCCCCACCAGTGGCAGTAATGTCTTGAAGCGATAAATAATCGCCCGAAACAATACCGGAAGACTTAGTAAGAGTGGCAGGAGAACCAGCAGAGGAGGAATTTATAGTAATTGCATTATCAGCATCACCAGCGGCAGTAAATGTGCCGTTGATGGTTTGAGTAGTATCGGCCGTGAAAGTGACAATCTTCGGAGCATTAATAGTGAAATTGTTAAACGTATTAGCACCGGTAAATGCCCAGGCACCCACACCTCCAGCATCGATCGTAATGTTATTGTAGGCTAAACCAGCTCCTACAAATGTTCTTACGTTTGAAGATGAATTGGCTAAGTTAATCGTACCTAGATTAGTTACTTGATCAATTGTTAAACTGGCAGATACCTGCCAAGTGTTCCCAGCTGCCGTTGATGTGGTTTTCCAAATACCAGTTCCCATTTTTATGGTTCTACTAGCAGCGCCTGTAGAGTTAAAGACAGAAGTGGTAACATTAACATTATTTGTAGCAGCATCAAGAGTTCCGTTGGCAAATATTATTGTGGCTCCACAAGTAAAGGCATCTTGAAACGTATAAGTCCCGCCAAAAGCCTGGAATTGAATAGTAGTAAAACTTTTACCTGCGCTGGTTATCGTATGAGCTCCTCTGCCTTCAATATACATTGACCTGGAATTTGTAAATACCATGTCTGCAATAAGAGTTATTGAGCCATAAACCGTATTATTTATAGATGTATTCAATGCAAAGGTCGGTGTATTGGTGACGCCAGTCCAGTCAATATCCTTACCCAGACGAGGCATATCAGCAGTGATAGTTTGACCTAATGTCGGGATAGAGGTGGCATCAAAATGAACGTCATCCTGAGGCAAAGGCACTCGTCCAGAAAGCCGGGCTGCATCATAATAAATAGCCACATCATCAAAGTAAGCCACGGCGCTATTGACAGCGGGGGCATATAGATACAAAAGTACAGAGTAACAGTTTTCCGGAGCAACAAAAGTGGTCGCAAACTGGCTATAACTAGTCCCTGTGATCCCTGTAGTCGTTGCAGCAACCATATCAACACCGTTCGAACTGTCTCGAAGTCGATATCTGCCGGCGTTTGAGCCGTCGCCCCTACTCCAGAAACTCACCGTATAAGTCCGGCCAGGTCGTGTGGCGATACTGCCGTAAGTAAAATTATTTGTGCTGGCTCCTGCAGTAAACTTAGAAGCATAAGTTCCAGATCTGATCTCTTCAGCTACAGAAGTTTGTTCAATGGTGCCATCATTCGCCGGAACAGTCCAGCCAGTCGAGGAAAGACCTATGCCATTTTCAAAGCCAGGGTTTTGTCTCAAATTACCCCAATGGGTGATATCGCTCCAGCTGCCAGTGCCGCCGTCCCAAATTTGTGTCGATGCTGGAGTAAATGTAATACCAGTATTGCCGCCAGCATCCCCCGATCCTCCGGTAGCTGTCGATAAATTCCAATTAGCCGCGCCAGCACCTGTAATATCTCGGAAATCAGCATTGGAGATTGAAACAGTGCCGGCGGTGACAGTTGCGGGAGTGCCTATAGTATATGACTTTACCAATAATCTATTGGTAACACTATTACCGTCAATTGTAAGTGTTTCTGTAACATTGATGGGCTGTCCAACAACAAAAACAGATGTTTTATCAGCACCACCATTTACAGTTAAATTCGCAAAAGTTGGCGTATAACCATTTGCGGCAAGATTTGAACTGGTTGCCGCAGTAAAGACAACATTGTTATATGTTTTATTCCCAAATTGAGTATAAACCTCAGCACCAGAAAAAGTAATTGTCGAACTCCCAGTATCCAAGTTCAGATTTGTAAATGTAGCAATATCCCAGGCAGAACTTGCACTGCCGCTGTAAGCGATTGTAATATTTGACGAGCCGAGGTTGACAGCACGAGTATTGGAGTTGGAGGAATTAAATAGGCCAATATTCATCGCAAAGTTGTTGGTGTTGAAAGTGCCGCCCGTAACAGTGAAAGTCTTATCGGATACCATCAACAGATTGTCTCTCAAATTTGCCGTTCCCGTGCCAGCGCCGGCATTAATAATCATTGATACCGGAATCGTCAAACCGTTGGTGTAAAAATCAATCGTTCGAGTTGTTGTAGGACTCAAGCGCAATGTACCTGTGCCGGTGATCGTCATACCTGAACCAAGTATGCAATTAACCGATAAATTGTTTTCACCTGTTGCGGTCAAGGAACTGCTACCTAGAGCCAAAGTATGAATATAATTCGTGAAATCAAATGACCTAACGACCGCCGAAATGTCTGTTGATAAATCTCCAGAGTTTGCATCAGCATAAATATCGTCAACAGAGGTAGGCGCAATGCCCTCAATCCAAGTAGATGCATCACTGAAATTACCACCTGCTGCTGAGACTGTTCTGGTCGTGCCGGCCGTGGTTTGGACCGATACCCAATCACCGTAGCTTGTTCCCAAAAGATTTGTTGCATAGCCTCTATAGCAATAGTAATTGTTGCCATAAAGTCCGGATACATCAGCTGTAAATGCGCCTGTGCCAGTACCGGAAGTTACTTGAGTACCATCAGCAGCAGCTGAACAATCAGCTGATGCTGCTGCGACCCAATATATTCCTCTGCCTGTAATGTCCAGGCCACCGCCATTGGTAACATTGGCATTGGCAGTGAAGGTTTTGTCCCCTATCGAGGAAGCAGCTTCTGTAGTAATAGTTGGAGCAGCAGCAGCCGTCCAGCCAGTCGAAGTAGTAATAGTAGAATTTGCACCATAAGCCCAGGAAGCACCACCTGTGACATTAACATCAGTCACAGCAGAGTAATCAGTATAGACATAGCCAGATGGTTTTGTGAGCGTGGCAGGCGTGCCAGGTGTAGAAGAATTCAAAGTGATAATATTACCATCAGTGCCAGTAGCAGTAAATGTTCCGTTGATGGTTTGTGTAGTGCCGGCGGTAAAGGTGACTGTCTTTGGCGCATTGATAGCGAAGTTATTAAAGGAATTACTGCCTGTAAATGTCCAGGTTCCGGTTCCACCGCCAGTGATGGAAAGATTATTATACGTTTGTGCTCCACCGGCAAAAGTTTTGTTGCCAGTACTGACATTGGATAAAATAATTGTTGACCCTTCAGCGTTAAGAGTTAAAGCTGATGATGATACACCCCAAGGAGTTGAAGCGGCACCTGAAATGGTCCACGTTCCATTCCCCATATTAATTGCTCTAACTCCACTACCGGTCGAATCGAAATTGTACATGGAAAGATTATGATCATTGGCATCAAAAGTTCCTTTGGCAATAGTAAAAGTCGTACTACCAGTAATAGCAAGGTCATCCATAAGAGTAAGCGCCCCACCTATCATCTGCAATGTTATATGTTTGGAAATATTTTTGCCAGCCGAAGTCAGAGTTGCTGCAGATCTACTCTCGAAATATATGTCACCGCTCATAACCAAATTCATTGCAGAACCAAAAGTCAATGATCCATAAAGAGTTGTGTTGATAGTGTTATTCCAAACAGCATTGTTATTTGCACTGGACCAATCAATTGATCGTCCCATCCTCGGCATATCGGAAACTACTGTTCTATTAGCTTCCCCAAATGAGGCAAAGACAACGTCATCTTGTGGCAAAGGCACTCTAGAAGTCCACTTGGTAGAATCAGACCAATTGCCGGCTGTACCGTTCCATGTTTGAATGGTACTTGGTGTGAAATTAATACCAATATTTCCTCCACAATCACCAGATCCGCCAGTGATAGCCGAAAGATCCCAGTTGGCTGCTCCAGCACCGGTGATATCACGGAAATCAGAGTTTGAAATCGAATGAGAACCAGCTGTGATAATCCTCGCCGTTCCAAGCAAATTAGAATTGACCAGCAGTCTGTTAAGAGGACTATTTCCATTTATAACTAATTCTCCAGTTATCGTTTGGTTTGCGTAAAAACTTAGACTATCGGCCTTTGTGTCAGTACCGGTTCTTATTAACGACGCAAAACTATTTCCGTTTAAAATCTGCGCTGCACCGGGACCATTTAAGTTAACAATATTATAAGCAAGTCCGCCGCCAAAAAAAGCAGTAGAACTCCCTGGAAGAATTATCATTGAATTCCCGGCCTGGAATGTAAGATTAGTCGAAGTCCCAAAATTCCAACCTATACCGCCAGCTCCGTGAGCAGTTATAGTTGATGATCCAAGCTCAAGAGTTCTAACGTTTGAATTTGAGGAGTTAAAATTGCCTATCAACAACGTCTGGCCATTTGTGTTGAGTGCGCCTCTTGCCAAAGTAACTGTTCCCCAAACATTTGTAGTCAAAGCGTCCTGAAGTGTCCACCCTCCACCGATTCCATTAAAGGTAATATTATAATAAGTCTGACCACCTGATGTGAGAGTCTTGCCAGTACTAGTAGAGTTCATATTAATGGTTGACGTACCAGCTGTGAAAGTGCCGCCAACCCATTTCCAATTGCCATTTACATTGATGGTTTGCGAGCCGACATTTAAAGTGCCTGAATAATTTGTCGTATCAATATTATTCAAACTGGCAGCTACGTTGATTACTATACTGCCGCTGGTGGCAGTAGCTACCACATCGTCCGCCGAAGTTGGCACCAAACCTTCTCTCCAAGTCGAAGTTGAATCCCAATTTCCACCAGCATCAGATATAGTTCTGGTTATCCCAGCCGTGGTTTGGACTGAAACCCAATCACCATAGCCGGTGCCGACTGTATTTGTGCCGAATGCGCGGTAGCAGTAAAAATTATTGCCATATAGTCCTGTTATATCTGCCGTAAATGGACTTGTTTCAGTACCGACAACCTTGGTTCCGTCAGCCGCAGCCGAACAATCGGCCGAAGCCGCCGAAGCCCAATAAACGCCTCGCTCCGAAATAGCTGCTCCACCGTCATCAGCGATCGTGCCGTTGCCGGTAAAAGTTTTGTCTGCTACATCAGATCCTGCTTGAGTCGAGACAGTTGGAGCCGATGCCGGCAACCAGTTCGTTGTAGAATCAGCAGTGCCTTCAGTAGAATTGGTCGCATTAATAGCAACTGATGAGGTTGAGTCGGAAACAGTCACCCAAGCAACGGTAATGTGACCGGCAGTCGGAGCAATATTCCAACCCGTTCCTGGCGAAGAGGAAACAAGAGTAATTTTGTTATCGGCATCCGTGCCCGTAATCGTCAGGTCATTGGCAATCGTTTGTGTCGTTTCTGCTGTGACAATAATGGTCTTGTTGGGCGTGGCGTGAGTAAGATTATAAAAAGTAGTATCTCCCTGTATCGAAGCATCCCCAACAAGGGTAACGGTACCCGAATTATGATTGAAAGTTCCAGCAGAGTGGTTCCAGTCACCATTTACTGTAAATGAACTACCAGCCGCAGGAGCGGTGAATGTGCCGCCGGATTGGATAAAATTGCCCGCTGTAATATTATTTGATCCAGAAACAAACGTGCCATATGGCAAGCTCAAATTATTTGAAACAGTTAAATTGCCCTCCAAAGTAATTCCACCGGCTGCAGGGAATGTGTCCACATTTAGAGAATTGATATCAGTGGAAGTTAGGGCTTTGTTGTAAAAACGGGCTTCATCGAGAGAACCAACGTAAGGCTTAGTGCCGGCAGCATGGGCGCCAATTTTCAAATCCATTGTGTTGTTAATCTCATTTGTTGTGGCAGCGGAGTTCTCATATTGACCATCCAAATAAAGTGTCCAGACCCCACTTTGGCGGACAGCCGCCGCATGATGCCAAGAGGTCGTATCTGTAATATCCGTAATACCAGTTAAAGCAAAGTTTCCCGTTGTCTTGCCGATAAACATTGTCAATTTGTCAGCCTCGATTCCTACAGAGAAGCGTCCGTCTCCGCCATCGTTATTTGAGATGAATATATATGCGCTAATTCCCGCTATCGTCCTCTTGAACCAAACCCCAAAACTCATATCGTCACTATTGCTGATAATATTGTCCGGGACATTGACAGTGATATTGTTGTAATCAATTCCTGAAAAAGTTCTGGCATTAGCATACTTGCCCTCAGCCACATTAGTTAATGAAGTCGAAGTGCCGGTATTGTTGTTACCAGAAGAATCAGCCACAGTGGCAGTACCCGAGGCCTCGTCCATCTTGTAATAAGCAGTCATGCCAGTATTGATACTGTTAAATGCATTATTGCCAGTGGTCAAATTATAGAAGTTGCTATTGCCGGGGACTACACTCTTGGTGCCGGTATTATCCATTTTAACTGTCGAAGTATCAGCAGTGAATATACCGCCGGTGTTGTTCCAAATTCCGCCAACATTTAGAGTATAGCTATTTGCCTTGAGAGTACCGGCAGCGAGATTCAAATCGCCGTCAACGGTCAAGTTATTGTTTGCGGTAACTGTGCCATCATAACCAGAGTTTAGAGAGAACGAAAGAATATGATTGGAGAAAGAGGCATCTATCGTAGAGTTATCATCCGAGGTATTGTCGAAAATAACAGCGCAAGTGGCCGACGGGACAGTGTTGGCGCTCCAGTTATCGGCACTAGACCAATTATCATCATCGGCATCCCCGCCATCCCAAACACAAGTATTGTTGGCGGCGAAAGTAACGGCGATGGTGTGATCTGCGGTGACATTGGTAAACGAGTATGGCGAAGTCAGCGATCCTGTTTGTGAGACACCGTCGATTTTAATCTCTGCGATATAATGGCCAGCACTTGCGGTGATGATAAAGTCCTGACTGCCAGCATTTGCAACTTCAGTGGCAACATCTGGAGAGATGGCACCATTGGCACCAGCAGAAGGGGTAATAGTATGCCCGGTTTCTGCTACACTATGGCCGTTTGTAGTCCCAAGGGCAGTATGAGTTGTACTATCGCCATCAGTTTCCGGGGTATCTGAAGCCAGAACAACTGCATGTACAGTCTTACCGGCAGGAGCTGTAAAGGCCTTTACCCGTAAAACGGCAGCAGTTATTTCGGTCGAGCCTAGACTAGAGAATTTGAGCAATTGGCGGGCACTTTCAAATCCATCTAGATCATCGTAACCGATATATCCCTCTAGATAATCAGAACCAGCCTGCGAGGTATTGAGATCTATATAGAATGTCTTGGTGGTGAATTCCATCGCTCCCCCGACCGTAACGATCACTGCCGGGTCAATCGTACTAGCACCATTGACCAGAATATTTGGACGGGTGTCAGGATCATTATCCATGAATATTTGGATAGTGGCACTTTCATCATCACCCTTTAGGCCGATATAACAATCCTTGCTATTCGTACGGCAGTATTCCAGCTTTGCAAGGCCGTATGCGTTTAGGGCAATATCAGTGTATTGATTTGCCGCCAGTTCAACATCATCAGAAGCCACATAGTTTCCATCAATGTTGGCCGTAGAAGCGACTGGCGGAGTATAAACACTACTTGTGCCGAGTTGAGTAAATAATTGAGATCCGGTGTAAGTTGTCGTCGGGGTATCGTCGGCAAATACGGTTGCGTGCACAGTCCCGGTATAAGGAGCTCCTTCAGCATCTACCAACTCCAACACGAGAGAAGTTGGATCGGTTATCGAGACACCGGACAAATCAACACCTATAACAGCACGGACAACATTGCCATTCCATTCCTGTCCCACTCTCATAACCATACTCGTCATATTGCCCGAATTATCGACTTGGAAACCACCCTGCCAGTCAAATGGCAGAGCTTCCTGAATCAGCAAAGGAGCATATTCAGATCCGTTATCAATATTTAATCGAGTGCCAGACCCGCCAGCGATTGCAAGGTAATTATTTGCAACATCCTCGACCGAGCCTTTTAAGCCAAAATACAATGTAGCTCCTTGAGATTTTGCCCATTTGTACTTAGTAATAGCGGCATCATTTAAAGTGACTGACATTTTGCTAGGGCTACCAGAAAAAGTCGCTGCCGCCTCATCACTGGCTAAGTAATCCTGATCTATATTGGTCGCAGATGCGTATGTCATCCCAACATTAGTATTCATCAATGAAACCAAAGAGAAGGCCGTAAAGCCGATTGTAAACCCGGCCAAAGTCATCCAGTGGACGACTGAAGCAAATGGAGATAGGTGCCAACGGTAATACCATTGATAGCGCATACGAAGCTTGTTGTGAAACTGCATAAAGAAAGGCAAGGATGTGCGGGTACTCTTCTGCACCAGCATAATCTGCTTTTCCAACTGCTCTTCCTGGGCTTTGAGGAGGGCTTCCTGCATAGCAATACCGGCGATGGCTTCCTTGTCTTTGGGCAACAAAAATTGGCCGGCATTATTGTCAGTCGTCTTCTTTTTGAAAATAGAGAGCAATTTCCTTCCAATGGACACTAAAACCCCTCGACTTTACTTAAATACATTTTACCAGTAAAGCAGTGCCTATTGCAACATTAAGCCGCAAATTATCTGTAGATACCTTTGACAATATTTAACCGGACTTTCCAGGCATCACGAACCATACGGAGACCATCCCGCAGCGGATTGACAGTCGAATGAGGATTGTCGTACCAAGTGATGCCGGCCTCCTTGATCTTGTAGCCAAGTTTTCGAGCAATTGCCAAAAGCTCTATATCAAAAGAGAATTCAAAAACGCTCTGTTTTGTAAAAATTTGCTGTGCAGCTTCGCGGGCAAAGAGCTTAAATCCACACTGAGTGTCCTTTATCCCTGGAACCGCAAGGGCTTGAATAACAAAATTTAAAGCTCTGCTACCCAAGATTCTCGTTAATGGCTGAGGTACTGCCAATTTGCCACCGGCACAGTATCTTGAACCGATGACTACGTCATATTTATCGACATATTTTAGAAGCTCATCTACCTGCTCAATCGGAGTGGAATTGTCTGCGTCAGCAAAAATTACATATTTTCCCTGTGCTTTTAGCATTCCTTCGTGAACGGCTCCACCTTTACCCTTTTCATTTCTGTCCATGATGACCAAGTTCTTGATTTTGCCTCTATAATTCTCAATTGTTTCGTGAGTCGTGTCTGTTGAGGCGTTGTTGACTACGATCGTTTCAATCAAGAAATTTTTTGTTCGCTCGTACTTCGAAATTGCTTCCAGGAGAATACCGATTCGATCTGCCTCATTGTAGGCAGGAATTACGATGGATAAGTATATTTTTTCTTTTTTTGCTTCCATACGATTTAAGAATTTAATTACTAGGGAAACTATAATGAGTGATCGGGTATGGTGAAACTGGAGGGTTTTCTGTCAAATCTTCTGGCAAGATATGAAAAATCAGAATAGACCCACCAATTTGCTCCACCGGCTTCATTTGATCAAGCCAACTATATGACCATCTTCCTTCTTTTGGCCCCACCAGCTTGGAAGATTGGTAAAAAGTCGCCGAAATAGCCAGCCAACCTGTAGTCGGACCGTATTCTGCATGCCATTCCTTTGCTTCGGGAATATAATAATCAGGAGTAGATCCACCAAAATAATCCACCTTTATATCATCGATCTGATTATCATCGACATATTTTTTAAGCCTCAAAAGATCCTGCCCCCAGTCCAATGATGAATCAATGAGCCTTGTATAGCGCTGATCTTTTGGTGTTAACTCATTGAAATATGCGATGTAGTTAGGATGGTTAGCCAAAGTTGAGATAACCATGTAAATTACAAGAGCCGCAACTACCATTTTGTAAATTGCCCTTTTCTTGGAAGCAAACAGGGTTTTCAGGAAGTAACCGATAAAAAGCAAAACAAAAGGAATTGTCGGAATCAGATGTCTGATGCCAATATTTAAGGATCCCTTTAAAGTAAATCCCCAATAGACCACAATAGGAGCCAAAATTAATGCCAGCTGCCACTTTTTTTCCTTTTCTTTCGGCCAGGCAAAAATTAGACTAAAGATACTAGCCAGAGCGAGTAGAATGATTGTAATAGGGGTCTTTAGAAGCCACGCTACAGGAAAATACCAGGAAATTGCCTTATCGGAGAGATGACCCAAAATAAATGTATTGTTGCCGCCCTCAACTCTGGCTATTACTAGTAAAACGCCCAAGAAATAATGACCCAAGCCGCGGAGAACGGGCGTGTTCTCGAATTGGTGCAACATATTCCGCAAAGGTAAAGTACGAGGGTCCTGGGTTAAGTTATTTTCTATTACTTGATGTTCGATAGTTGGCGGAGTTCTCCAGGTAAATGGCGTGTAGACAATCCAAACTAAAAGAACCGAGATGAGACATGTCCAAAAATAAACCTTCATCCCCCTCCAGAGATTAAGTTTAAATCCTCCGTCTTTCCTGTCAATAATCGCGCGAATAAGTATAAGGATCAGAAAGACAAAGAACAGTAAAAATGCCGAAAATTTCAGTAACTGCGCTAATGCCAAAGCCAATGCAGCAAAGATAATCCATTTCCACGTTTTATAGATAACAGCTTTATCGAAATAATATGTTGCAATCACAAAGCCGAAAGCAGCCGCAATATCAGTTGTAACCAAACGTCCATGAGCAATCACATCAGGATAGAAAGCATAAAGAGTTAGCACAATCAGACCGATTTTTGTCCCAAAGAGCTCCCTCGCCCATTTGAAAAGAAAGAGTCCCAAACCAATCATCAAAAGAATCATCGGCAATCTGGCCCAAATAAACAGCGCTTCAGGATTATCATTGGCACGATAAATCATGCCCCATCCCGATTCCCATTGATTGATGCCATTCCAAGCCCAGCTTGCCTCGGGACCATTGAAACTGCCGATCACTAGAGAGACGCCAGAGATTGCTTTCGCTAAAGGAGGATGTTCGGGATTTAATCTGAAATCTTGGTCTTTGATGTAAGTGTATCCGGCAGGTATATGTGCTATTTCATCGACAATACCCGAATCTCCCGGATCGCCAAAAGCCCCCCTTGATGAGAAGTAGGAGACCAAAAACATAAACACCAAGATAAAAACGACCGCCGAAAAAGTAAAAACTTTTCTATGGTTTAAAATGAACTGACTCAGCTTTTTGCGCATCGGATCCCTCCAAAATATTTGATCTTTTTGTAGATTTTATTGTAACACGAAATATTTCTAAATATCTTCCAAACATCAACCTGGTTTGCGATTCCAGGGCAGGAAAAGAGGAAAAAAAGATGCTAGAGATAGGCATCACTATCGGGGTCAATATCCAGTCCAGCAATATTCTGCGAAAAGGTTTCTTTCCCCTTCTCGGCGGAGCCAGTAAGGTTGAGATAACCAAGGTCACAATCATGCCAAGCCAGGCAACTGCCAACATCTCCTTATAAACAAAATTGAAGGAATAAGCTACAATATCTTCTCTAAAATTATTTTCAAAAAGGGTGGGGATCCAAGCCGAGGTAGCCAGTAGTATCGATGCCGTGGACCAAGAAAGATGCGATTCCCAAAGAATAAGAGCATTTGCCCAACGGTCGAAAAAAGGAATTTTATGATCCTTGAAAGTATGCTCCATAACATATGGTATATCTGACACTCCCCAAGCCCACCGCTTTTTCTGAAGGTATTGCTCCTTCATAGTATTGCTGAAACTCCCTGCGAGGACTGCATCCTGATAAATTGGAGTGTACATTGGGACAACTTCATGACGACCGTTGAATTTGTAATATGTCCTCCAAAATTGATGTCCGTCCTCAACTATTGTCTTTGTCGACCAGAAATCCACCCTAACTAGTGCCTCCAAACTCTGTGCATGTGCAGAGAAATTTCGTAAACGCGATGGCCTGGTCGTTACAATCAACTGCCAAAATGAAGAACCCATGGCGATCAGTCTATTTAGCATCGGTACATCCCAGATATTGTTGAAGAACATCGGCAATGGCTGGAAACTTTTGTGGACGGGGTCTGGATCTGATAAATACTTATATGTAAGGTCAGATATGTATCTTCTATCCATAATGTGATCAGCATCCATAGTGGTCACAATAACATTCTCACGGTCAATTCCCTTTTTGTCAAAATATCCGAGAATTTGTTTACCGGCAAAAGTAATATTGCCGCCCTTGCCAACAATTTCACCTAGCATATCTTTGGGGTGCATAATGGCGCAAAAATATCCGAGGCGGCTACTATATTCTTTAGATAGAATTTTGCTGTATGATAAAGCTCTTTCTTTATCTCTTTCTTCCGTCGCCAAAACATAAACTATATTGGATTTTGGAAAATCAGAGTTGATAACCGAATCGAGAGATGATCTCAAGATATCAATATCTTCCTTGTATGTCGGAACTATCACCAAATGGTAAATACTCTGCCACCTATCCTCCGGAAATGCCCCCCTCAATTTCGAGAACCAGTCAGTTTTAATATCCTTACGATATTTTTTGTATCCGATAATCAGCCTATACGTCATAAAAAAGGTTTTTATGAGCCAGAAGCTGATGAAAAAGATCATAAACACAGCAAAAACCTTCGCCGAGATCAAAGCCAACAAGAGCGGCGCAAGTAACAAAAACCATGCGATTGCTCCTGGCAAAATCTCAAATAGACGTCGGTATTTCCAGTTAGACATTGGGCATATTTCTTAAATAAAAGACTTCTAAAATAAAGATAAATATAGTGATAGCCAACGAACCCATCATTAGCAGATATGCAATTTCCTTTTCCTTCCGGTATGAGAAAACGGCAAGAACCGTATTTAAAATAAGTATAATGAATAAGTACTTTAAGGGAAAGACTCCTATCTTTAGAAAAACACCAACCTGATAGTCAACCAGATATTTAGACCAAATTAGATAGATCGGAATTACTAATAAAACTATCCCAACAAAAAGCCATCTGTTGATATGATCGTCGACCATGACTTCCTTTAGATATCGTGAGTTATCAATTATTCTTTGATTCATCTTATATGAGTTTTTAATGGAGCCGATGAGAGGAGTTGAACCTCCGACCTCTTCTTTACGAAAGAATTGCTCTACCACTGAGCTACATCGGCAATTTGTCCACGACAATTTGGGCAACAAAGATATTCTCCCTGAAACCTATACTATTATAAATTCAGTTCATTTTCAATCCGATTGGCAAAATAATATTCCAAACTGAGTTTTGGGTAACAAAAAAAGTGTAATCTAAACATATTGCCAGTCTTATATATTTCCCGTTTTTGAGCATAAATTTTTGAATATTTTGGACATCCTGGAGAGAGTGTCTCCATTCATCTGTATCCTTCTCCGTAATCAAACTATTCCCCGACAACAGGCTCGCCGCTTACGGGGGAATAATTGAAATCATTTAAACAAGCTCCGTATATCTCTTTTTTATTGTGCAGTAAAGAATGCATCTGAGGGATAAACAAGGTTACTATCACTATCAACCATGTATGGAATATTAACAAAATATGTAGTTCTACTTGTCAGTTCATCAGGGAAGGTTATCTCAAAACCGTTATCTTTTATCTGATTAATATTTATTTTTATACTTGTGATTGAGTCGTCATTATTGTATTTGCCTACCATAATTCTTTGATATTTGAACATTAGATCATAGTAGCTAATACCATTTTTCCAGTAGTTCCCTACAAGGTTGGCATCATCTAAATCAACCTTACTGTCGCCGTTTAAATCAAAACTAACGCAAGAATCAGTAATATTTACCATGCAACCTTTAACGATCCCTGCCAGTCTTGTCACTTCGTTTATCGGTATTGTGCCATTTTTTTCCACCACAATATCATTCAGATAGTTAACTAAGTTGTTATATTTTGGGTCAATATGATCAGCAAATTCTTTTGATACGAAATTATTAGTAACGATAACAGATGCTTCCGGATTTTTTGGTCCTTTTTCAATATAAGTCAGGCCGTATTCGGGCTGATTCTTGGTTATCTGATTAAGTCCAAATGAAATGTAGCTATTACCAAAGTCGTAATTATACAAAGGATTACCAACTTTATCAGTTATTTTATCAATATCGTTGATTTCATATCCAGCATTATAATAGAGCGGCAAGCTAGGGATAACATCAAAAGAAGTGGGCGAAACCATTTTGACAGCTACAGGTATTTTTTTGTAAATTCTAGCTGCTAGCGAGATAGAAATACTTTTTGTCGAATCAGGTAAATATGGTTGATTAAAGGTGTAACGTCGTTTAAAAGTACCAGCAGCAATATCACCCATGTTTTCTGCCTTGACTAACTGTAAGTCAGCCGCTGAAAGAGTTTTTACTTTCGCTAAATCAGAAGTTCCCAGATTTGAATTTTCACTAGCAAAAACGCCTATTTGATATGTTTTACCTTTTTTGAGATTTGAAATCGTAATCTGCCCGTTTTTGTCCCAGATTCGCTGAACAGGAACACCATTTAATGTAATCGTCTGACCGCAATAAGCAGTCGTACTTGTTTGGAAGGAAATTGAGCGATTTAATGATTTAACACTTGTAATTTTAGGATTACAACGATTTGATTCGGTCGAAACAAATACAAAATATGGACTGTCAGCCTTGTTAAAGTAATGAGTGGCGACAGTTTTTGTTTGATTGCTGCAACGCGTAAAAAATCCATATTTTTTGCAAATACGCTGACTTGTAAACAAGCCTACTTTATATTTTCCGCTTTTTTTAATTCTTTCATCACTGATATTTATTTTACCGTTTATTACTGGCTTTTTGATCGAGAAAGAATTTTTTGTGTCGGAAATAATTCCATAATCAGCGTGACCGGCAATTGTGGCGGTAATATCGTTTTTAGTATCAATATTCCAATCTGCATATCTTATTCTAGAATCACTCTGGTCACCATTTTGAACTGAAACAACTTTGACCAATCCTGAATAATCTTTTAGTGAGACATAGGTCTTGCATCTCCCATCGGGCAAGGCGTCATTTTTGGGTGGCTGTTCGTCCGGCTTTATTTGGCTGCATTCTCCTACCAAGCGGTTCTGTGCATCATATGCCTTAAAGTCAATATATTTCGTTGTTGAATTATAACTGATTGAATATGCAATTTTTGAACCCTCCTTGTCTCCTGCCCCAATTTGACCCCCGAAAGTATTTGTCGAGACTTCCCCTTCGTCTGGATTAATGAACGGGTACTGATGGGTAAACCAATCAGATGTTTTTTCATTTTCAACTTTTGGAATTACATCTGCGACTAACTTTATTAACAAAGAGTCAGTAATTGTCTGTTTAGCATTAACCTGTTCTAAATATTTGGCATTGAAATTTTTATAGAAATTGCTGTTCTCCAAATAAATTTTATAAATCACTGCCGAGCCTGCACCATACGGATCACTATTTTCTGCGGTTTTAGTTTTTGAGTAATCATCCTCTGGCTTATTATTTTCGATCATAGCCAGTCCACCTCTAATAACTGGGTACTGATTAAAATCTTGCAGTAATATTTCGGTCGCGCTTTCAGTCATCCCTTCCTCCCAAAGAGGGCGCAAAATATACGGACCGTGGAAGGCATGAATAAGCTCGTGGGTATTTGTATGCTTGCTTAGCATTCCATCTGGGGTAAACTTTAGAGCATTTTCTCCACTCGAATAACAAGACCTTCCGTAGGAACAATTATCGGTTGATACAACCTTTATTTTGTCGGTAATTGAGCGCTTGCCATAAAAAGCTTCGATTTTGGGGTACATCTCTAAAAGATTATTTCTTGTCTCTTGCGGAATATCTACTGCAAAATCAAAATTATCTTCTATTTTAGTAATTGTATTTTGACTTGGGACAGACGCCGATCTAGTTTGAGGATCTTGTGGATTCTGATTTATTTCCTGATTGTTCTTATCGAGAACAACAACTTGTCCCAGGTCAGCCGATTCATCAGATGATTTAAGAGAAAATTGTTTTTGGTTAATTTCAGCGATGATTTCCTTATTGATCGCTGCTAAATTATTGATATCTCGAAGGGATGTCTTTCTGTAATTATAAAGAGCCGTTTCAATCTCCTGTTTGGTGTAGTCAAGTTGAATTCTTGGGATAACATTAGTTTGGTTTGTTGTCGCATTGGCCAGAGTCGCAAGATCAATTGATGCTGGAGTTGCGACAGAATCTGCTAAGAAGTTAATCTTTTCAATACTGTAATAGCCGCCCCCAACTAAGACGATAGTTAGCAAAATAATACTTAATAGAACAATATTTTTTCTTTTCATTCCCCACTCCAAGCTATAAATTTATCTAAATATATACCTCTAGCAATTAAATTAAAACCTTTTATGACAACAAAAACAAATTCGATTAGGTATCTACAAGTCGAAATTTAAAGCTTCCTCAACCTTATTTTCCAATGAATCCAAAATTTTCTTCAAGTCTGAACCTTTGGTTTGAATTGTCTTTGTCGCTAACAACGGACTAAATAACAGCCATTCCTCTTCATAAATTCTAGGATTGACATAAATGTCATATCGAGAATCAAAGCCAAACGGATAAGCACAGCCAGGTTTGGCCCCAAAATACTCTTTCAACTCGTCTTCGGTGGACAGACGAACCTTTTTGACTTTCAATCTTTCTTTTATTGCATCAAAACTCAACCGATTGCCCTGAAGCGTTATATAAACGATTAATTTAGTATCGGCTTTCAATACCATGCATTTCATTTCTGCTCCAGAGAATCCCGCTTCCTTTTGCACTTCTTCCAGCTCACTGTAAGTCAGGGCTTCCTTGTGAGAAAACAGCCTGTAATCGGCAAGATTATCATCAAGCAAAGAAATTATTTTTTCGTAAATATAATTTTGATCAATCATTTGTAATCTATTCTAGCGCGTAACTCTGGAGGGAACTTCCATTTTAAATTTTGGAGCGGGTAACGGGAATCGAACCCGTGACTCATCCTTGGGAAGGATACATTTTACCACTAAACCATACCCGCAAAGAATCGATTTAAGCGTATTTCAATATCTAAATTATCACGAAGCAGGCAAAATCACAAGAATTTCACTCTGCCAAAAAAATTAATAAAATTATTTACTTTAAAATGCATAATTTCAATTTTCTTTTCGGATAAAATATAGCCAGGTCGAAATATTTTAAAAATTAAGGAGGAAATATGCATAAGTTAGTTGCCACTACCTTCATTGGAATCATGCTATCATCACAGTATTTTTTGGCTGATCAGGCAAAAGCTGACGATTTTGACAATACTCAAACCCAGCTTCCTACTATTTATTATGCTGAGAAAAAACAAAATGATACATACTTGATGCAAAAGAAAGGTCATTCTGAAGCGAATACTCTCGCGACATTCCCTGGCAATCCTTCGAGCTACAAAATGAGCCCCGACGGGAGTAATCTCTTTCTAAACTATGGGAATGAAATCAAGAATTACAATCTCGAGACGAAAGAAACAAAAAATATATATAAGCCACTCTATCAGATAACCAATCTAATTTATTCCCCCGACGGAAAAAACATCGTTTTTGTGGATCAGAGTAAGAAACTTTACAATAATTACAGAATTCACAATTACAATTATGTGGACGATCGAGATGAAGTGATATTTCAAGGGCGTGGCTTAAATGCTCTCTACCCTTATGCTTGGCGGCAAGATAATATTATCGTATTCATAGGTATTCGAGGTAATAACGAAACCCTATTTTACTTCGATTTGAACACGAAGAAATTCAAGCAGACAGGTTATAAAAACCCGTATTGGCTAAGCCCAGACGGGCGCTATGTAGCAATGCCAAACCAACACTTTGGAGACGATTATTTCTCATCAGCCTATAATCATAATGTTTACGACCGAAATAATAACGAAAATTATAACTATTCTGATTACTATAATGGCACATATAGTATGATGGATCCTGTGTCAGGGCAAGATTACGGGAATATTGGCTATCCCCAATATAGAAATAAAATCATCGGATATCATCCGGATAACAACAATATAATGTACCAATCCTATGATTATCAGAAAAAAGTTCCATATTACTTTGGACAAACAATCGGCCAAGGACAAAACTATAAAATCGATAGTCCCCATGATGAATTCAGCAAATGGCAATCGGGCAATACCGATATAAAAATTTATGGCAATGTTTATATCATCTACGCCGCCAATCAGGAGTTGTACAGGTCGAATAATCCTGTTGACTTAATCTACTCTCATTATGATAATGACGGGGACAATCCCGATTACTATTATAATAAAGACAGGGGCAAAGATGAAAACTATAACGACAACGAAAATTACAATTCCAATTATACAAATATGTCTAGCGTCTCGGTAAGGAATTTCTCCTTCAACCCCAGCACCATCACAATAAACCGGGGGACCACGGTGGTCTGGAAAAACGACGATAACCACGATCATACCGTGACAGCCTTCGACAAAACTTTCGATTCCGGAACAATAGCCCCTGGGGGGACTTATCAATACACCTTTGAAGAAAAAGGTGGTTTTTCCTATTATTGTACCCTTCATCCCGAAATGCGGGGGAAGGTTTACATCAAGTAAATATAAACTTCCGGAGATTAAATATAGTACAAGAGAATTTAAAAACCGGCCTCCGCGTCGCGGGCCTCAGGCCGGTTTTTTTATCTATTATGACTCCATTCCCTCGTCGCCTTCTTTGCCCTCGCCTCTTTCGATCAATTTCTTAACCATATAGCCGCCGATCATCCCTGCTTCATGAGTAGTCATGTTGGGGCCTACTTCTTTGATCCCGAGCTCCTGTCGAACTTCTTCTTCCAGCCGTTTAAGTTCCTCTTTGCTTTGCATTTTTAATCACCTCCTCATATACAATTTAGATAATCTTTTTAATCAACGATATGCAATCTTGCCAAAACACAATTGTTATTTTTTATAATTAAAATTTCAAAATCAGATAAAGCCAAGCCCTTTGAAATAATTTATTCTAGGATAAAATATTAAAAAAGGAATTCGCCATGAGCACAGGAATCGACGTTTTCGATACTACAATCCAAAAAAGCAATTTGTTGATTAACGAAATTGGCCGAGAGCTAGGTTGGGAAGAACGGCCTCAACAGACATACCAGGCATTGAGAGTGGTTCTACATGCCTTACGTGATCGTCTACCCGCCGAAGAAGCTATGCACTTTGTCGCTCAATTGCCCCTTTTAATCAAAGGGGTTTTCGTTGATGGCTGGAGCCTTGATGAAGTTCCGATCAAAATGAACCGCAAAGAATTTATGACGAGAATTGGCGATGAGTTAAAATTGGATATCGAAGGTGGAATTGAACGAGTAGTTCATACAGTAATAAACAAAGTATTTGAAACGATTGATCCAGCTGAAGCGGATAAAATTATTGCTGTTTTACCAGAGGAAATCGGAGAACTAATTATTTGTTAACTATTATTTCCAACACCTTCTGCCTGCTAATAATAAGATAATCCCTATCCAAACAAAAAACTTCAAGAGTCATAGTATTTTGGTAATTATTTGACTTTAATAATTTAAAAATCATTTGCCAATCAATATCTCCACAGCCGACAGGTAAATGCTGATCCAGCTTGCCATTATTATCGTGAATATGAAGATGTATGATTTTTTGGCCGAAGACTTTAAAAAAATTCTTTGTTAAAAGAAGAGGATTATTATTAATATTTGTATGTCCAATATCAAGGTGAATAAAAAGATCCGGCACTGAGGACAAAATTCTTTTGAAGACCGCAGCTGTATCAAATGGCGCCAGGGAATTCTCAAGCATGAGTTTTAATCCGATTTCATTCGTGTGTCGAATTGCTTTACCTAAAAAACTGATGTTAGCATCAATAACAGCAGCAATATCTTGATGAGAGGAATAATAAAATGGATGGATGTTGACTTTCTCTGCTCCAACCGACTTCAAAAAATCAAAAGCCTTCTTTAGCTCATCAAGAGATGCTTTGCGGATTTCTTCGACCGGAAATATCGCAGGCAAGGACGGACTAGTATGGCCGACTACCTCTAACTTCGAATCCAGCAACATTGCCCTAATTTCCTTGGCATTATAATTATCGGAAAAAGGGGGCTCATAAGTCAGATCTATGAAATCAAAATCATGATTTTTTACCCAATTAATCTCCTCTAAAACATTCTCTCTTGGATGATTCATGACGCCGAATTTCATTTTAAATCCTCCAGCATAATTTCTTCCAAAAGTCGTTTACTTTTCTCGAAATTCTTAAAGGATTTATCTATCGTTGTGATTCTGACATTTTCAAAATCTCGTAGTAATAGTTGGTAAAAATCACGAACGACCCTGAAAGCTAGATCATCTTTTTCCTTTTCATAAGCGATAGCCAGGAATATTAGATCTCGGAGAACTCCTGTCCGAAACCAGAAGTTCTCCGGCCAAACCTCGTTCTGATTTAGTTCTCCGACAAAAGCGGTGATCGTTTTCTTGTTGTATACAATACTGCGGGCAACTCTCCTGTTTCCCTCAAGGATATAATAGCCCGGCGGTTTATCAATAACGCCGCCCCGAGCATCGAAAAAAACAACGATTGGAAAATTGTCTCTTTCTGGATATTTGTATGAATGCATATCGGAATTTTTTTTCTGTTCTTCCAGATTGCCGGCATTCTTTGGTTTATTCAAGAAACTAATAACCTCCGAAGCAGAATAGGGGGCTTTTCCCATGAAACCACTGAAAGTTGGGTAGTCCCATGTAATCACTATCTCGGCAAGAGGGACCTCTTTTTTACTCCATTTCACATTGTCGGCGGTAATCCAGAACAAAAGGCTTTTTAATTTCAGCCCTCTGGCGAAACCGCCAAAAAAATTCCAAAAATCATGAACCGGTTCAAGCTCATATTTTTTTCCATCGAACCACCCAGAAATGTTCAAATCAATCTTTTTCCATTCTTTGGGATCAATATCGGGTAATAGCTTCCGGAGATCATGCTGAATCTGACTAACAGCTATTTCAATCCTTTCCTTTTCATAGAAATGTTTAGGGTATTTTCTGATCATAGGGAAAAAATATCATTTAAATCGCTCCTTTATTTGATGAGATTTCATTAAAATCAATTTCTCACACTCTAAAACCTTTGCTTTTTGGCCAATTTAGCAATTTTGACAAAAAATCTTTGGCATTTTTTGCACTTAAGCTAATGTCTATCTTTATACGAAGTATTACCTTGTAAGTAAATGCTTGATTCTCAAGCTATTATTAAAAAGGAGTTCGATGAACATTTTGAGAAAATCTTTTGTAGGAGGGCTCATTATAGCTATTATTCTAATGGCTATATTCATAATTATTTCTGTACTTCGGGTCTTTAGAGATACTGGTATTTCGCCAACCACCCAATCTACGGAGATTGTAGAGGCTGCTCAAAACATCGATAGCGACTTTTCCACAGAACCTGAAAACAAAGTAACAGCCGATCCCGCCTACGTCGCAATAACAAACAAGGTTGACGCTGCTCCAACAAACAAGGTTGACGCTGCTCCAACAAGCACAGTCGCCTCGACAGAAGAGGATGCAACGGTGCAAGATACTACTTCGCCGGAAATTGTCTCTTTTATCCCAAGTCCCGACAGCACAGAAGTCTCTGTAAAAACTGAAATTTCGATTTTATTTAATGAAGAGATCAGCCCGGACTCCATAACAACAGATAGTTTCATCGTCAAAAATGTGGCAGGTCCAGTTAGTGGAACAATAACATACAGCGAAAAAAAGGCCGTATTCCTGCCAGATAACTATTTGAACTACTCGACTGATTACATTGTTTCAATCACTAATTCTGTTAAAGACATCTCCAATAATCCTTTTAGCGGAATAAACTGGCAATTTACCACGGAGCTACAGCCTGAAATTACTGTGAATACTAAATTATCGGATTTTGAAACAGGTACAACTGATGATTGGGATGAAGACGCCTCCATTATGACTCCGGGCGGAAATTCAAACTACGCTCTAAAATTGCACAATTCTGCCGGCTTCAGCAGCGCGACAAAGAAACTGATTGATAATAACATTCTGACAAATTACTCGAATATTGAGCTGGACATCAATACTTTTGGCAACGCCCTCTATGATGGGGACGGTTCTGCACTCGCTTTCGAACAGGGCGGGGAGTGGAAAATGATTTCCATTTCAGAATATGCCGATGGAGCAAAAACTAATTGGCAGCATATCAAGATTCCCCTCTCTGACTTCAGCGGATTAAGCCTGAATAATAAGGTTGATTTCATCCACTTTCGCTTTTGGAATGATCAGGAGGCTGATTACGCCATCGATAATATTGTCCTGTCGGGGAAGATTATGAGCACTCTTATGGCCCCTACCGAGGTATTAGCAGTGCCTCTCTCTGCTAACGAAATAAGGTTGAATTGGCAGGGTAACGCTACAATTTTCAAGATTTATCAGGAAGATCAATTAATCGGAGAAACAAATAATATGGAATTCACTGTTAATAACTTGATGGAAGATACTCTCTACAATTTTCACATCATTGCGACCGATGGTGTCTCCGATCCAAAATCCTCAAACGAGGTCAGCGCCAGAACATTGAAGAATAATACCTCGATTATTGCAGATTTCGAAGATAATACGAACGGCGGCTGGATTGGCGATGCCATCTTGACTGCCGGATTTAATTCCTCTTATGCTCTGCGCCTCACAAATACAGAAAATGATGCAGCAGCCATTCACAAAGATTTCAATAATGATTTTGCGAAAGGTTATGACAAAATTGAGTTTGACATCAATCTAAACGGAGCAACTTATCTCGAGCCGGGTTCAGCGACCATAGGGTTCGAACAGGATGGTTGGAAGGGAGTCTCAATAATGCCTTATATTGATCCGACCAATCCTTCATGGCAGCATGTTGAGATACCATTTAGCGCCTTCACTGAATTGGATACGGAACGACCGATCGCGTATGTCGAATTCCGATTCTGGGATTCAGTCTCAGGCAACTTTGACCTCGATAACATCTCTTTACAATAAGGTGAACAAAAAATGACCGGAATAACCGGTCATTTTTTGTTGGCAACACCAATGTTTTTTATGAGAGCTTCCCTATTATGAGAGAACAATAAAAAAAGGTTCTATGGAAATTAACGTTGATGTAAAAAAATTAATTAAGCAAATCCACTGCACTAAATTAAGTGTTGATGACGATTTGATCGATAGTATTATCGGCCTTAATTATCATGAGCAAGAGATTGATCAATCAAAACTGATCCAACAGTTGGGAAAGGAACAATATATCCACGAACCTACTCCTTACGCATATTTGCGCCAGTTTATTAACTTTTTGAACCCAGACCAAGATCATACTATTTATGATCTTGGTTCTGGTTATGGCAGAGTCCTAATTTATTGTGGAATTGTAAATGATGCCAGATTTAAAGGTATCGAGATCGTCCATAATCGTATTGCTGAAGCAAATCTTGCCATAAAAAGGCTCAAGTTAAAGAATGTTGAATTTTTCGAGGGAAATGTGCTGAATTACAATCTTGACGATGGTGATATCTTCTTTCTCTTTAACCCATTTTCTTATAATACACTGTGGCAAGTCGGTCTGAAGCTAAAGAGAATTGCCACCAAAAAACCAATCAAGATTGCTACATGGGGCGGCACTTCAAATGACTTTTTTGATCAAGCCGACTGGCTAAACGAAATAACTCCGAAAAATCAACCAGATGAATTCTTTCGTATGCAGTTTTTTGAGTCCAAAGAGCCGATAGCAGAAAAGTAAATTTTATAAACTATTTTAGATTTCCTCTGGCTTTTTCAGCCTTGATAATACGATCTATGGCTATAATGTAGGCACTGGTCCGAAGATCAATATTACCCTTTTCTAGATAAAGATCATAAACCTTATGCCAAGAACTTTCCATTATTTTAAATAGCTTTTGTTCTAAATAATCCTCATCTAGAATGTCGCCAGTCTTGTTTTGCGCCCATTCGAAGTATGAAACAATCACACCGCCAGAGTTAGCGAGAATATCTGGTATAACTGTCTTGCCGTTCTTGAACAATAACTCATCTGCGTCGTTGCTAACAGGACCATTCGCCAACTCCAAAAGATACTTGGCCTTAATCTTGCTAGCATTTTTTGAGGTAATTTGGTTCTCAAGAGCAGCTAGAACCAGGATATCCACATCCATTTCAATAAGCTCTTCATTGGTTATTTTCAAAGCGTTATGATTATATTCGGTGACTGAAAGCTTTGTCGTCTTGACCTCGATTACATCCTGAATGTCTAGGCCTTTTGAATCGGCCACTCCCCCCTTACTATCGCTTACTGCTATAATTTTAAAGCCATCGTTATAGAGCATTTTGGCAATATTCAAACCGGCGTTACCGAAGCCTTGAATCGCCACAGTCGGCTGCTTGGATAGGTTTCTAACATGATGAAGTAATTCTTTGATGATTATAAAACCGCCTCGTGCTGTCGAGTCACCTCTTAATTTGAGGCCGCCAAGCTCGATTGGCTTGCCAGTGATCATAGCAGGTTCATGATGCCCTACCTTCTTTTCATACTGATCAAGCATCCAGCCCATGATTTCTGGTGTCGTATAAACATCAGGAGCAGGTATATCTTTATCGGCTCCAATCACTTTATAGTAGGCGTCAACATAAGCACGGCTCACTTTTTCAAGGAACTCCTTCGACCGGCCCTTTGGATTAAATTTGGCTCCTCCCTTTGCGCCACCATACGGGAGGCCGGCTAATGAGTTTTTGAGAGACATCCAAAACGAGAGGGATTTTACTTCATCCTCGGAAACATCCGGATGAAATCGAATACCACCCTTTCCAGCGCCCAAGGCTTCATTATGCAAGATCCTCCATGTTAATATCTTTTCTCCCTCTATCTCTATCTCGGCAGTCGAAATCCTCTTGGGTTTCAAAAGATATTTGATGGTTTCGTCGTCCAAAAGCATCAACGCCTGAATTTGCTCTACTCTCGCAATAATATTATCAAAAATGGCCATTCTGACTCCTCTAATAATTTTATCTAACTAAATGCTATAATTAATTACCAATATAACTATTGTACACCTCTTGGCCGCCAGAAATAAAATAGCTATAATGTTACTAACTAATTATTAGTTTAGCCCTATAGTTTAGCAATTACTATGACCGATAAAACAACAACATTCAAACTAAATTTCCGCCAGCTATTTCTCGGACTGATTGCACTCGCTTTTATCTGGATTATCTACACTCATTTCGCTCAAGTAAAGCAAGTTTTTATTGTCCTGCTTCAGGGCAAATGGTACTGGCTTGGGATCGCCCTGATCATCGAGTTTTTTTATTTTTTAATTTACGCCAATATTTATCAGCGGATGTTCAAAATTGTTGGAGTCAAAAAAACCGATATTTATGAACTCCTACAACTAACTTTTGCTTCGATATTTATCAATGTTGCAATCCCTCTTGCCGGCGCGAGCAGCATCGCCCTTTTTGTCGATAGTGCAGTTGCAAGAAATCAATCAGCAGCAAAAACAGCAATAGGCGCGACACTCTCAATGATTGGCAATATTGCTGCCTTCCTGGGAATTCTTTTCGTTGGGCTCATGCTGTTGGCAGCACAGCAATCGTTAAAGCCATATATATTAATTACCGCTTCAATCCTCTTTATGGCAATATTTTTTGGTTATGGCCTTATTATCCTAAGTTTCAAGAAACCCAAAATCGTCGGTCTGATTTTTCGCATCATAAATACGGTCGTTAAAAGATTGGCTGGAATATTCGGACAAGCAAAAAATATCAAAGATAGCTGGGTAGACGAGACCATTCATGAATTGGAAACGATCGGCGTTCTTTTGAAAGGAGAGCGAAATAAATTGCTGAAGATACTATTGCTCGCTTTCATTTCGCATCTAGCTGGCGTTACCGCGTTGTTCTTTACCTTTCTTGCGTTCGGCGGACCCTTCTCAATCGCCTTGCCGATAATCGCATACTCTATTGCGATACTTTTCACGATCATTTCGATTACACCCCAGGGGATCGGCTTCTCAGAGGGTGCGATAATACTTGTCTTGTCTAGTTTGGGCACTCCAATAGCGACTGCGACTGTTATCGCGCTGGCCTTTCGAGGTATTTCTTTCTGGCTGCCATTCCTGGCAGGATTCTTTATTTTAAACCGGTTCAAAGCAGATTCTTCTCGCAAATCTTTGGCAAAATAGCTTTCTTATCTAATAAAGTGTTAATATATAGTAGATTAAATAGGAGGAAAAATGGCACCCGAGATATCACAGGAGGATAATCAGCCTGAAAATAGTTTGACACCAGTACAGCCGGCGCCGGCTGTGTCTGAGGATACCCAGACTCAGCCCCCACCACCAGTTCAGCAGCCAGAGACAATTCCGAGCTCAAATCCCGAACCAGCAACAGAAAGTGATCCGATTGATTGGACTAAAAAAATTAGACCGATTCTTGTTGCTATTATATTGTTAGTTGCACTCGTTGCCGCAGGATATTATGTTTACAAAAGTTTTGTGGTCCAGGAGAAAGGTTCAAACAGCAATGAAAATACGAATATTTCCGCTACTCTTCCTAAAATAAATTATACTGTAGGCGCCAATGTGGATGATCCAACACTATCGACACTCTCAACAGAGAATTACACAGTTAGTTATCCAAAGACATGGCAAGTATCTAGCAGCACAGCGGCTGTTAGCATTAAGAGCCCTCAAAGTACTAATAGCGCTAGCTTAGGTACTGAGTCAGATCAAAACGCTGACGTGTTGATTAGTTCTCTTGCTTATAAAGAGGCATCTTTCCCAGACGGTACAAATGATCTACCGGCTACTCAAAGTCACCTAAATCAGGTTCTGAGCTTCGCTCTGCAAATCGATCAAAATGCGAAACCAATCTCGGCTGGTAGTCTTCAGGGATTTGCTGCTGTTTCAAGTGCAAATAATGTTTCCTATCTCAATGTAATCCTTGCTGACAACTCCAATATTATTTTGTTGAAATTTGAAGATACCGATAGCGTCGAAACACTTTCGATAGATCAGAAAAAAGTTTTGGATGAGTTCAAGCCACAAAAATAATACTATTCCGTTTGAGTGTCTTCGGTTTCGATAATCCTAGTTTCGATATTTCCGGTTGCATAGTCATGCGAGACCGAGACTATTTGATGTTCAGGATAAGTATTTAAGTGGTCCATTGCTGCTGCTTCGTCGTTAGTATAAAAATTATCTCCTTCCTCTGCACAAACATATTTGGTCATAAAACTCCTTTCCTTCACCGAAGATAGAGGAAACCTGATTGTATTTCATTGGCAAATACTCAATATTCGGCTGAAATTTTGATAATTTCTGGTTGAAGAAGAATGCCAAATTCCGATTGAATTCTTTCTTGGACAAGACTTATTAGCTTAGATACATCCTCTGAACTTGCGCCTCCTGTATTGACAATAAAATTCGGATGTTTTTTGGAAATCATGGCCCGACCTATTCTAGCTTCTGACAATCCCGCCGAAGCAATCAGAAAAGCAGCAGGGATCACCGGAAACGGATCATTCTTTATTTCTTTCCGACCAAATTGGATTAATTTGCCTGGCGCTTGATCTACCGGAAAATTTTTAAAGGTACTGCCTGCACTCGGAAAATCTAACGGCTGACGTTTCTGACGGTAATCGATTTTCTGTTCTATTGCCAACCTAATTTGGTCACTATTTCCCATCTTAAATTCTAGTTCGGCTGATAGTATAATCTCTGGCAATTTGTGTGACTTAAAAATACTGCTCCGATAGCCGAAAAGGCACTCTTTATTCCGTCGTAATAACATATTTTCCGTTTTAAAATCATAACTTTTCACACTTATAATAGAATCTTTCATCTCTCCGCCAAAAGCTCCGGCGTTACCATAAATTGCACCGCCGAGAGTCCCTGGCAATCCCCCAGACCATTCTAGGCCGGAAAGGGAATTCTCGATACAGTAGTTGTTTAATTTGTCTATCGCGAGGCCTGCGCCAATGCTAGCAGTTTCTTTATGAAAGTTGATAGTATCAATTGAATTTTTAGCAATCAGTCCTCTAAATCCGGCATCGTCAAAGAGTATATTTGTAGCTTGGCCAATCACAAGAATATGCTTTTGATCAAGCCCTTTTGCCTTTGCAATTTGCCGCCATTCCGTCAAACCACTTTTTAATTGATCAGCTGTCTTAAAATCTAGAAAATAATCAGCAATTCCGCCTATTTTATAATTACTGACTTCTCGGAGAGAAATATTTTGTTTAATCAGATAAGCCATTGCCTTATTAAATCAAATAATTAAGCTGCTTTCTAGTGTGATCTCTAAAATCTTCTGGGGCAGTGTTCAATGTATATATAAAAATAAAATACGGATTGGCGAGCTATGTTGCTCGCCAATCCGCTAGCCGATCATCGTTTCAATAGCCGTCACAACTGCCATATACAAATGATCGTCTGGTATCAGGATTTTTCTGTTTTTTCCGGATTGACCAGCAATCAAGTCCGCAAAGGACTCCGGTGTCGGCGTGTGAAGATAACCGAAGGTAAACTCCGGCCTGGCACGAGTTATTCTGTAGATCAAACCGTTGCAAATGAATCGCTCAGCATCAGTTGATAACTCGGCATCAACACCTCTGAGCCTGATTGCTTTAACGAGGGCCTCATTGTCAGCTGTGGTCACCACATATTCCGGCCCTTCATAATCAATCGTCACTCCAGAATATTGAACGCCCAACGAATCTGGGTACTGACTGTCCATCTCGTTGTATCCACGGGACTCAACTCTAATTCGGGGTGCTCGGCTGAAGTAGCCAAGCGAAAGAATAACATCAGGACTAAATTTATCAATCAGCCCCAAGAGGATCTCTGGAGCGCTTGAATATGACGAAGGCAGTACCTCTCCGTAAATTGCCAAACCGCAACTTAATTGAATTCCATGCAATTCTCGAACAATGGACTCAGTAGGATTGCGCTCGTAGCTACCAAAGGGTCCGAAACCGGTAAGCAAAGCAGTTTTACTCACTGAAACAAACCTCCTTCTCAACAACTCTGCGGTAAATACTTAATACCAGCTATTGCTATCCATCGTCAACTAGTCTGACAGAGATAATGATCAAGAAAGTGAAGCCGTAATTCCGGAAACCCTATTAAATGTATTTATTCTTCGAATGGTGCTCTTAAAAATGAGAAGTCTGTCTCTGTACTAATAAATGACCATAGTTCTCGTCGCTCCTCCTCGAACAATAAGAAACAGGGAAATAGTAAGGTTTTTGGAATCACAGAGTGAAGCTATTGACAAATGTCGGTTAGAAGTGATATAATATATATACTTACTAATTTGTACTCACTTTAAGTATCTGTTTTAAGTATTTGACTAGCGGCGACGCAACTTTTGCAAGATCTCTAATCTCGACCCAATATTTTTTGGCGTATATTCCTGCCTGACGGCAGGCAGGCGACCAAAGGGCGAGCTCCGCCAGCTGGCGGATTCAAGATCAATGTCAACTAGTCACCTCGTATGCACTCTTTGCAAACAAGCTAATTTTTTTGGCCCTCCGCCAGCTGGCGGAATGGGCAGGTTTTTAATCCTTGGAATTATCTGGCAATATAATTTGCCAATCCTCGGCACTTCGAGACCTCATAAAATAAAGTTAGCTGTTTGAAAAGAACTCCTCTCTAAATTATTAATCTCATTCGTACTCTCGATTTAATAATTAATTCTCTATTTTTTTATGAAAAACAAATACAAGGGCAATATTTTAGCCCTTACTATCCATCTGATGTTTTCGAAGCGCATTACCGGTCCAGTAATGATGCTCTTTTATCAGTTTTTCGGTTTGAATTTCACTCAAATTGGAATTTTGTCAGGCATCTTCTGGCTTAGTGATGCTTCGCTTGAAATATTTGGTGGAGCATTTTCGGATGTCTATGGTAGAAAAAAGGCATCTATTCTTTATGCCATACTTGGTATGACGACTTTCGCCATATTTATCTTTGGTAATTCATTTTGGCACTTTGCATTAGCGAACTTGATCTATGGACTATCTTTAGCCATTGGGTCAGGTAATGCCAGCTCATTTCTTTATGACACATTGAGAGTATTAAAACTCGAGCATCAATTTAGGAAATATCGAGGCAAGGTTATCTTTCCACAAAAAATATTCAATGGTATTATGCTTTTAGTTTTACCATATCTTTATCTACACAATATTAGATTGCCTTTCGTTCTTGGGTTTATATTTTCACTGATAGCATTTCTTTCGGCTTTTCTCTTTTTCAAAGAGCCACCGAAAAAAAAATCTGATTGCCACAAGAAAATATCACAAGCCGTTCTTGGGTCGTTCAAAGAAATTATTTCAAACAAAAAATTAATCATCTCTGTTTGTTTGCAATGTCTGTTCGGATTTATTCTCCTGCTATTTGAGTACTTCCAGCCAATTATTAAAGCTGCTGGTTTGCCGTTAGCATATTTTGGATTGGTTTATTGTATTGCCAGATTTTTTGAAGGATTTGGCGGTTATATCACTCATAAATTTGAGCAATTCTCGAATAAAAGACTATTTGGTTTCAACGCATTATTAATTCTTGTTACTCTTCTTGGCTTTGGTTTTGCAAATAGCTATTTTCTGATCATATTTATTATGATGACCGGATTGCTTGATGGTGTCACTGATATTTTAATAAATAGTACTATTAATAAAGAAGCAACAACCAAAAATAGAACGACTATCGCTTCAACCTCAAATATGATTAGCAGCTTCTTCATATCTGGGCTCATGGCCGTTTTTGGATATATTAGCGATCATGCTGGGGTTCAGGGGATGTTCGGCTGGGCAGGATTATCATTTGTAATTTTATCACTAGTCATCTTTATATTTGCAAAGAACAGCAAATCAGAGCAACAAAAATCAGAATTATCCCCGGCAGTATAATAAGCATTGTTAGAGAGAACTAATATAAAACAGATACAAAAAAACAGTCTAAATAGTTTACTGGCGGGATCGACCGGGCTCGAACCGGCGACCTCCACAGTGACAGTGTGGCGTTCTAACCAACTGAACTACGACCCCGCTGTAAACTATTTAGACTGCTTTCATTCCCCTCAAATCAAAGAGATTATAACAAAAAATTAGGTTAAAATCAACTTGAAAAGAAAACCCGGCAGTAATTGCTAAAAAAGCATAACTGCCGGATACGGATGTGCTGGGCGCGCCGGTTCAGCTTGCGCTGACGGAAGGGTGTGCTCCAACAAAGAGACTAGTAAAATACTATTTGGTGGAGCACACTCCCTCCCCGGCATACCCTACAATACATGACAGCGAATAGCTATCATCAAAAAATACCTCCCGAATAAATTGCCAATCAAATATTATACGGACTTTTGGCAAAAAAGCAAGGGCAAACCCAATTCCCAATTAATTTAATTGTATAAAAATGGGGGAGTACTTCTTGGTACTCCCCGTGCTAGGCGCCATAGTGCCTCCTGACTACAGCGGTCCAATGTTCGTTGATCTCCCTCTCCCACAAAAAGCGGGTGACATTCAGCTCAGCTTGACTGATCCGGCGCTTGACCTCCATAAATATTTCTACTTTCAAAGCAGCCATCTGGTCAGTGCCATAATCTGAAACGTCATCAGAAACTTTTTCGGCAAATACGCCGGCCACGATCTCCCTGGCTCTCTTGCGCTGTGAAGTAGAACCTTTGCCTGACATCTTCCTACCTCCCTGTTGATAATTGTAGCTACCCTGCTTGTAGACTAGCTGTCCACTCCTTCCAGCGACGGCTAACAGACAGAGTAATCCATTGATCAAACTGGGTAAAGCCTTCCTCGTGAAGAATTGCCTCAGCCTGCTCAACCGCTACCTCGTGGACACGGGCCAGTTCGAGAGGATCATCCCTCGATCCCGTAAATTGATGAGAGATTTCCCCAAAAACTCGGTCCACGACTTCTTCTATTCGAGCTAGCTCATCATCCTGCATTTGCTTCCCCCTCCCAAAAAGATGCTTCTTTAAGCTATAGCACTAAAGCTAAGTAAAAAAATTATATGAATTACTAACATTCTCTAAAAAGGCGAAAAATAGTTGACAATGTGAGCCAGGGTTGATAAAATCTTTATACCCCCACCATAGGTATGGGATAACAATAATATTGGAGCCAAAATGGATTCAAAACACGAGAAAACAATTATTAATTTTAAGAAGGCAAGAAGCCACATTGACAAAATCGTTACAATGATCGAGGATGGCGAATACTGCATTGACGTGATGCAACAAAATTTAGCTGTGCTTGGTCTTCTAAAATCTGCTCACCAGATGCTGATGGAAGGGCACCTAAATACCTGTTTTAAGAATGCGATGAAGTCAAATAATGAGAATAGAAAACGGGAAATGATCGAAGAAATTTTAAAGGTTTCCAAGCTAGCAAACAAGTGACATTGGTGTCAACCTGAACCGACTCAGTCGTCCCGAGCAAAGCCGAGGGATCCGTATCTTGATTCAGGATCAATTCATTAATAGATTCCAGATCAGGTCTGGAACGACAAGATATACGAGGGACAAAAAGTTATGAACAAAATTATATTACCAATCAAAGGCATGCATTGCCGCTCTTGCGAGATTTTGATCGAGGAAAAGCTTAAAGAATTTCCAGAAATCAAAAATGTCCAGGTCAGCTACAAGAAGAAGCAGGCTTTGATTTATACAAAACATCCGATCAATCAAGGTTCTTTGGAGACTGCAATAATTGAGGCCGGCTACGAGGTTGGTGTCGACGATTCAAAATCATGGATTAGCAGGGATCCAAAAGCTTACAAAGACTTGTTTTTTTCACTAATAATTCTCTATCTCCTCTATCTAATCGGCAACAAATTAGGATTTTTCAATATCAATGCCGGCTCAACTGCGAGCGGCAGCTACTTAATTGTCTTACTGATTGGCCTGACAGCAGGAATTTCAACGTGTGCGGCGCTTGTCGGTGGCCTGGTTCTAAGTATTGCCGCTCGTCACGCGGAGAAACATCCCGAAGCGAGTCCCATCCAAAAATTCCGTCCCCATCTTTTCTTCAATATCGGACGGATCACTTCCTATGCAATTCTCGGTGGCTTGATCGGCCTCTTGGGTAAAGCATTCCAACTTTCCGGTCCTACGCTCGGCGCTCTAACAATTTTTGTCGGAGTGGTGATGCTAATTATGGGGGCGCAACTGATCGAATTATTCCCCAGAATTTCAAGTGCTTCATTTACTTTGCCACCAGCCTTGGCCAGGTTATTGGGCATCAAAAAGCATCACAACAAAGAGTACAGTCACAATAATTCTATAATGATCGGCGCACTCACCTTCTTCCTTCCCTGCGGCTTTACTCAAGCGATGCAGCTTTTTGCCATCTCGACAGGCAGCTTTTGGCAGGGCGCACTTATTATGGGCATTTTTGCTGTTGGAACTGCTCCGGGACTTTTGGGCTTGGGTGGACTTGCTTCTGTTGTAAAGGGGGCTTTTGCAAAAAAATTTTTCAAATTTGTGGGGCTTCTTGTCATCTTCCTGGCTTTCTTTAATATTTCAAACGGCTATAATTTGACCGGCTGGAAAAATATATTTGCCGGCAGCGACAAACAGGAATTATCGACTTACAATGATCCAAATGTCACCCAAAAAGACGGATATCAAATAGTAAAAATGTCGCAAATTTCCAGCGGCTACAAACCAAACAAATTCACAATTTATAAAGATATCCCGGTCAAATGGCAAATTGATTCAAAAGAAGATCGCTCCTGCGCCGCTAGTTTATCTGTATCAAAACTAAAAATTCGCAAGGCCCTAAATCTTGGAATGAACGAAATACAATTTACGCCGACCGAGCTTGGTGAGATTAAATTCTCCTGCTCTATGGGAATGTATTCCGGCAAATTTATTGTGACTGAAAATAAAAGTAGGAGTGAATGAACAAGAAAATGTATTTGAATATATCAGGGATGCATTGTGTCTCTTGCGCCAATATAATTGAACAAAGTATGAAAAAATTGTCTGGGGTAGAGACAGTAAGTGTGAATTTTGCCATCGAGAAAGCAAGGATTGTTTTTGACGATAATATAATCACTAAAGAAGAATTGATTACCACAGTAATGAAAGCGGGATATAAAGCATTGGAAATAAACGACAGAGAAATCGACTCCGCCCGAAAGAATAAAAAAAGTGAAATTGATAATATTTTCAAAAAATTTATTCTTGGTCTTTCCCTATCTCTGCCGATGTTGTATTTTATGCTGCTCGATTTCTTTCCAGGCCTCCCTGGCGGGAATTCTCTGCCGCCATACTTCGGCATCGTTTCGCTCATTTTGACGATTCCTGTTCAATTCATAATTGGGGCCGGTTTTTACAAAGGTATGGTGTCTGCCTTCAAAATGAGGACTTTCAATATGGATTCATTGATTGCGATCGGAACTTCGACCGCATTCTTCTATAGCTTTATAAATTTCATGATATATGTCTTTGCTACAGGCTCAGTCTTGGGCCAAAATGGCCAAAAAATTCCGGATATGTATTTCGAAACCGCGGCTTTTCTAATCACCTTTGTTATTCTTGGCAAATGGCTTGAGGCAAAAGCCAAGGGCAAAACAAGCGATGCAATTAAAAAACTGATGGGGTTGCAGGCGAAGACGGCCAGAGTAATTCGCGACGGCAAAACTGTCGATATTCCGGTTGATAAAGTCGTGCATGGCGATATCATCCTTGTCCGGCCCGGGGAAAAAGTTCCGGTCGACGGTATGATTACCAAAGGGTCATCAGCGCTCGACGAATCGATGGTTACGGGAGAGAGTTTGCCTGTTGAGAAAAATGTTGGCGACACTGTTATCGGCGCGACCATAAACAAAACTGGTAGTTTTGAGTTTGAAGCTACTAAAATAGGCTCGGAGACAACTCTCTCTCAAATCATCCGCCTAATCGAAGAGGCACAAGGCTCAAAGGCTCCTATTCAGGCTTTTGCAGACCGGATTTCCGCCTGGTTCGTCCCGGCCGTAATCGGCTTAGCAATATTAACGCTAATCGTTTGGTTATTGCTTGGAGCGACTCTGCCTTTCGCCCTTATGGCTTTTACAGCCGTCATTGTGATTGCTTGTCCCTGCGCGCTTGGCCTGGCAACTCCGACCGCGATCATGGTTGGCACAGGCAAAGGAGCAGAACACGGTATCCTAATCAAGGGCGGCGAACCGCTTGAATCAGCCGAAAAGGTTAAAACAATAGTTTTTGATAAGACCGGCACCCTTACAAACGGCAAACCGGAAGTAACTGATATCTTATCCTTTTCAAATACTGATGAAGACGATATTTTGCAGATTTCGGCTTCCCTTGAAAAGTCATCGGAACATCCGCTGGCTGAGGCAATTTACAATTATGCCGAGGAGGAAGGGATAAAACCTGATGAAGTTGCCGATTTCAAGGCAATCCCTGGCCATGGTGTTGAAGGCAAAATTAATCATACAAAATATTACTTCGGTAACAGAAGACTTATCACCGATATTGTCGGACTTGAAATAGATCGCATCAATCGCAAAATGTCCCGAATCGAAGAAGAAGGAAAAACCGTAATGATTCTTGCAAACTCCAAGGAAATTCTAGGTGTCATTGGGGTTGCCGATACGGTCAAGGAAACTTCCAAAGAGGCAGTCGAAAAGCTGCAAAAAATGGGTATCCAAGTTTGGATGATCACCGGAGACAACCAGCGGACTGCCAATGCAATCGCCAAGCAGGTCGGAATAGCATCGGAAAATATTTTATCAGAGGTACTACCAGATCAAAAAGCACTGGCAGTCAAAGCAATTCAGTCGAATGATATCGAAAATTTAAAATTAGGAAATTGGGATTTGATTAGAAATTCGAAATTAGAAATTAGAAATTCCCGCCATAGGCAGGTGGTGGCAATGGTCGGGGACGGCATCAATGATGCACCGGCTTTGGCTCAAGCAAACCTTGGCATCGCAATGGGTTCGGGCACTGATGTCGCAATGGAAGCCGGCGGCATCGTCATTATCAAAAATGACCTTAGGGATGTTGTCAAAGCGATTGAACTCTCAAGAGAAACGATGGGGAAGGTGCGCCAAAATATGTTCTTCGCCCTCTTCTATAATGTTGCGGGAATTCCGATCGCTGCCAGGATTTTCTTCGGCTTCGGTTTGGTTTTAAAACCAGAGCTCGCCGGTATCGCAATGGCGCTAAGTTCCGTCTCAGTTGTCACCAATTCAATGCTCCTTCGGGGATTTAAGCCCCACAAAAAGAATTGGCTCTCCATCGTCGCTCCGGCAATTATGGTGATAGCTTTCTCGCTTCTGTTTTTCCAATTCGCTAAAATCAGTTCGCAAATGTCAGAAAAAAATATGACTAAAGAGGCTCCCTCTTCAGTCGCAGTGCCAAAAACAGAAATGCAAGAATAACGGCATTTTTAATGGACCCTAAATTTGAATAATTAATTTGGAAATTAATTGATGAAAAACTTTATTAAAATAATTATCGCGGGCGCAGTTATTACAATCATTGGTTTGGGAATTTACGCGATCAGCAAGAACAAAAATACCGACGAAAGCAATAATACAATTTCATTTTCCAACAGTTCCAAGGAAGAAATATTGAGAATAACAGACAGCGATAATATTTTAGGAGACAAAAGCGCGCCGATTACGATCGTGAATTACTCCGACTACCAATGCCCTTACTGCATCAATTTCGACAAAACTATGACGCAAATCGTTGAATCCTATCCTGGTCAAGTTAGATGGGTTTACCGCCACTTTCCTTTGCCTTCCAACAAATACTCCAAGGGCACGGCGATCGCAGCCGAAGCAGCAGGCAAACAAGGCAAGTTTTGGGAATTTCACAATAAAATTGTCGAGAAATCTCGGCCAGACGGAAGTAAGTTTCAGGAAAGGAATCTATTAGAATATGCCAAAGAGCTAGGACTCAATGAAAATCAATTTAAAAATGACTTAAAGGACATGAAAGTTATCGCTAAAGTAGAGAATGATACCGCCTCAGGTACCGCTTTAAAAATTAAAGGTACTCCGGCAAGTTACTTAATCGATCAGAATAACAATATCGAAGAGCTTCGAGGTGCTCTGACCTTCGAACAGCTAAAAGAAAAGCTAGACCCACCCCTAAATGAATAGGAGAATATTAAAAACAATTGCATCCGTCTTTTTTACTTTGCCACTTTTTCTACCGCTAAAGATATCGGCGATGTGTCCGATGTGTACAATAGCTGTCGGCGGCGCAATGGTAATGCTCGAGAAATATGGAGTCGATAATACTATCTCTGGCCTTTGGATCGGTGCATTTGCCCTTTCGTCCGGATTAATGGTCAATAACTGGCTGAAAAAAAGAGAATTTGATTTCAAAGCAAGCTCATTCTTCGTACTTTTTATTACTTACGGATCGATCGTTGTGCCATTGTATATGGCGGATATAATCGGCCATCCGGAAAAAACGCTATGGGGAATTGATAAGATCATACTTGGTATGATCTTGGGTTCAATGTTCTTTTATCTGGGTCATCTTCTCTATATAGAGATAAGAGTACGCTTTGGCAAACCCTGGTTTCCATTTCAAAAGATTGCAATGCCGCTCTTACCTCTTATAATACTTAGCATTATATTTTATTTAATAACCAAATAGTTTAAACAAAGGAGATTTCATTATGAAAGTAACTTCCAAAACCACCCTCAGAGATATTTTAGCACTCAAGAAAGGATCGCAAGTTTTGCAAGAAAATGGAGTCCCCTGCTTAAGCTGTCCGATGGCGGCTCTGGAACTAAATACTTTGACAATAGGAGAAATCTGCCGAATGTATCAGCTCGATTTAGAGAAAATATTGAAAGAACTAAACTAATCAAAGTTTTCAGTTGAATACAAGAGCTGATTTATTTTCTTCGACCTCGCCGAAGTAAAGGGTCTTGATAATTTCATTGGCCTTCGAAGGATTTCGGGCATCTATCTGCCAAAATTGACTTAATCACCATTGTTGCCAACCCATATAAAGATAATTCAATGATCATTTAATTTGCTAGTAAACTTTCCCTTCCCCACTTTCGAAATGTAACAGATTACTCGCTATAGCATCTAATTTATTACAGCGAGCACTGATCAAATTAGGTGTGATTTATCGACTCTTTGGATTGGAAATTAACAAAGCGGTTGAAAAGCTTTGCATTTGAGCATAAAATTTGAGTATGCAAAATAATATTTACACCGATCGATTAGGCAATGAACATATAAAACCGGATGATATTGCGCCGATAAAGCGTGTTTCAGTTTGCGGTGTCGCAATCAGGGAGGGCAAGATATTATTGATCAAGGCGCCAGATTTTCCTGAGTGGGAAATTCCTGGTGGAAAAATAGAGGAAGGCGAGACGTTAGAGCAAGGATTAAGGCGGGAAATGTTGGAAGAGACGGGCTACTCAATCACTGAAATCAGAGGAAACTTTTTTCAAAAGAAGCATTGCTTTTATTCGATGAGTAGCTCTTCATTTTATAATTCTCTGGTTAACTTTGCCCTCATCGACATAGACACAAAAATACAACGCAAAAATAAAATGACTATGGAAGAGGTAGAAACGATAGAATGGTTTGATCTATGCAAAATAGACCTAAATAATATCAATCCTTTTCATAGAAGCGTCATCGAATTATTAATCAGAAATTAAGAGAAAATATTATGGCAAATGTATTCATTTTTCACGGCACCGGTGGCTATCCGGAGGAGAATTGGTTTCCATGGCTCAAGGGAAAATTAGAAGAAAAAGGGTGTAAAGTTTTCATACCACAATTCCCTACTCCGGAGAATCAAACGCCTGTGACCTGGTTTGAGGTTTTTGATAAGTATCGAGATAAGATTTGTGCCGATACAATTTTGATCGGCCATAGTCTTGGTGGATCATTTTTATTAAGAGTACTCGAAAGTTTAGACAAGCCAGTCAAAGCGTCTTTTCTGGTTGCTACTCCGATCGGCATACCTCCGATTACAAACTGGTCAGGCGATCAGCCATTTACCGGCCATCCTTTTAATTGGACAAGAATTAAAAATAACTGCAAAAAATTTACTGTTTTCCATTCTGATGATGATCCTTATGTTGGGCTCGAGAATGGTAAGAAACTGGCCGAAAACCTAGGTATAGAATTAAACTTCCGGCCGAGATGCGGTCATTTCAACAAAAAGGCCGGATTCACTGAATTTAAGGAATTACTCCAAGAAATTGGAAAGGATCTAGCATGACTCAAATAACTGAACTAGAAATTGAAGAGTTAGCAAAGGAATATAAGAAAAAAGGCAAAAAATGGCATTTTCATATCTTGACGCCTGATTGTCGATTAAACCAGAGCAATGATTTCGTGATGATGCTTGAAAACACTACCGACGACGAATCCTTTGTTTTATATTCGACGAAGCCTTTGACGGAACTTGGCAAAAATTTGTTAAAACTTTTGTATGAAGAAGATATGATCAGAGACTCTTCGGTTGCTCAGAATGAAAATAATGAGTACACTGAACTGGCACCAGAAGTACAGGCAATGATAGATCGGGCAAAAGAGTTGAATAAACAGGGTAAATTTTGGCATCATCATATGTTTTTCCCTGAATGTATGTTCAATCAAGACAAAGGCAAGTGGACAATTATTTTTGAAGACACCGAAAAAGGTGAGATCATGAGGAGTGTTAGCTTGGAGGAGCCGAGGTCAGAATTAAAGCATATTGAAGCCCTCTTCTATAATCAGAAGAGGTGACGAAAATTTTGATAACCCCTTGGATGCGAAAAGTAGAACTAGTAATCATGTAAGAAACTACCAAGCAAAAATCATCGCTGGTAATTTTTGCATTTGGTACTGAAGGTTTGATATAAGTAAGTTAACCCTAACCAATGGCATTTGCCTTGGTTGAAAGAAGGTGGTTGAACATGACAAAGGGAACGCAGGGTAAAACCCTGCGGGAAAGCTTGGTTTGCACGCAGAGCAACGGGTACGTCCTTTTGACCTGGCAAGGATTGCCGGCATCCAGAGCCGGTGAATTGACCGTGACAGAGAACGTGATCCAATTTCCAGATCAAACACTGGCTTATATGAAAGAGACCGGTGAGATCTTTAACTGCACTAACCTAATCAGTTCGGAAGCGATAACTTTTATCGCCGCCGTCCTGGCACTGGATGGAGTTGAAAAACTAATAGTATCCAGATACTCGGCTATAATATTTTTCGGTGGGCAGTATTGGCATGGTTGCTCCGAAGAATGCCGTATGCTATGCGAAAAAACTGTACGGGATATCGCCGAATGAAGTGTCTTCTCCATTAACTGTCACCGCCCGCTCTCCTCGAAAAAGGAGGGCGGTTTTTTTATTCCTTATCTCAATACATAATTTACCAATTCAAGCTTCAAGGCCAAGCGATTATGCCGCTTGGTATAAAGATAGTGATCTTTATAAAATGTGGCTCGAAGATCTAATCTTCCACACAAACGGATCTCTTGGATTTATTTGATTAAATAGGCAAAAATTGATATGCCTTTATCGGGGGGAGGGAATACTATGTCAGAATTCCAAGGGCTACTTCATGCCGGAGTAGTTCCAATTCACACGATTGTAACTGAGCTTGGCGAAGGCGCTCGCCGGGGAGAGATAACCAATTATAATCGATTTGAATACCTGGTTCGCATCGCCAGGGAAAAAGTTACTACCAATCAAATCAGGCAAATTCGGCAGATCTGCAAGAAGGTAGATAGCAACAAAAGCCTTATACCAAGCATTCGGTTAGAGTACCTAAAGATCCTGGTTTGGTGTGATGGACAGGAGCAACGGCTGCAGGAGCTTGAACAGGGGTCTGGTTGAGGTATCACCTCGGCCAGACCGTTTTTTTTTTAAAAACTTGAAAAGTTATTTCTTCTTTGAGAAATTCAGCTTCATTGTCACAATTAAATCAGTTGAGAATATCTTGGCGGCAATTAAGATGGCGATAATAAGCCAGATAAGCTGATATAATATCCCCCAAATCACGCCTGCATAATTATGCAAAAAAAGATTAGGTGCGGCCAGAAAAACATGCGAGAACGGGATCACATAAGTTATATATTTTAAGGTACTGGGCAAAGAATTGATATCTAAAAACATCGTTAGGAAATAAGGGATCATCACTAGAACCATTATCGGTGAAGTAAGACCGGCCACGCTCTTCACGTCCTCAGCAAAGGCTCCTAAAATCAGTGAAATTGAAAGAGCAATCAAGATGCCGATGAACAAGCTAACCCCGAGCAGAATATATCCTTCCGGCGTAAAGGTCAGTCCCAGTGTCTCGATGAAATTGTTAATATCACCAGTTGCTTGGACATTACCCGCTAAGCCGCCGATATAATATTTAAATCCAAACATATAAAACACAGAGGCGATAAGGGAGATAAAACCAGCACCCACCATCTTGGCCACCACAATGACTTTTCTATTTACCGGAGTTGTAAGCAAGGTTTCCAGAGTTTTGTTTTCTTTCTCGGTAGCTATAGCAGTCGCGATCATTTGTGAAGAAAAGACAATGACTATAAAAAGGATGATGGGTATGAAAGTTGTCTGTTGAGTAACAAACCCCATAATGGCATTGGGGCTGATATTGGCTTGTTTATCACCAACCACAGTAAATTCATCTGGCTGAATTGGGTTTTTGAGTTGAATAGGATCAAGACCGGAAGCTCTCTCGCTAATAATACTGTTACTGATTGCTTCGTTTGCCTTGGCTACTGCAGCCATCACGGAAGCATAATTTTGACCGCCTATCATTGAAAAATTCCGAACGAATGTATGAATCTCAATTTTCTTCGGCTCAGAGTTGAGAACGCTTTCAGAGTATCCAGCCGGAATCTTGATTAGAGAAACTTTATTCTCCTTTTGGCTCGACTCGAGCGCATTATCGCCACTCATCAATTCAACATTTAAACTGCTTTGTTTTAATGTCTCCACCAAAACATTTGAGACCATTCCCCCATCTTCATTGACAACTGCGACTTCCTGAGGCTTTTTCGCTTTTTCCTGTTCTTTGCCCATAATATTTCCGATAACGAGGAAGAGTAAGGCAGTAAAAACTAAAGGCAAAATTACCTGTGCTGTCAGCAATTCTTTTATCTCTTTTTTGACTAAAAGCAAGAATTTTCTCATTTCACAAACCCTTTCTCAACTACTTTTTCGAAGACTTCCTCAAGATTTGAAACGCCGTATTTCTTCTTCAACTCAGCCGGAGTACCAATTTCGTGGATTTTGCCCCTGTCGATAATTGCCACTCGGTCGGATAAGAATTCAATTTCTAGCATATTATGACTGGACAGAAGCACTGTCATCCCCTTTTTGGCAAGACCTTTAATCATCTTCCGGATTTCCATTGCATTAATAACATCAAGACCGCTTGTCGGTTCGTCCAAAATTGCAAGAGTTGGATCGATCATCACTGTCCGAGCAAGCAAAAGTTTGCGAACCATTCCTTTACTATAGGTGCTTGTTTTATTATTCAACCTTTCATTTAGACCAGAAATCTCCTTCCCTCTCTTTGCAAATTCAACGGCCTTTTTTGAATTGTCTGCATACAAACCAGCCATTAGCTCCAGATACTCGCCACCTTTCAAATTCTTATAAGCGCCAGAATCCTCGGGAAGATAGCTAATCTGACGGCGAACCGCATCGGCGTCCTTGATGATGTCGTACCCAGCCACCTTAATTTCACCTCCTGAAGGAGAAAGAAGCGTTGACACCATTTTTAAAGTAGTCGACTTACCAGCGCCGTTTGGTCCGATCAGTGCAAAAATTTCGCCCCTAGGGACCTTAAAATTAATTTTATCAACGGCTTGAAAAAGACCATAGGACTTTTGTAAATTTTTTACTTCTAAAATGTTCTCCATCAGTTCCTCAAAGATTAATAACTTCTTTAATATAATATATCACTTTTCCAGTTTTGGGCAATTTGATAGGACGCCAATTTACGATATAATAAGATTATGGACAACAAAATTATGAAAATAGGAACTATGATTGTAGCCGGGATAATTGGAATTTTTGTTCTTATCAACCTATTCAACCGGTATCAAGAATACCAGACCGATCAGGAGAATAGTCAGCTTACGGCCGAAAAAAGTGAAGTCCTCAAGTTATTAGAGAAAGATCAAGTCCGCGGAGACAGAGACGCACCGAACACCATTATTGTATATTCTGACTTCCAGTGCCCATACTGCGTCAAATTTCACAAAACAATGTTAGAAGTGATGGATGTCTACCCCAAAAAGGTTAAATGGATTTACCGCCATTTTCCACTTTCCTCACATCAATTTTCAAATCAGGCAGCTATTGCTACTGAAGCTGCTGCTCTACAAAACAAATTTTGGGAGTTTAGCGATAAAATGATGGAAAATTCGAAAGCCGATGGAGCCGGAATTAGGGAAGAGGATATTTTGCGATATGCCGTTGATCTTGGACTCGACATTGACAGATTTAAAACCGATCTTGAAAGCAAAGAAACGTCTTCCAAAGTCGAAGCTGATATTGCATCAGCTCTAGAACTCGGGGTTTCAGGCACACCACAAAGCTATCTGATCGATAAAAATGGAAAGATTAAGGCGTTAAATGGAGCGCTCACTTTCCAATTGATGAAGATCGATATCGACGGCACACCGAGATAGATGATAGTTCTAAGTTCTAAGTTCTAAGTTCTAAGTTCTAAGTTCTAAGTTCTAAGTTCTAAGTTCTAAGTTCTAAGTTCTAAGTCTATATTTTATTTTATGCCAAAGAAATTGTTATTTTTTATGTCTATAATCACTATATGTTCAATCGTAAGCAAAAGTATGAAACGTTCGAAAAACATATTGAAAAAATAATCAACGAAAGCTTTGACAAAGTTAATGACGGCTTTAGGCAATCAGGCTATTTTTTAAAATTCGATTGGGAAAGGACCAAAAACAATCTTTATAACTCCTCTGTCGATATAATCGGACTAGATTCAAATAAAGAATTTTTTAAGCATTATGTTATCTTCCATGACAGCGTACCTATCTCTCCACATGACTTCGAAGAGAATTTAAATAAGACACTTGAAAATTGGCTTTTACAAGTATTAAAATGAATTTTTAATGGAGATAAAATGAGCATAGATTGCCTAGGAGAAGTTAAGAAAATTAAAGATTTAGTCAAATATCAGGAAGACGCAGTCGTCAGCCGGACCTTGCTGAATCACGAGGCAGGAACTGTTACTCTATTTGCCTTCGGTGAAGGCCAAGGCCTGAGCGAACATACTGCCCCCTACGAAGCGCTGGTTTACATTATAGACGGGGAAGCTCTAATTACAATCGATGGAGTAACCCATGAAGCAAAAAGCGGCGAAATTATCATTTTGCCAGCGGATCATCCTCACTCCTTAACTGCCAAAAAACCTTTTAAAATGATGCTGACAATGGTGAGGGGTAAGACTTCTTAGACATGTTTTAATTTAGATAGAACTTCCTCTATTATAACCCCTGAGTTAAGGACTCCCATAAAAATATCACCCTTATTTTTGAATCTACTCATTGCATTCTTGATTGTAAAATCACCAGGACTCAATCCTTTTTGAACTTCATTCCACTCGAGCGGCGTTGAGACCGTGGCACCTTGCTTCGGTCGAACACAGTATGGAGCCGCTAAAGTTTGTCCCCAGGAGTTTTGTAACCAATCAAGATAAACTTTGCCCCGCCGCTCTTTCACAGTTCTAACTAAGCTGGTGTATTCTGGTACTTCCTGATGGACTAGGCCAACAAGCAACTCTGCGAACTGTCTTACTTGTTCATACGAATATTTCGCTTGCATAGGGATATAAATATGTATACCGGTAGCTCCCGAGGTTTTCGGATAGCTAACAATTTTCAAATCATCCAAAATCTTTTGAACCGCTAAAGCCGTACTGATCACATAATCAAAAGGAATTGTTTCAGGGTCTAGATCAACCAAAAGATAATCGGGATTATCCAAAGTTCCAAGCCGTGAGCTCCAAGGATTCAAATCGATACAACCCAGATTGACAGCATAAAGGAGAGAGGGAAGATCATTGATGATCATATAGGTTATGATTTTGTCTCCACCCTCAGAATAAATATCGGCGGTCTTTATCCAATCCGGAAACTGGTGGTCGACATTTTTTTGATAAAAATTTTTGCCCTTAATCCCATTAGGATAACGATGCAGAGATTCGGGTCGATCTCTAAGATAAGGCAGGATAAACTCTGAAGCATGTAAGTAGTAATTTAAAAGTTCTCCCTTGGTAAAACCTTCCTCCGGCCAGTAAACCTTACCAAGATTAGTCAATTTTAAAATCTTGCCCTCAATTTCTAATTCCTGATTCCCTTGTTGTTCTATTAAACTGTTATTGGACATTTATGATATCCTATTTAGCTTGGATGTTTATTTCTTAACACCTTATAACTATTATTTATATTGACCTTTATTTACTAGGAATTTCTTTGGTTACTTCTCCTGGATCCTTATCTTCCCTGAGACCCAGGAAGACCGGTTGGCGAAGAAGATTATCTCTGGTCCACTCCTGAAATTTAATCTCTGCTACATACTTTGGGTTTACCCAAGTAGCCCCTTTTATATGACTAATGTTTGCGAAAGGGGAACTCTTTATAATCTCTTTGTCCAGCATTTTCTTCAACTCCTTCAAAACCATATTGCCGAACCCCGTTCCAACACTGCCGACATAAATTAGTTTTTTTTGATCGTAAACTCCCACAATTAATGAACCTAAGTACATCCGGCTTCCGGCGGGCGCAGAGTACCCGCCGATCACCACCTCCTGCTCTAAATGAGTTTTAATTTTTAACCAATCTCCGGATCTAACACCTTGTCGGTATGGACTTTCTAGTTTTTTAGCGATCATTCCCTCTAGTCCCTTTTGTTTGATTGCATCGAAAAGACCTTCGCCCTTCTCGATGATTGCCTCGCTTATTTTAATATATGGACATTTGGGCATAATCTTTTCCAGCACTTCCCTCCTCATAGACAATGGGCATCTTTCTAGGGTACGTCCCTCCAGATAAAGAAGATCGAAAACATAAAAAACTAAGCGCCCGTTATGGCTTTTATCATAGTCCTGAAGAAGTTGAAAATCAGGCATACCTTCTTGATTTAAGACAACAGCTTCTCCATCCAAGATGATCTGGTGTGGAAATAATTGTAAGTCAGTAACAATTTCTTTGAATTTTTGATTTAATGATTTGAAATTTCGCGATTGTAGCCGAAAACTATCGTGATCCCTAAATGCGATAATACGATAGCCATCCCATTTTATCTCAAAATGCCAGTCCTTGCCGTTGAATGGCGAGTCTACAAATGTTGTGAGCATGGGTCTAACTCTGTCTGGCATTTTTTCCTTAGGAGCCTCAGAGATAATAATTCCTCCTAATCGAGAATTCCAAAAGTCCTCTGACTGGCCTTCAATTTCCTCGATCGTTTTGCCAGAGAGAACTGACTTATTTTTTTTCAAAATATCTTCTTCGCTCGATCCTGAATCATCCGCTTTTATTAGGAGCCAGGCATTCGGTTCTCTAGCATTCTTCATTCGAACCAGCGCAAATTCACCTTTGAGCTTTTCGCCCTCCAAAACAAAGCTCAAATGACCCTTCTTTAGACCTTCGTTTAGTTGATTTTCGCTTTCCGTGGAATCAGCGGTTGATGTGGCATGATATTGTCCCTTATCCCAGATCATCACAGTGCCAGCACCGTAGTTGCCTTCCGGGATTATGCCTTCGAAGTCCTTATAATTATAGGGATGATCTTCAACCATCATCGCCAGACGTCTGCCAGCAGGCTTTATAGTCGGCCCTTTGGGTATGGCCCAGCTCTTTAAGACTCCATTTAGTTCAAGCCTTAAATCATAATGAAGATGAGAAGCATCGTGTTTCTGTACCACAAAAGTCAGTTGGCCTTTTTTCGGTCTTATATTGCCTTTTGGCTCCGGGGTATAGCTAAACTTTCGTTTTTTCTCATATTCTTTGAAAGGCATAGACTCCTTATTCTATTTCATTCCTCTCGTCCTAAGCATCTAAGTTCTGCTTTTCCCTTTTTGTTCTTCTAAACTTTTTCTAAGCATCTCCATCAAATCTGGAACAGGTGTCGGCAATGGAGGAGTACCAACAGCTGAAGGAGTTTTTCCGGAAATTCTTTCTGCTATCACCTTCTTCAACTCATTCGTATATGTATCTTTGTATTCTTCGATTTTGAAAGGTCGAGAGAGTCGGTTAATCAGATCTAGAGCCATCTCGACCTCTCTCTCGTCTAATTCAATATTATCAGCCTTATTCAGCCCCGCTGTTTTTCTGATTTGGCTAGCAAAGCGTAGCTGCTCCAAAACCAAAATGCCTTTTTCGGAACGCAATCCAATTAAGTGCTCACGATTTCTTAGTACGAATTTACCAATCCCAATTTTACCAGATCGATTTAACGCCTCCCTCATTAATGCATAAGAGCGGTCTGCACCCTTGTCCGGTTCCAAATAATATGGTTTTTCGAAATATTTATGTTCTATCTCATTCTGATCAACGAAATCTAGGATTACAATTGCATGCGTTACTCTAACATTAGCGCGTTCAAAATCCTCATCGGTAATAACAACATATCTTCCTTTCTCGTATTCAAACCCTTTAACTATCTCTTCATATGGGACCTCTTTTTCCTCGACCCTACAAAAACGTGCGAAACGAATTGGTGAAAGGTCGTCCCTGTGAAGCATATCAAAATCAAGACGTTCATCGCCTACGGCGCTATAAAGCTTAACCGGTATATTGACCAGCCCAAAGCTGATAGAACCTGACCAAATCGCTCTCATTCAAACCTCATATTCTTCTTCTATTTCTGGACCGGCGATTCTTCCGAGAACATGACTCTCAACTCGGTGATCTTGCATCTCTATCTCGACAATTTCATGATCCATCCCCAAGTCGAGATGATCCATCGCTTCGTGCTCATCTTCAGTTACAAATTCTTCTCCCTCTTTCATGCATAAATATTTTTTTATCATTTTTCTCCTTCCTGTATATTAAGAAATAATAGAACACGGAAATCATTAGGTCTTTTTGCAAAAAAATCGTGGCTTCCAATTCTGAACGTAAAATGATAAAGTTTAGTTCGAAATAGATAATTTAGAGGAGACAAATGTCAAAGATCAAAAGTATCTTAGCAAGAGAAATTCTTGATTCTCGTGGCAATCCGACCGTAGAAGTCGATCTAACCTTGGAAGACGGTTCGTTCGGCCGTGCAGCTGTGCCATCAGGAGCATCGACTGGAAGCTACGAAGCGGTAGAGATGAGAGATGGCGGTAACCGTTATCTAGGTAAAGGAGTAATAAACGCAGTCAAAAATGCAAACACTACTTTAAAGAATGAACTCATTGGAAATGATTTTGACCAGCGCTCTCTGGACAGAAAAATGATTGAAACAGACGGGACAGATAACAAGGGCAACCTTGGAGCCAATGCGATTCTCGGTATCTCACTTGCTTTTGCCCATGCTGAAGCAAAAAGCAAAGGTATGAAGTTATATGAATATTTTGCTGAATTATACGGAGGCACAGATTTAAAACTCCCCGTGCCAATGATGAATATTTTGAATGGCGGCAAGCATGCCGAAAATTCAACTGACCTCCAGGAGTTTATGATCATGCCAGTCGGTGCTCCTAACTTTAAAGAAGCCCTGAGATACGGTGCTGAGACATTCCATAATTTGAAGAAATTACTGGCCCTAAAAGGACTCAATACGTCAGTCGGCGATGAAGGCGGTTTCGCCCCATCTTTACCAAACAATGAGGCAGCGTTGCAAATCATTATCGAAGCAATCAGACAAGCCGGCTACAGACCAGGAGAAGACATAATGATTGCCATTGATGGTGCAGCCACCGAATTGTACAAAAACGGCAAATATGACCTCAAAACTGAGAATAGACAGCTTACAAGCAGCGAAATGGTTGATTTCTACGCTGACTGGCTCTCCAAGTATCCGATAATTTCCATTGAGGACGGGCTTGCAGAAGATGACTGGGAGGGCTACCAATTGATGACGGAAAAACTGGGAGACAAAGTCCAGATAGTCGGGGATGATCTTTTTGTCACAAATGTTTCTAGATTGAAAGAGGGCATCGAGAGAAAAGCAGCGAATTCTATTTTAATAAAACTAAACCAGATTGGCACTGTCTCCGAGACAATCGACTCTATCAAAATGGCAAAAAAAGCAGGCTTTACTGCCGTTGTTTCCCATAGATCGGGCGAGACCGAGGATGCAACAATTGCTGACTTCGTAGTAGGGCTCGGTACCGGTCAGATCAAGACAGGTTCCCTCTGCCGTTCCGAAAGAGTTTGCAAATATAATCAGTTGCTTAGAATAGAAGAAGAGCTTGGCGACAAAGCAGTTTACCCCGGCATAGACGCTTTTAATTTCAAAAAATAACCTAACATAATTCAATCGATGCATAACCGGTTAATTTTTTATTTTAGGAACTATTAAATTGTAATTTGGAGAAAACATGGCATATTTAGTTTTGGTAAGACATGGCCAATCAGAGTGGAATGTTATAAATAAATTCACAGGACATACCGATGTTGAATTAACCGAACAAGGTAGAGAAGAGGCCCGAAAGGCCGCAGGGCTGTTATCGGATATAGTTCTGCACAAAGCACACACCTCCGACCTAAAGAGAGCTCAGGAGACACTCAAGATAATTCTGGCAGGAACCAACCAACAACATATCGAAGTAAAAAAGCATCCGGCAATCAAAGAACGGGACTACGGTGATCTAGCCGGTATGAATAAAGATGAGGCTAAAAAACACTTTGGCGCAGAAAAATTTCAACTCTACCGCCGAAGCTGGCACATTGCTCCACCAAATGGCGAATCCCTAAAGGACACGGCCGAGAGGGCTTTGCCTTACTTCGAACAAGAGATAATGAAAGACGTTAAAGCTGGACATAATGTCATTGTTGCCGCTCACGGAAACTCTCTTCGCGCCATCGTTAAACATTTAGAGGAGATATCAGATGAAGACATTCCGGAAGTTGTGCTCGGGACTGGCGTCCTCTATATTTACGAGATCGATGATTCTGGCAATGTAATTAGAAAAGAGATTAGAGATCATTCAAAAAGTAGTTGAAAAAAAGAGGCTTCAAGCCTCTTTTTTTATTTGATTGGAATATTTATAAACTATATAATTTTAAAATCAAACTCTTGCTGCGAAGACTTTGCACCCAGTCAGCAAATTTCATTTCGACAGAGCCGGTCTTTGAATAGACTTTTATAATGTGCCAGCCGAACTCGGTCCTAACCGGCTCAGATATTTCCTCAACATTCGTCTCAAAAGCCATGTCTGAGAACTCTGGTACCATTTCTCCGGCTGCAAAAGCCTCCAGTCTGCCCCCCTGCTCAGCGCTGCCGATGTCTTCAGAGTTTTTCTTTGCAGAGTCTTCGAAAGATATCTTTGCATCTCTGATGTCGGCTAGTATTCCCTCGATTTTTGTTCTTCCTTCAGTGACTTTTTCTTCAGTCGCATCCTGATCAACTCTAATTAAGATATGTCCAACCTCAACCTTTGCGATAACACTGTTATTGACTTTGTCTCGGAGAAGTTGAGTAGTGACTAATTTTCGAAAGTCTTTCAAGGAGAGACCATATAGATCGCTTAAGACCTTTTCAACTTTTTCCTGCCCTCCGTTTTGATCGATAATTGTGTTAATAGTGATATCGATCTCCTTCCTATCAACCTTAATATGGCTCTTTGATGCTTCAAAAACAATAATCTTGTTTTCGATAAGCTGATCTAAAATTTGACTGTCAATCTCTCCGAAGCTAACATCTCCCTGCTGAGTTGCATCATAGAAGTGATGAATATATTCTTTTTCTCGAAGGTAATCATTGTACGTAATGAAATCGTAGTTAACAACAGCAACAGGCATGGGTACTATCTTAGCCATGATGTTTAGAAACTTGTTTTCCTGGTGGAGCCCATATAGCATCACTCCGGCGGCTACTTCAACGAATGCAAATAATATAACGACGACAATCAATACTTTAGAAAGAACTCCAGCAAGCCTTGATTTTAAAAAGGTTCTAATGCACTTTACTAGCTTGATTTTCCATCCTTTGAAGATTTCGCCGATCTTTCTTAAAAAGATGACGCCTTTATCCGGAATCGCTATCTTTGGAAGCTTTAAACTAACTTTTTTATTCCCGTTTTTGGTTTCAGACATAATTTCTCCAATTGATTTATTTGATTATAGGATTAATCTCAAACTTAAGCAAGGCCGCCTCCCCAGCTGGACGTGAGAAACACAAGTAATATAACTATGCCAGAAATAATTAAGTAAGTCGAGAATTTGTTATCTACGTGCTTCGCTAAGATAGTATAACAAAACCCTACGAACAGATAACTCGTAGTTGCAATAATCAGACTTTGACTAATAGGACTGATTAAAAAATATGTCAAAGACAGAAAAATCTCTAAAGTAATCAAACTAAAAAGAATAAGATATATCAAACGCTTATTCCCTAAAATTCCGATTTTTTGTTCCAAATAAATGAAAAGGTATCCGAAAATAATTAATAATGCAACCATTATTAGCCAAACAGGTAAATTCATCTGGGCTAGAAAAACATTGAAGGAGTAAGATGAAGTGAACGAGAGAAAAAGAAGTATAAAAACAGGCGAATATTCTCGCCAAATCAAGAAAAGACAGACCACCCCTATGAGGAAAATTGAAATCAGTTGGAACCAATTGCCGGGATTTGTCCAGTAGAAAGTAAAAACTCCCCACGACAAAATAAGACTCAAAACAACCCTCCGAAAGATTTGGTTATGTAAAAAAGCCATAAATAATTTTAATTTGCTATTTTGTAGTCACCGCCGATAATAATAGAGATATCAACTTGTTTGTTGGCATTGGAATTATTACTGGCGCCAACGGTCTTTTTAACAACCAAATTAATACCAAGGTTCTTTTTTATAAGTTCAATTGTTTGACTACTCTTTCCGTCTGAATAGTCGTTGATTACTGATTTAGCGACTTTTGATGTAGAGCTGGAGATACTAACAATTTCTAAATTTGATATATCTTCAATTTTTTTTGATGCTTTTGAAGCGAGTCCCGATGTCCCTGAGCCGTTTATAACCTCAACCTCAAATTTTTCGTCACTATTACCGATCGTGAAAATATTTTTTATTGTATTTTGAATTTCTCTATAGCTTCCACTTTTCGGCTTAAGGTAATATGTACCATTGTTAGAGTCGATTAGTTCCCCGTCGGCGCCAGTTTTCAAAACCTTATTGATCATATCGCCATCATTCAAATCTTTGATAATATTGAGGAAAGAACGCAATTCGGACGGAGAAAAATTCGTATGAACAGAGTCACCTAAGGTCGAAACAAGGTCAGATATTTTCTTGGGATTGGCTAGTATACCAGCGTTCATAGCCTTATTCTTGATCCCAGCCATTACCTTCTGTTGACGTGCGGCTCTATCAAAGTCCGATGTTGTCTCACGGGATCGCGCAAACTTTAGCGCCGTCTTTCCATCCAAATGTTGCTGTCCGGCATTGATCCTAAATGGTGCGTAGTTAACCATGTCGTCAGCCGGAAAAAAAGGATCATACAAAGCTTTGTCCACGTAGACATCGACTCCGCCCAGCTGATCGATAATCTTCTCAAAGCCCGAGAAATCACCCACGACATAATATTGTATTGGCTGGTTTAAAGTTGTTCCAACCGTCTTGGAGCTCAATTCAGCCCCGGCCGAAATTGCCGAGCTTTGGCACTGTTTCTGGGACTTCTTGCAATTTTTATTTATGTAATCATTATAACCATCAGCAAAGGATTCGTTGATTTTAGCTTCTCCGTGACCTTCAATTGAGACATATAAGTCGCGGGGAATAGATACCATCGCAGCTTTCTTTGTTGATGGCTGGATGCTGATCATGATAATCGAGTCAGCCAGGTATCCACCGGGATGATTTTGGCCTCCTATACCCATAAGTAAAACGTTAATTCGATCTTCCTTCTCACCTTTCAGTAATTCCTGGCCATAAAGGGTTTTAATAATTTCAGAGCCGCTAAAGCCTCCTTCAAAAATCTTGCTGCCTTTTGAAAATAAATAGGAAGCAAAGGAGAGTCCAACTACAAAGAGCACAGAAATTATTAAAAATACTATCTTCCAGCCACGTTTCTTGTAAAATGGCTTTTTCGATAGCTCATTGGAAAATTGTTTTTTTCTTAAAAAATTCATAATAAATGCTGACAAACTAATTTTAACAGAATCGTTCTCTATAATCCAGATCTGGACTTGGTGATAAAAGGGTCACGGCCATATTCGGGAAGAACTGGCAATTGGAATGATTTTTCCCTACTCGATACGCCCTTTTTGTCGACCGGAATATCAAAGGCAAACGCTAACAGATTTGCCACCGTAATACCGACACGAAGTCCGGTATATGAGCCTGGGCCAGAGTTCACGATGATTTTCTTTATATTCGACTTATCCTCACCGAGCAAGATGCTAATCTCTGGCAATAGCTCTTCAGAATGGTTCTGCATTGATTGCCAAGTCTTACTACGAATGGTCTTCTGCCCGTAGATTAATTTTATTAGTGTCTCCTGGCACGAAGTATCAATAAACAAAATCATATCGTAATCTTTCTTGTATCGCCGTCAACATAAGAAAACGAGATGCATTTTAGTCTATCTTTAGGCAATATTTCCATAACACGCTCTGGCCATTCCAGCAGAAAAACGGCATCACCGTCAGACAAGATTTCTTCCAGGCCAATAGTTTCTATCTCCAAGGAATTACTTAGCCGATAGCAATCTAGATGATAAACTTTTCCGATCTCTCCATCTTTATCTATCTTGTAGGATTTAACTATCGAATAGGTTGGGCTAGTGACAACCTGCCTGACGCCCAAAGCACTGGAAAATGATTTCGCAAAGGTTGTCTTTCCGGAACCAAGTTCGCCAAAAAGGGCGAAGATATCCCCCTGTTTTGCTCCACTCGCGACCTTCTTAGCAAGATCAGCAGTCTCTTGCTCGGTTTTACAAATGTATTCCATAATTCAAACAAACTACCGATAATAGTTCACAACTCACTTCTATCCGGCTGCCGGCAGCTTCGCCGAAGTTAAAATTCTAACATTTTCGTGTTCGGTTGGCAATATTCTATAAACACGGCAAACTGATTGAGCTAAATTTTTTTCTGCCGTTAGAATGAGAGCAAAAATTACAAAATGAGCATGGCATCACCATACGAAAAAAATCGGTATTTTTCTTTAACTGCATGTTTATATGCCTCTATTACTGCATTTTTCCCGGCAAAGGCCGATACAAGCATCAAAAGTGTTGATTTCGGTAAATGAAAATTGGTTATCAAACCGTCGATACATTTGAACTTATAGCCTGGATAAATAAATATATCAGTTGTCCCGCTTATTGAGGACGGCAATGAAATTGAATTTTCTAAATCAAAAGCGTTGGCTAAATGTTCGAGCACCCGAGTGGTGGTCGTACCTACAGCAATAATCCTCCGCCCTTCATGCTTTGCTTTTGATATTTCAGCGAGAACCTGTGGATCAACACTAAAATACTCTTCGTGCATCTTATGTTCGAGAATATTATCGGTTTTTACAGGCAAAAATGTACCCAGCCCAACATGCAAAGTTATCTCGAGCCGCTTTACGCCCATAGCCTCCACTTCGGAAAGAAGCTCTTTCGTAAAATGAAGACCAGCCGTCGGCGCTGCCGCGCTGCCGGTCTCTTTTGCATAAACTGTCTGATAACGTGATCTATCATCAAACCCCGTGAAGCCATTCTTGATGCGTCTTTTTTCAATATAGGGAGGCAGCGGAATCTGACCGGTTTTTTCTAACTCATCGAATAGTAGACTCCCGGCAAAGTTAAATTTTATAGTATAGACGTTGTCATCTTTGGCGGTCACTTTTGCTATCAATCTACTCCCCGGAAATGACAAACTCTGTCCAACTTTTAGGCCCTTTCCGATCGCCAAAAAGGTATTGCTAGAGATTTGTCGATCAAGCAATATTTCAAATCGCCCTCCAGTTTTTTTCTCGCCAAGAAGACGGGCTGGAAAGACTTTGGAATTATTTAAAATTAGTAGGTCACCGTCTTTTAAATATTTTTTTAAATCGCCAAAAGCACAATCTTCGGTCGCTCCATTCTCACGGTTAAGAAAAAGCAGACGGGAGGAATCCCTCTTCGGCACCGGTTTGTCGGCGATTAGATCATCTGTGATAAGATAATCAAAATCCGATAACTTCATCATAGATTGACCTCTTTACCTGCTGATAATTCACCTGAATTAGACTCGCCGTTTCTCAATTGGTTTAAGTTTTTATGACCGACATGTAAAACATTGTTGCTCTCTGACAAAGTTGTCCTAACTAAATGTTCTGATTCCGAGCCAGCCCTAAAGTTGAATTTACCCTCCCCCCTTTTTTCGGTAAGATGATCGCAGTTAGTACCGTCTTCACTCCCATCAATAATCTGGATTTGGTGTTCATGCAAATCGATAATTCTTTTGGCGACAGAGTAAGGATCTGGTACTGAGGAAAAAATAAAATTGGCTCGCTCCCCTGCAGTCTGGATCACAACATCACCATAATTCAGCATCGTAGGGAAAAAGCCATGGACTTTAGCATGAACGTCCTGAACTTCCCGCAAATGCAATTCGGCGATTGATCTTTTAAATAGGCCTCCCTGAGTGATATCAACGATTCTCCTGTCGGTCACAATGTCAACATCAAGATAAAAATCAATAAAGCCGTAAAATTCAATTCCTAAAATTACCAAGAAATAGATACTGGAACAGATTACCGCAATGTTTCCTGCAAATCCAGAAAAAACCACTGGATTATAGCTCCAATAAATAATTAGAGCTATAAGGGGAATAACGAAAATTAGAGCTAAAAAGAAAAATAAGGCGTAAGCAAACCAATGTTTCCGAATAAGAATAAAAACTTTTTCGGAAGATTCCTGAGTAGGAAATAATTTTTTTTCACATTTGTTCATTTGATGAAGCTCTAATAATCAAAATTATATAGGTAGCGACAATAATACCAACACACAAGGCACCATAAATAGTTGAAATCCGCTTAGCAAGTTTACTGGCATCGGCATACCTGGTTAACGAAAAGATTGCAAGCAAGCTTGCTGCGGCAAAAGAACAGACAAAAACTGAATAAATTAAGATAATACTAGCTATTCTAATCTCCTTTCCTCCCTTGATTCTTCGCAACCGCAGAATGCAGGAATATGAGCGTCATGGCTCCGGCCATAATTTCTACCCATCCAATAGCCCTTACGAAAATCTTGATAGTAAAAGTTCACGTTATAATCCAGTGCCCTCTCATTGCAAACTTCAATAATCAAATCATGATCTTTGTAGGGCGAACAGAGAAGAGTTGTCGTAAAAAATTTAATCCTTGCCTTCTTTGCCTGTTCAACAGTTTTTTGCATGAGAAGAGTATTACAGATATTGCAACGACGGCGCTGATATCGGTCTTTATCACTTATATATTTAATATTTTGCTTATTTTTATAGGGCTCAACTAAGTTGGAAAAATCACTGACTTTCAAATCCGGGGCAATCCACTCATAATCTTTGTCCTGACAAATTCTTCTGACATCATCCAACCGCTTTTGATGTTCTTCAGGGTCAGAGATCTGAGGATTGTAGAAAAATATAACAACTTTAAAACCAGCGTGCTCCAATTGCTTCAAGACATGGCTGCTGCAGAGAGCGCAACAAGTATGAACTAAAATTTTCTTTAAGGGCTGATTCATTTTATAAATTAATTATTCACTGTGTTTCATTGTCCCTTTTTATTGAAGTGTTCATAGGCATGAACTGTCGCAATTCTACCTCTGTTCGTACGATTTATAAATCCAAGCTGAAGTAAATAGGGCTCAATTACATCTTCGATTGTGTCTTTGTCTTCCGAAAGAGCAGCACTAATCGTATCCAGGCCGACAGGACCGCCCTCAAATTTATTAATTATGCAATTTAGATATTCCCTATCGTTTTTATCAAGTCCCAGATGATCGATGTCCAATTTATCAATCGCTTCTCTTGCAATCTTACCGTCGATCTTCCCATTATGCTTAACTTCGGCATAATCACGAACTCTCTTTAAGATTCTGTTGGCAATTCTCGGAGTTCTTCTTGCTCTTTTAGCAATTTCAGCCGTTCCTCCATCATCAATCGCTATGTTAAGAATGCCGGCAGAGCGCTTTATAATTTTAGAGAGCTCCTTCTCGTTGTAAAACTCCAGTCGATGAATGAAGCCAAAACGGTCTCGAAGCGGCGAGGATAAGGCCCCAAACTTTGTAGTCGCACCGATAAGAGTAAATTTTGGCAGATTGATTCTCATCGCCTTCGCCGAAGGGCCTTTACCGAGAATCAGATCTACCGCAAAATCCTCCATCGCCGAATACAGGACTTCTTCTACTGTCCGGTTAAGTCTGTGAATTTCATCTATGAATAATATATCGCTCTCGGAAAGATTTGTAAGCAACGCGATCAGATCACCCGAACGTTGGATAGCGGGCCCGGAGGTCAGGCGGAAGTTTACTCCCATCTCATTAGAAATGATATTAGCAAGTGTAGTTTTACCTAATCCCGGAGGACCATAGAAGAGGAGGTGCTCAACCGGCTCCCCTCTTTTTCTTGCTGCTTCAATAAAAATTAAGAGATTTTCGATTATTTGTTGCTGTCCGATATACTCAGAAAATTTTGCCGGACGCAACGAAATATCTAGTCTCAGGTCTTCGTCATTTAACGCTGTTCCCGCCAAAAGATCGGTCTCTAAATTGTCGATTTCAAGATCCATAAAAGTTACTGCTCTTACTGAATAAGCAATATTATTATAGAGAGTCTATCGAACGATGTAAACAAATTCCAAAAATCAACGTCCTAGATTCTTGAGACACCAGCGCACTTTATCTTCGCTCGAGACTACCTCGCCAGGAATTTTGATGATAAGACTTTGAATCTCCGTCTGCTTGTAGCCGAGAGAAACAAGAGCGTCCATAACATCGCCAGCTCCGTCAAGTTCTGAAAAAACGCCAATGTTTTTATCGCCTGATAACTTTGATTTCAAATCAAGAACGATTTTTGCGGCTACCTTTTTACCGATCCCCGAAATAGCGATAAAAAAGCTGAGGTCATCTCTTGAAATTGCTTGAATAATTCGGCCCGGTTTTGCTTGTGACATAATATTGAGGCCGGCTTTCGGACCAACCCCATTTACGGAAATTAATTTTTGGAATAAATCCAACTCTTCATATGACGGAAAACCATATAAATCATCGCTATCTTCCCGTATATGTTCATGAATGAAGAGCTCAACACTCTCATTATTTTTCAAAACGACAGATTGATTGATGTTAATACCATAGCCGACTCCACCAGTCTCGATAATTGCAAAGCCGACTTTGCTGATAATAACTCTCCCTTTGAGATAAGAAATCATTTTTTCTCCTTGGTTTCGGGAAAGGCGATATCGATGATTTCCTTGGCAACATTTCTAGGTTTGCCCTTGTAAGGATAGTGGTGCATCGAAATCATCGGGCTTGAGTTAACTTCAACGATAATATATGAGTCATCTGTCTGGAATTTGGTGATATCCTTGGTTAGGAAATCCACGCCGCCATAAAGTAGTCCTGGAATGGATTTTATCACCCTGACAGCAATTTCCTTTACACTTGGATGAGCCATGTCAGTAAAATCGATACTATCGCCGCCGGTAGAGAGATTTGAATTATCCCTCAAAAAGATTTGCTTTCCTTTTTCGGGTACCGTTTCTAAAAGAATGCTTTTTCTCTCAAAGCTTCGTTTTGCAACCTCGTCAATAACTATTGGAAACAGGCCCTTCTTCTCTTTTCTTCTTAGATCATTGTTTTTTTCTTTAATCAATTCGCTCAATGTCTTTAGACCATCACCGATTACATTGGCTGGTACCCGTTTTGTGATAGCTGCTACCTTCTCCCTGGTTGCTAAAATCCGGTATTCGGTCCCTTCGACATATTTTTCAACAATTATCTTGTCAAAATTTTTGACGCATTTCTGGAAAGAATCAATGAAATCATCAGCCGAATTAATATCAAGAAAAACTGAGTTACCAAATTTTGAGTTACTGGGCTTAATTACAACTGGCCAACCAATTTCTTTTGCGTATATGAGCGCTTCTTCAATCTGGCCGCTAGCAAAAATATCCCCTTCTGCTATGGCTATGCCGGCTCTATTTAAGCAGTATTTAGTGGTTTCCTTATTTGCACAACAAGCCCTGGCTATGAGACCAAAAGATGACAAACTCTGATCACAGACATAATCAGTATGACTGCCCAACTTTAGTTCGAAGATGTCTCTCTCTCCTAGACGCACAGCAGCAATATTCCGACTGACGGCTTCTTCAACAATCAATTGTGTTGATAAATCAATATTATTTTTCATTCTTTACCTCCGGAAAAATCACTCCAACAATTTCCCGAGCCACATTACGGCTCGTTCCTACCATCGGTCGATGATGCATCTCTATGCCCGGGTTAGAATTAATTTCCAAAATCCGGTAACTATCTTGAGTCTGGACGGCAGAAATATCCTTTGTCATAAAATCTATGCCGGCATATGGCAAGGCTGGTATAGATTTTATTGCTTTCAAGCATATTTCCTTGACCGAACTATGAACTTCGTCCGTAACGTCGATGCTGTCTCCCCCCGTCAACAGGTTACTGTTCTCCCTCAGATAAACCTTCTGATCTTTATCGGGTACTGATTCAGTAGACAAATTATTCTTTTTCAGAAAATTTAATGCTGTTTCATCAACTTTAATAAAATACAGAGGCTTGTCTATCTCGCCTTCTCGTGATCTCCCCTGATCAGCATTTTTCTTATCTATTAATCCTTGGATAGTGTTAACGCCATCGCCGATAATATTTGCAGGATCTCTGAGAGTAGCAGCGATGAATCTATCCCTGGTAGTAAAAATCCGATATTCACATCCGAAAAATTTTTCTTCGATAATTATTTTGCCAGGGCCGGCAATCTTCCAGCCTGCTTCGAAATCATCTTCATTTTCGATCAAAGTAGTTATCCCTTCTCCTCCGGACGAATCGCTCGGTTTGATAACTACTTTCCATTGAAATGACTTCGCAAATTTGACCCCGTCTTTGAAGTCTCCACTATGAAAAGAAGCATATTTCGGTAAAGATATGCCAGCTCTTGATAGAATCTCGCTGGATAATTCTTTATTTTTGCATACTATATGAGCGAATGCCCCGGTTTTGGAACTGGTACGGGAATGAATGTATTCAAAATGACCGTCATGTTCCAGCAAAGCTACTTTTTCACCAATAGTATCTACTAAGTTTATTCCACAGCTCAAGGCTTCCTCAATCAGTGTTTTATTAGATCCCTTGAAGTTTGATAACATTTTTCTCCGATAAAATTTGTAAGAAGTTCTTTTTTATGGTAAAAGTTTATAGATAAATTCCTAAATAATATACTTGAACTCTGAGCTCTTTACAATCTATCGCTAAGAAAACAATAATTTACTATAATAATAAAATGCAAGACAGTTTTTCCAACTTACAAAAGATTCTAAAACGGAATTCCAAAATATTGAACTATCGCTATCGTGGTGAAAGGACTTTTGTCGTTGTACCGGGATTAAATCACCCGAAGTATGTCGACTTGTCAAAGGTTCAGGGTCTTAAGTATACAGAGGAAAGAATGTTCTTTTTTCTATTTCTCCTAAAATATAAAAACACCAAGATTGTTTATGTCACTACTAAAGGCTTCAACAAAGATCTGTTTAATTATTATGTAGGGTTGATTTCAGAAGACGAGGCAGACATGAATGAACGCCTAAAAAGACTTGTTCATATTGAAGTTGATAACAAAAAGAATATGGCGCTTGTTCATAAAGTTTTAGATAATCCGGGAATAATCGAAAAAATCAAAAATGAGCTCGATAACCCTGAAAGAACGGTTCTACGCACATACAATGTCACCGAAGCAGAAAGGGAACTGGCTATAAAATTAGGGGTGCCTCTTTTTGGATCTGGCCAGAAGTTTGATTTTATCGGCACTAAGAGCGGGGCCAGAAAAATGTTCCGGTTGGCCAAAGCAAACACAATCCCTGGTTTTGAGGACATCATGCATTTCAATGATTTGATCGCAAGCATCGTCAAACTAATCAAGAAATACCCCAATTACAAGAAATTGATGATTAAACGCAATTATTCTTCATCTGGCAAAGGCAACTGCATCGTAAGAATCGGTCACCTCCTTGAGGATCACAATGTCGATTCAGTTAGGACAGACTCCCAAAAACTAGAAAAAATCATCAAGGCTAATTTAAAAGATTACATGATATTTCAAAAAGAGGACGAGGTTTACGCCGACTATGTGAAAAAATTCAACCAAAGTGGCGGAATTATTGAGTTATATATCCCAGGACAAATAAAATATTCCCCAAGCACTCAGGTTCTGATCAACGCCGATAAAAAGGCCAGGATTGTATCTACTCATGAGCAAATTCTCGGCGGACCGGACAATCAATTATTTTTGGGTTGCAAGTTTCCGACCATACCTTCACACCGAAGACTCATAATAAAAGAGGGCGAAAAAATCGCAAATGTGCTAGCTCAGAAGGGCATTATTGGTAACTTTGCGATTGATTATGTTGTAGTATACGACAAAAATCATAAAAATCCGATCGTTTGGCCAATCGAAATTAACCTCCGAAAAGGAGGTACCACGCATCCTTTTAGAACTGCTTTCTTCCTGACGGGGGCCATCTATAATCCGACGACAGGAAATCTAATGTCCGGCAAGACTCCAATCCATTACTATGCCATGGATTTTATAGAGGATCAGAAATATCGGCAATTCAACTCAGAGGAGCTGATCAACTTGGTCAAGAATAGCAAAATTTCCTTCAATAAAGAAACAAAACAAGGTGTCCTTCTCTATATTACTGGTATGCTAGAAGAATACGGCCGTTTTGGTGCCATCTGCATTGGCCAGAGCGCTGAAGAGGCTGAAGAATATTATAAAAAAATGATAAAAGTTATAAATCAACATCTCAAAAAAAGTGGCTCAAGCCGATAAGCTTTAACCCTCTTTTAGATATCCGGCGGCTTCCTCCGGAGACATTACATTTATGATTACCTCACTTCCTAATTCAAACCCGCCAAAATTTGAGACTCTTGGCGTAATTTCCAGATGCCAGTGATAAGAAGCTGAATTCTCATGAATAGTTGGCAAAGTATGAATATAAAAATTTAACGGTGGATTCTGCAAGGTCTTGTCCAGCATATGGAAGACTTTATGTAAGGCATCGGCGAATTCTGTCATGCTCTCTTTACTGGTTTCTTCAAATTGGCTCTCATGTTTTTTGGGCAGAACCCATGTCTCAAATGGAAATCTAGAGGCAAAAAAGTTTATCGCAATGAATTGATCGTTTTGGTAAACAATTCTGGCTTTTTCTTTTTCCTCATGCTTAATCATATCGCAGTAAACGCAAGCTCCATTTATCCCATAATAATCCTCTGCTCCATCAATTTCCCGCCCGACTGTATTGGCGACAATACCTGAGGCAAAAATTTGAGCATGCGGATGATCAATCGACGCAGCGCCCTCAGCACCGTGATTGTATATCGGCATAATAGAGGAAATCCTATTATCCTTTTTCAGCGCCAGATATCTGTCTCTTATCGCCTCTAATATTTTGCCTATTAACGGCCGACTGAACGTAGTTAATCTTTCGTTATGATCTTTTATGACAACAACCTCATGCCTCCCAACCGAAGGTTTGGCCCGATAGAATCCTTTTTCCGGATAAAAACTCCTAACTGATTTTTGCGCTTCATCTTCAATAAAAGCAGGAAATCTATTCGGAACGACATATAGTTCATCGGTTTCGAACTCTATTAATTTCTTGTTTGCTTTGTATCCGTCTGAATCAACACAGAACGGACATTTTGTTTTATCTGTGATCCGAACACCCTTTGGGATCACAAAGTCCTGAGGCCGCTTGGCCCGCTCTGGGGCAATAACTACCCAATCTCCGGTGATAATATTTTGTCTTAGTTCTGGCACAAACCCTCCTTCGGAGTAAATAACAAATCGCAAATTACAAAAAACAAATAAAATTCAAGCAACAAATAACTTTAACATTTTGAATTGGAATTTATTTGGAATTTGTTTTTTGGGATTTGGAGTTTACTAATCAACAGTTAGCTGTTGATTAGTTTGTGCATGGCAGATGGCAATAGCCAAAGCGTCGGCTGCATCATCCGGCTTCGGACATTCCTTCAAATTACAAGTGATCCTTACCATCTCTTGAATCTGCTTTTTATCGGCCCTCCCATAGCCCGTGATCGCTTGTTTCACCTGGAGCGGAGTGTACTCAAAAACCTTAAGCCCAAATTTCATTGCTACCGCCACCGCAACTCCGCGAGCCTCAGCTACTGAAATTACTGTCTTTTGATTCTTGAAGAAAAAAAGCTCTTCGATAGAAAGTTCATCAGGACAGCACTTCTCAATTATATCAGATAAGGATTGATAAATATGCAAAAGTCGGTCAAATTTATTACTGTTTGGAAGAGTTCTGATACAGCCGTATTTGAGAGGAATAATTTTCACTCCGGTTTTTTCGATTAATCCCCAGCCCATAAGACCTGTACCCGGATCAATACCTAATATTTTTATTGACATAAAAATTAAGATTCCAAATTACAAATAACAAATTCCAAATAATCTTCAAATCCTAACTCTCAATTTTTGATAACTGATATTTAGGATTTATTTGTTATTTGGTGCTTGGTATTTTGTATTTACTCAAAGATTTGCGTTGCTGTATACATTATTCACATCATCCAGATCGTCTAAGTTTTCCAGAAGACGCTCGATAGATTCTTTTTTCTCTTCCGGAATATCTACATAAGAAGTTGGAGTCTGGACGGCTTCCGCGCTCTCGATAATTACACCCGACTCTTCGAGCTTGTGTTTGACATTATTTAGGTCGGTAAATGCGCAAGTAACGACATAGATATCATCTTCCCGCGCGAAATCTTCCGCTCCAGAGTCGATAATCACCATTTCCATATCTTCCCCTTTAAGACCATTTTTTGTCTCGTCGATAATGAATTGGCCAACTTTTTTAAATTGATAGGAAACGCTGCCAGCACTAGTCAGAGAACCGCCAGCCTTACTTAAAACGGCTTTGATCTCGCCAAGCGCCCGGTTTTTGTTATCAGTCAAACACTCAATCAAAATAGCCGCGCCGTTTGGCCCATAGGCTTCATAGGTGATTTCAGCCAGATCAGCCCCGCCCTCGCCGCCGCCAATACCACGCTTAATTGCTCTCTCAATGTTTTCCTTGGGCATGCTCACGGCCTTGGCGTTGTCGACAGCAATTCGAAGCGAGGGATTCATATTCGGATCCCCACTTTTACCGTCTCTAGCCGCAATTGTGATTAATTTTGCCACCTTCGTAAAAACCTTCGATCGCTTTGCGTCGATTGCGCCTTTTTTTCTCTTGGTTGTAGCCCATTTGCTATGACCGCTCATATTTAATTTGAGTTAAGAATAAAGAATTAAGAATTAAAGTTTGATTACTTCATTATTACCATTATTCGTAATTCGTAATTCATAATTCATTTGTAATCTACTCCAAAATCACCGTTTTTTCAATCCAATAGACTATTGACCCAATCCAGTTACAATAGTTCCCTCCAAATCCGTTCGCCTGATTTCGATGTTTTTGCTACTTAAATAATCAATTACTTGTTTGTGCGGATGGGCATATCTGTTATCAATCCCTGCTGAAATAATCGCCGCTGTAGGCGCAACGAAATTATATAAGTCGTCCGAAAGGCCAGTTGATGAACCGTGATGCGGAACTTTGAGGATATCTGCCTTGAAATTATCACCGGCGCTTGAAGAATAAAAGGTAAACATATTCGCTTGCTCATCTTCTTCCAGATCTCCTGTAAACAGAACACATTTTAGAAGATAACAAAATTTAACTACCTCCGAACTATTGTTAAGATTTTTAATTATTTGATCCTTATATTTTTCGCCAGGCCAGAGAAATGTTAGAGCAGAATTGGTAAATGGGATAATCGATTCACCGATCTTGGGTATTACCGTCTCAATCTTTTTATCTTTAATTTTATCGATAAATTCCTCGTACTGATTGGAATCATAAAGCACGCCGTTGGTATAAATTCTCCCTATCTGATACCGATCGATTACCTGATTTAAGCCCACCAAATGATCGGCATGCGGATGAGAAAGTATGACAATTTCGATCTCTCTATCCCCTACCGGCATATATTTACCGAGTTCTGGCAAAATTTTATCATCAGGACCGCCATCGATTAGAATTTGATAATTACCATTTTGGATTAATTGCGCATCCCCCTGACCGACATCGAGAAAATAGACCGCCGGATCTTTTCGTGAATCAGCGGTCGGACTCTTTGCAATTTCCACCCAAATCAAAACGGCAACTGGCAGAAAGAGAAATAGTAAGGTTTTGGTTAGCTTTGACATATTTCTTTAAATTTCTAATTTTACCTATTATTCTTCGACCCCTCGGTGCTGCGAGGTTGGAGCAGTTCTATTTCCAGGTTCTCCACCCGCGAGAACACGGAGTCGAACAATAATATTTTTGTTACTAATTATTTAAAATTAATCGCCGCTCCCGGCACTTGCGCTAGCCACTCCACTATTTTAATAATGTATTCGAGAAATGGCCAGAGCAATAATGCGACTAATTTGCCCAATGGGAAATAAATAATGCCAATTAAGCCGGCGATAAATGCTGCCAACATGGCCCACGGAACAATCCAAACAACTAGAATGTTAGCAAATGGAGAAATTAGGGAAATGGTACCAAATTGAATAAACAAGATCGGCATAACAGCGAACTGAGCCCCTAGTGTTTCGGCTAGCATTGATTTTACAAATTGGGGCAAAGCTCTGGTTCGCCACTTTTCAATCCCTTTCTCAATTACTGGAGTTAAATAAATTAGGCCGGCAAAAGCTATAAAAGAAAGCTGAAAACCAATATCATATCGAACGATAAAAGGATTGAAAATTACCATAACAAAGGCTGCCAACAACATCAAATTTGTCTGATCAGCCTGACGGCCGACCGTACGACCAAAGAGAATTAACAGTGAAAAAATTGAGGCCCGAACAACACTTGGCGCCCCACCCGTCATTAAAACAAATCCTATAACCATAAGAAGCCCGAGCCAAAACGCCCTCTTCCGGCCGACAATTCCGACTAAATAATTGCTAAATACGGCGATTAGAATCGTTACATTAAAACCCGATAGTGCGATAATATGCGTTAATCCGGTAATCTTTAACTGATCAATCAAATTATCTGGAATATTGCGCTTAACTCCCAGAATTAGTCCTGCTGCCAGAGAAGCATGAGGTTCGGAAATCAACCTATTTATTGTCGTCTCGAAGGCAATCGAGATATTATAGAGATATTCGCAAGTTTTCCAATAAATCCCATGGTTCTCATTTTCAAAGGAAATTTCAGGATTATTGATAAGGCCGAAAATCAGATAGCGTTTTAGATAACTTTTATAGTCAAAATCACCGAGATTCACAGGCTCTACGATCTTGCCCTTGATTCTCACGGTTTCACCAAAATGGTACTCGGGAAAATGGGGAGCGTTGACCAAAATATTGATCGTTTGATCATTTATTTGAGCCAGAACAACCAATTTCTGTTTCTCCCAGTCAACCTCCGGCCGCTTCTCAATCCGGCCGGTGATTTCGATCTCCTGGTCATAAGGAAGATTGACCTTGTTCTTGGCTTCGAAATATGAATAATAGAAGAGCGAAAAACTGAAAGCTAGCAACGCAAAACTCCATAGGACAATCAATTTATTATTTAAAATAAAATTAATAAACGCCGAGATTAGAAAGAATGGAATTATAAATAAAAAAACCGGCCACGACCGGTTGAAATCGAGATTGATGAAAGTAACGAAGAGTGTACCAAGCAAAAACGAAAAAGAAAGAACTGTAAAAATTCTAAAAGGGAAATACAGGTTTTTGAAAACCTTGCCCACTTTTATTAAATAGGTTAATTTAATATTATGATAGCATAAGGATAGTTTAAAGTTATAGAGTTAATAGTCATTAGTAATATTATTTACCTGTCATTCCCGCGGAGGCGGGAATCCAGAAAATAAGGAATTGGATCCCCGGGCCATGGCTTTGCCTGCTCCGAGGATGACAAAATCGGAGCATAATTATGAAAAAAGAAAAACAGAATCCCCAAATCGAAGAATTAAACCAGAAAATCGGAGAATTAACTGCAGGTTGGCAACGAACCCAGGCTGATTTTCAAAATTTCCGCCGCCAGGTAGAAGAAGACAGAAAAAAGCTGATTAAAAAAGCCAACACCGATCTAATAATGGAAATCCTGCCGGTTCTTGATAACTTTCAACTAGCCGCCAAACACGTGCCGACTGAATTGGAAAGCAATAATTGGGTTATAGGTGTTAAGCAGATCGAGAAACAGCTAGAATCAATCTTGGAAAATTCCGGCCTTTCGAAAATTCCTACAGTCGGAGAGCAATTTAACCCCCATCTTCATGAGGCAATTGAACATATCCAAAGTGACGAACCTATTGATATAATTGTCGAAGAGCTAACCAGTGGATACAAGTTTGATGACTCAGTACTTAGGCCTGCCAAAGTGAAGGTATCGGCGGGGAAATAGATAAAAAAAATCAGTACTATACCCAACTTTGTTCTTTCATCTGTCGCCAGAGTCGAATATTCGCCCTAAGTGTTAAGGTTCCTGTGTCATAAAATTGTTGAATTAATTTGCGATCGCAAATTAATTCAACAATTGCAGTAAGTGAAATTACAATGAGCAACAATTTTAATCCTAAACATTATTACACAACTCCCTTTCAAACAAGAGTTGAAAAGCCTTGGGGTTTTGAGATTGTCTATACCCCGCCCGAAGCACCAGCCGTCGGCAAGATTTTGCATGTCAATGCCGGCAAACGCTTAAGCTTGCAATATCATGATGAAAAGATCGAAACTCTATGCCTGATTGAAGAGAAGCAAAAATAACTTTGTCTGATGAAAAAGGCCAGACGATTGAGATTCCGATGGAGTTGAACAAAGGCTATTTTATGCAGCCAGGACAAATCCATCGAGTCACAGCCGTCTCGAATATAGTTTTCATCGAATCCTCAATTCCTGAGATCGGCAACACTTTTAGGCTCGAAGATGACAATAATAGACCGACCGAAACCGAAGAAATGCGCAAAGAAGATCGAGGCTGGGATAAATAAAGGATCCTTCTAATATTTGCCTAGAGCACAAAGAATTTTTATAATTCTTTTTTTTGCGAACAATAAATGTATGCCATATTGTTGAATTAATTTGCGATCGCAAATTAATTCAACAATATATGTAATCTCTTAAAATCAAAGACTGACCTTGCTTCTTTGTTGTTTGCAATATTAATCCCTTAATTATCTTCTCCGCTTTTCATCAACGATTTTAACATATTGTCTTTCTTTGAATATTCTACTTCTATCTGAAAAGAATTTCTTGGATATTTAGACCAATCCCAAGAAGTAACCGCCTTAATTACTTCGACCTTTTTATCCCTCTTATCAAGTCAATCAATGTATGCTCAAAGGCATGAGCCAATTCGGTATTCTCTAGTTCGTCGGCAAATGATTGATGCTGCTCGTTATCACAAAGATGATATTTCAATCTTGGCAATTGTAAAATCAAAGTTTTGGCGAAACCGGGCAATTGACTTGTCTTCCTGATTGCAGGCGGAATTAATAGATGAATAACAGTCCTCTTTTTGAAGAATTCGATCTTATAGATATCCAAATGATCTCCTTGTTTTAAGCTAATTCTATGACTAGCCAAATTTGTTTGCAAGCAAGAAATCTGTATATTAATAATATCCCTCTTGACAAAATGTAAAGTATACTTTACATTTTTAGTATACAATTAATTTCTTGGTCAGTTGCTTTTGACTGATTGAGAGCATTATTAAAAAATAATTCAAGGAGACACAATGGGTAAAATAGTTGGTATCGATCTTGGCACGACCAACTCGGCTGTGGCTGTGATGGAAGGTGGCGAGGCAAAAATTATTACTTCTTCCGAGGGTGGAAGAACGGTTCCTTCAATTGTTGCCGAAACAAAAAAAGGCGACAGATTGGTCGGACAACTATCGAAGCGTCAAGCAGTAACGAATTCAGAAAACACTATTTTTTCAGTCAAGAGATTTATCGGACGAAAATTTGACGATCCTGAAGTCCAGGCTGATCTCAAGAAAATGCCTTATGAGAGCAAAAAGGCCTCCGACGGTTCCGTTCGAGTCATTATGAACGGCAAGGATTATAGCGCACAAGAGATTTCAGCTTTCATTTTGCAAAAATTGAAGGCAGATGCCGAAACCTATCTCGGCGAAAAAGTCACCGAAGCGGTAATTACTGTACCTGCTTATTTCAATGATGCACAGAGACAGGCTACCAAAGATGCCGGTAAAATCGCCGGGCTAGACGTCAAAAGAATTATCAACGAACCGACAGCAGCATCACTCGCTTACGGTCTTGATAAGAAAAAGAATGAAAAAATTGCTGTCTACGACCTCGGTGGCGGTACCTTTGATATTACCATTTTGGAACTTGGCGATGGCGTTTTTGAGGTCAAGGCAACCAACGGCGATACTCATCTCGGCGGTGACGACTTCGATCAGGTCGTGATGGATTATATTATCGATGAATTTAAAAAGGATCAGGGTGTTGATCTCCACTCAGACAAAGCAGCCATCCAACGCGTCAAAGAAGCAGCCGAAAAAGCCAAGATTGAGCTCTCAACAGCTCAAGAGACAGAGATTAATTTGCCATTTGTGACTGCCGATCAATCAGGCCCTAAGCATTTGCAAATGACCATTTCCCGAGCGCAGCTGGAAAAAATGGTAGAGCCTTTGATCGAGAAAACCTTGAAACCTTGCGAAAAGGTCTTGAAGGATGCCAAGGTTGAAAAAAATGATATCAATGAAGTAATTCTAGTCGGCGGAATGACCAGAATGCCGGCAGTTCGAGAAGCCGTCAAAAAATTCTTCGGCAAAGAGCCGGATCACTCTGTCAATCCTGATGAGGCTGTCGCTCTTGGCGCTGCCATCCAGGGCGGCGTTCTCGGCGGCGAGGTCAAAGATTTGCTTTTACTCGACGTCACTCCCCTTTCCCTCGGCATCGAGACACTTGGAGGCGTTTCGACCAAATTGATTGAAAGAAATACCACAATTCCTACTTCCAAGTCACAGATTTTCTCAACAGCAGCCGACAATCAAACCTCCGTGGAAATCCACGTTTTACAGGGCGAACGCGAAATGGCAGCTGACAACAAAACTCTTGGCCGGTTTATGCTCGACGGTATTCCACCAGCACCCCGAGGCGTGCCTCAAGTCGAAGTTACCTTTGATATCGACGCCAATGGCATTGTAAACGTAAAGGCCGTCGACAAAGCAACCAGCAAAGAGCAGAAGATCACCATTACTGCCTCGTCTGGTCTTTCTGAAGCAGAAATTGAGAGAATGAAGAAGGAAGCCGAAGAGCACGCCGACGAAGATAAACAGAAAAAAGAGTTGATCGAAGCCAAAAATATGGCTGATACTCTGATTTATACGTCTGAAAAAACCTTGGGTGATGCCGGTGATAAAGTTGATAGCAACTTGAAGTCCGACGTTGAGGAAAAAATTAAGGCGCTTAAAGAAGTGAAAGACAAAGACAATCTGGAGGAGATCAAGACACAAACCGAATCTTTAAGCAAAGCTTTACAAGAAGTCGGTGCGAAGATGTACGAGCAGGCAAGCCAAGCTAAACAAGAAGAGGTAAAAACAGAAGAAAAAGACGAGAAGACAGAGGAAGAAAAAGCCGAAAAGGTAGAAGAAGAAAAATAGAGTCAGAGTTTCTTTTCGATCTGTCATCCTGAGGACTGAAGGATCTATCACAATGGATACTGATAGATCCTTCACCTCCAAGATACACCGTATATAGTACCATAGGGGCGGTTGCCACCATCTTGTTTCAGCGGCCAAAGAAGGATAAAATAAAGTAGGTTTAAAATTAGGAGGGGCTAGTTCAACTAGTTAGAAAATGAATAATTTTTTCCGTCAACCTGTTGTGCTAATTCTCTTTGTTGTTGCGATCTTGATCGCTTTCGGCTGGAATTTTATTTCCAAGCGCCAAGAGGCCAAAAAGACAGCGCAGACGCAGACCAACATCAATACCAATGCTTACAGCCCTTCGGTGGTTTCCAATCTGACCAATCTTGATCCTACAGATTTTGACTCTTCCGTGAGACAGCAGTATGCACTGGCAGTAGAGAAGGCAACTCTGCAAAACCCAAATAATGCTCTATCGGCAATCGAAGTTTCAATTGATGATTCGATGACAGCCGATCGAACGTCACTGCGCTATATATTCTCTGCCGCAAATGATACATCGAATAACTGGATGATTACGGTGCTGCAAAAAGATAATTCCTATAGCCGAGCGCTGGTGCCGAAGGAAGACTATGCCGGTAATCTGGCAACAGTCGATACCAAACTCTGGAAATACAATTATGTTACTGCTCTGCAGCTGGCAGAGAAGGCTGGCGGTCTCAAATGGCGAGAAGAAAATACATTACTTGAATTGAGGCTGACTCTTAAAACCATTCCTCAAAAAGGCTGGCTGGTCTGGGTTGTGGAATACAAAGGCCAAAATAGTAATTATGTGATAACATTAGATGCCAGCTCGGGCAAACAAATTACGGAATAATATCAGCAATAAGATATAAGTAATATGCCGTAAGCTTTGATTCTTAGCTTGCTACTTACCACTTATTTCTCATTGCTTTATTATTATGTCAACCGATTATTACAAAATATTGGGGGTGTCAAAGAATGCCTCCGCTGATGAAATAAAGAAAGCTTACCGCAAGCTCGCTTTGCAGTACCACCCTGATCGTGGTGGAAGCAAAGAAGATGAGGTTAAATTCAAAGAGGTAAATGAAGCTTACCAAATACTCTCAGATCAGCAAAAAAGACAACAATATGACCAGTTTGGAGATGCTGCCTTCAAGAATGGCGGATTTGGGAACGGACAAGGTTTCGGAGGTGGTTTTTCAGGCTTTGGTCAAGGTGATTTTAGTGGTTTCTCGGGCTTCGGCGGGCTTGGAGACATATTTGAAGATTTTTTTGGCGCCAGCATGTCACAAGTTCAAGCAGAGCTAAAGATATCGCCGGCACAGGCAGTCCTAGGGGATAAAATAAATATTGAAATTGGTGGAGAAGAAGTCTCTTTCGATCTTCCTGCTGGCACTCAATCAGGCGTCTCATATCGTTTTCCGGGGAAGGGCAGGCCTTACAAAAATGGTAAGCGAGGTGATCTCATTCTTACTATCTCAATCGAAATGCCAAAACATATTTCGAAAGAACAAAAAGAACTCTGGGAAAAGTTAAGAGCAGAAGATCAAAAAAAACGGGGGTGGTGGGGATAGAACAATTCCCAGGTTTCGATATTTAATGCTAAAAACTAAAATAACGAAATAACGAAAATTCCCCCTTTAGTTCTTTAGTTTCTTTTCGCTTTTGGCATTGAGAGTTTTTTATTGACTTATGGCATCTTTTGACCGATAATATAAAAGAAAGTTAATTCTGAGTTGCTAATTTATACTTGGAGGGGAATATTTAATGCAGCTTCCGAGCACGGATGTATTTATAGGACTTATTTTTGCTTTTGGCATCGGCTATGGCTTTATTTTGCAAAAAGACAAAGTTATTACGTACCTATGCTCAGTTTATATCGGAATTGTGATTGCTACGAGCTTCTCGCAAACAGTTTTTGATTTTTTCAACGGCAATAAAGTCATCGCAAACGAAGTCTGGATCAAAGGTAACGCCTCAGCTTCGACAATTGCAATTGTTCTTTTTTTGATTTCTGTGATATTTGTTTCGGGAGCAATCAATTCCAGAGGGAAAAAGTCCGATGATATCTCAGTTATTGAGGTTTTTTTCTACAGCGTTCTGACGGTCGCCCTCATCCTTTCTTCAATTTTGGGCTTTTTGCCTGAAGCTTCACGAAACCATTACCTAGAAATTTCAAAATCAGCTCACTATCTTTATTTGTATCGAGCTCTTTTTGTTATCACCCCGCCAATTATGTTAATAGTTATCAACTGGAAGAAGAAAGATAAATAAATTAATGCTAAAAACGAAAGGAAACTAAAGAACTAAAAATTATGATTTCGTTATTTCGTTTATTTTAGCCTTTAGCATTTAAACTATGATTTTGCTCCGCTGGCTCCTAAACACATTAATATTGATATTTGTCGCTTCACTAGTGCCAGGCATACATTTTTCTTCCTTTTGGTCAGCGTTGATAGCCGCTCTAGTACTTGGTTTTCTCAATGCGCTCATCAGGCCAATTTTGATTTTACTAACCCTTCCTGTGAACATTTTAACCTTAGGTCTATTTACTTTCATTATTAACGCCCTCATTTTCTGGCTGGCAAGCACAATAGTCAAAGGATTTGAAGTCACCGATTTTTGGTCAGCATTTTGGGGTGCCTTTATTTACTCAATTGTGATTACTCTCTTTAATTATTTCGATCGCAGCAACAAAGTAAAAGTTATTCGCCCCAAATAGTTTACAACATGCATTACGAGCCCTAATCAAAAAAAGAACAGAAATAATTCTGGTCTTTTTTTTGGTAGGCGGCCCGGGACTCGAACCCGGAACCAATGGCTTAAAAGGCCACTGCTCTACCATTGAGCTAACCGCCCCTATATTTACTATAGAATAGTACCTTAAAAAGAGGTTGAAGTCAATCTAGGGAAAGATGAGCTGGTATAAAAATATTGACAAAAGCCTAATTTTAATATTTAGTATCTATAATACCCCATTCTGTTCTGACAAAGGAGTAATATCGATGTCTGCTATACAATACACTGATGAAGCAAGGCTAAAAGCAATGCAGCTTGCATTAGACGAACGTTTGTTGCCAGGTGACAGCCTGCCATCGTTCATCATCTTTCTTCTTTGGTTCTTCTGCGATAAGGAAGGTAGAGTCAGCAACAAATTTTATTGCCTACTGAATGTTGTTGCCAACGCTTTGAAAAGTCGCGAAGAGGGGCCAAAATACTCTGCCAACTACCTGGTTCTTAATATCTTAGCATCAGTCTCGATTGACAGGAGAGATCAATGGATACATCTTAGCCCAAGTCTAAGATCACAGCTCAAACTGCCCGATGCTGAACAAGCAGACAAATTGGCTCGGTTGGCAGCCCACTTGAAGGCTGCCACAATGGACTCTCCGGAGGACAGGAACCGAATCCTAATAACAAAAGCTATCGAGATCATCTTCTCGGTATGCTGACCGAGGCGTAGCCGCTTGTACAGGGCTACGCTTTTTTTTATTACCAGCATTTATTATTTTTTTCGAAAAATAATTTTTTTACCACTTTTCTCCCCCTCCGAGGTTTTGAGTTTTCGGATTGTCATAGTCCGGACTTTTGAGAGTTCAATAGATCTGCCGTCCTCAAGCAAAACTTTACCGCTTTTGTGATCAGAAAATTTGCCGCAAGTAGTGCTATCGTCCTTAAAAATGATAAATATCGGCGTTCCTTTGTGAAAGTTTGTATGCATTCTTTATATAATTTTACAATTATCAATTCCCTGTTTTCAACTAATCAATCATTTTTATTTTTCGGGATATTTAAACGATCGTTCAAATATCCCGAAAAAAATGGTCAAAATTATAATTTAATTTTTTCAGCAAAGACTCCCCCTGAAACAACTAGCAATCCGCCGATCAGCTGAATAGGCGTCAATCTTTCTCCTAACAGGAAAAAGGCAATAATTGAAACAAATACCGGCGTCAGCGAATAAGTCATAGCTAGAAATGATGCCGAGCAGTGCTCATAGGCACGAAATCTAATTGATGACGAAATGACGCCCAGCAGGCTCAGGAGTATCAGAAGTGGAATCGTGTGAGGAAAAGCAAATGATTTTGTTAAAAAAGTAATTGCTATTACCGGCAGGAGACCAAACATAAAACTGCCAGAAGAGGATAATTGTGAACTCATCGTTTTTGTCGCAATTTTTCCAAGTATCGTGTTACCAAAGGCGATTAAGGCTGCCTCCAATAAAGTCAGGCCGTCGCCTACACTAAGGCTAATAACTTTACCACCAGTTGCAACTAAATACGCTCCCAAGAGAATCAAAACGCCTAAAATTATCTTCTTTAATGTGATTTTTTCACCAAGAAATATCGCCGCAAAACCAATAGTGAAAAGCAAGGTTGAACGTATTAGAAAGGAATAATTAATCGCCGGCGTATATTTGATAGCGAATGCTTCAACGACCGCGATGAAAAGAGTACTAATAATCCCTATTGCAAGGAGTATCCAGATATCCTTCTTCGTTATCTTCGCAGCCTCTTGCCTTTTGCGCAGAAAAAGCCCCAGCCAGAATGGCAATGCAAAGAGAGTGATCCAAAAGATTATATTGATGGGATTTTCACCAGCTCGCAGGATGAATTTGGTAATAATAATATTCACCGCCCAAAGCAAGGCTGCGGATATTGCCAGAATAGTTCCAATCCGTAAGTTCTTTTTCATTGCAAACGCTAAATATTAAAATAAACGCAAATACGAAAATTTTAGTTGTTTAGTTTAATTTCGTTTTTGGCATCATCATTCGTTTCTTAAGACCTTGATAAAAACATCACTTGGCACTTCTACCCTACCAATTGACTTCATCTTCTTTTTACCCTTTTTCTGCTTATCAAGCAACTTGTTTTTTCGAGTTATATCACCACCATAGAGACCTGTCGTCACATCTTTGCGGTAGGGTGAGATTCTCTCCGAAGCAATGATCTTGGCGCCGATTGCCGCCTGAATTTTAATCTCGAAATTTTGTCTAGGGATAAGCTCTTTTAGCCGCTCGGTAATGCGCCTTCCTTCGCTATCGGCCTTTGATCTGTGAGTAATAAAGCTTAAAGCATCAACTTTATCAAGATTTATCAAAATATCGACTTTTTCCAGGTCCGCAACACGATAATCAATCTGCTCATAACTCATCGAAGCATAGCCCTTAGACACACTCTTTAGGGAATCATAAAGGTCGATAATAGCCTCGGCGAGCGGCATTTCATAGCGGATAATCGCCCTCTCATCGTCAAGATATTCAATATTTTTATAAACCGCTCTCTTCTTCTGAACCAAATCCATTAAATTACCCACATATTCTTTGGGGGTAAAAATATCTAGATCAATCCATGGCTCTTTGATTTCATTAAAAGTTCCCTTCTCGGGTAGATCGCCTGGCTTCTCGAGCTCTAATTCCTCACCACTTGTTTTAGTTAGAAGGTATCGGACTGTCGGGCTAGAGACCACAAGCGACAAATTATACTCCCTCTCCAATCGTTCGCGGACGATATCCATATGAAGAAGGCCCAGAAAGCCACAGCGGAAGCCAAAACCAAGTGCATCAGATTGTTCCGGTTCGTAAACCAAAGAAGCGTCATTTAATTTTAACTTTTCTATTGCAACCTTCAGATCCGGGTAATCATCCCCTTCGGTACAAAAAATCGAAGCAAAAACAGATGGCTGAATTGTTTTGTAGCCAGGCAGGGGAGAGTCAGTCGGATTTTTTTTGAGAGTCACGGTATCGCCGACACGAGCTTCGGCAACGCTCTTGAAGCCGGTAATAATATAGCCAATTTCTCCGGTTGAAAGAGGGGATTCTGCAATAAATTTCGGACTGAAATAGCCTGCCTCTATCGCCTCTCCCTCGCTTTTTGTTTCCATCAGAAAGAATGAGTCATTCTTGGCGATGGAGCCGTCAAAGACTCGCAGGTAGGCGACTACTCCTCTATACGAATCATAAATTGAATCAAATATTAGGGCCTTTAGCGGCTTGTCCTCTGACCCAGCAGGAGCAGGTATCTTTTCGATGATTGTATCAAGAATTTCTCTAACACCTTCACCGGTCTTGCCGGAAGCAAAAAGTATCTCTTCTTTTTGGCAACCCAGTATTTTTATTATCTCTTCAGAGATTTCCTCCGGACGAGCAGCTGGCAGGTCAATTTTGTTAACTACCGGAATAATTTTTAAGTCGTTATCTACCGCAGAATAAAGCACTGATAAAGTTTGAGCTTCGATGCCCTGTGTGGCATCAACTAATAAAATAGCTCCCTCAACGGCTGCGAGTGACCTTGAGACCTCATATTGAAAGTCGACATGCCCCGGAGTGTCAATCAAATTCAACTCAAACACTGAATTTGAATTTTCAGCATCCAACCCCCAATTTCCACTCAATTTTTCGAGTTCCAATGTGGAATTTGGTTCTTGATTGTTGATTGGATGTTGATTTTTAATACTTGGAGTTTGTGAATGTGCCCATCGCATCCGTACTGGTGCTAGTTTGATAGTAATTCCTCGCTCACGCTCTAAATCCATAGTATCGAGCAATTGCTCTTTCATATCACGCTTTTGAATAGTACCGGTGATTTCCAACATCCGGTCAGCCAGTGTGGACTTACCATGATCAATATGAGCAATGATACAGAAATTACGGATATTACTCTGTTTCAAGATCCTCCAATCCAACTAAACTCGCCCTGCGTAGCTTAAGCGAAGTAAGGCAATCGATATGGGCGATGATACAAAAATTTCGAATATTGGCTTGATTCATAATGTCTATTGTTCGAACGATGTTCTCGAAGTGAGAACTATTCTAAACTTCTCAATGGCTAACGCCTTTCGAAGAGTAGTAAACGATGATTATTTTTTAACAAAAGTGCCCCGGTTGGGACACTTTTGTTATACCACAAATCATACCCATTTTCTAGCAAGCTAATTGGCGAATTGAAATATTACGAGCCATTAGTTTATTGAGTTAATCCAAAACTTGCTGCGACCGCGCTAATCTTAAAATCCTTTCCAGTTAAATCCGATGCAGTTACAGTAGGACGAGTGTACGCGAAAACATAATTCGAATTTTTAGTTAAGTATATATTATTTGCTTTTAAGTCTTTTGCATCTGCATCACCAGCAGCTTGAATAGCCGCCCATTGGGTCAGTGTATATATTACGATATTAAAAATGTTAGCATATTTGCCTCCTAATGTTGTGTCTGTTTTTATATTTGGATCAACCGTAGGGGCATAAAACCGAATGAAACTCGTTTGGTAACTCGTCGAAGGTATCTCCTGCCATTTATAACCTAGCCACAAATCATTCAATGTTAGTTGAAAACCATATTTTGTGTTTGTATATGTCTCACTGATTGTGCTATTGATATTTTCTTTTGCCAATTTGGCGCCGAGTTCATCAATCTGTACCTGCAAATTATCTTTGTCTTTTGTTGCCTTTGCATTTGCAAAATAATATGTTCCACCTCCTGCAACACCAGCCGTAATGAGCACCGTAATTAACACTTGTAACCAAATTTTCATGATCCTCCCTATTATATTTTTATTTTAAATTATAACACTCAACCCAGATGGTAGTACTGCAGGTCATGCAAAGGCACACTGATCCAACCATAGTATGCAGGACAACTCCTTATAATTCCGCCTGCTCGGGAATGGCAATGTTTAAATTTAACTTCCTAATAGCTTCTCAAGGAAGTTTCTCTTTTTTGGCTTCGTAAGACCTAACTTTCCTTCCAACGCGCCAATGTTTTCTCTGGCATATTCCTCGCCGACTTTTCTAATCTCAGCTATTCGGTTGAAATCCCACCAGTTATAGCTTTCAATTGGTGGAGTAAAACAAAAATCACACTTTTTCATACTAATTTTGGCAAGTTCTTTTTGCATAATATCTACTGCTCTGAGTGCAATAGTTGCTCTGCTGGTCTTTAGATTACCCTTATCATCAAAGCTGTTTATTTTACCCACGCTATAAAGAGATGAGCTGATCACAAAATCAGCACCCATTTCCCTTGCTGTTTTACAAGGTAGATTCAAGGTAATAGCGCCATCGATGTAAAAGTTGCCGCCGAGTTTCTGAACCGAGAATACCCCCGGATAAGCCGCCGAAGCCATCACGGCATCAACGGGATTACCGTGTTTTATCACCTCTGCTTCACCAGTGATGAGATTTGTTAAGACACATTGAAATTTAACCGGAAGCTCATAGAAATGTTCCTCAGCAACATTTTTTCTTAGCGCCGATCTTATTTGATCAAAAATTTTGTCAGGGGTCATATTTAAGATTAGCCCTCCGCGTGAAAATAAGCCGGCCTTTCCCAGATCTTCGATGAAATTATCGATGGCTTTTACTCCTCCGGACGAATACAGCAATCCTATGATTGCACCAGCTGATACACCAGCGATTGCACCAATCTTGATGTTATTTTTATCAAGCTCCTGAAGGAGTCCAATGTGAGCAACCCCAAGCATTCCACCGCCCGATAGCGCTAAGCCGATCTTCATAAATCTCCTTTAAAAAAACAAACTGAAAGATAATACAAATATATAGCCTCTATATTTTAAAACTTCTCAAAAGTTTGAGCTGGTCCTTCCAGCTCATCTTGTCCTGTGGTGTTTCCAATATACCAAATTTATCCTGAAGCTTTGAATTGTTCAGTAGAGATTTGAAAGCTTCAACTCCGATACAGCCTTCCCCAATATCAGCATGACGGTCTCTTCTCGAATTCAACTCTGTCTTAGAATCGTTTAAGTGGAAACCAACCAATTTGTCGAGTCCAATCTCTTTTTCAAACTTTCGGATAAACACCTCAATGGATTGAGGTGTTTGCAAATCATAACCTGATTCAAAAGCGTGAGCCGTATCAATCAACACTTTGACTCTGTCAGATTTCGCACTTTGTATGATTTTTGCTATTTCCTCGATCGTATCGCCAATAATATTGCCGGCGCCGGCAGCATTTTCAATGATAAAAAAGGTAGATGGATCAGTTTGATCTAATATTTGCTTGATAGCGTTCGTCACTTTCGGCAGAAGTTCATCAAAATCGCCGCCTTTAGTAGAGCCAAGATGAGTATTGACACCAAGTGCTCCGATTAATTCTGCTTTCCGCATATCATCAGTCAACGATTTGACCGATGCCTCGTAGAAAAATGAATTAGCGGAGGCAAGATTATTCAGGTAAATACTATGAATGATTATTGGATTAATTTTTGCTTCACGATTTAATTCCTTGAACCTGATAATTTCTTCTTCTGCGATCGCTATGGGATTCCAGCGCTGAGGCGGATTCACAAAAATCTGCATACATTCACATCCAACTTCCCTGGCTCGTAAAATCGAGTCAGAAAAAGGTTTTGCAGTTGAAATATGGCAACCAAGTCGCATAATACACTCCAATTTCTAATTGATCTTCTTAACACCCAGATTAATTAGTCCGCCGGCCGGTGGATTTGATTATTTAAATTTAAGAAAACCTAGAAAACTCAACGTTAAGGTTTTCTAGATCCATTATAGCATAATGGCCGGATTCAGCAGCAGCCAGTTTTATTACTCTCGTCTGGCCAAGATATGCTACTCCCCACTGATGATGAATATGCGCACAGATATGAACCAGGGGTGAATTTGAAAACTTCCTATTTGATGTTGAGATGTGAACATCATCATCCTTCCGGTAATTTAGAATCCCTGGCGGTGGTACGTGCGAGACAAAAATGCTGCCGCCTATTACCTTTTGCTCAATCATTGACTCTCCGGAATATTGCCCTGCCCATGAAGCTGGAGAACCGCCAACCCCGGTAAAATGACGGTTGCCGAGTTCCATTATCTTGCCCTCCAGTGACTTGAAAGCAGCATCAAGCTTAAAATAACCGCGTCCAAAGTCATTGTTGCCTGGTACCCAGAAGAAAGGTAGACTAGTCTTCTTTATCATCTCGACAGAGTATTTAGCAAAAGAAACCGGCTCTCCCATATTGATAAGATCACCGGCGAATAGAATAAGATCAATATCTTCATTTTTGAGAAATTTTTCTATATTGGCAATTTGTTTATAGTTGCCATGAATATCAGCAAAAAGAAAAGCCTTCATTCTATCTCTTTGTTCCTGACAAAAGCAAAAATCCAGGATTCGATTTTATTTCTTCAACTTTCAATTCGTCCTGTCCGGGAATATTATTCGCAACCAAAGTATTGATTTGGTCCTTTAAGGGATCGGCAATCTTGGGCGGTGCCTTAATGCCGGCTGCCGTGATCTCATTGATGTCAATCATTATTTTGCCATTCTCTGCTCTAGGTAAGGCCTTAACTTCCAGATTCAAACCAAAAATTGAATTAGAAGACTTACCATTTAGGATTATACCGTCATTTGTTATTGATAGTTTCGCTTTCTGGATAGGAAAATCTACATCTTCGACTCCGATTGCTTCAGCGAGTTGGTCCTCTGTAATTTTCAAAAAAACGTCCGGGCCCTGAATATCATCTATGTTCGATTTGATAGTCTGAAAAACAGAGGGCTTGTTGATATTATCCTTAGTGAACCGAAAATCTTTGAAAACATTATTGAATTTTAGAAAAAAAAGAAATCCAGAGCAGACCAGAAGCAGGGCAGCCAAAATGATAATTACCGAAGTGACCGACAGGGTAGGTTTAGGCAAATCCCATGAATTTTCCTCTTTTTTATTTCCCATCAATCTTTCTCTTGAACGCCCATTTGAGTTCATCCTGTTTTAAAACAATGCTTAGAACAGTGAAAGTCACAAGCCCGACAACGCAAGCGAAAACAGTTTGTTCCAGCACCCCGAAGAATTTTGACATATTTACCTGATTAGCTGCTATATGCATCGAGCCCCAGACAACAACTCCCATCAAAAGTGAAATAAAAGTCGTCTTGGCATAAGAGAAAAATAAATCCTTGTCCAAAATGGCAGGGTATGTTTTGCGTAAATAGTAGATCAACATAAAAGCATTAAAATAACTGCCAATAGAGAAAGCCAGCGCCAGTCCGGCCACCGACATATATTTTGAGAGAGGAAATGCGATTAATACACTGATGATGACGGTGTATATAGAAATCCTCATCGGTGTTTTTGTATCTTTTAGAGCATAGAAAGCCCTGGCTAATAAGGGGATCAGACCCTGAGCCAAAATTGAGATTGAAAAGAATCCCAAAGCTAATGCGGTCATTCTGGTGTCGTCCCAACTGAATTTTCCCGAACCAAGAATCAATCTGATAATCTGTGCCCTAAGTAAAATAAAAATAACTGATGATGGTATCAGCAAAAAGCCGATCACCCGGAGGGCTCTACTCAGATAAAATGAAAATTCTTCCTCTTTATTCTGCGATATTTTCTGTGCCAAAGTCGGAAAAACGGCGGTGGCAAAAGAGGTGCCGAGAGCAATAATTGGCATAGTTTGAATGTTATTTGCTAAATTAAAAGCCGAAATCGAACCAGCGGCCATGGCTGAAGCAACGGCAGTATAAACAATCAACATAATTTGGCTAGCCCCAAGGCTGATAGTCCGGGGGAGCATCAATGATAAGATTTTTTGAATGTTTTTACTATAATCTATGACCGGCATATAACGGTAACCGAGACGAATTGCCGTCGGCAGCTGAATCAAAACGTGTAACGCAGATCCTATTAGTACTGTATAAACTACGCCGATAAGACCATACCGTGGCGCTACAAACCAAGCACCGATAATAATTGCGCCATTGTAGATCAGGGGAGAAAGGGAATATGCAAGAAATCTTTTATGACTATTGAGGACTCCTCCGATGATATAAGACAGAGAAAAGAAAATCGGAGTCAGCATCAAAAGACGTGAGAACTTGACTGTTTCAGCCATTCGACCGGCATCAAACTTTGGAACTACCAGAGGAGTAATATACGGCATTAAAAAGAAAAGAATAATAGCCGAAACAATGGTAAAAATTAAAGCAAGATTTATCAAGGAGTTGGTAATTCGATAACCCTCTTTTTGATTTTTTGCTGCCAGATGATCAGAAAAAATTGGGATGAAAGCTGAAGTAATAGCACCAAGAATCAAAGTATTGAAGACAAGATCAGGAATTCGGAACGAAGCATAATAGATATCTAAATTGAAAGTAGAAATAGTTTTCGTAAGAAAACGGTCCCTAAAAAGCCCCAAGACGTTGCTCAAAGTTAGCGTTATAATCAACACAAGACTTGCACCGCGAATGGAACTTTCCCGATGAAATAGGTTTAAAAATTTCTTCATTTATTTTGTTTTACTGTCGGCTTCGAAATATTTTTTGAATTCTTGATCGTTGATTGTTTCTTTCTTTAGCAGATCATCAGCGATCTGACGAATAGTCTTGCGGTGTTTCTTGATAATCTCCGTTGCTTGCTTTTTGCCCTGAGAGATAAATTTAGCCACTTCCTCATCAATCAATTTGGCGACTTCCTCGCTATAATTTCGCTGCTCGTTATAATCCTTGCCCAAAAACGGCATACTCTCTTTGTGTCCATAGATTTGGGGACCTAACCGTTCGCTCATACCATAATCAGTGACCATGGCCCGGGCGATTTGTGTAGCTCGTTTCATATCATTTGAGGCCCCTGTTGTCACATTGCCGATGCCAAAGTATTCCTCCTCTGCCGCTCGCCCGCCCATCAATGTTGCAATCTCATCGATGAAATGAGCTTTTGTTTGTAGTTTTCTATCTTCAGTCGGCATGTTCCAAGTATAGCCCAAAGCCATCCGACGTGAAATGATTGAGATTTTATGGACAGGATCTGCGTTGGGCGAAAAATGACTGACAACAGCGTGTCCGGCCTCATGAACAGCAGTGATATCCTTTTCCTTGCCAGATAGGACTTTCGTTTTCTTTTCCGGTCCCATCATCACCTTTTCAATAGACTCTGTCAGATCCTCTTGCGAAACTGTCTTTTTATTATTCCTGGCAGCTGTGATAGCGGCTTCATTTGTCAGATTTCTTAGATCTGCACCAGAGAAACCCGGAGTTGAAGCGGCGATCCGCTCGAGATTTACCTCAGTTTCGACTGGCTTATTTTTGGTATGTACCTTCAAAATAGCCTCTCGCTCAGCCCGATCCGGTAGATCAATGTAGACTTGACGATCGAAACGACCTGGACGCAAAAGGGCCGGGTCCAACACATCGGGACGGTTGGTCGCAGCAACGACAATTACATTGTCTGACGGCTCAAAGCCATCCATTTCCACTAATATTTGATTCAATGTCTGCTCACGTTCGTCATGAGAACCGCCGAGTCCGGCTCCACGCTGACGGCCCACAGCATCAAGTTCATCAATAAAGATGATTGCAGGGGCGTTCTTTTTCGCCTTCTGGAATAAATCTCGAACCCGAGAGGCACCGACACCGACAAACATTTCTACAAACTCTGAAGCCGAGATAGAGAAGAAGGGCACACCAGCCTCACCGGCGACCGCCCTGGCAAGCAAAGTTTTACCGGTACCAGGCGAGCCGACCAAAAGGACACCGCGAGGAATCTCAGCGCCAAGATCCCGGTATTTCTTTGGGTTTTTCAGGAAATCGACAACTTCATAAAGTTCCTGTTTGGCTTCAGCCGATCCGGCTACATCATCGAAGACCACCTTCTTGTTACCCATAAAAAGCTTGGCCGTTGATTTGCCGAAGCTCATCGCTTTGGTATTTGCTCCCTGAGCTGACCGCATCATGAAGTAGATGAAACCGCCGATTAGAAGGATTGGGATCAAAATTTGTAATATAGAATACCAGGCCATAGCGCTAGAACTATCTTTGACGTTAATCTCTACTTTATCCGGAGTAATTCCGTAGTCCATCAAGCCGACAGAGGTTTCCTTGACCGCCTCGAGCTTCTGTCCATCTTTCAATGTAGCGATTACATTATTATCTTTAACCTCAATTTTGCTGACATCACCTCTCTCAACGTCCTGAGAAATCTCTGATATCGGAACGCTCTTGGGCTGATCTCCCTTTGGAAAAAGGTAGTTCGACAAAAGGAATAAGCCAATGATGATTATTAATATATAAATGATGGTTCGATTGTAATTTGGTTTCATATTTTTCTCGTTTAGTTACTAATTGCTTTCTTTTTTGGATTTGAATATAGTTATTTTATCATTTGCAAGCTCGATACGCAATGAATGAGGCAGTAATTTGTATTTGCCTCCGTGGCCTTTTTTCAGCATATTTTCTACTTCTTCCAACTGTTTAAAAGTGATATCGAGCAACGAGTCAATTTTCGAGAGAGCAAGGCGGAGCACCATCCTCTGCAGAGCAGGGGGCAGCCTCAACCATTTTTTATTGTCAAGAACAATCAGATTCTTCGTTTCCAAGACCATAGTATCAGATAGGGAAGCGATAGCAGAATTTTTGATGAAATCGAAATCATCCCCAAAGATCTTTGCACTGTTGCCAAGTGTTTCCACGACATTGGGGTTTATATTTTTCAACATTGGGATTAACTTATGGCGAATCCAATTACGTGAGTATTTAAGATCAGAATTGGTACGATCAATTGAATAGGTAATACCTTTTTTTTGCAAATAATCTTCGATTTCGGCACGGCCGGCCGACAATAGTGGCCGAATTATATTTTTTCTAGAAGCGGGGATAGAGGAGAGTCCTTTTAATCCTGAACCACGGACCGCGTTGAAGAGGAATGTCTCCGCGAGATCATTTAAATTGTGAGCCAAAGCAACCTTCGTATTTGTCCTCTCCCCTACTAATTTTTCAAAAAAACGGTATCTGGCTTCTCTGGCTTTATCCTCACTTTTATATAAATTCTTTGCCGAAGCCCGACCAACCTCCAGAGCAATGCCAAGCTTAGCACAATTTTTTTTCGTCAACGCCTCATCTTCGTCACTCGCCTCTCCCCTCAAGCGATGATTGAAGTGACAAGCGGAAATTGTAAATTGAAGAGTATCTTTCAGCTCATTTAATATATATAAGAGACTTAGAGAATCTGCTCCCCCGCTCACAGCCACAATAATATCGTCGCCTTCTTCAATCAAAAAATTAGTCCGGATATCCCGGAGTACCTTACCTTCGATTGATTTTTGGGGGTATTTGTTCATAATAATATGGATAACAGATTTACCGGATGGCTGATTTACAGGATGAATCATTTTATCAATAGTCAATCCGTTTTATATATCATCCCTCTTGTTAATTAAAGCATTTTGAGCGTGAATAATCAATAAAAGGATAGTCGTTTCCCTTTACTAATGATAAGATTGCTTGATTAAAAGTTCCTTTCGTGCTAAAATTCTAATGTTGATGCGGGGTAGAGCAGTCCGGTAGCTCGTCTGGCTCATAACCAGAAGGTCGTTGGTTCAAATCCAACCCCCGCTACCAAACTTAGCTTGGTGTTAAGGACGCTTAGCGTCCTACCAAAAATTTAAAGATTTTGGGAAATTCCAAATAACAAAATATCAAGTTCCAAATAAGTTCCAATTTACAACCTCCAATATTTTTGGATTTGAATGTTGAAATTTGTTTGTAATTTGTTGCTTGAAATTTGGTTTTTTTCAAAATATGGCAGGGTAGCTCAGTTGGTTAGAGCACAGGACTCATAAGCCTGGGGTCGGGAGTTCGAATCTCCCCCCTGCTACCAAGATCAGCTTGGCATTTAGGACGCTTAGCGCCCTACCAAAAATCACCCCGATATTTCGGAGTGATTTTTGGTTTGACTCAATTTAATAAGATAATTATTTGATGAACGAAATCACTATTTTACAGATCTGCTATCGGACGATTGCATTTGCTCTGTTCTTTATTCCATCTATCAATGCACTTTGATATTGCTTCCTCAATGCCTCTCATATTAAAATTTTTAGGACGATCGATAGAGAAACCTTGACTTTTATAGGCAAAAAACAGTTTTTTTGGGGATTTAAGACTATATTGTACTTTTTCGCCATTGATAATTATTCCTTGAGGTTGTTTTTTAATCACTTCGTAAGCGTCAAAGTTAATTCTTCCGTAATTAATTAATCTTGTAAGTTCTTCGAAAATAATTTGCATCTCATGAAACGCTTCATGATAATAATCTCTTGTTGCTTTGTAATATTTAGGGAAATTTTTTGGTTCACTAAATGCTACTCTCCCAGGGTTTGGAAATGCTAGTTTAAGTGGCGTTATTTCACAGAAGATACGGTATTTATCATGTGCGTCGTTTTTTATCGAAATCAATTTCATCATTTTCTTGGATTTGTTAAAGGCCTGAATTACCAGATATCCTTTTCTATTTCTCTCCTTAGAATCCATACCCCTATAAGCATTATTCAGAAAATCCATTCCTTTTATACCTTTTAGCTCTTCTGTCTTGTAATCTTTATAATCAAAATATTCATTAATCAATAACATCCCAAGTTTTTCTCGAAACATAAAGGCAGAAAACGAGCAAGAATCAAAAAAAGTAGGAATTAGTAAGTATGAATTAGAAAAACCTTTATCAATAAAAGCCATTATAGAGAGAGCCCATCCATCCATCTGATTCATCAATAGCGAGAAACTATAAAAGCATTTGATAATATCCCAATAGTAATATTTGCTTTCTTTGTTTATACTTTCTGGTTCTAGAGTCAATGACTGGATATTTGTTAATATTATTCGGGCCGGATGAGAATTGTGATTATATTGTGACAAAATCTCTGACTGTTCGGGCGAAATCTCCATATTTGCTCCATAGTTGTATATTTATTTATATTTATTCTTTAAGAATTTACTTTTTATTTACAAATAGTTCGTGGCTAGCTTAAATCACATTTACTCAAAACACTTTTTATAAACTCATCTTTAGCTTCTGTATAAGCTTTTCTATCATTTTCAAATTTTATAGCTAACTTTTGTTTTAAATTATCGTATTCTTTTAGCACTTCTTTGTTTGCTCTTAAATAATCTCTGAAGGTAAACGTTTCTTTATATTTCCTACCACCTATTTCCATAATATGTATGAAATGAGTTACGTAGTCTGGTTTAATTTCTCCTGGATTTACTGGCGTACCTCTTCTCATAAGTATTTCGCCAATTGCATTATCTTGCTTGATTGTATAATGCGGGAATTTTAATATTTTTTCTTTTACTTTATTTATATCTTCGAGTGCGTCAACGCCAATGGCAATATCAATTATTGGTTTTGCGGATAAACCGACGATAGCGGTAGAACCGACATGTTCTATCGATTTGGCTACATTGCCAAATATTTTCCCTAAGTTTTCTTTTTCTTTATCAAACTCTTCTTGCCATTTAGGATTATATTTTTCTACTTTAACAAAGCCTTTTTTAAGACCAATATCTTTCTTCATTTGAGTAATTCTTTTATTTTTTCAATAACTATTTCTGGCTGATCAATTTGAATATAGTGATTCGTATCTTTCACTAAAACACATTCTCCAAATGGTGATCGATTTGCGAGCTCCTTGTGACCATTTTGACAAGCTGTATATTCGCCAAGATAATCAGCGCCAAGAACAATCACTGGCACTTTTATTTTCTCAACTTCTCTCAATGCGGGTAGACTACTCTTGGCAGAATTGTAAGACCCTTCATATAAAGCATTGTGAACACTTTTTGGCTTGGTTCCTAGCGCATGAATTAATTTGCGATCATTTTTCGATATTGATCTATAAGATGGCGATAATAGATAGGGGTTTACAGTATCTGCCAAACGACCAAGTCCAAAATATGACCCAAAGTATAGTAAATTATTTAAAATTTGCTGGCCAATCGGCGATATATTATTGATAATATATTCTGCCATATGTTCTTCAGCCGGATCAATAAGGACTAAGCTTCTAATATTATCGGGGTATTTACCATAATAAACCCTTGCATAAGCACCGCCGATTGAATGACCAACTAAGATCATATCCCCGGTAATTCCAGATCCTTGTAGTAGGCCATGTAAGTTTGCCGCAACTTCTTTAATTGACTTATCCCTACCATCTTCACTGAAGCCCAGACCAGCCCGATCATAAGAACACACTTTTGTTTCTTTGGAAATTGCTGGCTGAATTTTACTCCATGTGACATAAAAGTTACCTGCTCCTGCTTCAAGTATCACTGTTGGACTTCCGCTCTTGTTTTCACCAGTACAGTAAATATGCATTTTATGATCGCCAACTTGAATCATTTGACCGGATGCTTTTAAAGTTTTTTTATCGCAATATTCTGAAATTTGCTCATAGATAAAGCCAAGTAATACAAGAGCGACCAGACTTAGTCCAATCCATTCTAGAACTTTTAAAAACGCGTTTGGTTTTTTGATGAGTGAATTTTTGTTTTTCATGGTCTAATTATAAACCAAACGCTCGATAATTACTAAATTGTTGCCAAAAAATCACCCCGATATGTCGGAGTGATTCTTTTGTTAACCAGCTACACAGTACAATTATTTGATAAACGAAATAGTTGAAATAATTTTATCAGTCGTATTATCTTCGGCAAAAAGATTGATCGTAAATAATTTACCGTTGCTTAAAACTAAATACATAATCTTTTGTCCTGCGCCCTCGACAGGAGCGGTAATCTTCTTAGCAGCAATTCCTCCGATTGAAGCATCCGTATTCACGACCCCGCTCCCGCCAGCCGCTCCACCTCCAAGTTCCATAATCTTTGCCCTGGCAATTTCATCTAACTTTTTTGTCGTGTTACCAACACCAATATTTATTACCCAATGATCGTCCGCATCATTAAAAGTCGTTTCTCCAGCGGTCTGATCAAATTTGTTGTAAGTCCAATCACTCGGGTACTGAAGAGAAAGGCCAAGATCATTATTGGTATAAGTTTTCCAATCGGCGCTTTGAGAGATATTATTTGAATTTAAGTTGGAATTATTATTGGAGTTGATATTGGCATTAGTATTTGTAACCTCACTGATAGTAGAGCTTGAATTGGTGTTCGCTAATTTGCCAGTTAAATCATCGATCTGTGCTTGCAATTGATCTTTATCTTTTGATACTTTGGCATCCACAAAATAATAAGTCACACCGCTAGCAAGGATTGCAGTTGTAAAAACAATGATCACAATAACCCAAATCGGTCTCATTTCACGCATTTTACTCCTCAACAATTAATTGTTTATTTATTCTCCAAAAAAATACCGCCACCATAAACGATAATTTGGCTCCCTTACCTTCGCTTCTAGTAGACTACTATCCGGTACTTTCTCTTCGTCTGTATCTATCGGCATCGATAGAACAGTTTCGCCGGATAATTTATATCCGAGCTTAGCCCTCGCCTCTTTTTCCTTATATGAAGAAGTTTGGAAATAATTGATTTCATTTTGCAATTGGTGAATTTGTGATTCTAAATCAATCAATTTGACCGCCTGACTTTCAATATCTTTGTTGGATTTATAATTTGTAGCGACCGTCTTGCCGACAATAATAAGCAAGTAAATAACAAACAAAAACATCAAAAGACTCCCGAACGTCATCGGGATAACTTTGTCGACAATTTCTCGCAATTTGTTCAAACGATCCTTCATCAATCATATTATACACAAAATTTCCCCCGAGATTAACCCGGGGGAAATTTCCTTCTAGATATACTGTTCAATGGCTCTCGAAATTTACCAGCGCTTTTGCTTCTTCTGATTCTTCTGGTTTTTATTCCGAACAGTCACATTAACTTTTTCTGGCTTAACTATGTCTTTCTTTGTCTTTTCGCTGGCTTCGATGGCCTCATCTCGTCCAGAAAACCAGTAGAAATACCCTCCAGTTACTGCACCAGCCAAAATAATGAGCGAGAATAAAACTATCCATGGCGTCCAATTTACGCTCTCCTCCTCTTCGCTTGTATCCTCGACTCCTTTGATTTGTCCTTCGTCCTTTGGTGTCTCAACTTTACTCTCGACCGGAGCAGGAGCGGCCGCTTTCGCCTTATTCGGCGCCACATTTACTACAGGAGCAGCCTCGACAGGAACAGTCCTGACAGGCACAACCGTTGCCGGAATTTCCGTAATGTTGACAGTTGCAATTTCCGAAAGGACAGACTCCACCCCATCAACTACAGCCGAGACTTTAACCAAATACTGGCCCGATGAGGCAACTTTGATTTCAGCGCTGTTAGTAGTAGTATCTACCGGGATATTGTTTACATAAACTTTATAGGACGAGGCTCCGGTAGCCGTCCAACTGGCTTTAATATAATTTGCGTTATCCTTTACGAATGAAGAAGCCGTGAGATTATTTGGGATAGCAACAGCCTCTCCATATGTGGCAAAGTTAGTAAAATGATAGGTCCAAATAACCAGATCATTACCGGAAGAAGTTCTGCACTCCTCACCAGCAACGATGTTATTGGGAACATCTTTATCATCAAGAACACATACTTTTTTTATGGGCGCAAAGACTCCTTCACGGACAAAACCTACCAAGTTGTTTTTTTCTCCGCTCAAAACAATCTTGGCCGGAGCATCGAACGATAATCCAAGATCCCCAGCACCTATTTCAAATTGTGTGATTCCCTTCCCTGCCATCCCCGTGCCTACGGCATAAGCCAAAGAATTATTTGTTAACACCGGCAGACTGAACTTGCCATCCCAAGCTGACGGTCCAGTAATTGTAGTTCCAGCAGGCAGAAAGATGCTTATTTCTTTTTCTAGTAAGGTTGTAGCAATTGTCATATTGCTAGCTAAAGTATAAGTGTCCTGGTCAACCCCGTTTATTATCGGCAATGTTACTTGTCTATTCGCAGCCACATTCCAAACAGTGGTAGTTGGAATTTCCTGCAAATTGCCAGCGATGTCCAATCCAACCAAATTCAAGATATATTGGCCATCTGGCAAATTATTCTCAATCAAAGCACCACTTATAGGATACTTAGGAGAGTATTCACCCCCATTGATAGAATACTTATATTCCACAACATCATCACCCGTAACGTTGAAGCTGAAAGAGTTTGCAGTTGTATATAGTGCCGGAGGATTACTAATTTCTGCAGCCGGCGGAACGTCATCATATATAACCGAGAAAACATTGGAAGCGATATTCTTCTCACCCTCATATATAAGACTTGTAGCGACGTCTGCCTTCACTTGGACGGTCACCAGTCCTTGTTCTTCTGGTGTGATTAAAAGATTGTATTTTTTAGGGCTGACCTGTTCAAAAGTCGTTACGATACCATTTACTATCTCAAAGGAAGTACCGTCTACTCCGGTCACATCATCAGAAAAAGACGCAGAAACAGGGATTGGAGAGACGTTAGTTGCACCAGATACAGTACTGTTCAAAACCGGTTTCGGTAAGGAAGTAACCTCGACATCATCGAGAGCGACTCCTCCCGCTACTTTGTGATAAGTAAACCGCAATTTGTAAAGGTCTGACGGCAAAGAGAGATGCTGATTTACCCCCGAATTTGTGATATTGCTCAGCTTGCCGACCTCATCCCAATTCTGCTGATCAGCAGTACCTTCGATTAACAAGTAAGAATCAGGACTTATCGCCATCCCTTTTGTCCAAAAATATAGATTTGATGCACCAGAGATTAATGTCGTATAGACCTGGTCGCCCGTCTCTTTCAAGGCAAGCGATCTCGGCGCGCTTTTATAACTAGTTGCACCGGTATATTCAGAGATACCACTAGTAAAAGTCCAACCGTCAGGAGCTCCAAACACTTCCTGATCAAAATGCTCATAAATGAGCGAAGCTGCTTTTGCATGTTCTGGACTCATACCAATAACCAGCCACGTTGGGACGACTAGCATAAAGGTCAAAAGGTAGATGAGTGATTTTGTTAAAAATTGTTTCATAACCGCTCCAAATTAGTTTTAAAAATTAAAAGTTTATAAAGTCATAAAGCTAGAATCGTAAACTTCACTTTTCGCTTTATAAAATTATAGATTAACCACATAATGACATTTCCCTCCAAAAGAGCAAAAAGAATATCACTAAACTGCAGGATAAAAAAATCCCTGCTGCCCCTCTGGCAAGAAACATCTAACTATTATCAGCGGCCCAAACTTGCGCTTAAACCTTTATATTTTTGTTTTTTAAATAATCAAACGATATCAGCCCATGATTTGTCATACTTTTTCATACTTTTAACCATAGACACGCTTGACCTCGTGTACTTAGTATATAGCAAGACCCAAGACTGTCAACGATCGTCTAATGTGCGCTTCCAGAGTCAAAATTATTAGTTATCCACAGCATAAAAATTAATCAGATGGAAATAATACGCTACTTATTCCAACTGAAAACGGACGCCAGAGTGGAAATAATACCTGAAAGCGATGAGACCATTTTGGGTTTACGATGGCCAATTAGTCCTGATACTATTTTTGTATAACGTTCTTTTCCGCCCTCCAGAAAAGATCCTTCGGCAATTCCGATGCCCAAATCTTCAAATTTAGGGTTCAAAAGATTTTGCCTATGAGCCGGCGATTGCATCCATGTATCGACAATCCCCTCAGAAGTCTCAAAATCCATGGCCAAATTTTCACCGGCAACCGAGTATTCATATCCGGCGTTGACAAACAAATCCCAGGGCGATAAACCATAGGCGTAATGTTCAAAGTAATTTCTAAAAATCATATCATTCGACTTCCAATGAGAAGCTTTGTTTAGATCGTCGTCAATTCTCAAAGGATTGAGACCATAATAAATTCGCTCTTTATTGATCAAATATAAAATATTTTCTTGACTAATCTCAGATGCCAAAACCGGTTTGCCCGCGAATAACAGACCAAATATCCCAATTATAGCCAAGAAGAAAATGGCTGTAGATTTTTTGTATGATTTTTTCATAACTTGGTTTTTCAAAATTAGACCATTATATCAATTAGAACACGATTTGTCAAGGGGTTGCTGCCCTAATCTGACTTCTCCAACCAAATCTACCAATTGTAAAAAATGAATGCTTAGGCTCGCTATGATTTTAAATTAACTTTGAGAATGGATTATTTCACGGCATCTTATACTGCTTTTATTGAAAATGATCTTCAATTCTGTTACATTTATATGAGTGATTAGAGGCTGTGGGCCTGTAGCTCAGTGGTTAGAGCAGTCGGCTCATAACCGATTGGTCGCTGGTTCGAACCCAGCCAGGCCCACCATCCTTTTATTTATGATTGCCGTTTATCAATTGCTGTTTTTAGGCCGCATAAGAAGATCACTAATTGAGAAATAGAAATCGTTAGTTTAAATAATTGAAAAGCGGGGGCTGATGAAATCTGAAAAAGTTCTATTTTTGACTATTGCCGCCCTATTTCTTGTGTTATTGGGAATGGCGGGAGCTCTTTTTAGCTACCAGAAAGTTTATGCCGGGAAAATTTATAAGAATGTTATCTTCGCTGACATCGATCTCTCAGGTAAAACAAAAAAACAAGCTGAGACATTGCTTAGCTCTAAATTTCGTACTATTTTGGGTACGGAGATTCTTCTTAGGACTCCAGAGAAGGAAGTTAGAGCAAATCTTGCCGACACTGGCTTAACCTTCAACATCGAAGAAGCTATTAACAGCGGCTATTCAATCGGCAGGACGGGTAGCTTTCTCGATAGCCTAATCGCGTCTACGAAAACATTTTTTACTAAAAGCACACTGTCAGTTGCACCGAGAATTGATCAAAAAAGCTATAACGATTTCTTAGAAATTGCAGTTGCACAATTAAATTCAGAACCATCGGATGCAACGCTAGCCATTGACAATGGCGAGGTCAAGAGCACTGCCGCAAAAAGCGGCCAGGTAGTAGACACTTCTGCCCTGGCAGATCAAATAGTGTCTGCAGCGGGAAACGGCCAGACAGAGATTATTTTGACATCCAGATCAAAGGACGCCAAGGTGCAAAATGCTGATTTTGATAATGCAATTTCTCAGGCAAATTATTATCTAAACAAAAAAATTGTATTGGCAAATAAAGATAAAAAGTTTATTCCGACAAAAAACGAGATTGGTAACTGGATTACTTTTTCTAACAACAACGGCCAAATCGCCGCTAATTTAGATGACTCCAATATTAAGGCTTATCTCAACAAGATAGGAGCACAATTTGTAATAAAAAAAGTTGACCGAAAAATTAACAGCGCAGATGGAGCAGTCATCACTGAGGGCGTCGAGGGACTTTATATCGATGCTGACAAAACATTGGCGGCATTGAAGAGCCAAATGATCCAGCCAACGGTCAATCTTGAAATTATTACAAGATCCGAAGAACCCAAAGAGATAAAGGTCGCAACCGCCGAAGGGTTAACCGCTGGACGATATGAAGGCAAATATATAGACATTGACCTAGCAAACCAAAAGCTATGCAGGGTAGAGGGTCCAAATTTAATTGATTGTTTTATTATATCCTCAGGGAAGCCGTCAATGCCTACACCAACCGGTGAATTTCATATTACCAGCAAGAATCCAAAACAATGGTCAGGCAAATACGGTCTCTGGATGCCATACTGGCAGCAGTTTAGTGGAGACTATGGCATCCATGAACTTCCCGAGTGGCCCAACGGCTACAAGGAAGGCGAATCCCATTTGGGCACCCCTGTTTCCCATGGCTGTGTTCGCTTAGGAATAGGCTCTGCCCAAACAGTTTTCGATTGGACTGATATCGGAACCACCGTGTATATCCATAAATAAAGGTCTAAGGTCTAAGGTCTAAGGTCTAAGTTCTAAGGTCTAAGGTCTAAGACGTAAAATTTGATATCTTGATAATTAGTGTTAAAGTATCAACTCTTTGGTGATCATAAATTGATCACCCTTTTTTAGTTCACGACTCAATATTTTCTCAGCCAAGAGATTTTCAACCTTTTCCTGAATAATTCTTTCCATCGGACGAGCGCCCATCCTCTGGTCAAAGCCCATCTCGGAGAGAATATCGATGGCATCAGGTGAAATCATCACCTTAATTCCCTGATTGTTGTAAACTGTGTCCTGAACGCCTGCAAACATGATAGTAGCTACCTGCCTGATCTCCTCTGAGGACAAAGTCGAGAAGGCGATGACGCCGGAAAAACGATTAATCAATTCGGGTCTGAAAATATGCTGATCTTGCAAATATTCAACCAGAGCGGTTTTAGTTTTTTCATAGTTTTCACCGTTTGAGATCGACTCACGTATCAAATCAGCACCGGCGTTCGAAGTGGCAATAATAATTGTATTAGCAAAAGACACCTTCCGTCCACTGCCATCGGTCAAAATGCCCTCGTCCAATATTTGCAAAAACAAATTAAGAATATCCGGATCGGCTTTTTCTACCTCATCAAATAAAAGCAAAGAAAAAGGTTTTTCACGAATTGCAGTGACAAGATTTCCCTGCTCTTCATCTCCACCAAAACTTTTACCGATGAGCCTATATATATCTTGGCTGTTTTGATATTCAGACATATCAAAGCGGATCATCCTTTCCTCTCCGCCAAAATAAGCTTTGGCCAATGCTTTTGCAGTCGCCGTTTTTCCTACACCTGTCGGCCCCAGAAAGAGAAAAGAACCGATCGGTTTCTTCGAGTCCGTCACCTGAGCCCTGGCTCTTCTCATCGCTCCGACGACTGATTCGATCGCTTCATTCTGCCCGATTACCGATTTGTGCATTTCCTCACCAAGAGCCAAAAGGACTTCTCGCTCCTTGTCGGTAACCTCTCCAAGAGGAATTTGATATTTCGATTCGATATAATCGCTGACATCCTTCGGTAGAACAATAGTTTCTGCTCGATCGGAAGAGGCTCGCAAAGAAGCTCCCTCCAATAAGCCAATTGATTTTTCTGGATTTGGAATATCCATAATGAATTTATCCGCCAGCTTAACGGCCTCCTTCAATGCCTCATATGAAATAATCGATTTAGTCCTATATTCAATCAGCGGCACCGAATCTTCCAATATCTCGATGGTCTGATCAACAGTCGGTTCATTTAAGGAAACCCGGATGAATTTACTGGAAAGAGCTGAATTAGAAAGAATCGAATTGTTATAACCAGCGACATCGCAGGTACCGATGATCCGGACATTACCGGCATCGAGATAAGGCATTAATACCTCAGACGCGTCGATCTGACCGGCATTTCGGTTGGAGAAAAGATTGTCTATATTCTCAACAAAAATAATAACGTTGCCGGCGTAGGAAGCTTCGGCCATAACCTGGCCGATGTTGGCAATAGTTTCATTAATACCGCCACTCCCTGATAACAGCGCTTCAATATTCAACTGAAAGACATGGTAATGTGCCAATCCGGGGCTGACTTCTCCGTCCAATATCTTTTTTGCAAAGCCGATGATGGTTGTTTTTTTGCCTACCCCAGCCTCTCCCACAACTACGACGTTACTATTAGATTGATTTAGCAATCCTTCCTCCATCTCCATCATCTCTCTCTCCCGACCGACGACTTCGGACCCGAGACCTGACTTTTGGATTATCGACTCCAAATCATAAGCAAATTGACGCAGAAAAAGTGTGTAGCCATAGGCCCAATCCCGACCGATGCCTCCCGTCAATTTAGGATTCTTGAAATCAAATCTCTTATTGAACTCATTGATTCTATCTAAATTTTTCGTCTGCCACCTGACCAATGAGATAAGATCCTTCTCCTCAAGCTTCAGAGCGTCGAGAATCTTATCCATCCGTCCCTCTTCCGCCAAAGTGATCAATATATCCCCGGCCCAAATAGAAGAATGACCATTTTTAATAGCGACGCTAACCGTTTTCAATATTGTCGAAGTAATGTCCTCCTCTTTGGGTATGGCCAAGATGGCCGCCAAAAAATCGTCTTTGTTAATTCCCAGACGAAGAAAAATGAAATTTAGAGAGCTGCATTCGATTAGTTTGGGTAAGAATTCCATCGAGGAAACAACATTTCCCGATTTGAAAAGCGGCCAAATTTTTTCAGCAAGATCGACTGAGATATAGTCGAAAAGATTAATGTCCCCTTCTCGCTCATTGATCTTTGCCAACGCCGGATATTTTGGCTCTAAAATAGTATCTTTAATATAGAAACTATAAATCGCATATGCTAAGAAAGGGGCGAAAATCATAAACGAAAAACCAATCGCATTTCCAAAAGGATAAAAGGTGTAATTGGCAATAATCGTAACTATCGAAGATATTCCCAATAGCCAGACGCCAAAAGAAAAGAATTTATAAGATGAGGAAGTGTAGTTGCCCTTATATTTTACTGAGCGGAAGATAGGACCCGCCGCCTTCAGATAGTACTTTACCGGCATCTCAAACTCCTATCGCAATTTTAATGCCGATAACAAATATTGCTGGGATTAGGAGCGGCATGAGAAACCAGCAAAAAATCAGAATCACCGAAACAAATGAGAAAGCTAGCGTCATGGCGGCAAAAGATATCAGTGTAGCTACTTTTACCAGAAAGCCTATTATTCTTGATGATAAATTTAGCATCCAAGCCTGCAAAACTTCCTGGAGTGATAGATTCTGATAAGAAATCATATCCCGGCGCCAAACAGAAAAGAGAGTCGAGAGGCAAATCTTGACCGAAAAGGCATCAAAGAGATATAGATATATTCCTCTGAGGTTGGATGCCAGATTCTGAAAGGCCAGGCCATACCACCAAGAGAAAATTGTGTTTATTTTGCTTCCCCTCTCCATTATTTCCAGCAATTAAGGATCAAGCCTAAGAATTAAAATATTTCCTTAATTCTTAGAGCTGGAACAATAAATGTTTATTCTTGCGGTGTTTCTTCCTCAACAGTAATAGCCTGAACCGGACAACTGTCAATAACGTCCTGTATTAGCTCTGCATCATTCTCGTCATAAGCTTTTATCACCTTGGAGACTCCGCCATCAATCTTGAAATAATCTGGCGCTATACTTTCACAGGTATTGCAACCGATACAAACGTCCTCATCAATTTTCAAAACTTTCTTTTTTTCTTCTGACATGCAAAAAATCCTCTTAATACTAACTTAATCTATTATATTCATATTTTGACTCTAGCGCAATCGAAAAAATGGCTTTGCGAAGAGGCATTCATTATTATAATAGGCGAATTGGCGCTAACACCTTGACAAAATGTTATATATTTGGTACAATGGCTTAATTTAGAAAAGGCGATTATGAAAAACAGAGCTGACATTTTCGAAATAGGTACAACTGAGTTTCAAATAAGCAGGCTAAAACTTCCTGACCTAATTTTGATGTTTTTGACAGTATCCTTAGCTCTAACGACCGGCATGATCTGCGGCCGACTTCTTTTTGGGTAAAAACTTAATTTAACTGTTTTTTAAGAGACGAAGAATAGTTGCAGCGTTTTCCGGCGGCACTATTACTTCGCCTTTTTCATTTTTAGTAAGCATCCCTTCAACAAACGAGGTGATAGCTCCAGCAATTGATGATTTGGCGGCCTGAAGTTGAATCATAATTTCCTGTTCACTCCGACCCTTCTCGATCATCTCTTCAATACCGCGAATCTGGCCTTCAATCCGCCTCAAACGGCTATAAATATTTTTGTGTTTCATGATTTGATCTTGGACTATTAATAACTTTACAGCTGGATTGTGGATAATTTCTGTTATCCACCGTCATACCCCCCGCTATCCACATTATACCCTACCACCGTATATTTTATACTGTGGATTACTCATGGTTTTGTGGATAAGTCAGACATAAAAAAATACCCCCGGGATTTCTCTCTGGAGTATTTTTTTAAGCTTCTTGCTTTTCGAAGACTACTCTTCGGTTCTTTCTTTTCTTGGCATAGCGAAATCAACTTTGATTGCTCTGCCTTGAATTTCCTTGCCGTCCATTTCCTCTTTTGCTTTGGTTGCTTCCTCGACGGTTGCAAACTCGACAAAAGCGAAGCCCTTTGATCTGCCTGTGTCAGGATACTTGACTACAGATGCAGAAACAACTTCACCAAACGGACTGAAAGCCTCTTGTAAATCTTCATCAGTTGCAGCCCAAGCTAACCCACCAATGAACAGCTTCTGATTTGGCTCTGCAGGAGTAAAATCTTTTTTATCGTCCATTTTACCTTTACTTAGATTTAATTAGTGCCAAAAATAAAAACTATTTCGTGGACTAAACTGGGAACGCACCCTAATTAAAATCTAGATTCATTATTAATTTTTTGAAACCTCGACCCTAGCTTCCCTGCAATCATAGACCAAAAGCAATTAAAAATCTACAGGCAATTCACGATAAATTTGTTGAAAATCTTTGTTTGAGAGCGAATTTTTCAGGCATCCGATTAATAATGTATAAATACATGCAGAAAACATAGACTTATGCACATAAAAAAGTTTGCTATACCTACTCAAAATCGCTAGCATTAATAGCAGAACAAAATTCCGAAGGAGGGATTTCCGATATGGTTCTACTCACCGAGGCTGGCATTGGAGCGCTTGTAAATGCCAGACAGCTTTTCCTGCACGTCCTCGCCAATATCGGGGGATTGGAAGAGATGCCTGCCAAGGGCATAAACGTCAGGGTACAAACAAACGGACAGTTGCTTTATCTCAACTGTATAGAAGCTCCGGAGGTTAGACTGCAGGAAAAGATAACCAGTATCGTCTGCAAGGTCACACCTATCCTGATCAGTGAACGTACGATGGATCTGCTGATAATGTTTCTCAGATTAGAAACGCCTGCCGAAGCAGGCCGGGAAACCTGCCGGACTATTTCCTGGCAGCTCGCTTCAAGCGAGCACGACTACCAAATCGAAGTCATACCCGGCCATAAAAAGGTCGCGTAGGCCGTAAAACGCTTTGAGGGAGGCATTTCCCAGCGGAATGCCGCCCTCTAATTATTTTTCGGTCTACCGAACAAAGCTCGTTTTGGCTGAAAACCCAACAAAAAAACTATTTTTCGTTTTTGTACTAAAAAAGGAGCTCTTCACCTACCTCATGGTGAGGAGCTCCGGCGGCGGACAGAACGGATACGTCTGGTAATTTTAATGATTTCTGGAAGGCTGATGAAAATTGCAGCCAAAAGGTTTGGTACTGCGTAGAGGAGGTAGACAATGACTTGAGCATTGTTTCCTCGTACGTCGCCTATCCAGACAATCACTAAAAAAACAGAAATCGCTGTCATACTAAAGAAGAGCAGCATCGGAAAACCCCCAAAGCACTAGCTTTCTTAGTTATTGTACTCTTTTTCCGGCACAATATTGAGAGAGCGATAGATTGATACAAACTCTTTCCAATTATCGTATAGGGGCTTTATTTTTTGCTGTAGTTCAGGAAAGACACCAATATCTCTATAATCACGGTCTATTTTCCCTTCCAAAAAATCAAATTTGCCTGCCATGGCGATAGAAACATACATCTCTCCGGTCATATGACTTGCCGAATCAGTACAGGCAATAATTTTCGCCTCGAGCGTCAGAGGGGCAATGTCACGATTCCGGTGGGCCCTGACACAGTGGCAAACCTGGTCAACTTTATTCTTGGGATAATTTGCTTTTTCCAGAAAAACTCTGGCAATCCGTTCTGACTTTACTGCATGGTCATCTTTCTCTTCTCCTAAATAGAGAGAAATATCATGGAACCAAACCGTCAGTAGGATAATTTCGAGGTCGGCCTCCGGATGCATTTCCTTCAACCGGTATACCCATTTTTCCATCTCGGCCGTATGGGCAACCAGGCCATATTTGTCATGTCCTGCTGCTTTGATAGTTTGAAGAAAAAAATCTTTTGCTTTGGCAATTAACGTCATGGATTTATAGTATTATTATATTCTCATCTTGGCAAGCATGGGCAGTCTAGAAATTTTAAAAAGGGCGATACATCAAACGGTTGAAAAAGTTATGATTTTGGGCTAGGATTGTCTGACGCGAATCCTGGAGGTGAAAAATGCTTATCGATCCTTATTTATTTTCGGAGTGGATCTTCGAGAGATGGGGGCCCGACGCCGGATTTGAGTATGACGAGTTTTCGAAGGAAGACGATCTGACTCTAACTCGAGCCTTCATTTTATGTCCCTGCCAGGATTTCATGGATGAATTCTTGGGCAAAAGGTTGGCTACTACTTCGATCAGCTCAACCGAGTTGTGGGAAATTATGGAGCAAATGATAGACCATTTTGCACCGAAAGATTTCCCGCCGATTTCCTCGATGAGCGAAGTTCTGAATCTGCCGCCAGGGCAGGAGGCCATCAAAGAACATTTGATCCGAGTCAGTATGCAGGCCAGGTGGTGGAGTGCCTACAATGCGCTGATCTTCTGGACGGCAGAGTCCAAAAACACCATACTCGGCAATACCGAAACCGACGTAAAGAGACTGGTCGGATTCATACTGTCGAACCTGGTGATGATACAGATCTGGAGCTATGAAAGCTATGGCTGCGTAGAGGATGATGATACTTTCCTTATAGCCATGACTATGTATGGCGAATCAACCATTAGATCCTTCGAGCGAAGGGTTGATGAAATCGTCGCCAGTAAATCCATCTAACCGTCCGTGGCAAGGTATCCTCCCCCCGAAGGATCCTTGCCTATTTTTTATCCTTGGACATTTTGATCGTGCCGTGTAGTTGCCAGCGCCCATTCAGAAAAATAGTCCTCTCCTTGGGGATTCTCTGTACAACTTCAAAGCCGGCATTTTCATAAGCCTTTATGGCGGCTCTATTGGCCTCAGCACAAGTCAAGGTTACTTTGTCTTGTTTTAACTTAATAAAAGCATAACCGGCCACCAGCAGGGCTACCTCGCTACCAGCTCCCTGCCCCCAATACCTCTTTTCGCCAATCACTATACCGAATTTACACTCCTTTTTCTCAGGATTGAAGTTTGAAAGAGTAGCATAGCCAATCAGCTCATCGCTATTCTTTAAATAAATACCAAAAAAGACACCATCTTCTAGCGCCTCGAAAAATTCACGGGCTTGCTCTTTGCTTTTAAAGAAAAAGGTCCGTCTAAAATAGCCGACATACTTCATCACCTCCGGATCTGTCAGCCAGCGAAGAATAAAGTTGTAATTGAATTCGGAAAGATTATTTTGTCTGATTATTATTTTTTCACCTTCAATTTCCATTTGTCAGCCTCTGTTTCACGAAATGATTTATCTCTTTTTTGAGATATAGCCATTTTTTATTCACATCAATCCGAAGCCGCCACGATGGCTTGGTCTGCGGTTGATGAAATTCTCTGCCAATTGGCAGATGAATTTGTTTGAAGCCTTTATTCTTTCCAGCGAGGCAGGAAATATCTTCCGGCGGAATCTTGAATTCAGAACTAATCCTATCTGCAAGAATGAAGCGATAATCAGGATCATCTATCATTCTAGGCTCGATTTTGTCTAAGCTCAGAAAATTCTGGCTAAATATGACTTTGTCAAAGTCCCATGATTCCAGCCGTTCAATAATCCGTTTTGTCCCCGGGTTACACTTTTTTAGAAATGCTGTCGCTTGGAAGTCATCCAGCCGAAAAAAGTCTTTTGTCAAATCACCGGCTCGATAAGCTAAATGCATCGCACGGTAAATCATGCCCTCGGGATATTTATTATTAATGAAGTCATACACAATCTCCCGGCAATTTTCCCATTCCCTGATATTCTTTGAACTTCTTAGAGCTAGTTCTCCTGATTTTAGGTAAAAATTGTCAGCGATCCTGAGCGGATTGTAATAGCGCTTCTTGAATATCCCCATCGAGAGGCCAAAACGGAGGGTATTATCAAGATTATCCAAATCAATCGAGTTATTGATGAGATCTGAGAACGGCGGAAACGTGCCTGAGATTAATTTAGAGATAACTTCAGGATTGCCTCCCTGGCTTTCAATCTCCTTCCCTAACGCTGAGCCCATGATTAGATCGGCTACAATTTCATCGTGCTTTTTACCAAGTATTTTTTTCTGAAAATGGTCAGCGCCATGCGAAAATGGCGGCGAGCCGGCATCATGAAAGAGGCCAGCAAACTCAATATCTTTAGCGATATTCGCAAACTCCGGTTTCCTGGCAACAAGCTTTGCCAAATGCCATGCACCTATGCTGTGCTCAAAACGGCTACAACAGGCACCGCTGGCCGAACACCAATTTGGCACAGTCGAAAGCGAAACCCGCCTCAACCGAGCCATTTCAGGCGATGCAAAAATTTTCAGATCAAGATCTGTGTAAGGGATTTTGCCGTAAAGAGTATCATAAATAATACCGTTCATAAATTCATGGTATTTGATTATTATCTTTTTTGCAAAAATCATACGGATTGACTAAAAGGTGATTTTGAGATAGCGTTGATTTATCATTTTATCCGAGTACTTCGCCAATATGGCGTAGGAGGTAGAATATGACAATAGAGCTTGGTAAGCAGGTCCAAGACGGTAACAGTCCTATTCCTGACGGGCCAAGTCGACAACAGAGTTCGACACTGGAAGGACCGCCGCTACCGTTCCTCTCCGAAGGTCCGGCTGATACGACCCCCATCCCTCAGGCGGTGGCAGGCTACTGTGGACAGCATGGTTTTACCGGCCGAAGGGCCGGAGTAGCTGAGATTACCGGCGAAGTGGTGAATGAGAGCTTTCTTTAGCCCTCCCCACATTTCCCTTGGATACGGTACCCCGGCCGTATCCTTTTTTTATAAAAAAAACTGGGCTTGGGAATCCTTTCCCGCGCCCAGACATGATCAGGTTTCCGCTAGTCTCCAATGGCCAACCCTATTATTCGCTGGTAGATGATTTCCGCATGGAAACGGATCATCATGTTGACCCGAGACTCCACTTCCTGCTCTTCCATCCTCGCCTTCTTGGCTAGATAGAGAAAGCAGGATCTGAAGAATCTCACCTGTTCAAAGGAAGGTTCTGCCGGATAGAAGTTTGTCAGATAGACCTCGGCAAGCTGCCGTCTCTTCTCGAGCAGAGCGATTTCGACATTACCGTCAGAACGACTTCTTTGCGCCAGTAGCCGGAGATCTTTGATCCCAAAAAGGCAATATGAAGTCCTTTCCAAGAGGCTTTGAAGCCGGTCAAGCTCCTTGTCAAGCGCAAAGACAAGGCTGGCTTCCATCTGCATCAAGGCGTCTTCCCGCCATGGCGTCAGGAGATACGCAATCGTTCTTTTCACCTCGTCTGGAATATTTTCATTGCTGTCATGCTGATGAATTTCCTTCTTTGGCAAAATGATCGATAATAGGAAAAGCATCAACCATTCCCGCAGAGAAATCCTATATGCTCTACTTCTCATGAGCTTGCCCATCCTTTCCGGTATCATTGCTGGGCTCATGATACAACAAAACGGCCCTCTTGGCAATACCTTAGCCATGGCTTAGAAGGTTGGTGATTCTAGTACTTTAGATCTGGATAATTATTATAATCGTTTCTCTATCTTACCTCTGCCGACTTGACAAATTGTTGTATAATATCGAGAGATTTTGCGATCTCAGAGTCAGTAAACGGCTCAAAGTTCTGGTGAGCATCGACATGTTTTGACTTGACAAATTGTTGTATAAAATAGCGCTTGGCACCTTTGATCAATTCCCCTATGCCGTAGAAATCCTCGACTTCATGAATGGGATGGCAAATCGTGGTCCGAAATTCATAGTCAATTCCCGATGACATGATCAATTTGATGGATTTTTGAATGTTCGATATTAAATTTTCATTTTTCAATTTCCAATTTTCACTTAATTTTTCAATCTCTAAATTGCCAATTCCATTATTGATAATTGATAATTGATAATTGATAATTTGGGGATACTTTTCAAGTGTTCCCTTGATGTCCATGGCGATATAGTCGACATCACCATCCTTGATGATTTTCTCCAGCATCTTTGGATTCGAGCCGTTGGTATCTAATTTCATATCAAAGCCAAGCGCCTTCATATGGGAGATGAACTGGTCGCAATCCTTTTGCATGGTCGGTTCACCACCGGTCAGGCATATTCCAGTCAATTTCCCGTAGCGCGACTCTAAGAAATCAAAAATCTGTTTTTCGGATAGAAGAGGACTAAATTGTTCCGGTACAACCAGCTCAGGATTGTGGCAGAAAGGACAGCGAAAAGTACAGCCTCTAGTAAAAACCGTCGCTGCCACATGACCGGGAAAGTCCACCAGAGTAAGTTTTTGGATACCTGCGATGTTCATAGTTAAATAATAAATTACAAATAACAAGTACCAAATAAATCTTAAAATCATCAAATTCCAATATTTTATTTTTGGGCATTGGAATTTATTTGTTATTTGGTACTTGAGATTTGGGTGTTCCCGCCTATACCAGTGCTGCTTGTTCCGAGTCTGCTCCCACCTCCGCTAAAGCCGGCTCTATCACAACATCGGCAATTTTCTCCTTGATCTCGTCCGCTTTATCTTTGATCTGATCAACAAATGATAATTCTTCAGTTGCGCTTTCTTCTTCTTTGTTCTTCTTAACCTCAATATGGTAAGTCTGGCGGTCATCAAATTCGGCCCGTTTGCCGGCATTCCACTGCTGAATAGGGCGGATATAACCAACTATTCGTGAGTAAACTTCGTTCGCGGCACCACACTTTTCACAGGTCATCACCTTGCCGGCGATATAACCGTGGTTTGGGCAGATAGAGAAGGTCGGAGTGATCGTGAAGTATGGTAGATGATAATTTTCACAAACTGTCCGAACAAAGTTTTTGACTGCCGTAGTATCCTTTATTTCTTCTCCGACAAAGAGATGGACCACCGTACCGCCGGTATATTTTGTCTGTAGATCATCTTGGAGATCAAGCAGTTCGAAGGCATCATCCGTAAAATCAACGGGGACGTGGGATGAATTGGTATAATATGGAGAGACTTTTTGATCTTGATATTGTCCTTCATTGGCGACCATAATGTCCGGATATCTCTCTTTGTCTTTTAACGCCAAACGGAAGGAGGTGCCTTCGGCCGGAGTTGCTTCCAAGTTGTAATAATTACCGGTTTCATTTTGGTAAACAGCCATTCTCTCGCGCATAAATTCGAGCACTTCTCTGGCAAACTGCTGACCTTCTGCCGTTGTAACATCACGGCCGAAAAGGTTCAGACAAGCTTCATTCATACCCAAGAGGCCGATGGTCGAGAAATGGTTGCCCCAATAACGATCGTCTCTCTTTTTAATATTGCGCAGATAGAATTTGGTGTAAGGATAGAGTCCGGCTTCGGTCATATTCTCCAAAACTTTACGCTTCATTTCGAGACTCTCTTTGGCCAGATCCATGACATAGGAAAGATTGTAGAGGAATTCTCTTTTGTCCCTTGAACGGTAACCGAGTCTGGGTAAATTGATTGTTACCACGCCGACAGAACCAGTCAGCGGATTTGCGCCGAATAGTCCGCCGCCGCGTTTCCGAAGCTCGCGATTATCCAGACGGAGACGGCAACACATGCTTCGGGCATCTTCAGGACTCATATCGGAATTTACAAAGTTTGAGAAATAAGGAATTCCATATTTAGCGGTCATCTTCCAAACCCCGTCGATTTCTTTGTTGCTCCAGTCAAAATCCTTGGTGATGTTGTAAGTAGGGATCGGGAAAGTAAAAACACGGCCTCTGGCGTCGCCCTCAGAGATAACTTCAGTAAAGGCTTCGTTGAAAATATTCATCTCTTTTTGGAACTCTTTATAGGTCTCCTTTTGAGGTTGCCCCCCCGAGATAACCGGTTCGTCAGCCAAAGTGCTCGGGCAAATCAAATCCATCGTCACATTAGTAAAAGGTGTCTGAAAACCAACTCTCGTTGGCACATTCATATTGAACATGAATTCCTGCAAACTCTGTTTGACCTCTTTGACCGAGAGCTTATCATAGCGAATATATGGTGCCATCAGGGTATCGAAATTAGAAACGGCCTGAGCCCCGGCTGACTCGCCCTGCATTGTGTAGAAGAAATTTACAAGCTGGCCCAAGGCAGTTTTGAGATGTTTTGCAGGCTTCGACTCGATCTTGCCTTCAGCACCCTTAAAACCTTCGCGCAAGAGATCCTGAAGGTCCCAGCCGACACAATAGGTCGAGAGCTTATCTAGGTCATGGATATGCATATCGCCTTCAGAATTGGCACGGGCGACTTCTGGAGTGTAAACTTTGTGCAACCAGTAGCTTTTCGAAACTTCGGAGGAAATATAATTGTTTAACCCCTGAAGCGAATAAGCCATATTGGAGTTCTCCTTGACCTGCCAGTCAAGATTTTTCAAATATTGATCCATCAGATCGACTCTTTGAGTTTCAGCTAATTCACGCATTTCAGCGTGTTTCTGACGGTAGATAACGTATCCCCTCGCTGTCGCTTTATATTTAGACGTCAATAAAACGTCTTCGACGATATCTTGTATCTCCTCTACCGTCGGAATTTTGCGCCTGATTTTTTCCGGTGCCTCCCTCAGGACTTTGTCTGCCAGCTTTTTGGCAACCGCTTCGTCGAACTCACCTGCGGCTTTACCAGCTTTGGCTATGACTGTTGCAATTTTTTCAGCATCGAAATCGACAAGTTTGCCATTTCTTTTCCGGATTTTTGTGAACATTCTCCCTCCATTCCTTATTATTAATCGTTCCAGCCTTTGATTATTTTCTGGCCAAGAATCAATCGCCGGCTAAAAATTCTGTCCGTCTTTTGTTCGGTAATAACTATATTACTATTCTTGAAATTTTATGGCAACAATTTCAAAAAAATTAACCACTATATGTAGTGGTTAATGTTAGTACAAATATACTATATATAGTGGTTTTATACGATGTTATCAACAGGGTGCTAATTTAGCAATTCTAGATTGGATTTTAACATAATTTATTTTTACAGGGAAACCCTGATTGGAAAATGATATCTTGAAGGACGGGGCATATATTAACTTAAAAGTTAAAAGTAAAAATGTAAAACTTTGGTAGCCACTCTGCCTGCCGGCAGGCAGAGTGGCTGAACTATTATAAAGTCCGTTCGTGGAACGAACAGATTAGTTTTAACTTTTTCGTTTTGCCTTTTAAATTTTGACTACTTGAAGTGTGGCATCACCATAATTCCCCGCCTCATCGAAAGCTCTAAATTTTAGAGTATAGTTCCCAACAGGGAAATTTTTGAATGAGACCCGTAGTGAGAGATCCGCAAGCTTCCAACTGTTTTGCTTTTCGTCATCAAGATAGAGTTCGATCCGATCAATCCGATTATTATCTGTTGCTGTAACATTTAGAGTTAAATTATCATTTTTCAGAATTTGAGGGTTTTCAGTAGGTGAAATAATAGTAACTACAGGTTTCTCCAGATCAACCACATTATTTTGCAAAGTGACAGCCGTAATCTTTTCAGCCGACAAAGTGCCATCTGAAACTACAGCCCGAAGATTATACTGGCCGTTTTGGAAACTTGATGTATTGATCTCGACAGCATACGGTGCCTTTGTATCCTCAAGGATCAAAGTGTTATCGATATAGAAAGAGACCTTTGAAATTCCAATATCGTCACTAGCTTCAGCTGAAAATGAAAAAGTACCAGAAAGTACAGCGGCGGGAGCTGGCGAAATTATATTAATTGTTGGCGCCTGATTAACAATAGTATTCAAAAGCGAACTATCACCGATTTTGTCCAGCCAATTTCTAACTGCAGAGGAAGGAAGACCATAGATATCCGCTACTCCGCTATAGCCATAGCCGGAATAGAGGTAAGAATAGTCCTCGGCAATGATTTCAGATTCGCAATTGATCCATCCTTTCGAGTAGTCTGTTGAAGTTGTTGTTTTGGAGAGTCCTCTTAGTTGATAGTAGCTATCAGGAAAGCGTACACCATTTGGCAAACTCCAATCCACCCATTTATGATAAAGCGTATAGTGATGCCCATATTCATGGGAAAAAACCAATTTCATATCCTCAATAAAGTTGGAGCCGCTTCCATAATAGGCATTCAAAACGATGACACCACTAGCATTTGTAATCTTCCCACTGGAATCTGCCGTATATTGGCCAAGATACTGGCCACTCCATCCGGTATTGCCGGCATTCCGCAATACAATCTCCTTCAAGGCAGTAATCTCGTTCTTCCAGCGAAGACTGTTATTTAGATAGTCCTTCAAGACAGTACCCAAATTAGAATATTCTCCAGTCTCATCCCTGTAGGGAACCCCATATGGAGTGCTAGCACTCACATTGCTGGATAAGACGCCACTCAGATCGCCGAGGCCTCCGCCGGTCGAAACAACCGTGGTTTTAGTTCCGTCGCTATTTGTGGTTGTCTGCCCCGAGTTTATCGGAGCTGTGCGTTTTGGAGGATTTTTGGCGACTTCCTTGGATATTTCTTCTACAGATGGAATGGCCTCGACTACCTCGGGCTCGGGAGTTTGGGCTTCTTCCTCCGTTTGTAAAATTTTGTTTTCCTTTGTCTGCTCGCTCATCGTTCCGGTCAGCAGAAGTGAAGCTGCCGCAGCCACCGTGAAAAAAGTTGTTAGAAACAACGCTCCCAGACCGATCAAAATCGAATGTCTCAGATCAAATTGACTTTTTCTTAATTTCTCTTCCTCTTTGCGAATGATCGACAGAAGATCGGCCTTGGCTTTATTCAAATCATCATTGATCAGAATATGATCATAGGCATTTTTATAAGATGTTTCCATTTCATAGCGCGAAGCTCGAAGTTTAATGTCCTCCTCGGATTCAGCTCCCCTGTTTCGAACTCTTTTCATTGCTTCTTCAAAACTTGGTGGCAATATAAAAATACTGACGAGTCCGGGAAATATCTTTTTGAACTTTTGCGTGCCTTTGACATCAATCTCCATAAAAGGGATTTTGCCGCTCTCTATCGCCGCTTCGACGTCCTTCTTTTTCCGGCCATAGCGGTATTGATGGACTTTCTCCCATTCGATAAATTCACCGGCCTTTATACCCGCATCAAATTCTTCTTCGGAAATAAAAAAACGATTTGTGCCCTCTGCCTCGCCCGGTCTCTTGGCTCTTGTTGTATAGGAAGGTACATTGCAAAAAGTCTCCTTCATATCACGCAAAAAATCGAGCAGTGTCCCTTTCCCTGCTCCGGAAACTCCGGAAATTGCAATTACTAATTGATTCTTCTTTTTTTTCATCGCCAAAAGCCAAAGATAAAATAGATAATAAATATCAACCCGACCAAAAAGTTTGTTAAGATTCCGGCGAGTGATCCGAGCAAGGCTCCGGCACCTGATTTTATCGCACGATTTATCTTTTTGCCAGTAAGCAATAGTTCTGATGCTATGACGCCCAAAAATAACCCGATAAAAATTCCAAACGGCGGAAAGATAAATAAGCCGGCAATACCACCGATGAGGCCGCCAATCATCCCCTGTTTCGATGCCCCGAAAAATTTGGCGCCAAGGATTCCTGAGGCGTAGTCGGTTAATATAGATAGAGCTGTAAAGATGCCGAGTATAACAATATTTGTAACCGTAATCCGATCGAAATGATCGAAAATAGCGTAAAGCAGCACCGTCAAGAACATCAGGGGAATGCCTGGAAGCATCGGCAAAATTACTCCCAGCAGTCCCAAAAGGAGCAAAACCAAAAGAAATATAAAAATCAGAATCGAAACCATAGATCAATTATAACACCAATATCTTAAAACTATAAATGCAGGCCTCCCGAATACTCGGAAGGCCTGTCTAACGGCTGCTAGCGGAGCTTGATCACCTGCAGAAAGGCATTTTCAGTTGTGTCTGTGTCGATTTGCGTTACGACACCATCAATACCGTGTATCCCGAACATCGTCAAAGATTGGCGTAAGATGTTCGAAATATTCACACCCAATTCGTAGATCGCCGTTTGCATGTCCGCAACGTCCGGCTTTGCAGTCGACCGGTCCACTTCAAGTCGGACTACGACGCAGCCGACTCCAGAGTACTGGAGTATGTCGCTCGAATAACCGACCATAAAATGTGTGTCGAAGATCTGGTTGACGACACCAGTAACCTTATCCTCGATTTCCCGCCTCTGGTCTTCATAATCATAGTGGATAGGGAATCCGCTGATTTCTAGTTGAGCCATGACAGCCCTCCTCCATATAGGTTTAGGTTGTCGTTAACTATAGCATTATTTAGTGTAACTGTCAACAACCGAAATCTATCCAAACCAGCGCAAGAGCGATCAAATCAAATATCAGAGTCAAGCTTTTGGGATATTCAAAATTGTTGAATACTGTTATTGGTCGTCATTAAAATGTTAGTGACTTGAGTATGTTGTTTACCTCATCCATCTGATCTGCAAAATCAAGTTGGTTTCTCGGGGTATTCTTTACCAAATTAGCAAAGGAATCCTGAGCGTCCTTACCAGATTTTTCCAAAGGGTCTCCTTTAAGACTGTAGTCAACTGTACTGCGGATTCTTTCAATTGATGGTGCTGATAATTCTTTGCGGGCACTTACAACAATATTATGCTCACTGTTATAAATAAATGCATTGTAAGTTGAAGCTAACCCAACATCCTGTCCCTGGATATTTATCATTGAAATGCCTTTGGACTTTTCATCTACCGTTGAGAAATAATCGACATACACTCTTGTGCTATAAGGCATAAATTCAAGACTATAATTATTAAACTTTGTTTTTAACGCTTCAGTCAGACTGCTTGTCGCAAATAACTCTTTTACTATATTTAATAATTCTGCCTTCCTCTCTTTATATAAACGGTAACCTTCCTCTGGAGTAGATTTTACCCACTCAGCTATATTATATTCTGTTAAGGCACGCTGAGGTGATTCGATCTCTGGATTATTATCGAATGAGTAATAAGCCACCTGGTTTTCATCTGCCGGAGCATCCAACCTCTTAATAGAAGGCCAATTTGCCGGATATTTTATGGCAGCATTAGCGAAAGACAAAGAAAATTCAGTCCAACCAGCGGTCGGATCGGGTGCTGTGTTCGTGTTATTATTTGCATTTATATTTAAATTAGTATTTGCATTAACATTGGCATTTGATAATTTTCCGTTCAAATCATCAATTTGGGCCTGAAGGTTATTTTTATCATTATCGGCCTTAGTATGAATGAAATAATAAGTACCACCGCCAACAACTACGGCGGTAATAATAATTAATCCTAGAATTAACCAGAACTTCTTTTGTTTTAGCGATAACAACGATTGATGCAAATTCATCTCCCCCTCCTCAAAATGTTACTTTCTTTATTTGCCTTTATTATATCACCCCATAGGCTATTACAATAGCACTAAATCCACCCTATGGATGATGCCATTTGAGCATTCAATATCGGACTCAATTATTTTGGCGCCGCCCACTATTAGCCCTTCGCCATGCAGTTCAATCGCCAAGTTTTTGTTATCCATTGTTATTATTTCATCCGTATCCCGAAGATCTTTTTCATCATAACGACCTGTAAAAACATGTTGCCCGACCATCATATTCAACTGATCTTGATTCTCCAGCAACTTATTAAAGACATCGTCCGGTAAATTCAAAAAGGCCTCGTCAACCGGTGCTAGCACTGTAAACGGACCGATCCCATCCAGTATTGTCTGGAAATTTGATGAATAAATCGCTTTCAGAAAATGATTGTGTCTGAGACTGTTTTGAAGAATCTCCAAAACGTTTTCCATACTATCCTTGTTTAATTTATTTGAAGATAGTCCTCCGAATCCATCTTTTCATCGTCTTTTTATTCAAAAGTTAGATGAATGAAGCAATCGAGTAGTCTTTTTTATAAACTATGACATTTTTTGCCGGAGCAAAAGAAGTTTAAATAAGTTGGAAGATAATTATTAATGAAAAGGGATTTATGGATAATGACGAGAACAAAGAAGCCGAGGAAGAAAAAGATGAGATTGTCGAAGACATTATGCAGGACGAATCAGCTAGAGATCTGATCGCAAACCTGGACCAATGTTATGAAGAATGCGTTAGCGGAATTACCCATTGTCTCGATCAAGGCGGAGATTTCGTTGAAAAAGATCACCTCCGGTGGTTGATGGATTGCGCCGATATCTGTAAAATAGCCCAAAATTTTTTCTTACGCGATTCAGAATATGCAGGAGATATGCTTAGTTTGTGTGCTTTTATATGTGATGACTGCGCCGAATCATGTGAGAAATTTTTCAACGATCAGAAAATGAAGGATTGTGCTATGGCTTGCCGAAATTGCGCCGATGTCTGTCGAAATATGATCGATCTAGAAGAGGAAGAGGAGAAATAATTATATGTTAGAAACAATAATTGCCATAATTATCGGTATCTGGTTTGTCTATTCTATTTGCTATGGCGATTATTATACAAAATAGTTCTGATAATTCATTACAAAAAAAGGCTCCTTTAGGAGCCTTTTTTTGTAATGACAAGAAAACTATCTCCTGTCCCAATCCCAATGATTTAGCTTATTTTTCCATTTGAAATCTTTCTGATTTTTATCCTTGATGCTAAAATTGGTTGTTTTAACACAATAATCCATCCCCGGCTTCAAATAATCACCCCAACCGTTCTCTTTTGCGTCCTTAACCAATACTTCGCTCTTCAAGCATTTTTTCGCGTCCAAACCGACTTCTCTCCATACACTTTTCTCGCCATGCAGACCCTCTGTGTCGGAAGTGCCCCAAAACCATTGCTTGATTACCTTCTTACAACCGTGAGAAACTTCGACAACAAGATCGATGCCCTCATGTGTTATTCCCGATTCTCCGACAATACCATGAAGCCCGTCTGTGTAATAGGCAAGGATATGACCTTCGTACTTCTCTAGTTTATTCTGAAAGAAATTATCAACCGCAGATGAAGTCGCAGCAGATGCCTTTGGTGTGGCCACAAACATCATTCCGAGCGCAAAGAAAATTCCAATTAGATACTTCATTTATTTCACCTCCTTTCCGTTTGATTACTTACCTAAGAATATAGACGGAACTAGCACTTAAAACACTGGATAACCAGACAAAGGAACTATTAATAATACGGTTCAGAATAAGCAGATTTATCATAAACAAAGAATATTTGTTACTTTTCTAAAGTCTTTAAATTTGTAATCTTCCCATTGTTTTCTTGCTTGACTTTGATACCCTCCGGCCTTATACTCCGTTATCACCTCTCACAAAAAGAGGTCATTAATAGGAGAAATTTATGGAGAATTCCACAAAATATAAAGGTTCGAGAAAGAGTCTGACAAAAGCGATTAGTATCTTGATGCTTTTTCTGATGCTCCCATTCGCAACCTTTTTCGCAATTGCTTTCTCCCCGTCAAAAACGGTTGAAGCGGCAGGAGCAAACTGGCAGGTAAAAAGCGTTGACACGCAAATAATCAGCAAATGCTGGAATAACGTGCCGCAGAATTCGATAGATCAACAAGTACAAATGCTCAAGGGTCTTGGAGTCAATTATATCGCCATCGGCACTCCGTATGACCGTCCGGAGGAGATGGAAAAATGGACCACTTCAATCCACGATGCGGGCCTAAATGTTTGGTTCCGTTCACACTGGTTAAATTGGGAAGGCGACGAGGGTCAGCCCAAAAACATGACACCAGACCAATATGTTATCAAAACAAAGCAATTCATAATTGATCATCCTTCGTTCTTCAAATCAGGCGATTCATTTACAATGTCGGTCGAAGCTGAAAATGCAGGAGTCAATCCAGGAGCATTTGCCGACTGGAATGCTTACAACAGATTTTTAGTTCAGGAGATCGACGAGTCAAACGCCGCCTTCAATCAAATAGGTTTGGGCGGACAAATCAAAACCAACTGGCTTTCGATGAATGGTTGGATTATTGAGAATGCTTTGACCCAAGCGACAGTCGATAAAATGGGGCTAATCACTCCTGATCATTATTCGCCACAGGGCGATCCTTCAAACCCAACTCCTGTTGCCAAACTAGCTTCTGATATGAGCGGAGATTTAGATCGTTTCTATGCTAAATGGCAAAAACCGATTATGATTGGCGAATGGGGATATCATATTGGAGGAGAAGTTTCAAACGATCTGCAAAAGCAGGCCACAGAGGCCGTCTATTATGTGTTCGCTTCGAAATCCTACATTATGGGAGTGTCTTACTGGGATCATATGGGTAACCAAACCCGTATCATAAATGATAATAGTGGCACGCCGACCACAATGCGTCCGGCAGCCGATGTGATAAAATCATACTATTCTGGCAGTATAGCGCCGGCACCAACTCCGACACCGGCACCAACTCCGGCACCGATTGGAACAAAAATAATCTCTGATTTTGAAAATGGCCTTAATGGTTGGGATGCCGGATCAATTATCGCCGGCAACAATTCGGGCGGGGCGCTCCGAATTTCGAATCCTGCAGATGGTAGTAACGGCGCCAAGAAAAATATATCCAACATTTCGTTATCAGGCTACGATAAAGTGGAAATGGATATAAACCTAAACGGCAACAAAATCTTACCTGGTGATGCTTCAGCACTTTATTTTGACCAGGGTGGCTGGAAATACGTCTCCCTTGCCAATTATGTTCAAAACGGACAAAGCGGCTGGCAGCACATTTCTGTTCCAATCAGTGACTTTAAACTTAACGGAACAGAGGCGGCTTTTCTTGGAGTCAGATTCTGGAATATAAATGCGGGCAACTATGATATCGATAATGTTTCGCTTGGCTCTGCGAATTTGGCAACAACTCCTCCAACTGGCGAAACTGATCCTGCAGCATCTTCAATCCTTGCAAATTTTGAATCAGGTATGAACGGTTTTGTCGGCGGCAGACTGACAGAGGGAAATAATTCGAATTACTCACTCGAGATTAGCAATCCAATCAACGGCAGCAACGGATCAAAAAAGGATTTGAATGATGCCAAGATCGGAAACTATAACTATATCGAGTTGGATATTAATTTGAAAGGCAACAAGATCCTTCCCGGTGACGCCTCTGCTCTATACTTCGATCAAGGCGGCTGGAAATGGGTAAGTCTGGAAAAATATGTCAAGAATGGCTTAAACGGCTGGCAACATGTGTCGATCCCACTATCTGATTTTGCCGGTTTGAATAAGCAATCAGGCCTTGCCAGTATCGGCTTCCGTTTCTGGAACGACCACGCCGCGAGTTACAATATTGATAATATTACCTACGTGCTAAAATAATCAGATCTACAAAAATGCCTCCGGCAGTAAAAGCTGGAGGCATTTTTTATATCTATTTTAATTCGTGAAGGTTTCTGTTGTTCAAGCGTTCCATCCCACTTAATCGTCCAAAGGAAATCTTTCCTTTTTACATGAATACAAAACTGTCAAGAATTGCTCTCTCTGTAGCATTTAACTCGTCCTCACTCGGCCGGTTGCCAAAAGCTAGACTATAAATGTGACCCATATTCTCACAAAATACTATATAGGCATTTGTTTCCTTGGCTATTACACCATAGGCCAAATTCTTTGATATAGTCGTCTTCGTTGAAGAAACAAACATTTTGCTATCAGCTGCTAATTCTCCCAGGTCCTTAGCCGGGCTGGCTAAAGCCACAGCGGCCTGAGCGATATCTTTATAGTGTCTGATTACTATATCCTCGACATATCCCTCGTCTGTAATACCTCGTAGCTTCTCATGATCAGGGCTATTTAATGTCACTGTCTGCATATTTCGACTATTTACCTGCCAATCTGGCGGTGTTTTTACCTCATAAGCGGCTGTTTTATTTGCAAAGGTTTGCCAGCCGGAGAGATCGATTGCCAAATCTTCATCCTCCGAGACAGGATCAATTTTTACCTTGAGTCGGTTGATCTCAACCTGAAGTTTCACCAACTCCTTTTCAGATTTGGACTCAATATAAAAATATGTAAATCCTCCAATCACAGCCGCAGCTACAAGTGCGATAAAAAAGAAACTCATTAATCTTTTCATATATTCATTATACTACTCTCGCAAAGAAAAGGTAGTTTTATATGTTTCTTTTGATTAATCACAGTTTATAAAGACCCTTTTTGCATTTTTCGCCAAAGAAAAGTAGTGCTCGGCAAGCATATAATCGATCTAGAAATCATTAATAACAAGAGGTGCTACAAATGAAGAAACTCTCTTTGGCTTTATTAATCCTTGCCTCTGTTCTGTTCCTAAATCCAATCTTTGCCAGTGCAGCGGAGTCAAAGATTGCTGATTTTGAAACGAACACTTTGGAAGGATGGAACAACGGGAGTCTGGCGGCTGGTTTTAGTTCAAGCAAGGCTCTGTCCTTGCATAACAGTGCCAACGACTCTGTGGGTGCGACGAAGGTTTTCAACAACCGCTTTTTAAACGGTTGGACAACTTTGGAGATGGATGTAAATTTAAATGGTTCAACTATTCTGGATGGAGACGCTTCCGGAATTATTTTTGACCAGGGTGGCTGGAAGATGGTGCCGCTCAAAAAATATGTCAACAACAGTCAGAACAGCTGGCAACATGTGACCATTCCGTTGTCTGATTTTGCCGGTCTAAATACTAGTCAAGGCATCGCTTCAATGACGCTTAGACTCTGGAACTATACTGCCGGTGATTATTATTTTGATAATATCAAAGTTTCGAACAAATCAATCACCCCCCCAATAACGCCCCCTGTTATTCCCCCGGTGACACCGCCCACCACACCAGCATCTGGGTACATAATCGCTAATTTTGATAACGGATTGAACGGTTTTGATAGGGGCAACAATAATAGCGAAGCATTGCAACTTCAAAACCCTGCCAATGGTGATGCCTCTACGAAGAAAATTATAAATTCTCCGGTTCTTAAAGGTTATCAGACCATAGAATTCGATTTGAATTTAAATGGCGCCTATCTACTTTCGGGCGATGCAGCGATAGTCTCTTTCGATCAAGGCGGAACCAGAATGGTATCATTAAAGAATAAGGTAACCAATGGTATTTCAGTCTGGCAGCATGTGAAAATCGGCCTCTCCGAATTCCCGGGGTTGGATAATAATAACGGAATCGCGTCACTCTCCTTTCGTTTTTGGAACTACCTCCCGGGTACCTATAATATCGATAATGTAACTCTCACTGGCAATACAGTTCCGGCTCCAATCACCGATCTGACAACCCCGAGTAGCCTAAACGCAAACTATAATAATGATAAAATATTACTGACCTGGAATGGTTCCGGTCCGTCATACATTATTTACAGAAATGGAAACGAAATTGCTCGGGTGAGTAACTCCTCTTATACGGACACCAATATTTCAGCTGGTAATAATTACCAATATCAAATAAAAGCAACTGATGGTTCCAAGGTTTCAGATTTCTCGAACGCCATCACAATTCTTGTGCCGGCTGTAGTAATACCTCCCACCAATTCTAAATGGCAGGCACAATCCATCGATAGTCAGGTTATGAGTAAATACTGGGCTATTTCAGATGATAATCAGATCCGTCGCTTGGTACTGGCTGATAAAGCAATCGGTGCAAAACAAATTGCGATCAGTATCAATTACAATAATTATCCGTTAATGAGGAAATGGGCCGACATCATTCATTCCGAGGGACTAAATGTATGGTTTCGGGCCCACTGGGATGAATGGGATAGTTGGGAAAAGCCTGAGATAAAAAATGGTATTACCAATATCGAATATTTGAAAAGAACAAAACAATTTATTCTAGATCACCCAGAATTATTCCGAGCAGGCGATGCATTCACAATGTGTGTTGAATCTGAAAACGCCGCCTGGTGGACTGGAATCGACCACGGTGCTTTCACCGGTTGGGAAAGCTGGAGAGCGTTTACCAGAAATCAGGTCATCTATGCCAACGAAGCATTCAGCCAAATTGGGCTTGGCGGCAAGATAAAGACTAATTGGATCAACATGAATGGTTGGGTCGCCTGGAATGTGCTTGATCAGGCTACTGTCAACGTGATTGGCCAATTAACCTTGGATCATATTATTGACTGGACAGATGATACCGGCACCTATGTAAATGCCCTCTTCAAAGGTAATGGTAACGGTTTCTATGGCTATGATGAATATTATAATAAGTGGAAAGTGCCGATGATGGCCGGAGAATGGGGCTATTCAACATTCAACCAAAGTATGGATCCAAATCACCAAGCAGAACTAGCGGCAGCAGTTCTGAAAGAATTCTCGGCCAGAGGCTATATTATCGGAATGAACTATTGGATTGATGTCGGACATGCCTCAAGACTCTTTGATACAGCCAATCTCCTGGATTACACTCCACGACCGATCGCGAATATAATAAAACAATACTATATTTAACTTTCGGCTCATCTGCCCCAATATCCATCGGGGCAGATGGCCGAGGGGAAACGAGTCATGTAAACCCTTAAAAACTACTCTACAACGGAGTAGTTTTTAAGATGAAACTCCTATATTGTTTAAAGTTAAAGATTGTTGCCATTCAGAAATGCCCTTTGACATCATCTCCGGACATTTCTGCAAGACAAATTTTCTATTAAAACCCAGGTATATTCTCGACTGCCAAATCGTTTGATTTCGCACAATAATCAGCACCGGGAGTCAGATAATCTCCCCAACCGTTCTCTCTTGCGTCTGGAATCAGGACAAAGTCATCAGAATCCTCGCCTTTATGAACGATCCCCGGACGATCAGGAATACCATGAATTCCAGTTTTATAATAAGCAACTCTATTTGGGTTATTCTCTGCTTTTTGTAGAACAGTTGGCAATGTGAAGGCAATTGATCCACCGGCACCCATTGTCAAAGCTAGGACCACACTTAATATTAGATATTTCACTTTTTCCACCTCCTTCCAAAGGTTAAATTGGACCAATATTAATCCTTTAGAAGACTAGTTTCTTTGGCAAAAAAATTTGTTTACATAACAAAAAACTCCTTATTAGAAACAAAATTAATAAAGTCTCAAGAGGGGTTAGAGAACTATTTTTTGCTTTGAAAAAAATCTCTGACAGTCAATGCTGAAGGACGGTATTCGAGGCGTACTCCGTCAACATCATTAATTAGCCTGGATGAGTTGCCCATATGATCCCAGTAATTTATACCTACCAAGAATCTTAAATTTGACAGACGATTAAGCGTTTCCTCAACAGTTTGTTTTTGGGTATAATCATCGACTTCCTGCTCGATGTTATAGCCCCATTCACCCAATATTATCGGCTTCTGCCATTTTTCATACATTCTCTCAAGATCCGAAGCCATCTTATCCGCCAAAACGGCAGGAGGCACAATTGTTTTTTCATTGGAATAATGATCAACGGTGATCAACCCCATTTTATCAACTGCTTCTTGCGACAGACCGTTTTCAACGACCCAACCGTTCATAGAAATCCAATTGGTATGAATTTGACCGGAAAGTCCAATCTCTGTAAACGAGGCATTGGCAATATCAATTTGATCAATAACAAATTTATTATAGCCGTACCAATCAAAAACTTGGATTTTTCTGGCGGTGAAGACCTGCTCGGGCTCGACGCAAACGGTGAATGCATCCCCCTGGCGGAAGAACGCCGGATTAGCTTGGATAAAATCACCGGTCTTTTTTAAGTAGTCCTCGACTTTCATTACAGATTGATGGTTATTATCACCTTCCCAATCAAGCCAATGAGAACGAAACCAAACATTTAGGCCTGCATTATGTATTGAATCGGCCCATAGTTTCAAGGTAGCGGGATTGTCATAGGGAGTGCTAACAGCGATATAATTGGCTCCCAGATTTTTGATCATCAAGACCTGCTCCTTGATATCGTTTTCATCAACATTCTCCCAATGTTTAGAAACTATCTGGGTATCGATGCTTCGGATCTGCATTCCCTTGCCCGAAAGTTTACTACTCTCCTGAATAGTATTCTTCCCTTTCGGATCAGAATACTTTGCGTATCCAATATTCAAAATAGGGAAAAAGAAAAAAATAAGTAAGAGAAAAATTATCCTAAAGCTCTTTGATTTCCTGAGGTTTTTGGCTGATTGCGAACGAATCATCTTCGCTCCTTTCTTCGGCTTTCAAATGATAAAAATCAAACAGATTGTATATACGAATTCTCACGAGATCAACGATCATTCTGGACGCGTCTCTGAACATTCTAACTTTGCTGCCAGCTTTTTCCTCCCAGGCAACAGACTGTTCGCCGATAGAAAAGCCCAGTTTTTTAGCAAGGAATAATACCTCGATATCAAAGGCCCAGCGGTTTATCCTGGCGCGTGAAAATATCTCCTTAGCCGCTGCATTTGTGAACAGCTTAAATCCACACTGAGTATCTTTAATTTGCAGGGGAAAGATCACCTTGGTTACAGAATTAAATATTTTCGCACACAAGCTGCGGAATCGCTCTCTCTTCGCTATTTTTTGGTCTGATCGGGAGCCGATGACAAGGTCGTAATCTCCAGAGATCTGAAGAATTTTTTTCACTTCATAGAGTGGGGTGGCCAGATCAGCATCCATAAACAGGATCTTTTGGCCCGAGGCCATCAGCATTCCCAAACGGATCGCATGACCTTTGCCACGGTTGGGCCAAACAGGAAGTATTTTAATGAAGGATTTATATCTGTAAAGCATAAAAGAAGTCTGATCTGTTGATCCATCGTCAACGACGATTACCTCATATTCAAGTTTGCATTTAGATAAATATTCCTGAAGTTCAGAGAGAGTTTTACCTATTCTTTTCTCTTCGTTGTAGACTGGGATAATAATTGATAACTCCATAATAAAATTCCTAAATTACTAATTTTCGAATGGCTTAATCAATCCCCAATTTAGAAAATTTAAAATTAATTAATTGGGATTTGATTAGAAATCAGAAATTCTTAATTGTTAATTTCCATTTGCTATGGTAGATCCTTAGCCGTTAATGGGATCTCTGCATCAGGAGAATATTCGAAAATATCTGTGAATTCTCCGTCATATATTTTTTTGTAATTCAAAAGAAATGAAGACTTGTCAAAAATCTCTCTGTAAATAAGATCTCCGTGGTGCATCGCAATATAGGAAGCATGAGAAGTGGGATCCGCCAAAGACTCCTTCCAGTATTCCCCATCACCTTCATAAATGAACCGTGTCATCGGAAGACCACTCTGAAAAATCAGCGAATCCTGACTGGAGGCAGCGATTAGGATTAACCCGCTTTTTGCATTTTCACCGAGCCATCGTCCGGTTTCGGTCATTCCTTGGGCCGAAGCTCCAGAAATTCCATCTTTCACGGTAATAACATCGTCATTTCTATAAATACTAGCCGTCTGGAGCAGCAATACTATGAGAAACAGCAATTGAATTAACCGCTGCCTCCTAGCTAAATATGCAACCATCACCGCGACAAAAGGTAGCATCATTATGCCGTAGCGCACATTGAATAATGTATAAGGTGGTAGTTCAAGCAGATTGATAATAGAATTACCGGTAAATAATGCCGCGATATTGAAAATCAGTGGAGACAGCAGCAGAGAAATAACGAGGGTTTCCGAGCTCAATTTTTTTCTAAACAGAAAACCAATCAGACCTACCCCGCCCAGTAATGAGAGAAGCGCACCATTGTTTCGAAGAACGGCCAGGATATAAATATAAGAGGAGTATAGAAGATCGTGCTTGGTTGGCAAACGTCCTTCAGCCTCAAAAACAAGCTGCTGAGCCTTGGCTGAAAATGGACCATTTAAAAAATATAATGGATCTTGAAATATCAATAAATTCCACAAAAACCAGAGCAAAATACCATATACTGCAATCGTTCCAAACAAAAACAGATTGCCCTCTACTTTTTTCCATTTTCCAAAACGATATGAGATTATCGCCACCACAATCAGCATTTGCGCTAGGAGCATCCATCCATCATAGCGGGTCAAAGTTGCAGCAAGAGTATAAAATCCCGCCAAGGCCAGATATTTATAACTGTCTTTTTTCTGCCAAAGGAGTAGATAATAAGTTGAAATAACAAAGAAGAACAGAAGCAGCGATTCGGTCATCGGTGTAGCTTGAAGATAAATTATGTTAGGATTAAGAATGTACACCAACGATGCAAGGATCCCAGAGATAGTATCCCTGGTCAGCAGCAACACAAGCCGATAAAGAAAGTACGCTGTGCCGATGAAAGCGAGACAGGATATCAAAGTACCGGCTAAACCTGAGTGCCACAAAAAATCACTCCAAACAAAAGGCAAGGAAAGCAGGTGGGGCAAAGGCAACCAAACACTTCCTATCTGAGCGATACCTGGATTTAAACCGTCAACCACCCGGCGTGCGATATCCAAATGACTCATCGAGTCGTTGTAGGCCAAAACCAGATTTTGGTCAAAATAAAATTTCCAGCCGATAAAGCTAATGGCACTCGCCATCGCCAAAACAATGACATCCGCAGTCCTCTTAAGACTATTTGCACCTTCCCGGAGTCCTGCTATCAAACCTGATGGCAACTCAACGACGATGGCATCGCGGTATTTCAAGAACATAAAGCCTCCTTCTCGCTAAGAATATATTCGCTCTGCTTAGAATGCCTTCTCCTCAAAGCCAATACAAAGTTAAAAGTGATTTGACCAAGAAAAATCGGAATAAAAAACAGAGCAAAAAGGGCTGTTAAAAAAAGATAGAATTCGGGTGATGAAATATTGATGGTGTTTCTAATTAGATTAAATACAAGAGAACCACTTATCCCGGAGTGAAGCATCGGCAGAGCACCCAATGCACCAATTTGCTGGCCTATCTCAGCGGCTGGGGGCAATAAATTTGTAGTCAAAGCCCCTAAAAGCGCGATGCCAAAGCTTGCGAAGAACAAGAGGGCAAATCCAAAGACCCAGGAACTCCTAATTTTGATATATTCGTAAGCGACACCGGTTAGAAGTGCCAAAACCGGCATAGCAACGATCAAATATCTGGGGCCGTATGCCCAACCTCCCCAAGGGTCATAGAAACTGCCATAAATCACTAGATTAATGAAAAATATCAGAACGAATAAGCTCGCAACCTTGGGCCATTTTTCATTTACCTTTATATATCCATAAATCGAAAACAACAGGATAGGGCAATAATAAATTATTCCCCTACTTTTACTCAAAAGCAGGGTAAACAAACCATTTTGTAAATACTTGAAATCAAGAGCGCGACTAATTAGAAATTGGTATGTTACCTCTCCATTCTCGATTAAATTAGTTACTCTAAAATTATGAGCTAATGCTGTCCATTCGCCAAAGGTTTTGATGTTATAAAACGCAAGCGCTAATGCTAAAAGGAGAAAGGGCAGGATGGTATAAGTAGAAGCAAATCGGAATTGAAGGAACATTCTCTCTTTGCGCTCGATAAATTTATTATCTCTCGCAAAACTCGTGACAAACATGAATCCGACTACCGGCAGCATGATTAGAGCATTCGGATAATCAATCAAAATGGCAATCCCATAAAGTAACCAAACCAAAAAATGATTGATTGCCGATCCCTTCACTGAATTGAGGGCAAAATATATGCCTGCAATTAAACACAGCGCCGAAGTTGTGTGCGCATAGAGTGTGACCGAATAGCTCCAAGAAATAGTCGTCAGAGAAAATACTACAGCCGAGATCAGGCCGGATAATTTTGAGATCTGTAGATGATTTACTGCTATCAGATAGATAAAAATTGCACTCAAAATACTTGCTAGGAGCGGAATCGCAAAAACTGCGATAACTGGCTGGCCTATTTTATCGCCTAGATACAGGGCAGGAGCAATAAGAAAGGAAAACCCTGGCGGGAATACACTGTAATAGTGGTTGTCCTTATACGCGATATCGGGCAGGGCTTGATCCGCATAGTTATCCAGCACTAGTGTTTTGTCTCTTACTATCGCTTCCGCTAAAGAGTAACGAGCCCGTTCCTGAGAGCTTTCAAATGATTGTCCGGCTTCTTTGAGATTACTTTGGATATCTTCCTTAGAAGGACTCCCGAGACTAGCTCGCGAGGTGGCAATCAGAAATAAACTGATGATGAATACTAAAGCAAAAATATATTTAAAGTTACGCATTTGTTTCCTTGATTTTACTAAGCCCATGTTTCGTTTTCTCCCAAAAATGAGGTTTAAAAGTGAGTTGAATCAGCCCATACCAACCTGCAAAGCTAATTAAAAGCCAATAAACCGGCATCAGAAGACCATATTTCACCAAGCCGTCATATCCCCTCTTGGACGATCCCACCAAATAGTTATAGATGTACAAAAAGTTGCCAACAATCAAACAGAATGCCGACGGGTAGAGAATATAACCTGGAAAGAATTGTTCTATCGTCTCTCCGATAATGGGACGCAGCGCAAAATAACTGATTGTGGTTAGCCAAAGAAATGGATTAATCATAGAAGCAAAGGGCAGAAATCCAGTAAATAATCCAAATAGCATAGTATTTAAAAAACCTATTTTTCTGATGGTATAGATAGGAGTCCGTCCGTGAACCAAAAAAGTTTGAAAATATCCTTTAATCCAACGGGACCGCTGGCGAATCCAGTTTTTGAGGTTACAGTTTGCCTCCTCCCAAGTAGTAGAATCCAAAATCTCCGTCTTGAAGCCGGCTTCTTTCAATCTCAAACCGAGATCGCAATCCTCGGTAACATTGTAGGGGTCCCAACCGTTTAGCAACCTCAAAATCTTGGTCGGAAAATGGTTGGAAGTACCTCCGAGAGGAATCGGAGCATTAATCGATTGAAACCCAGGGAGAATCAGGTCAAACCAAAGTGTATATTCGCTAGTAAACATTCTGGTCAGAAAATTATGGTTCGGGTTATAATAATTTAATTTTGCTTGGATACAGGCTACATCCCGGTTGGCTTTTCGGAACGCAAGAATAGCCTTCTTCAATTGATCCGTTTCCGGCAAATCCTCGGCATCGTAAATAACGACAAAATCACCGGTGGCTTGTGCCAATCCAAAGTTGCACGCCTTCGGTTTTGTCTTGGGATAGCTATCAGGCACGACGACAATCTTGAAGTAGTCCGGAAGTCCAAATTCTCTTGCGGCTTTGATCGTATCCCTATCATCCTCTTCTAAAAGAAGAAGGCATTCCAGTCTTTCCTTCGGATAATCGATCGCACTCATATTGAGAACATAATCTGGAAGCATATTGGCCTCCTTATACAAGGGGCAGAGTATAGTATACTTTGGCCAATTCTTGAAATTATCTATTTCCTCTTTTGTAATAATAATCTCCTGACCATAAAACATTGATCTAATCAGCATGTAAAATGAGAATATTACATGGATAAGATAAAAAGCCGTGAGAAAGGCCAGGATTGTAATAACAGTCGATTGGAAATAAAGAACCAAAGAAACCGCCAACAATAAACCGAAGATGATCAGCAATCTCTTTTGTCCTTTTGATAAAGTCTCAGCAGCACTCATAGACATAAAATAGCCTTCTTTTTTAAAAGCATCTGGAATAGTCAAATTATTGCTTATAGGGCTTACAAGCGCATTGGAGAAAGATAATTAGTAATACAAAAATAACAGCCATATTTTTGGCTGTTTATACAAAAAGGATAAAATTCTTAAGTCTTTACCGTGTCGCATTTAAAATCTGCAGACGGTCTCTTGCTTGACTAAATTAAAGCGAGGACTAAAATAGAGAGCCCAAGAGTAATTAAGGAAAGGAGAAAAATGGACGTTATTAGAAAGAGACGTCTACTCGTTCCGAGAGTTATCAAGTCGATGGATCTCTTCATCTTCGCCGAATTATCGGCCTACTCTTCCTGGAAATAAACTATTATAAGTTTTTAACGCTGCCGCTAGAATTTTGGCGGCTTTTTTCATTTCCGATTTCTTAAGGACATAAGCTACCCGTATTTCATCCTTGCCCTTTTCTGCTGAAGCATAGAACCCGGCGCCAGGAGCAACCATTACTGTTTTACTGTCAATTCTGAAGTCCGTCAAGAGCCATTTGGCAAAATGATCAGTATCTTCTACTGGAATTTTGAAAAAAGCATAGAAGGCACCTTCCGGACGATGTACCGTAATCCCCGATTCCGCCTCAAAGGTGTCGATAAAAGCGTCACGTCTCTTTTGATATTCAGAGGCTAACTTTTTAGAATATTTAGAAATTTCTCGCGGGGCATCGGCCAGTATCCACTGATCTAGCATGCCGGCCGATAAACGGGCTTGGGCAAATCTATCAACGGTATCCATTAATTTGAGATTTTTTGTAACGAGAATGCCGACACGGAGGCCACAAGCATTTAGACGTTTCGAGACGCTGTCTACTACGATAATTCGCTCGAGTTCACTTTCGTCAGCAATTTGTAAAATGCTTTTACTGGATTTGCCATCAAAAGTAATCCCAAGATAAGCTTCGTCGCAGATTACATAAAGACTCTTTTTCTTTGCCAACTTTAGTATCATTTTAATTTCCGGCTCCGAAAAGACAGTACCCGTCGGATTATTTGGGTTGTTTAACAAAATCGCCCGGGTTTGATTACCGATGCTGTGTTCAATTATCTCCATCTTAGGCAGATGATAATTCTCATCTAGACAGATAGGTTTTAAGTCTATACCCAAGAAATTGGCAAATCCTAAATAATTGGCATAGAGCGGCTCAAAGCAAACTACTTCATCTCCGTGATCACATACGGCCGCCAGAGCGAAGCTTATCGCTTCGCTACCTCCGGAGGTGACGAGAATGTTCCTTGGCATTAGAGAAACATTCATTTCCTCATAATATCGTCGCCAACTATCAATAAAACAGGCCATACCGTGAGAATTCTCATACGGAATATAAGAGATGGAGCAGTTTTTAATCCTATGCTCTACAGACTTTGGCACAACCAAATCCGGTTGTCCTATATTGAGATGGTAAATATGGACGCCGTCCTTCTCCGCCTGATCCGCAAAAGCCGCCAGTTTCCGAATAGGCGAAGCCGGCGCAAGCTCTCCCCTTTTTGAGACCCCAAAGTTGTTCATAAATGAATAATATACCTATAAACAATATGTAGCAAACATAATTATTTTCACCCTTAAAGACAAAATCAGAGCAATTAAATATTAATTGTTCTGATTTGTCCCCGAGGTTTTTACCATTAACCTCGGGGGGAGAGATTACAGTCCCAAACTGAGGGTGAGGGACTCTTGTACGTTAGCGGACCTTTTCCTCGGGCGCCTTTTTTGCGGCGGTTCGGACGGTGGTGGCTTCTTCTTCGTCGGTTTTTTAGTTCGAGAAGCAGAAACGTATTGTCCGGTCGGCAACAATTGAAAATTCTCTCTTACCGGAGCGATGGTTTGGCCCAACTCTCGTCCCAGTCTCCTGGCCCCGATTTCCATAAGATGGGGCCAGTTGTAGTCGCCGCCGGTTAGAGCGTTGTTGGCGGCAACGTGGATATGCAGTTCCTTCCTTGTCAACAATGTCAGGATAAGGAACACGTAGATGATCCTATACTCTGGATTCTGCAATGACGTCTACCTCCTTTGCCCAAAATAGCGCCAAATTATTGTCTAATTTATATGCTTAATTGCTATTTTTGTCAACAAAAATTTTTACTATAATTATTATTTACAGATTAACCTTTTTTTGCTAAGATTGTGCTTGTTATCGATATTCCCCGATAGCTCTCCGCCAGCTGGCGGAGGCAGAGCAATTGGATTATAATTGCATTATGGTAATCATTTATGCAATTTATAACAAATCTTACGAAAAGTTTTATATCGGCCAGACTGAAGATTTAGAGGAACGAATGGCTGCTCACAATGATCATAGATTTCCAAATTGTTATACGGCTAGGTTTGATGGCGAATGGCAGTTGATTTACAAAGAAGAGGTTGCCGCTCGAAAGGAAGCTTTAATTAGAGAGAAACAATTAAAAAGTTTCCGAGGCAGAGAATTCATTAAGTCCATGATAAAAAATAGTGGTTAAGCTCCCCGATAGCTCAATGGCAGAGCAGCGCGCTGTTAACGCGAAGGTTACTGGTTCGAGTCCAGTTCGGGGAGCCATAATCACTATTTTTTTATTCCCCGATAGCTCTCCGCCTCCGACCAGCTGGCGGACGGAGGAGGCAGAGCAATTCGCTGTTAACGAATCCGCCAGCCGGCGGACAGTTCGGGGAGCCATAATAAGATTAACTAGTCTTAGACTAGTTAATCTTATTATGAAGCTCTATTTTAAATTATTCAGGATTTCGATCAATGCTGTTTTCAATGGGTTTAATTTCTTCCGTTTCTTCAGGCAAGTCACTGCGGCCTTTTTCATAATCGAGTAACTCTTTTCTGCCGTGTGGTACTGCAAATCTTGATATTTCAATTTCAAAATCACTAGCCAATTTCCATACTGCTGTTCCAACACAATATTTCGCATAATAATCAAAGTTCTTAACACCTTTCTGGTATCTCTGTCTTAGATATGGAAGCATTGTTTCAATTACATATTCTGGGGTTTCTTCTCCTATTTTAGTCAACTCCAAATCCATCCCGGAAATGATAATTTTTTTGACGCCAGCTTTTTTCAATACATCGATCATTTTTTGCCAATATTCGTGAAAATGTTTCTGAATAAATGCCTCAATTTCATCTTCATCAAAACCTTCTGGCCTTGTAACTGCTGGCATTGATTCATTTACTAGGGTTTCTACAGTGTAAATAGAACGATCATCCGGGACTTTTCTATCATAGATATCCTTGACTTCATCTGCAGCAGCATATTCATCCATCACGATTGTTGGAGGGAACTTATCCTTATCAGTCTCAAAGAGTTTAAATAAAAACTTGATTACCTCTAATGCTTCAATCTCAGAATTCTTAGTATCCTCATCTACTGGTTCTCTTGACAACCAATAAAAAGGATGCACAAAAACTCGCACTTGCCCATTAAACATAGCAACTCTTTCGTTGAATTCAATCTCCTCACCAGATGATAAATTTAGTAAGTCATGAGTTCTTTGCTTTGGTTGAGTTTCAAATTCTGGTTGATGAAATTTTTCCATACAATTATCTTATATTCGAATCATTTATAGTTCAAGCCAATTGTAGGTTTAATACAAAGCTAGCTCGAACTTCTGCCACCCTCCTTCGCTAAAGCTATGGAAGGGCGCGGCTGTGTAGAGCCATAAAAATAACTAGTCTTAAACTAGTTATTTTTGTATAGGCCAGAGTGGACTCAAACCAGTATTTTTAAGCGAGCATTGGAGCGTGATGCATATCTCTAGAGTGATTATGGAGTTGCTATAAATAGCTAAATATGTTATCATAATAATAGACCAGTTCTCAACCGTGAAGGAGTATGGCGATGCTACGTTTTGTACTGAGTTTGTTCCCTCTCAAGGCTAAGTCACTGGCTGAGTTAGCAGAGATTCTAAAAAGCCAGGGATGCAAAAAGGAACTGCTGATTAGCCCAAATCTAACCGCTAAGAATCGCTCTGAAACTGGAGCAGTCGGTATGATTGCAACTTTTCAGTATATCCTGGATTACACTGCACTCACGACTAAAGGACGGAAAGTCAAATTCCGTGAGTGTCTCTTCGAGCGATTCGGAAGCGCTCGAGGATTCTCAGATTCCGAAGAGAGACGCAATGCCGCCATCAAGCATTTTCTCCACGGAGAAAAGCGAGTAGAAGAACTACAAGAAGCACTGCCTGGCATACAAATTGTCCTGGAAGGGCCAGGCGGGTTGATGGATCGCGCATCGTATGACCGATTGCATCAAGATGCAGAAAAGTATCGTGTCTCGATCTGAACCAATATGTTCAAAGTATTGGGCTCCGGGCGTTGCTCAAGAGCAACGTCTCGCCCCTTTTATCTCAAACCGTTGAGCTAAGAGGTAGCGGCAATTAGAAAACCAATTCTTCTCCAATAGTCGAAATCATTTAAGATCATTCGTATAGCAGTACTATCGGGGAGCCATAAAAATAACTAGTTTAGTACTAGTTATTTTTAGTATAACCCATACTGGACTCGAACTGATTAAAGGATAACTGTATAATAAGATTAACAAAAATAAGAAGGAGGTAACTCAATGTTTAGAAAAATTATTGATGGCTATAAAAACCATCCGGTTCAAAACTCGCTAATAGTATTATTGTTATTAGTAATGGGATTTTTGAGCTACGAAGTCATTGACTCAAAGGATAGCGGGAATACTGTCAACAATAAATCAAGCGTTGTGCTTTTGAATGGTTCTAAAGATAATTATTTTATTCCTACCGAAGAAAGCCCTGGCACATCATCAGATACGAAAAAAACAGCAAACACTACCAGTACTACAAAATATGATCTCGGTTCTTTGGTGGATAACCTCTATAATTTCAGTGGTAGTTCTAAGCTTAATGCCAAGACGGGTATAGTAAGTACATCGGGCAGCAAAAGTTCCAGTTTCATGGTTAAGCATATTATGGCTCAAGACAAACAACCAGTCGTATTTTATATTAATTATATCGAGGGAGGGATTGCAGGCTACCATCAGATTTGGCAAAAGAACACTCTTACTGGAGAAAAGCAACTAGTTGTCCAGGAGAATACCCTTATTTCATCTCTAGATTTTAACCAAGCACAGGACAGTATTGTTTATGCTAAATATCATACAGAGACGGTTGATGGCAATACAATTGGCGGAAATAATTATGATATCGTGCTATTTAATCTGTCGTCAAAAACTAAGAAGATAATCGCAGAAAATCTTTCTGGCAGTTCAAGCGGAACAAGCCCTAAATGGTCTCCTGATGGCAAGTTTTTTGCTTATGCTGAGATGTTAGACAGCCAAACCAATCCGAAACTCAAGATTGAATTTTATGATGTTGTACAAGAGAAATTAATTCCAATCGATGTTCCCGACACATATCGATGGTCTTCGGCAGGAAACAACATGGTTTGGGATGAAACAAGTACGAGTGTAGCTTTCGGTACTTGGAATAATTTGCCTGGTGGGCATATGGCTCAAAACTCCGTTACCCAGGTGGCACTTGGCGGAAATGTCACCTCAACAACCATAAAAGATGGTAAATTTAATTTGCTTTACCCAGCCTTAGTTAATAATATGGTTTTTGGGATTACTTCTGATTACGACCATACATGCATGCGTCAATGTGGATGGCTAGCTAGCTTTAACAAAGCTACAAAGGAATTAAAAGAGTACAAAACTGCTTCTATAGGAAATGCAGACATAGAAGATGTTTCAGTTCGTGATTGGATTGTAAACTCAAAAGCAGATAAAATTGTTTTTTCTACAGATACCTTTGGTAAAGGTGAAACCGGATTGAAAGTGCTTGATTTGGCGGCTGGAACTTCGAAAGATCTTGAATTCCCTGGTAGCTTCTTTGCTATAATCGGCTGGAACGGGAACGAAAATAATGTGCTACTTTGGGATAATCATTCCAGTTTCTACAACGTGAACATAAATAGCGGAAAAATGACAAAGATAACAGACTAGATGGCGTTAGTTTGAACTTCGTTCGCTGTACGGAGCCATCCCACGTTGCCAACTTTATGTTGGCTATGCGGGATGGTTTTTTGTAGAGATGTGATAAATCCAGCCTGCCCCTCCGTAGCATAAAAAGCGAAGGAGGGTTCGGGGAGCCATAAAAATAACTAGTCTAGGACTAGTTATTTTTTGTGTTACCCGCTGTAAACTCGAACTAGAATTGTTTCCAAGGCGCTGAAAAATACCGCCTGCTGTTGAGAGACTCAATTTGCTAAATTAAGACATTTATGTTATATTATGAACGGAGGTAACCTTGATGAGTGAAAATCAACCCGTTGTTTTCTTCGGTTGTTCAATGAGAGGTGGATGTGGAGCGGTTTCTCAGGACGAGTTACGTTCAATCCAAGAATCCATTGAAACCAAGCTCGGTTTTCAACTTGCAACAAAGCATCAAACCCAGCCCGGCATTGTGAGCCAAGAAATTATGCTCGCTCCGACAGAAGTCCACGATCGTGAGTATGAGCGAATTTTTCGCTCAGATGTTTGCATTTTTGAGATTAGCAACCCCAGCCTCGGAGTTGGTAGTGAAATCTCTGATGCATTACATCATGGAAAACCAGTTCTGTGCCTGTGGTCGACCAGGGTTGACCCCGATAAGATCTCTGGTTACACTCGGGGCAAGAAAGGATCACAATTCGTGCAGCCCTTGATGGATTGCAAGATATATGACGACCCCGATGACGCGCTGTTCCTGATTAAAGAGTTCGTTGAACGACACAGTAACCCCTAAGACATACAGCAAGGAATAATCGTCTGCGGGCCAGTGTTACCGTTCCATACCCCAATAAAGTAAGGTATGGAATCGGTCAGAGTAATTAAATTTTAATTATTGTGACCGATTCAGCGGTTACAGTTCGAACTTCATCTACTGTGCAGAGCCATTATAAAAACACCAAGAAATTGGTGTTTTATTATGGTCATTTTATCCCTTTTTTAGAACGCCCCACCACATGGGGCGTTTGTCAGTTTATTGCTAAAACCGTATTCAAATCAACCTTCGCATAAGGCTACGGTCGACAAGTAGAGAACCGTACCAAAATAGCAAAACCTAGGTTCGAACTAAGTGATGATATTTTGTGGCTTGCCTTCAATCCAAGCTTCGATGTTGTCAATCATAATATCATTTTCATCCTTAATTGAAGTATCGGAGAACCATGCAATATGAGGAGTGGCGATAATTTTGGGATTAGAAGACATTTCTATGTACCTGGGATCGGCAGTATCTCTTGGTCCCACAGAAGCACAGTCCGTTGCTATTCCAGCAATAATTCCCTGATCCAAAGCCCCCATCATTGACTTTTGATCTAGTATGTCAGAAGGAGTAGTTGTAACAAAATAAACACCTTTTTTAAGATGATCGAAAAAGTTTTTATCTAGTAGTCCTATTGTTGTTGGATTTGTACTTAGACAATTTATAACAATGTCAGCATTTTTAATCTTGCCTACTAGACTATCACCTCTTTGATAAAAACTAACGCTCGAACCAAGGGCAGTAAGCACATTACCAGTAAGTGCTCCTATACTACCCTTTCCTAAGATGACAATGTTTTTGCCTTTAAGACCAATGCTTGGAAAATTTATATCATAAGACTTATTGGTATTTATAAACTTTGTGAATTTACGTGTTAATTCTAAGGTCATTGCCAGTATCCATTCGGTCACGGCGTACTTATTACAACCTGGACAATTCGCAAAAATGATGTTTTTTTCTTTCAATTTTTCAAGGTCTAGCCAGGAATAACCAGTCATTGGAATAGTAATGAATTTATTCGTGAGGCCGTAAACTTCAGTTTTCATAAATCTAGAGCCACTGCAGATAATATCGGCATTCTGGCACCTTTCTAGCCATTCTTCTTCAGATTTTGGGTTTTCATACACCTTTAAGCTGCCAAGTTTTCCCAACTTTTCCAATTGGTCATCATCGAAATTAAGATTTTGAGCAATAATTATTCTCATATTTATTTTACAAAATAATTGGTTTCTGGATTCCTATCTATTAAATCATGAGCCTTTTTCATCTCTTCCGGGGAATTTAAGTAAATTATTTTATATTCGCCAGAAGTTGTTTTATCTATATAATTATGGGTGATTGATAAGATATGAACTAGTCCCCAATAGACCCACTTGCCATCAATATTTTCAACTAGAAACACTCTCACGGGAGGTTGGTGATAAAATCTAATACTTGGCTTGCCCTGAAATTTAAACACTTTGCCTTCAAAATCCTCTGCCTTGTAAGGATTTGATAGATGCTTACTAATTTCAAGATCGATAGGAAATCCCTGCTCTTTATTGATCTGTAATGTGTCGTTTATTTCTATATAGCTGCCCACTCTTCTCCTTATAATATTTTTTAACTAATATACCGCTTTTGCTATCACTTCTTTGTGCAGCCCAAACTTCAGTTTGACCGGTCAACATGCCAGATGGTGGCGAATTAAAATTCTTGATGCAAGGGTTCTACTTTTTATCAAATGGTTTGTAGCCTGGCTTACTGCCAGTCAAGAAACAAAAGATTGTGAACACGGCAACTAGACTTAAGATATAAAAAACTAGATAAGGATCGGTTGCCCTTGTTGTGATGAGGTAGAGAACAATCGCAAAAAGTATCAACATTGAGACCCAGCCTTCCCAGGTGACAGGAGCAAATCCCCAGCCCAATTTCCTTGGTCCAAACCATGGCTTTTTTGTAATTGGTTTTATTTTCATAAGATAATCATAGCATAGTTGCCACAACTACAGCTACTCTACTTCGAGGCAAAGATACACAGGTACGGATGCATAGAACCATAACAAGATTATTGGCACAGAGTTTTTCAAACTACACTTATATTGATATAATTTCTTTATACTTTTAAGTTCTCGGAGGAATATTGAAAAAAGCAAAAGGTATTTTACCGATATTTATTGCGCTTATCGTAGTTGGATCGCTTGGTCTTGCAGGAGGCGGGTTCGCCGGTTTTCAATATTCTCAATCCGTGAAATATCACAAAGCGGCAGACTTGTCGTTCATCAATGGAAATTATGGCGAGGCGGCTTCTTTGTACGAGAGGTCACTTTCGCATTGGAAAAAGAAAGAGGTTCTAAACAAGAAGAATAATGCAGAAAAAGAAAAAGTTTTCTCGACCATTCTTGACGACGGGAAGAGACTAACCGGTGAAAATAACTGGCAAGGATGCATCGACAAGTTAGGCGGTATTACTCCTGACTCAAAGTCATTTTCTCCGGCCCAAGGTATGATACTTGGATGCCAGGTCAAAGCAGGCGAAGAGGCGGCAGCCAAGAAAAAAGCAGAGGAGGAAGCTGCGGCTGCCGAAGCGGCAAAGGAAAAAGCAGCTCAAAGTAGCTCAAAAAAAACAGTGGCATCATCAGCCTCTACTCAAACAACACCGAAAGCATCATCGACTCCTGCTGTAGTAGATCCCACAAAATGTACAAGCAACGCAAATCCAGTGTTTACTAATCAGCTGATCGATCCGAGTTATATCACTAATATTCTACCGCCCCCCAATGTCGCACAGCCGAGCGGACACTTAAAAACCCATAGTTATATAGACGTGTTTTCTTCGAGAGTACCACTCTATGCACCAGTCGATATGGTCCTAATCAAGGGGGATTATTATACTGGCGGGCCATATTATTTTGATTTTCGCATCACTTGCGAGGTCACGCTACGGGTGGCGCATGTTACAGAGCCAATCGATAAAATTAAGGATGCGTTTGGGGCAGATCCGAACGCCGCAGGAGAGATAGAGATTTCTCCGCCTATTATTCTTAAGGCCGGTGAATTGTTTGCCTATAGCGGCGGCCCACCCTATGTATTAAATAATGGACTGGATTTTGGGGTCTACAATTCGACCAAACCCAATCGGTATGTCGGCAGCCAAACAAGCAGCATTTACACAACTGCAGTGTGCCCGTATGACTATTTTTCCAGCTCATTTCAAGCTACCTATAAGGCAAAATTTAATCTACTTCAACATCAGGGTATGACAAAAGACGGCGATTCATTCTGTCAATAACAAGCATTCGCGCCCCTGCCGTTGGATTCGAACTAATACTCAACATCTGTTAATATCTATATATGGAAATACCAGTAAAAAAACTCAAAAATGGATTTGAATTGCCCGTTTACGGTCTTGGTCTATGGCAGATGGGCGGTAGATGGGAAGCCGATACAAGCAAAGACAAGGAAGAGATCGAGGCAATTCATAGTGCTATTAATTTGGGTGTTACCCATATCGACACAGCAGAGATCTACGGAAATGGGCACGCAGAAGAATTGCTCGGAGAAGCCCTGAAGGGTGTTGATAGAAAAAAACTGATAATCGCGACGAAAGTAACCGGACGTAATCAAAAATATGATGATTTACTTCACTCTTTCGAAGCTAGCCTCAGACGGATTGGGACTGATTACATCGATCTCTATCTCTTGCATTTTTTTCCTGAACCAGGCATTCCAATTTCAGAGACAATGAAAGCAATGGACAATTTGGTAGATCAGGGAGCTGTCAAAAATATTGGCGTCTGCAATTTTACCCCGAATCGTCTTATCGAAGCACAAAAGCATACAGTCAATAAGATTGTATGCAATCAAGTGCACTACAATCTTCAATATCGGGAAGCTGAAGACAAGGGCGTCCTCGATTTTTGTCAGAAAAATGATATTCTGCTGAGTGCTTGGAGGCCATTACAAAAAGGTCTTTTGCCAAAGTCTCCTTTAATCGAAGAGATGGCCAAAAAATATGATAAAACTACTGCGCAAATAGCCATCAACTGGTTGATTTCACAGGATAATGTGATAACGCTCTCGAAGACAAGTAATCTGACTCACTTAAAGGATAATTTAGGCGCGCTTGGTTGGTCAATGGACAAGGAAGATATTGAGAAAATTAGAAAAGAATTTCCCGATCAAAAGCTAGTCTCCGATGCAGTGCCTCTGGATTATAAGACAGATATTGCACCCTAATCAGTTTAGATTATGGCAATAGCTCGAACTCTTGTCCCCTGTGTAAAAGTAACATAAAAAATGATCATCAAAGGATGATTGTTTTTTATTTAGTCAAGCTTCAGTCGACCGATCAATACACCAGGCGGACGGCACGTTGGATCGCATGCTCTGGGTTAGAACATAATTCCAGAGGCAAAGCTGTTTCCAAGGTATTGAAACATTACACAACTGTGATTCCTTAAAACCCTATTAAATGTATTTATTCTTCGAATGGTACTCTTAAAAATGAGAAGTCTGTCGGTACTAACAAATAACCAAAGTTCTCGTCGTTCCTCCTCGAACAATAAGAAACAGGGAAATGGCAAGGTTTTCGGAATCACGGGAAAAATTTATTGACAAAAACTTGAAATGTGCTATTATCGATTATATTATTGGTAGCATGCCAATGATTATACTGAGAGTGAAAGGGAAGTATAATGCCGAAAATGCTTGTCATAGCTATTGTCCTAACCATTGGCTTAGCCATTGGTTACGGTCTTGGAGCGCAGAGCCAAAAACAGCCGGTGCCGCGCCAAATCCTGGCGGGCAAAACTGTTGGGGCTCGATGTTCATCGCGAGATGGCGCTGCCGTGGTTGAGGAGGCGATAAGTCTGGGTGCCGCCATCACTGATTTCGAGACTGCAGACATAAAGGTAATGTCTCATGACGATGTCGTGAGAGGTTACCGTCTCTCGGTCACGTACAAAGGGGTGATCTATGACCGTCCCAAGCCATTCCCTTTCAACACAAAGGGCAAACTTGCACAGTTTGTCGAGGGAATGGCCAGACAGATAAGGCAGAGCGATATAAACTCGACACTCTAACGCTGTATTCGTGGCAGGAACCGAAAGGTTCCTGCCATTTTTATAATTATGTCAAAAATAAGGAAAGTCTGGAAAAGCCGAAGGGTAATTTTATCGATATTTATTTATTGACAAACGATAAATAGTTTGCTAGCATCTGATTAATATATAAGTTAAATGAGAGAACCTATGGATAAGAAATTAATGCTAGCAACTCTGCGAAACATCCTTCTTGCAGGGGCTTATGTCTTTGGCATTTCACAGCTCATGTTCTACGGAGAGCAGTTATTTAGCAAAGTAGACAACAATTTAGCTCCCTTTGCGATTCTTCTGCTCCTCTGTCTCTCCGCTGCTATTGTCGGAAGTTTAGTTTTTGGACCAGCCGTTTACCTATTTTTCGAAAACAAAAAATCCGAGAGCGTGAAATCAGCAATTTACAGTATTATTTGGTTATTCTTGGTAACTTTTGTCGTATTTGCAACATTACTAATCATTAAATAGTTAAGGTAATTTTTATGAAACAAGTATCAACACTGTTCTTAAAAGGCGTTATTATTCTCATTGGCCTAGCCGTCCTTGCCTTATGCATATTTGTGCTGCCCTCGATAGCCAGAGAAATGGTAGATGTTATGCCGGTTCAGTATCAGCTCCTGCCGATTTTAATAGTTTTGATCGCGTCAACTATCCCCTTTTATATCGCCTTGTTTCAGGCGCTTAAACTTTTGACCTATATCGATAAAAATATTGCCTTCTCAGAACTATCTGTCAAAGCGTTGAAAAATATAAAAAATTGCGCCACTATTATCGGTGCCCTGTATGCAGCGTGCCTGCCATTCATATTTATTGTGGCAGAGCTAGACGACGCGCCTGGGGTAGCATTGATTGGCCTGGTTATCGTCGGTGCTTCGTTTGTAGTTGCCACCGCTGCCGCAGTCTTTCAGAAGCTGTTTCAAAATGCCATCGATATTAAGAAAGAAAACGACCTCACGGTCTAAGGAGTGCTATGGGAATTATCATCAATATCGATGTGATGCTGGCCAAACGGAAAATGAGCGTTACCGAACTCTCGGAGAAAGTCGGGATCACGATGGCCAATCTTTCTATCCTCAAAAATGGCAAGGCAAAAGCGATTCGATTTTCAACCTTAGAATCAGTCTGCAAGGCGCTAGACTGCCAGCCTGGTGATATTTTGGAATACAGAAGTGAATAAAATTAATATCATTAAACGCCCCGCTACATGCCGTGCCACTCCGTAGCCTTGTGCGAAGGGTGGGGCCGTTCAATGATTTAAGCTAAATAATTAAATGTTTCAAAAACTTATGTTATCATTACTATATGAAATTACTTTTAACCTCGACAGGTATTACAAATAAATCGATAGAAAATAAATTTCTCGAGATGGTCGGCAAACCGCCGCAAGATTTGACTGTTGCTTATATTCCAACAGCCGTAAACGTGGCCAAACCGACTGATAAACGTTGGATTATCAAGAATTTAATCGAACTCGATCAGATGAAAATCGGGAAGATAGATATTGTTGAGTTTTCCGCCATCCCAAAAGAAATCTGGCTTCCAAGACTAAAACAAGCCGATGCAATCATGGTTGGCGGAGGTAACCCATACCATTTGATTTACTGGATGGAGAAAGCCGGTTTGACAGAAATTCTGAAGGATTTGATTAAAGAAAAAGTTTATGTTGGTTGCAGCGCCGGCTCTGTAATTTTGGGGAAGGTGATCGTTTCAACAGCACCTAAGAAATATGTTGAGGAAATTCCAGAATTCGAAGGAGACAAGGGCTTAGAATATGTCGATTTCAGCATCAGGCCTCACTTTTACAATCCAAACCGTCCTCAATATACAGATGAGACAGTTCAGGTGTTGGCGGATGAATTGAAATCAACTTTTTATGCTATTGATGACAACTCGGCAGTTGCCGTAACAGATGGCCGAATAGAGGTGATTTCCGAGGGCAAATGGAAGAAATTTGAACCGTTAAGTTAAATAATTCCAAAAATTGATGTGATTAAGATCTCTAATTTCAAACGCCCCACCACATGTCGTGCCACTCCGTAGCCTTGTGCGAAGGGTGGGGGTGTTTGACAAGTGGTACCAAATGCTAGGATAATAGAGGAAATATGGGATTTACATATTTGGAGACCAAACTTTAGTTTGTCAGTAAAAAAACTTTCCGTGAAGGAATTTGTAGCACGCTGAAGCGTGGTCTACGGAAAATGCATGAGACATAAATTAATATTGTTCTATAAACGGAGGGAGAAAATGTTGAAAAGAATAGTTTCATCGAGCTTTTTGACAGGCCTGATTGCTGGTATTGTCATTGGTCTGATCGGGCTGTATTTGGTGTTCAAATTTTATTATCAAATCGATCTTTTGCCGCCAACTAATTTCTAAGCAAGGCAGTAGAAAACATTCTTCGAATAGAGTGAGAGTTTTTATAGTTCCGGACCTTCTCATAAGGCAGGTCTCAAACAATAAAAGATAGGTTATTAATAAAATTATGAAAACTAAAAAGAATAAATTCATCACCAAAGGGGCAATTCTAGGCTTTGCTGTAGGCTTGGTTCTCTTCGTCGGCGGCTTTTTGGCTTACAATTATGCTTCATCAGGAAAAGTTGCTCCGACTAATTGCTTTGCTAGTTGCCGAAGATGCTGCGACTATGCGTATAACAGCTGTGTTGGGGGTTGCGGAGGCAATAATTTTTGCGTGCGCAATTGTGTTACTGATTGTACAAATTGTTACGGCAATTGCCAAAAACAAGAGGGCAATTGACAGTCAATTTACCATTAGGAGGAAAATGAAAAAAATATTAAAAAACCAGGTAGTAGAAATTTTATAACTATGTTCCACTATGTTTATCTATTACAAAGTGAACAGAACAATGGTTTTTACATCGGTTATAGCAGTGATCTCAAGCGTCGTCTCTCGGAACATAATAAAGGGCTGAATTTTTCAACAAAGAACGGTAAACCGTGGAAATTAATTTTTTACGAAAGTTATTTGGAAGAGCAAGATGCCAGACGAAGAGAAAAATATCTCAAAACTAGCCAAGGAGCTAGACTTATTAAGCGAATGATTAAAGAATACTTATACAAAAAGAAAGTTGAAAAATGACAAAATTTTCACTACCTGGAAACAAAAAGCGATTTTTAACCAAAGGCGGAGTGATTGGTTTCATCGTCGGGTTGGTTCTGATCGTCGGAGGATTCTTTACGTACAATTACTTTTCTTGCGGTAACGCGCCAACCAACGGTGAGTGCGCTTGGAATGTCAGCGATAATTGCACCGGAAATTGCGCTGAATATAGCAGATGCTGCAACGGCACGTGCAATAGATTTATTCCCTGCCTAACCGGGTGCACCAAGGAAAAAGATAAATGCATCGATACTTGCCATGATTGCTGTGAGGCCAAATTTGAAGCATGTGACGCGGCCTATGATGAAAACGGTCCGGAATGGTATCACTGCACCGAAAACCTCGGTAAATGTAGGAAGGCTTGCGGGTTCAAATGGCAATAAATCGCAACCGCCGTAGTGCCGCGAGGTAACCACTCACCGTAGCCCAAGCTTTAGCTTGTCCTTCGCTATGCCATGCCGTAGCCGTAGGGCGAAGGATGGTAGCTTTAACGAAGTAGTAAGCTTGTAAATAATAAAACAGACTAAAGTCTGGACTACAAAGTAAGAGTAAAACTGAAATAACATTGAGCGGTTACGTTATATAATATAGATAGGAGGGATAAATGACAAAAAATAAAGCGAAAAAGCGATTTTTAACTAAGGGCGGAATCATTGGTTTTGTTGTCGGCTTGGCTATCATTGCTGCCGGCTTCTTTGCCTATAACTATTTCTTTTCTTGCAGCAAGACTCTCCTGCCGCCAACAAACGGCGGAGGCTACGGTTTTTGCGGTTGGAATTCAAACAATATTTGGTCAGACCCGAGTATGTGCCGGAATTTCCAAACTTGCTGTTACAACAACACCAAGGACTACTGGAGGTGCCAAAAAGAATCCCAAAAATGCACTAACGAATGCGTCTCCAGTAAATGCGATGTCAAGCTTAGAAATTGCCGGATGACCTTTGGCTCAAATTCTACCAAATGCGATACCCAATATGACGAATGCAAAGGAACCTGCAGGTTTGAATGAATTGAATTCTAATCTATGAAAAAATGAGGGAGGAAATGTTTAAAATAAAAAAAATTCTATGGTATGTTTTAACGTCTCTGGTAGCTACTATTTTATTTGTTATCGTGGGATATCCGGTAGCAAAAACTTATCGGGCAGAAGCCGGGTACAAAGAATTTCTTGCCTCATACGAAAACCGTATTATCCCCCTGGAAAAGGAAGCCAACATCGCATATTTTACTGCTTTGGCCTCCGGCCGGGAGGAAGATTACAAGAAATCGACTGAACTAAATCTGCAAATGGAAAAGATTTTCTTGGATAAGGATGCTTTTTTGAAGCTAAAAAAATGGAAAGAAGCCGGTCATATCAAAGACCCTCTTCTGAAACGGCAATTGGATATCCAGTACGCTGGTTTTATATCCAGTCAATCAGATGAGAAAAAAATTGAGAAAATTACAATAACTCAAAGTGAACTCGAGCAGAAGTTTAATACCTTTCGACCTTCTTTGAATGGGAAAGAAATCACTGATAACGAAGTGGAAAATATCTTAAAGACCTCGACAAATTCGAATGAATTAAAAGAAGTTTGGGAGGCAAGCAAAAAAATCGGCGATCTAACCAGCCAAGAGATTGTGAAAATGGCGAAAATCAGAAACGAAATCGCTCGCGATCTAGGCTTTTCCGATTTTCAAAAGATGACACTGACCCTCTCGGAGCAGGATCCCACAGAGATGGACAAGATCTTTGACGATTTGGATCTCGCAACCGGAGAAATTTATGCGGAGGCAAAAGCGTCAATCGACGAGGCGCTCGCCTCAAAATATCAGATTAAAGTAGAGGATCTTCGTCCTTGGCACTATCAAAACCGCTATTTTCAGGAAGTACCTCGCATCTTGAGCGTCGACTTGGATGAATTGTACAAAGATAAGAATGTGTTGACTTTGGCCAAAGATTATTTCAATAGCTTAGGATTGCCTATCGATCCGTTGGCAGAAAAAAGCGATCTCTATCAGAGAGACGGAAAATACCAGCATGCCGTCGCCTTTAATATGGACAGACGCGATGATATCCGAGTGATTGTCAATCTGGAAAACAACAATTATTGGATGGCAAAATCGCTTCACGAATTTGGCCACGCTCTGTACGACCAAAAAATAGATCCACAGTTGCCGTGGGAACTTCGAACGCCGGCTCATATTTTTACCACCGAAGCCGTCGCCCTCTTTTTTGAAGATATGGTCTATTCTCCTGAGTGGGTGAAAGGAAGTTTTGACATTGAGGCGGGTAAAATCGCTGAAGTTAGCTCCGCTGCTTCGGAATACAATCGTTTGAACGCTTTGATTTTTTCACGCTGGACGCAGGTAATGTATCGCTTCGAGAAAGCAATGTACGAAAACCCCGATCAGGATTTGAATAAACTGTGGTGGGGTTTGGTAGAGAAATACCAGCTCGTAAACCGGCCGGAGAATCGTGATATGCCCGACTGGGCAACCAAAATACATGTTATCCAGACACCGGTATATTATCATAACTACATGCTTGGCTATCTCCTGTCCGCTCAATTTCGCCACTATATTGATAACAACATAGCAAAAGGTTCTGAAAAGTTTGCAAGCTACTCGGGAGAGAAAAAGATCGGCGAATATTTCCAAAGAGAAGTCTTTTCACTCGGCGCCAAATATCCCTGGCAAAAAATGATAGAAAAATCAACCGGAGAAAAACTCAATCCGGCGTATTTTGCCGATTATGTGAAAAAGAATTAGCTAAATATGCAAAGCGAGGGCGCTACACGAATAAGCAAGCATCAACTAAATATTTATAAATATACTTGGAGGGAAATGGATCAGGAAATAGAAGCTATTGAAGTTAATGGCAACAAAAAGAAACTAGGGCTGATTATCTTGCTTATTGCAGTCCTTATCGTGGTAGGGGCGGCTGCCTACTTTTTGTGGCCCAAAGATGCCAAAGAAACCGTTGCCAACGAAGATGACTCTACTATCGGTACCACCGAGATAGCTAAGACTTGGCAGGAGGGCGGCGTGGCCATTGCCGGTAAATACGCTGATTCTGAAATCGTTGATCCGGGTAACGGCCAATATCGGATGTACTACTCAGAAGAGCCAGAAGTAAACGATTTCCAAGCGCGTGTATTCTCGGCGGTTTCTTCTGATGGAATCAATTGGACAGATGAAGGAGAAATAAAGCGAAAATCGACCTTTGCTGATGTTATAAAACTTCCGGATGGCCGATGGCGAATGTATTTTCAAAATAGCGGCGTGGTCAAAAGTGCAGTTTCTATTGATGGACTAAAGTTCACTGATGAAGCTGGTGCTAGAATAGATAAAGATGAGACTGGCTTTACTCTAGAAAATGTCGGCGCAACTTCCACTATTCAGCTTTCGGATGGCACCTATCTTATGATTTATCGCGGTACTATCAATCAGCCTTATCAAGGCACGATGAAGGTTCCAAATAACAACACGCAGATATATTTCTATGCAATTTCAAATGATGGGCTTACTTTTGAAAAGAAGGGACTGGCAATCGATTCGCGAAATGATGAATTGTATAATTTTGCTGATGGCGGAGAATTTGTTAGCTGGACAAATGAAGCGACCGGCGAGACAGAGATTCGTGCTTATTTTTGGAGCTATAATGGTATTTATCACTCCAAATATGAAAATGGCACTTTCTCCACCCCGGAATTTGTCTGGACCAACAACAATGATAAATCAGTTGTATTTGTAGCCAATCCAGCGAGTGACCCGACTTTTATAAAGATCAGTGATAATTGGTTTATGTACTTCGGCCAGCACGAAAAAGGTATCTACTATGCGGAGTATAAATAGCCCATCCCCACAATCCCTGTGTCATTCCCGCGCAGGCGGGAATCTGTCGGGGGTAAATTCCTTGGGCAATCTGCCGAAACTTTTACAACATTAGTAGGTCATTCCCGCGACTTGTCCTTCCGTAGCTCAAGCGAGCGAAGGCGGAAGGCGGGAATCTGCTGAAGCAACCATGCAAAAACAATACTATGTTTACATTATGGGCAGCATAAGCCTAACTCTCTATGTCGGAGTTACCAATGATTTAATTCGAAGAGTTTACCAACACAAAGAAGGTCTAGTTGATGGTTTCACCAAAAAATATAATATTAAGCACCTTCTCTATTTCGATTCTTGCAGCGATATTAATAGTGCGATTACGAAAGAAAAACAAATCAAAAAATGGAACAGAGAGTGGAAGCTTAATTTGATAAGAAAAGATAACCCGGAAATGCGTGATTTGTATTCGGAGATCATCTCTTCGTAAGTTTACCGCCAGAGCTTACCCATCAGAGATTCCCGCCTGCGCGGGAATGACATTTGAAGAGGGCTGGAATGACAGAAATAGTGTAGCGTGAATGCCATTGAATGTGGACAGAAATGATAGAGAATGTGGTTGGAAGCGATAGACTATAAATCCTTGACTTAGTTCTTGCTTATACTGTCATCCTTGGGCAAGCAACGCCATGACCCGGGGATCTGTCAGTGCTTAGTATCTCCTGGCTTTTTTGCCAAAAATGGTCTATTGAGAATCTTGCTTCGTTTTGGGAGCGCCCCTATAAAGGAGTGCCAAATTGCTAAATGTTTGGCATTTTGTTATCCTGTAATCATTCAAATAAGTAATTAACAAAAGGGAGAATATGGCTTTTGAAGATTATGGGTCCTTGCCGTTGGAACAAGTTATTGATGATTCCGGTGACCCTGGCAAAGTCCCCGTGGATCCCCGTGAGCAATTACTGAACGCTGAAGATAGTATAAGAAAACTACTAGAGGCAGCCAATTTTGGAGAGGAGGAAATCCAAGAGAAACTCGAGCGGATTTTAGATGCCTCCACCGAAGATTTATTTACTATAGCCCGTGAATTTGAGGCTCAAATACCAACCCATGTTCGACTTTCTACAAGTGGCGTCCAAGAAGGGAATGCCAGATGTACTGCATTGCAAAATCTAGCAGACTTGCTTATAGACATCGCACAGGGCGAACTTGCAGACACAGACTGAAATCTTGGCATTAAGATTAGCTTTTATTATAGTTTTAACTGAGCGCCGGGAACACTTCATCCGCCAGCTGACGGAAAAGCCATATTTGCGGCTAATTCTGACTTTTGCTGGAGTCCATTTCCCTAATCGAGTCGAGTGCAGGCTCTCGGACTTGGACTAATCCAAGCTACGGTTGTTATACTCGAACTTGATCCGGGGATCTAGTTTTTACCGTCATTTCGGGCTCCGAGTTCGAGGTAAGCTCCATCAGTAGATCTCATGTCTATGTATTGTCATTCCCGCGACTTGTCCCTCCGTAGCTCAAGCGAGCGAAGGCGGAAGGCGGGAATCTGTCGGAGCTACATACCACACTTGCGCTCTTTGAATATAATTCAAAGTTATTAAATGCTCACCATAGTGTATAAAAGCAACCATTCTGAAGTGTTGCCAGCTCCCGGTTGCAACCGATATTACATTCCCACTTGAAGCATTTAGCTACACATTCATTATAATGTGGGACAAAATAATTAGAGCACTCTGCCATGGTGGGTCGTGGCTGGCAAGCCTTTATGTTGGCAGCCCAGCTAAAGTAACAGTCGAGCCTGTTTTTGCCACTTTCGAAGCATTGGAAAAAATCTTTGGTAGCTGTTTCACCACAGTTGACACCCGTCCCGCCATTTGCCGGGGGAAAACTATGAGTAGAAATATTTATTTGAAAATACACAAAAGTGCCGGCGATAACCAAGATAATCCCGAGCACTGTTCCAATGATAAAATTTGTGATCTTAAACACATTTTTCTTGCTCGATTTCATTGCCCCCTCCAATTGTTTAATTAACTTAGAACTTACATGTTCAATCCCTGCCAAAAAACCCACCAAGAAACCTCTGGTTAACCATTTTTTCTTTTTGTTTTTAGATTTTTGCAATGGTTACATTATAGCAACCGCTTGGATTCTTGGGTAGCCATACCAGTAATATCGTCAAAACCGCCGTGCCACTCCGTAGGCTTGGCGAAGGATGGCGCTTGGAAGTGTAGCATCCCCAAAAAAACAAAATCACAGAAATCAAAAAGCTACTCCTCCAAAAAAGTTGAATAAGAATTTTTGAAAACTTTTTTGTTTTAAAAAAAATAGACCTTCCCGCGCATTTGCAGGGAAGGTCTCGGTATTCTATTTTATTCCGGTTTTGCTACTGCTCCAAAAAGAGTGGGAAAGCAACCTTTGTACCTTTGTGCTGAATATACCCCTCCTCGCCCAAGATACAGATATGTATGTGCCACCCTTTATCATTGTAGGAGGTGCCTTCGCTATCACTGCAGGAAACATGCAGCTTTTTTCCCGCCACTTCTACAATGAATGACTTTGATTCACCCATGAACTCTGGGGCTTCTTCCTTCATCAGACTCCAGATATGAGCAAAGTAGGTGGTAGTAGGTTGATGGAAAGCATCGGCAATCTCCGCAAAGCCACAAGCCCTTTTTGTCTGACAGAATCCAAGGGTTTGCTCTGGGACATTTTCCTCGACGATACCATCTATCTGCAAAGGACTGATGATTCCAAAATAAGCAATCTTCACACCGTCAGTTTCTCCTTTTCTGAAATGTGCGCCAACGTCGAATGTCTCGACACTGGGAACTGTTGTTGTCCAGTATTCCTGTACAAGGACAGACCTGAAGAATTCAAGAGCACTTTCACAGGAGGCTCCGGCTAGATCCTGAAGCAGATAGCAGACTGCCTTCACATAAGAAGGCCGAAGCTTGAGCAGCAGGTCGACTGCGTCTCGTAAGTTGTCAGGCATTATGATACCCTCCTTGCCCTGGGTTTGATACTAGTATCCATAGCATAAAATGAATAATCTATCAAGAATTAACTGGCTCTATACTAAATAATGTGGTACTACCAATCTCGTTTTATGCTTAAAACGAAAAAGGGTAGACTAATTGTGATAACCAGCAAGTTAATACAAGGAGCCTACCCACGGAAAGTTGTTTCATTAAACTGTTCAAACTTCAAGAGTTCCATGTTGAAGATTCTGAATTTATAGGGGTTAGGGGACGCTACATAATTAAGTACCATCCTTCGCTTCCGCCAGCTGGCGGAGCTACGGCGTGGCACGGCGGTTTTGACAATAAGGTAAGGAGGGTATTCTCCTGAATCAGTATTACGGTCTCAAGAAGCTGCTGATCGGTGTTTTTGTCAGGTTGCCGAAGTTTTTCCAATTCAATAGCGTTACATGGGAGCCGGGGACATTTTTGTACACCTTACTGTAAAGGTCGGCGATTGAAGATTCGGGATCCTTATTGATTTGGGCGATTAATTGGTAAGTAAAATTATCTGCGAGCCACTGTTTGATCTTCGGGCTATAGTTGGCGCCATAGGAGACCTCCTGATCGGAGGCCGCAGTCATAAAGAGGACATTTGGAGTTGTGATATCCTTACCCATTGCGCCGCTAAAACAGGTCTCTAAGACTACCATCATCTGGCGGTATTTTTGCTTGCCAGCCATTTCTTCAATGACGGATTTTAATTCGGTCGAGGTCATATTATTGCCATTGGAGAAGCGGATGATCCCCTCATCTCCAAGCTGATTATTGGCTGAATCAGTAGAATTGCTACCCGTCCCGCCATGGCCGGCAACATAAACCAGTAAATTTGTTTGGTTGTCGCTGTCCAAATTTAGAAGAGTTTGTTTTAGATTCTCGGCCGTCACTTTATCCCCCGAAAAATCAATTGCCGAGCTTGAGTAATTATCCGAGCCGTCTTTGATATGGAAGAGACTGGGTTTTGGATTATTTTTCGAAAAATTTGCGATATCGTCGATCAAAAAGAGTGTGATTTTATCATCAGGGACATTATTACTTCTAAGCAGCTGATACATGGCAAAGGCGTCGGATTGATGGCGATAGTTTTGCCATTGGTCGGTCGTGGCAATGATAACGGCTTGCAGATCCTTCTTCTCCGGCAAATTGGTTTGTGTATCAGTATCGGAAATATAGGCCAAATGATCGCTTGCAATAGTGCCGGCGGCCGAAACGGTTCTGCCCTTGTTGGCGGAAATCAAGCGCTCGATGTGGAATTTGCCGTCTTTCACAATCGAGTAAGCGTAAAAGGTGCCGACCGGATCAACCCCTTTCTCTTTGTCGTAGGCAACGATGCCGGTAGCGCCTGTCAATGTAGGAATATTGCCGCGGCCAATATCATCAAGCATTGGTCCAAGTTCATCCCAGCGAAATTCATTGCCGCCAATATCACCAAAAAGAATTTGCTTAAGAGATGTAGCAGTATTCTCCTTGACGGAAAAAGGTAGAAGTGAATATCTATGAGCGTATTCTTGTCTCGCGAGAGTTGTAGCCGCCATCATAAAGGCGTCATAGGTCGAAGCCATCATGATCGGCGGGTCTTCACTAAATCTTTCCCTGTAAGCTTTCTCAAATCCGCTTTCTGGATCAGTTGAAGGGCCGGTAGATTCTAAGCCCTCAGCTCTCTCGCCAAGCTCTGCTATCAGAGAATCAAATTGACTCAAGTCAGTTAGAAAAAGTTTCGATTTTACGTTGTTTTTGTCGAAGCGGTTTTTCAGCTCGATCGAATCTTTGGGAGGCATAGTCAAAATAATATAGTCGGGCTCGCCCATGGCCGCATTGGCGGCCAAAGTATCATAATCCGGGTTTGTCTTTAGCGCCTGAATCGAAGTCACCTCAATATTTTTTTCAGTCGCATAGAAGCCGATCCAATCGTAAAAAGTTTTGCCATAAGAAGTGTCGGCATAGACTAGAGCGACTTTTTTTGTGCCCTTCTCGGCCAGAATATCCATAATTGTTCTGGCTTGAGCCACATCTGATTCGACTGTCCGCCAGAAATATTCCTCTCCTGCGAACGCCCGGTAGAGATCGCCAGAGGTAGTGGTCGGACTGATTAGCAATTTCTTCTTTTCAATAAAGAGCGGAGCCAAGGCCATCGCTTCGTCAGAGTTTTGCGGTCCGATCACCACACGAATGCTGTGATCGTCCAAAAGCGTCTTGGCTTTTTCCATAATATCGCCGCCATTCGAGTCGACATAAACAAGCTCGATATTCCGGCCAGTGTTTTCACGGGCCCACTCAAGAACTTGTCTATAGGGCAAAGACTCCGGTCCGCTCAGATTCAAAAGTACGCCGATCTTGATTGGAGAAAGGCGCATAATTATAGATAGCGCTATTAATAAGCAGATCATCAAAGCCAGCGCACCCAGAGTGATTTTTGCCCAGAGCGGCAACTTGATTCTTATTTTTCCCCTCATCTTGAAATCTCCCAATAAGCATAATTAAGATGTTTATATTGTATCAGAGGTAGCCAGAAGAATAACAGACAACAAGAAAGTATGTGAAGAAATACATATCGCCAAAAACATACTCTTTGGAAATTAGTCCAATTATTTTTGCACTAATAAAGATTATTTTACAGGAGGGAGGTGCCTATTATGAGTATGTTCATTATCCACGACTCAATGAGGGCACAACAGGTTGATATGAGGTTTTCCTTAAGCCGCCGCGTTTTACTCCAAGCGATAGAATGGCATTTGATTGAGGATGTCGGCGAACTCAAAATCCTATCACCGGATAGTTTATTCGGTCTGGAGAGAAATGCCCTACCAGCAAAATCCCTGATGATCGTTTTCTTCGGCGATTATCCGAGTCTCCTTATCGCACAAATGGCCAACCGTTTTAAAGACCGTGAGACGATTGTCTATCATCTCTCGATTCATATCCCTTTTTGGAGAATCGGCAAGAGATATATTCTCTACAAGATGGAGCAAATCGATGGCCGCCCTTTCAGAAAGCGCCTCTTCGATGGACGCTTCTAATACCTGCCGGATCGCCCCACCCTTCTGGGGCGATCCGGATTTTTTATAATTGAAGTTTTGTTTTATCATAAGATGAGTTTCTAGTGAGGAATAAGGAAATCACAAAAGATGCCGCCCGACATGGGGCGGCACCGGAAAATGCGGCAGAAGCCGCCAGAATGCTACAAGGCACTCTGAATCTTTTTGTAGCTCTCGACGATGTCCTGGACGGATGTTTTTTTGGTGAATAGACAATCAATGTAAACATCGCGACCCGAGCATTTAGTGGCGTCAGCTTTGATGACCTGATTTCCAGAGCTGACGATCTGGAATTTGCCGTCCGAGTCCGGACCGACCAGGAAGTGGCTGCAAAATCCGAGCAGTTCACCGGTCTCATAGGCCTGATTGCCATCGAGATCATTGTACGCCGCGAGCGCATAGACTTCGCGCGAACGTCCGATGGGTAGCGGAAGCGTGAAGTTCACATCCTGCCAACCGCTGCTGGATTTCTTGGTGCCTGTCGAAGTTACGGAATAGAATTCGCTCTGTGAATTCAGCGCGAGCGCCCCGACCCTCGGCTTCACGCTTTCCGCATGAATATTGGCGACTCCCTTTAGCGTGGGGACGCTATCGCTATCACCGCCGTCGCAACCGAAAACACCGACAAGCGCTACCGCAATTACGATAGCAAGAACTAATTTCGCCATAGATACCTCCTTCATATGGCCCAATCGTTCTTCTAGTAATCTAAACCATCTTGCCATCACAAGAATTGGAGAATGTTACTATTTTGGGACAATAATTATTATTTTTTTGACAAAACTTTTAATCGGCTTTTAAGTATCCGCTACCTCCATAACTGCATATACAGCTTTATATTGCTTGACTTAACATGTTCGATATAACAAAATAGACTGTTCTTCCATTTGAAGAGCAAATTCCCCAGAAGGAGCAATAGCAATGGTCAAAGTTGTACTACGTGTTGGTAACAGTCACACGATGGAGGACTTTTCTATCCCTGATTATGAACAGGAAATAGCACAGATCCTAAACCAGATCTATCCCGATCATGAGATGTTATTCACCGGAATGATTATCTCAAACGAAAAAGGTACCGCCCATATGGGTGCCAGAAAATTAAAAGTAACTGGTTATCCGTATGAGAGGGAGCATTGGCTTTTTCTTCATGTCCAGCCTGGAGATAATAGTACTTGTTTGAAGATAAAGCTGGATATCCCATCCAACTTTGTAGTGAAGGAAGTTTATAAAGCAATCAAGCAGCGAACTCCTTTGTTGAGGAGGAAAAAACAGAACCATACTCCGACAGCAGTAAAGCCGACAATAGAGGCTAATCCGGAAGCTGTTCAGACTGAGCTAACCTCTGAAGCTGCTAAAAATTTTCTGATTAGTTGCAACCAACAAGAATTGTCGGACATTGATGTCGAACTCAAACCGCTCCTTGCTAGAGCCGAGGTGCTACAAGCTAGGAGAAAACAAGTTGCGGCCAACCTTGATTACCTACAAGAGCTAGCCTAGCTTCGACCGATCCCGTGCCTTCCGACATCGTCGGAAGGCACATTTTTATTTAGTAGACTCTGCCCTAAAATCAGAACCTCTAATTTTCAGGACAAATCATATATTGATGAACCGAAAAATAGTTTATAATAAAATAAATTAAAAAGGAGTTCTGATGGCAGAGGAAATTACAAAAAACGATTGTTGTAAAGAGAGAAAGCCAGTTAACTACGGCAACACCCCAGGGGCTGTCTATGGCTTGGGCTTTATCGGTGCTGTAATATATTTTATTCAAAACGCTGATACTTTTGGTATGGGAGTACTCGGAGTTCTAAAAGCCATCGTGTGGCCGGCAATCGTAATATACAAAGTCTTAGAATGGCTAAAAATGTAGAAAAGCCTATCTTCGCTAACAAAATGCCGCCTCGCAACGAGCGGTTTTTTTGTTTGCTTCCATCTTAATCATTTTTCCACTATGATGGTCTTATGGGAAAAAACGTAAAAGAAGTTATTGATGAACAACTGATTGATGATGTCTTGAAGCGGTCATCGAATCCAAAACCACTACAAATCAAGGCTATTCTAAGGAAAGCGGAAAAGAAAAAAGGGCTCACCCTCTCCGAGGTCGGTTTACTTTGCGGTTGCAAAGAACCAAAATTAATCAAAGAGATCTTCGATACAGCCTGGAAAATCAAGCAGGAAATTTATGGCGAACGGATCGTTCTTTTTGCCCCGCTCTATGTCTCTGATTTTTGCGTCAACGACTGCGAATATTGCGGCTTTCACCGAAGGAACAACCTGCCAAGGCGAAAATTAACTCTGCAAGAAGTTCGCGAACAGACAGAGATCCTAATCAAAATGGGACATAAGCGTCTACTTTTGGAATTTGGCGAACATCCTCTTGAATGCCCTATTGATTATGTTGTTAAGGTCATCAACGAGATCTATAAGGTAAATGTCGGACCGAACAAAATTCGCCGTGTTAATGTAAACATCGCTGCCACTACAGCGGAAAATTATCGAAAATTGAAAGATTCAGGGATCGGCACCTATCAACTTTTCCAGGAAACTTATCACAGGCCAACTTTTGAGAAGTTACATAATGGTCCCAAGGCAGAATATGAACGTCAGCTTTTTGCTCATAACAATGCTTTTGCCGGCGGAATCGACGATCTCGGCATCGGCGTTCTTTTCGGTCTTTATGATTGGCAATTTGAAGTCTTGGCTCTTGTCTCACATGCCCAATATATGGACAAGGTTTTTGGCGTCGGCCCTCATACTATCTCAGTCCCCCGTTTCAGGCCGGCTGCAACTGTCGATTTCAAGCCACCATATCCTGTCACCGAAGATGAACTGCTAAAAATTATTGCTATCCTACGTCTGGCTGTCCCGTATACTGGGATGATTATCTCGACCAGAGAAAAACCAGAAACCAGATTAAAAGCTTTCAAGCTTGGCATCTCTCAGACTAGTGCCGCCTCCCGTGTCGAAGTTGGCGGATATAGCGAAAAAAAAGATAAAAGTTTGATCCCCGATCATGAAGTTCAATTCGTCGTAAACGATGAACGGACACTGGATCAAGTAGTCGAAGGCCTCCTGAAGCAGGGCTTGCTCCCCTCTTTTTGTACCGCTTGCTATCGAAGCCACCGTACCGGCAAAGATTTTATGGAGATAGCGAAGCCTGGAAATATCCATAATTTCTGCCGTCCAAATGCAATTCTTACGTTCAAGGAATACTTGATCGATTTTGCTACGCCGGAAGTTAAGAGGAAAGGTGAAAACATCATCCAAAAATATTTAGGATTAATCCCCTCAAAAGAAGTGGCAAATAAAACCAGGGAACGCCTACAAAAACTCGAATTAGGCGAACGAGATCTTTACTTTTAAATAATGAATAGATAAGTGACTCTGAAGGTATACTACTTTTTTGCTAAAAAGAAGCATATAATAGTATAAATGAAACCGAAAGATCTGGCATTGTGGTCTGTTCTTATTAATCTTTTACTTGCAATTATTAAACTGTTGGCAGGTATTTTTAGTGGTTGTCTATCTCTGATCACCGAGTCCGTCCGCTCCTTGTTAGATGCTTTTTCTTCGATAATTGCTTATTTCGGCATCCGGCTTGAAACTAGGGTTCCAAGTCAGGAACGAATTGCAAAGCAACAAAAATACGAAAAATATATCCGTTCTACCATTATTTTGTTGCTTTTTGCTGCTAGCGGCTGGATTATCTTTGAAGCGATCTCCACTCTAGTAGATCATCGATTCAATGCCACTTTCACCTATTTCAGCCTCGTTGTCATGTTTGCCTCAGCTATCGTCAATGAGATAATGGCCAGATTAAAGTTTTACTATGGCAGCAAATATGCATCGATAGCGCTTATCTCAGATGCCGAACATTCCAGGATAAATGGCCTGACATCAGCTGTCCTCTTCCTGGGGCTCGCACTGATTTCGGTCTATAATTTTGCCGATTCTGTCCTGGCTATTCTCCTAGGTCTTTATATTTTCTATGAAGCCTGGCAGCTGGGTCATGAAGTATCAGACTCCCTGGTAAACCGATCGAATCCGGAGCTCGGAGAACGATTGAAGATGTGGCTTGAAGCCAACAAAATCAAATATGATGATCTTAAAACAAGAAGGCTAGGATCGAATAACTTTGTCAGTTTTTCTCTGATTTATAATTCGAAAAAAACTCTGGAGGAAATTGATCGGGAAGTGGCCATCATTGAAAAAAGACTAGCCGACCGATTCCTAGACTTAAAGGAAATTTCGATAAAGGTTGGCTCTCGAAAATTGACTGAAAACTTAGTCGCTTCTTCATTGGGCGAACTATTTCAATGCGAAAAGAAAGCATAGGGCATATAGATCAGCGTCCGCCGACTTGAATGCAGATCCAGAAGACGGTATGCAAAATATCTTTCGATGTATCAGAGACAGGCTGGTAGAAGAATCATTCAAATGATTATATTTTTGGCTTCATCTCGCTTGTCTTGTAGACCATCAAATATTTGCCCTCAGCAATTTTGATAACTCCAGGATCGGCAGTTAGTTTTCCACTGTCAAAACGGTTTGGAGCTTTTGTGAATATTTTACCATCAGGAGAAGTAGAGATTTCGATGCCGACTGTAAAGAGATAATATCTGTTATTCTCAAATATTACATTCGGGATGGCTCCGCCAGAGAAAGCAATCCCCTCATAGGTAAAGGTCAGGCCGTCAGTCGAAGTCGCCGACAAAACTTTTTGACCCTCGCCGTCTCCGACATACATCCGCCATAAATTATCAGAGATTTTAATCACATCGGGATCAAAAACCATTTCGTACTCGAACCGGACGCCATCTTCTTGGGTGAAATTTACCCCATCGGAGGAAATGGCGGAGTAAATTTTGTTGGTGCTAGGTCCCTTTTGCTTCCTAATTCTATTTTCCTTGATATCAAAATAGAAAAGGCGGATTCGTCCGTCTGACAATAAAATTGGAGCCGGATCAGCAACCGCTTTGTCACCAATACCCTCAATATTAATGATCTGCCTCTCGCTCCAGGTAATTCCTCCATCTGTTGATTTGACCATCCCTGTCTGTTCGGCAACGCCATCAGTCGAAACATCGACAAAGTAGGCAAAAATCGTGCCGTCTTTCATAACTAAGTCCGGTACGCTGGCATGAGTGGCGAGAATCTTGCCGGAATCCTTCCAGTTCAAAAGATCAGTGCTTGTGGCGTAGGAAATCTTGTCATTGTATGGCCCCTGATCCATCGTCGACCAATTGTACGGGCTGTCGTCAACCGAAGTAGCAGCCGGCAGATCCTTTGTCTCATTTTCCGTCTTAATAATACTGTCATCGCTGTTTTTCGCCGGCTTTGCTTTACCTAGCGAATATGTCAAAATGCCAACCCCGACAATTATGATCAAGCCAATAACAACAAAGAGCCAAACCGGCTTCTTGCTTGGCACCAGTAGATCAGCTTCAGGCCTTATTTCTTCTTCATTCATTTTCCCCTCTCAAGGTTGCTTTACAACCGTAGATCCTCCGTAGCATTACTTTGCCATCGCAGCTTTAGCAAAGGATGGGCGAAGGAGGACATTAATTATTATGTCGTTACCATTTTGTATTCAATATATATTACCGAGTTTTTTTTATTTCTACGATAGCTGACTTAATTAAAAATTTGGTTATAAACTGGGCCGGACGATGGGACGAGGTCAAGATGGTGTCAATGAGGAAGATCGCAATGATTAACTTGCCCTATGTTTAACTATTTTTTCTATCAGTTGAAAGGGAATGGAGTCATCCAATGGAAATTGAACCGTTCCCTTGCTTTGCTTGTATTTGGAGAGCTCTTCTTGAAAGGCGACAATAGCTTCCGGTGTTGGATAAAAGCCCAATATGATTTTTGAAGGCGGCATAATAGATCAAATATTTTCCTCTTAGTTTGAAGGCGGGCACACCGTAGCCCATCGCTTCCTCGGCCTCCGGCACAGCCTTCTTGATAATATGCCGAATCTTTTGAAGTGTTACCCTCTTCTCCTCCGGAAAAGAGGAAATGTACTCGTCAATTGTTTTCATAATTGAACCAATAATTATCACTTACTAAATAAAATTGCTCATTTATATTTCAAAAGCCTAAATACTCCTTTTGATGGTTTATAAACTTTGTCAGGAAAATCATTAGTTAGTTTCCAGATAAGTCCATTCACCGTTTTGGGATGGAAGTTTTTATCCGACGCCTCGATTTCTCGGCGCAAATCCACCCATCGTATCCCTTCCGGATGCTTATCGAGTAACTCAAATATCTTTTCGTTTATTTGATGTGTAACTTTTGGACTATCCATATGTTGGTTTCACCTTCTAATTCAATTTTACACCAAAAAGAAAGTCCTGAAAATGTCATTCAAAACATGCCAATTAATGCACTTCAAATTAAAATCGTCCCGACGAATGTCGAGACGATTTTCTTTTTCTAGCCAATGAGTCCGGCAAGATGCAATAGCCAGAGGAATACACCGAGCGGGACAATGAATATTGCCCAGCCGAGTGACAATCCTACCGGCGAGCCCCATTCATCCCAATGCGCTCTTCGTGGCTTCCACCAAATTTCCGGTTCCTCGAGCATTTGTTTCTTCACAGCTTCATCAAATGCCTTGTTGAACTCTTTGTTGTCCATAATGTCTTTCAGGTAGTGAAGTTTACTACCTGATCCTTGCGCTAATTAGGCTGATAGACTATTCATTTCGACCCTTCGACAAGCTTTAGAAACAAGCCAAAGTTTGAATAGTTGGGGCCCTTGAGTTCTATATTGGACTCCTTTGAGTGTTCCAAGGGCAGAACAGGAGTATCTAAACCAATTAATCGGACTATAGCATTTTTTGGGGACAGAGGCAATAATAACTGGAATTGCAGAAAGAGGGCACTTTACGAACTTTCAACTCTGGCTTCTTTTCTATCTTAATCCTCTCTGTCCTTAAAATATCCGCTGCAAATATCCGGGTATAATTTTTTGAATTTATCATCGGCTGGTACGCGAGCCCAGATTGCTTCAATCCTTGCTCTCGAATCGGCATCAAAATAGCCAATAGGGCAGAGCCGGTCAATCAGCATGGAGGAGGAAGCGAAATCCCAATGCATCTGCCTGGAAGGACCACCGCTTTGCAGCTCCATTCCTTCAACATGCGGCCGGCCGGTTTGTCCGATTACCTGACCTTTCTTTACTTTTGCTAAAAAACGGATTTCAGGCTCAATTTTATTGAGCTCTTGGTAAGCTGTCCGATAATAGAGACCGAGGCTCTGCTCGACGATGTATTGCCCGTCCTGGTTTTTGCGAATATTGATTATCCGTCCATCGGCTACCGCTAAAATATCCGTCTCTTTTTCCCAGCCAAAATCGATCCCGGGATGACCGTTTGGATTGCCGTTTGAAGCATCATGATAAAGCATCTCTCCCATCGGGATAAAGTCGGTATAAGAATCAACCTCCGGCGAAAAAGGCAATGAGATCTCAATATGTTTATGAGGCAAAAACACCCACGGTTGCAGAAGAAAAATTGCTCCCGCCAAGATCAAAATACCGACTGAAATAAGAACCCACTTAAGCCACTTCCACATTGGTTTACTCCTTATGATTAATTAGTGCTATTCTGACGATAAGAAAACAAAATTCTCTTCGGTCTGGTGATTGTCATAATTTCCGTCAAATTGTTCGCCGTTGCATTCCAAAGGATGGGCATCACGGTATTCCTTTGTAATCATAAACTGCTCTCGGCTCTTTGCGCCGCGTGCAATATAATTGGCAAAAATTGAATCAGGCATCGCTTGAAAATAGGAAATGAAATTTGATTTAAATCCGCCCCCTGTTTGAATTGCAATATCCGTATTTTGATACCGACCAATCACACCGATTTGCTCGCCGGCCTTCACCTTTTTGCCCTTTTTTATGCCTTCTTGTTTATAAACATGAAATAGCCGAATCGTGTACTCTGGGCTACTATCCGGCCGGATGTAAATCTGCTCTCCAACGGATTGCTCTTTTTGAATTGTGACGATCTTACCATCAACGGGGCTGTATATTTTTATATCGTTTTTACCGTCCGGAGCAGGTGGTACGCCGTTGTTGGCAGCCCATGCACGCCCTGATTCATCGGAATAAGCGATATTAAAATAATGCTTCATACTCCGGCAAGTCTCTCCTGTGCCCTGCGAGAAATCATGGCCGGAATTTGAGCGGAACTTGGAGATGGTAGCGATTCTATCCAGATCGATGAAATCAGCTTGGATAAACTGCGGAATATTTCCTGAGGTTTTTTCCGGTTTAAGAAATAATGCTAATAACAGTCCAATGGCAAGTAAAAGCAAAGTTCCTATTAAAATCCATTTTATTGAGGATTTGTTTCTCGGCCACATCCACATCATCCCTCCCAAACTATTTTTTTAATATTTAGTATTCCGAGTCCCCTCTGTCGCTCGAAAAGCGAAAAGATATTTCCTTCATTCTACGCCAAAAATGCCGGCAATTGAATAATCACCGATGAATTCTAACTGCAACAAACTTGGGAACAAACTTGAATAAAACATTTAAAAAACTGTCTTAACTTAATAATTCGTGATATATGAACGATCGTTCTATTTTCCCGAATTATTGCTCGGTTATAATTTTAGAAATAAATTGATCAATATTTGATTTCTCGGAAATGAAATAAGCGACGTATTGATTGACATTATATTCGATCGCGGCGGCCTCCACCAGTTCGCCGACATCTCTAGTATTGACCCATAAACTTTTTTGAATTTGTTTAAATCCCATTCGCTTGATCACCCTGCGAAAACGGTTTCTATTCGCTCTTTTGGCCTCTGGAATGTCAAAGGAAATCAGATGGTACTTTTTGGTAATATTTAAATCAGCTGTTAGCTTATCAATAATTTTCATTTTCGCTTTATTGGTAAAGACAACGGAGTCAGAGTTATCGAAATCCAGATAGTTACTTCGCTTAAGATCATAGACCATTTTAGAGATTTTGACGTTGTCGATACCCGCATCAGCATAGTGGCCATTGAAAAAATGAGTCAGGCCTTTTCGATCCAACTTTTTGCCAACTGCAATAGTCGCGCCATAGAGCAATCCGAGGACCGATTCGACCGCCCACCCCATGATCTTGCCAGAATTTTTTGAACTGATATACATGCTTACCCCCTTCCTTATTATTTGTCTGTAATGAATGAAGTGACAATTGAACTGCAATTAAAACCAACCTTACAGAATATATTTTATCATTTTTCGGGATATTTGAACGATCGTTCAAATATCCCGAAATAATTGAAAGATAATAAAAATCATTCCTTAGTCAGAGGTCACTGGTTTCGCGAACTATTTTTTATTCCACCTCTCTTTATTAACCCAGTTTATTTCAAAAGAAATAGAATATTTACCGGGAATGTCCCAATGAGAAAATCTCAGCCAAAAGAGTTGGAATTTATTATCGGCAATTTTCCCCAGCCCTAATCTATTCAAAGTTAGTTCAATATCTATAACCATATTTCTCCCACTTATTATTTCCTTAATTCTACGCCAAAAAGAATTGAGGTTCAAAAAATTACTTATCACCAAAACAGTATTTAATTGTGGAGGCGTCCCCTGAAATCCACAATTTAGGGCGAAAAAATTGATAAAAGGATTGTATTGGCGAGGAATCAGTTCTAAAATCAGTTAATGGAAAAGAAAAATATTTGTTTATGGTGCGATAATAATACCTCTAACTGCAAGGGGCAAGAACATATTATTCCTGAATGTATCGGCGGCAAGGATAAGATGGAGAAGGGTTTAGTTTGCGATGACTGCAATCAAAAATTCAGCAAACTTGATGTCTGGATACGGAACGGTCATCCAATGATGATGCTTGCCTACCAACGAAATCCTAGAATTAGGGGGAAAAGAAAAGGTGGTGGCGACGAAAAGAGACAGAGAGAAAAGAATAAGATTTTTTTACAAGGCATTGATGAAATGACCGTATCCAGAGTTGATGAAAACGGATTAAATAAAGATGGAGGTACCTTTTTCTTAAACAATCCCGTGACTTTAACCACTAATGAAAAATTTTTAAGAGCGATACATAAATGTCTAGTAAATTCGATAGCTTGCAAACATGGCGTTGCCTATTGCAAGGAGAATTTTCATGACTTAATCAACTTTGTCTTAAATGGCGGCAATAGTGTGCCTTGGGGATACGGCGTAAGCTTTCAACAAAATTTCCCTTCACGATGCTTTGATGCTCAGCCTTGTTTATTGACTTTTGATAGTAAGGCCGGATCTATTTTTTGTCTCGTTATACTGCATTCCTCTGGAATATGGGCCGTGGGGTCAATGCCTTATTCAATCTCACCTAAAATGCTTGAAAAGATTTCTGACGCCTATCTTAATAGTCATCCAGATATTGATAGATGTGAAAAAATAATCAATCGTAAATTTCCGCAAGTTTTTGGGCAAAAATTTGATGAAATAAGAACACAGTTTGGAGAACTAAAGTTCTACTGGGCGACAGAAGAGTTTCAGTCAACAGATTGCTTGGAATTCAAAGACGATGTAAGACTACTAACCGAATGTCGATATTGTGGGCAAACTAATCCTGTTGGAATAGTAATTCCTAGAGAAAGAATATCAAAGGATTTGCGTAAAAATTATCAGTTTGTGCCAAATAGCTGGAATTTACTTGATGAAAAAATGTTGGCGAAAATCGGTTTTGAACCGGAATTTTCAGAAAAAAGAGAGAAAGTACTCAGACAAGGGATGAGAATACTTTTAAATTCTGAGGATTTAGGAATTGAATTAGTAAATTGCAACTATAATTGTTTTAAATGCAAGGAAAACAATATTTTAAATTCAAGGGATTGTTTTATTTAACAACCGTCATAGATTCAACACCAACCCTAGACTACTCAAGAAGGTGTCAAGCTAGGACTAGAATTCTATTCCAAATAGCAATTTAATAAAAATGAGGATTTGGCTTTTCCAAATTAAAGGCTCCCGCACACTTCTTCCGCATTCTCAACTACTTATCTAGCACACACGAATACATTGGGCGGCGGACCCTAAGTGTCTGCGGATCAAAGGGCAGGACACCTCGATTTTTCCATGTTTCAAAAACCTGATGAAGGTTGTCTTGCTGCGCCTCGGTCATACTGAACCTTGATGCATAAGCTTCTGGCGACAAAAAACTAACAACATCTTCTGTTAAGTCTCTAGCATCTGCTATCTTATATCCCGTTAAATTGGCCATCCTTTGCAAAGCTTCGCAAGATGGAAAATGGCGGCTCGCTTTTACTACTTCGATGGGCTTATCCATTACTGCTGCAGTCGCCTCTGCAAAAAATTGATTGTATGAGCTGCCTAGATCGTCACTGTATGCTCCATCATGAGAAATAACGACTCGACCACCGTTTTTTAATACTCTATTAATTTGCTGAAGAACCAACGGTTGTGCCTTTTCTCCAAAATAAGGCAAGGTAAAACGCAAAATCCCAGCATCAATCGAATTTTGATCTAAGGAAATATTTGATAAATCAGCTTCAATTCCTCTAACCGATGGGAATCTTTGCTTCATCAATTCAAGACTTTTTGAGTTTGAATCTAGACCGATTGGCTGGACCTGTATTCCATTACTCTGTAGTTGAGTCGAAACTGTATAAGCAACATAACCCTCAGCTGAGCCAAAATCGGCAAGCAAAAAGGGCTCCTCAGAAGAATACTCAACAGCAGAAATTGGTTTTGTAAAAACATCAGCAATAAGTCTCTCGTCTGTATAGGCATTTATAAGCTCTCCATCTCGGAAAGCATTGCCCCAAGTATCCAGATCTTCAGGATTGCTAACTTTTAGTTCCGAATACGGCCGATAAACCTGATTCTCCCAACCCTTTGATATTTCTGACATAATCTCCTTATTTTTTGCAATCGCCCCACCACATGGGGCGATTAGTTTTTGTCGCATCAATCAACTCCGGAAATTCATCCGTGCCCATATCTTCAAGGGTATAGTGGCCATGATTTGGCAGCTCAATTATTTTTCCACCGATCGCATCGTGATAAATTTTTAGACTTTCCTTACCCTCGATATCTTCGTCATTGGAAGTGAAATAAACTATTTCTCCAGCCCTGTCTTTGATCGATGGGTCAATTTTAAAATCATAAAATTTTGTCTTTAGCTTTTCCTCGCCGATATCATCTACTGAAACCTTCCAGGGAGCTACCAATATTAATTTCTTAATCTTTTGTTTTGAATCCCCAAGCCAATGAACTAGAAAAGCACAACCACGGCTATGGCCGATTAATATCGTGTTTTCGTCGACAAGAAATTTTTCGAATTCTTTTTTGTAGTCCTCGTAGCGAGGATTCCACGGATCAGGCATAGCAGGATTGGTGGTTTCAATTCCCAACGAATTTAGTCTTTCTTTTGCCCAGCCCATCCAATGCATTTCGCCCATCTTGTGGTCAATGCTTGGCTTCTCGTCCCCAGGCCCACCGTGGATGATTATGCAATTCATATTCATACTAAAATCTTATTCTCAATTTATAAGCAATTCAACGCCCAAATTTTTGTGAGGTATTGACATTTATTTACTGGTTTTATATATTATATTCAAGATGTCTCCGGCACGAGGTTTATATACCTCACTTGCGGGAGATTTTTTATTCCTCAGGAAATACTGAAATAAAATCCTTCCGGCCAGCTTTATTTTCTTTTATCTGAACATAAAACAACTCATCATTTGTAGTAATTCCTCCGAAACGATGTAAGATTTCATTCTTATTGTTTGGGTTGATTTTCGAGGTTGGTTTGTGAACGGAATTTTCAATCAGTTCATAAGCACAAGGCAGAAGTTTTAATCTTCTCAATCTATCTCTAGGCGATTTTTGGTCTAGATGATCCCAAAATAGATTTATGAAAATATTTGTTTTTTTAAAATAAACAGAGCGAAGGTGGGCGGTTCTTTTTGACCGTTTTTCTATTTCGTGATAGGCTTTTCTAGCTTTTTTGATAACTTCTTTATAGCTAGTACCGCCAAGTTTCTTAGATTTTGTTTTGTAAACAATCATACTCAAATCTTATTCTGAATAGCTAATCAATTCAAGTCTCAAGACACACCCTGAAGGGTGGGCTACGGAAAAAAGTAGTGCAAGCTTTAGCTTGATAACGACACCCTGAAGGGTGACCTACAATTATATCGTAGAACAAACTTTAGTTTGTTAGTTCAGCCTAAAGGGTGGGCTACAGGGTTTCTGACATAACAAGCTTCAATTTGTAAAATCAGCCTAAAGGTTGGTCCCGGTTAGGGAAGTACAATCTTTAGATTGTGACATCAGCCTAAAGGCTGGGCTACGATGAAAACGGAGATCAAGCTTCAGCTTGTTGGAATTATTATCTCAAAATTCGTCGTTGAATGTTTTGAAATCTACGACCGGATATTTCTCAAACGAATGATTTAGATATTCCACGCCTTTCTTCCTCACCCAAGCAGAATAGCTTGAGAATTTATAGTCCAATTCCTTTGTTAGTCCATGTTTAATCGGGTTTTGGTGGATATAATTTAAATGTTTGAAAAAGTCAGCTTCGTCTCGAATAACGTGGTCGAGGTAATTCCACCAAATTTTGCGGTCGATGACAAAATCAGCCTTATTTATTTCTCTGGCACTTGCTCCGTTTAATTCGTTCATAAACTTAGCGATCTTCTTTGAATCGACTATTTTTACAAGCAAATGATAGTGGTTATTGAGAATCGCAAATGCAATAAGCTGATAGCCAAACTTCTTGATTTTTTCATGGATTTTGTCAAACACAATCTGCTTGTAGGGGTCAGGCTGCAAAAACCACTGGGCATTGACAGTTCGGACAGTAAGGAAATAAAAACTATCATCTTGCTGAATATGATTCGGACGGTTGGTAAAATTTGGTTTATAGTTTGGTCTCATAAGTTTTGTTGACAGCCTAAAGGCTGAACTACGAAGGAATGGACTTTGGGAACACCCTGAAAGGTGGAGCTATGGGACTTCTGGTAGTCTAAGATTTCTTGTCCCTCGCTGTGCCACGCCATAGTCTTAGGGCGAAGGGTGGTAGTTTCAACTAAGTGGGAAGCTTGCAAAATCACCCTAAAGGGTAGGCTACAAAGTTCTTGTAGACCAAGCTTCAGCTTGTGCAGCCTGAAGGCTGGGCTACTTGTATCCGAACCTTGTCCTCAATTGCCATCTAATTAAACGCCCCACCCCCTGGGGCGTTAACTTTAATGATGACAGAAATAGACGTGTTCACAAAAAACCTTATTTATTACTGGGCTCAAAAATGTGGCTTGTACCACTTGATTCAAAATTGAAGAAAAAAACTTCATCTGGATAGCTTTTGGGGTGACCCCGAAACATTGTCTTTCCGTCGACAAGCCCAATATAGATACCTCTGCCAAACTCAAGGTTTGGCACATAACCGTTCTCCCCTGCCCCAGATGTACGCAATGCGGGACGAAATACGTATTCTATCCCCTCGCGAAGATTCTCTCGTGAGTTTTTTTGCTCCGATTCAGAGGTATCAATACTATTAATGTCCTCCATTAGACTCGGGTCGATAGCATTTTCGTAATTCATAGATCCCTCCTTGATAATTCTAAGAACATAATATTTTCATGTTTAAATCTTATGCTGAATTTCTAAGCAATTCAAGAACTTGCAATGGGCACAATGACGCTACTTTAATTAAGGAGCTTCAGTAATTGCTGTGTCTAAGACAGTAATTCCATAGATAAAAGTGTATGAAAGAGTATGATGATTTCATGGATACCATCAGAATTGTATTCTTTTTCCTTTTGATTAGCCAGGCAATTAAACTATTTGCACTTTTTAATCTCATCAAGAGGCGAAAAACTAAAACTTTATCACGGCTAGTTTGGGCGTTTATTATCATTGTCATTGAGTTTATCGGAGCCTTGGCATATTTCGCTTATGAAAGACCACAAGAAAAATAACACTAAAATCAATTGTTCGCGCAAAAAATAAAAACACCCTCAAGATGAAGGTGTTTTTATTTTTTAGAGCTTAGTTATTTCTGGTTACGGTGCATTCCGCCCATATGGCCGCCTCTGCCGCCGTTACCACCCATTCCCATATAGGGAGCAAGCTTATCATGGTCGATGCCATTATCAGAAAACCATTTTTGCATCTCTTCGCGATTCTTCTGCCCTTGAGTATTCAACTCATTTCGCTTAGCGATCAATTGGTCTTTTTGCTCTGCCGTGATGACACCATCGGCAATAGCCTGATCAAGCTTTGTGTTTTGTTCTGCCCTTCTAGTTGCTTGCCTCTCTGTCCTTTCCTGATCGAAAACCACCTGAACGTCCTCTTTCGGGACGCTAAATTTTTGGGCGATTTTCTCGATCAACGTATCGTGATTGGCAGAAGCAGCATTTGCGTTGACGCTCCCAAACCAGATTGATCCAGCCAAAGCCAGAACACCGATTGCAAGCGCCGGTAAAACGATTTTTTTCTTCATTTGATTCCTTAATTTAACTTTTTGTTCTTTCGACCTGCTTTGATTATAGAAGTTAAATCTTAGAATAAGCTGAAGTCTTTAGTATTTATTTATCAGTCTTGATAGCCAGCCGAACAAGGAGAAGCTATCGTCTGATTGCTCAATCTGATCTCTCAGAGCTAGATTCTCTTCCTGAAGAGTCATAATCTGATTTGCAATAGTCAATTTATCAGCGTCATTATCAGCTTGCGCCATCAATTCTTTTAGCTCTCGAGCCTTACTTTGATTCTCTTTCATCGCTTCTTTAGCTGTTTTCAATTCTTTATAATTTGATCCGATAAAAAACTTGGCAAATTTTGTTCTTGTTTCCGCCTTGTCTATCGCCTGGTTTACTTTGTCCTGGTTTTTCACTTGGACCTGCGCAATTTCCCGAACCTGTTCGCCGATACCAGGGTTCTCAAATCTGTTGGAAACCCTGACCAGTTCTTCGACCGCTGTTGCAACGCTACTCATTCTCAAGCTCGCCTGCTCGTTTCTTGGCGCATAGGCCGGCTTGCTTTCGCTGATCTGTTCTTTTATTCGAGCCTCTGTTTGTTCAGCCGTCATCGCACCAACACCAGGATTGCCAGCTTGAATTTGAACTCTGTTTGCAGACTGAGCTGCACTTGAACTAGTAGGGTCTATCTGATTGCTATCTGACGCACTAGAAGTGACTGCGCTATCATTACTATTTGTCGAACTCACGCTAGAAACACTTCCGCTATTGCCTTGACTCTCCGGACTGTTGGCTGCGATGGCCAGACCCGGCATAATAATGACGCAAGCGAACAGGACAAAAACTAACTTTCTCATCACCCTCCTCAAAAATATAATTATTATTACCCATCCATTAGTATACTACTTTTGAAACCAGAAAATAACCTATTTAATAACAATGTTGAATATATATCCGGTAATCAGGATACCTGTGCCGACGATCGCAGCAAAAATAACGATTAATTTTGTTTTCATTACCCTCTTTAAAATCATAAACTCTGGCAAAGATAGGGCTGTTACTGCCATCATAAAGGCGAGGACTGTTCCCATAGCAACGCCTTTCTCAGTGAGAACAGAGACTAGAGGAACTATGCCGGCAGCATTTGAATAGAGCGGGATGCCAGCCAAGACGGCAAATGGCACTGCATACCATTTATCGCTACCGGCGTACTGAGCCAAAAAGTCAGTTGGTACATAACCATGAATAAAGGCGCCGACGGCAATACCGCCAACCACATAAGGCCAGACTTTTCGGATAATATTCCTCGTATATCTTCGGCCATAATTGATTCGATCGTTCCAGGTGACTCCATCTTGTTTAGCGAGCATATCCTTCTTGTAGTCCATATCGATGATTAAATTGTCAACGTTTAATTTGCTGATTAATATACCAGCGACCACCGCAATGACAAGGCCGCTCGCAATATAGAGCAATGCAATTTTCCAGCCGAACATTCCCAGCAATAATATGACGGCAACTTCATTAATCATTGGACTAGCAATAAGAAAAGAAAAGGTAACGCCAAGAGGAACACCTGCCTTCAAAAAGCCAAGGAAAAGCGGGATAGCCGAACAAGTGCAAAATGGCGTTAAAATCCCAATTAAGGCCGCCATTATATTGCCGGTGAATTTATATTTATGCGCAAGAAGCTTTCTAACTTTTTCGGTCGGCAAGAAAGTTCGAATTATGGAGACTGCAAAAATAATTACGGCCAAAAGTATAAATATTTTGACCGTATCATAAATAAAAAAATTGACAGCTTGCGAAAGAAGTGTCTCTTTTTGGATCGATAAAAGCGAAAAAGTGATCCAGTCAGCAAGAATTTTTACAGGGTAAAATATAGTGTCCATCGCTCCCTCTCTACTTTCGACTAATAATTGTTTTGTCTAGGATTTGATTAAATAGTTCTTTGTACTCTAATAGCTTTGTTTGGTCAACACAATAACAAACTTTTTGTCCCACTTTCCGGGATTCTAACAAACCAATATCTTTCAAAACTTTCAAATGATGTGAAGTCAAGTTTTGGGATAGATCAAGAAATTTCCAGATTTCACAAACACACTGTTCTTCGTTTTTCAAAAGAAAACAAATAATTCGAAGCCTGTTTTCCTCAGAGATAATTTTGAGGAAGTCTGATAGGATCTCAATTTGGGGGTTGTTTTTCTTATTACAATTTTGTATCATAATTATATTATATCAATGGTCATTGATATGATCAAGCGTTAGCAATAATAAATAACACAGGGAAATAGATGCCGATTTACGTAGATAATAATAGATGCCCGCAAAACCATCCGTGTCCCGCTATAAAAGTTTGCCCGGTTCAAGCCCTATCACAAACGGGCTATGGCGCACCAGAAGTCGATAGTGATAAATGCCTTGATTGCGGCAAATGTTCAAATTTTTGTCCGATGGGAGCCTTACAAAAAAGATAGCAACTCATTCCCTCGTCAAAATTGCTAAGGCTACTAATCTGCCAGTCTAAAATAGTTTAAAAATCAACTCCTATTTGGGTTGGCAATCAATCCTAAAAGGGATTTTATACAGATCCTATGATTTAACCTCGATGCCGCCAAAAATAACTTCTCCACTGATAGTAATTATCGGCAATGATTCATCTATTTTCGAAGTGTCTCTTTTGTCTTCTTGACCGCCAAAAATGGCGACTGCGTTCATCCTGACTGGAGTTTTTTCGGGTACGATGATTTCAACTCCGCCAAAGACGGCGGAGACATCGATGATGGCCCCTTCTTTGGCAACCATAGCGTTCCTAAGATCAAGTTTAGCTCCTCCAAACACAGCGGTGAGATTTGAGCCGGTAAACTCTTTAGCGGATACTTTCTTGGTCGTCCCGCCAAAAACTGCCGACGTGCCAACAAATTTTTCCTTCTCATCAGAACTTCTAACTTTCATCATAGGGCGCAGGATGAGACGAAGACCAATCAAGATCACAACTATAGACCAAATAATCGACCAAAGGTTACCAGTATAATCTACGGTACCGGTTGTAAACAATCCGATGATGACACCAACAATTAGCCAAAAAAATCCATTTAAGAATTCTCCTACTATCAATTCACCAAGCCCGAAAACAATGAAAATGATTGGCCACCAACGAACAATAAAGTTATGCATCCCTTCAATACCCAATGTGTTTGATAAAAGGCCCAGACCCAATAAAATTAATACAGTCCCCCAAACCCAGCGCATTCCCATTCTTCTCATTTTATCTCCTTTACTAATTTGTTCTTTTTTAATCCGAACTTTTCAATTGTTATTGTACAACTAACCGTTAACTTAGTCTAATAACCTATCAACTTAAAAATCATCAGCCTAAATACGACTTATCAAGTGCTAATTTAAGCTGTCGAAAAATTGAAGCCAATTTATTCGGCGTGAAGCTAGCATTCAATCCGCTTGGATTGGGCAAGACCCAAACTTTGGCACCTGCAATATTTTCTTCCTGCGGGCCAATTTTTGCTTTTTTATTAAAAGCAATCTGATAAGCTCCTAAGCCCAAAATTGCAATGAATTTTGGTTTAAACTTTTTTACTTTTTTCTCCAGTATTTTTCTACCTTCAACAAGCTCTTCTTTCGTTACTTCGTTCGCTCTCAATGTCGGCCTTTCAACTAAATTAGTAATGCCAAAGCCAAGTTTCAATAATTTCTCATTTTCGTATGGCGATAATAACTTGGGCGAAAGGCCCGAATCAAAAAGTGCCTTCCAGAATCTATTGGCCGGATGACCAAAATGGCGGCCGATTGCGGCTGTATAAAGGCCGGGGTTAATGCCGACAAATAATAATTTTAGATTCGGCGCAATAATATCTGGCACCTTTTTATGGATAGCATTTGCCAAATCTTCTTTTGTGGGCTTATTGCGATTCACAATAAATACTATATACAATGTCATCCTCGGGACCAATGGTGTTTTTGGAAATGGTGCCCGGGGATCCAATACCTTATTGCTATTAGAGGATAGGGGGACGACTTCGGTCCGCCAGCTGGCGGAGAGTCCCCATGTCCTCTAATAGAAATGATAATAATTCTCACTGTGTTCGAACAATAAAATCTTTGTTTGGATGATAATAAGGTATTGGATCCCCGGGTCATGGCGATGCCTGCCCGAGGATGACACTATTATCACAACACTAATTTTAATATCATTTTTGCTCTTGGATTGGAATAAGATTATTACTAAAATATTCTCATGTCAAAAGAAGAAAAAGGCAAAAAGAATTACACCCACGAAAAAAGGCATACCAATCTTTTTATCAAAAAAAGAGTAGAACAAAAACAAGACATGGGCAATGACAATATGATGCTGCCAGCAACAAAGAAACATAAGAGTTAGTTATTGGCACTGAAAGTAGCTAAAAACAAAAAAACGATTGGCCTATTGACAAGCGTTTATTCTTGAGGTATTGTTTCAACAATCAGAGGTTCTGAATGTTCCTGCGAAGTAGGCAGAATCTGTCGTTGATATTCCCTGGGTGTTATAAGCTCCCTGCCAAACCGTCCGTATGAATATTCATCGGCAACCGTGCATCAGCTTTTCCTACAACAGGAAATAAACCAGGCAAATAATCAATTGTCAGTTACTGAAACTTTAGCAGAAGCTTCAGCTCTCCGCTGATAAACTCAACACGAGGAGACATACATCGTGGATCCCCGAGAAATTTTTTTCCAAACTCAGGGGTGAAGAGCCCCGACTAACTGACTCGGTCGGCAGTCGCAAGACTAGCTGACAACGTATGGGCGTGCGGATCCGAATCCGGACGCCTTTTTTTATAGTCAAGGTTATACTTCGGATTTAGTGAAATGTCTGCCATTTTCTATGTCAATAATTGCTTTTTGTATATACGGCACCATCTGGTTTGGGAGTTCTGAGATTAGATACCATTTGGGTTGACTATGCTTTTCTGGCTCTGCGGCAATAATTTCTCCAGAATACTCTCTAATTAAGTAACAGAAGTCTATTCTGATTTCATTAACGTCTTTTTTTACACGATAAATTGTATTAACCAACCTGAGGTTCTCCGGTTTGACCTCGACCGCCAGCTCCTCCATGGCTTCGCGAATTGCGCACTCGATAGGAGTCTCAAATCCATCAATGTGTCCGCCCGGCACAGAGAAATAACTATCGAAATACTTCGTGTTTTGCCGTTGGTGGAGTAGATATTCATTCTCGTTAGATCTGCAACTTTTCTTTCGAAATATCAGATGGACTCCTGGAATTACCTTGGGATTATTCATTTAGATCTCAATTCTGTCAAAAACATTTTTACTCGCTCCGGCATCGACTGCAAGAAATTATCCGGCTTATCTTTTATATCTTGAATCAACTCATTTTTATCAAACCATTTTATTCGCTCGACTTCTTCATATTGAACGGTAAAATCTGCAAGGTTTCTATCTAATTTAAGAAAATACCATTGGCTAAAACGATTGTGATTGCCTTGAGTATATTTTATCGGACCCTTCTCAAATTCCAAACCTTCAATTCCGAGCTCCTCCCATGCCTCTTTCTTTATATTTTCATCATAACTCTCACCCTCCTCAACCGTACCAGATACAGCAGGACCCCATCTCCCCGGGTCGTGGCTTTTCTTGAAGCTGCGCTGAGCCAACAAAACTTGACCCTTGGAATTGGTAATCCAAAGCCCGGTCGTTCGATAAATATCGCTACTTCTAACTTCCAAGCGTTCTTTACTGCCGATCACTTCATTATTTTCGTTGACAATAACTATTTTGGACATATTTATTTTTCAAGTTATAAAACCAACCACTTAATTTTTACAGTTTCATATAATATTCATTATCCAATCCATTCAGATACAGCTGTTCGGCCATCGTTCTATATGCTTTACAACTCATCAGTTTTGCCTTTCACGTGATCCGGACCTTCATAGAGAAAGGCATTTATACCAAGTTCACTCGCTGCTTCCACATTCCTCTCGGAATCGTCGAAGAATAGACACTCGCTTGGGTTCAAATGGTTTTGCGTCAGCGCAAAACGGTATGCGCCTTTGTCTGGTTTGCGAAATCCTGTCTGCCAGGAGAAATAGATCTGATCGAAATTTGAAAAAAGTTCAGGAAATGTCCTCTGATAATATTCAGATCTTTCCCTGAAATTGTTCGAGAGGACAATTACCTCCATACCTCTGGCTTTCAATTCTCTTGCGCACTCCACCATACCAGGGACAATGGTCTCAGAACCAAACCAATAGTTTAAAAACTGCTCTTCATTTAAGCTTACTTTCCATTTTACCAGATAAGGCTGCCAATAATTGTAAAGATCAGCCGAACCTGGCTTCTTTACAAAAGACATAATTTCTTCAAAGACAGGCATAAATTCAGACGCAGATATGCCAAAATCCCTCATAAATCTCTCGCTAAACTTGGGTCCCGTCACAAAAACGCCATCTAGATCAAAAATAATTGCTTTTATCATAAGACTAATTTTAGAGAGCAAATTGATTTTTTGCAAATTTTTTGTAATTTGCCGTGATTCCGAATACCTTACTATCTCCCTGTTTCTTATTGTTCGAGGAGGAACGACGAGAACTTTGATCATTTGTTAGTACCGACAGACTTCTCATTTTTAAGAGTACCATTCGAAGAATAAATACCTTTGATGGGGTTAGGATCACGGAATTTACCCTTGACTAACAGAAATAAATGTTATATTATAACGCCAGCAAACAGGCCTAAGCCTGATATGAGAAACGGAGGGAAAGATGCATACAGTTATTAGCAGATCGATTTATGGAGTACTACAGGCAATTGCCTTTTTCGCAGTGAACACTGCAGAACACGGACCGGTGTTATTCCAGATCAAGTACGATGGCTGCTACATCGAAGCTACCCACTACGGTGACAGGGGCGAGAAGTACCAGAATCCCGACGCAAAAACCAAGGAAGCTTCTCTTTTCGCCAAAATGGACATCCTGAAACCGCTGGTCGCTGCCCTGATCGAAAAAGACCGACCATTCGTTATACAGACTGGCACCGACGAAGATGTCTGCACCATCCTCTGGACGATCGTCAAAACGGGCACCTTCCGCGATGTTGGTGAGACTGAAATCGTCAAATGCCCGCGCTGCGGGAAGTGGGTCCAAACGGCCGACATGACATGGAACCGCGCCCCGGAAGCACCGGCGAAAGGCGAGCCCGCACGCTGTGTCTTTTGCGAAGCGGGTGCTTGATCAGAATAGCAAGCTCAGATTCAAAGGTCCTGTGACTTGCCGTTGATCCCTCCCTACCCATACATGAACGGAGCCCGTGGGTAGGGATTTTTTATTTCTTCATATTGGTCTGAAGTGCTTTTAGCTCTTTAATTATTTCTTCCAGACGTTTTTCGGTATTGGAATTCGCGCTTGTTTCCTTCTGGCTAATACTCTCTTCGACATCATCGATTGATTCCTCAACTTCGTCCAGAGATTCTTCGACGTCATCAAGGGCCTCCTCAACATCATCGAGGGTCTCCTCAACATCGGTCAGACGGGTGGCCTGCTGGTTTACAGATCGCTGGATAAAGATGGCAAGATAAATAGCTTCCAGCGAAACGACTGTAGTAAGAATCAGTAGCACGAGATCAAAAGAAATATTGAAAATCCAATGAGAGATAAATGAAAAAATGAAAATGATCGTGTGAATAATAATCGAATTGGTAGTGCCGACCCAAGTGATGAGTTTATCTGAAATTTCGTTTAATAGGTCGACTCCTGTTTTTTTCTTTTTGTTTTTCTTTCTTGCAACCATTCTTTTGTCCTCCAAATAACTTCTACAACGTTTTTAGGTTACTCTCTTTGAAGTATTTGGGCAACCCTGAAATCGGTCTCTTAAAATAAAAAAGGGCCCGGAAACCTGTTTCGAGATATATCCACGGGGGATAATCTCGCGAGGTTTCCGGGGCACCGGATTAGGCCTTTTTCAGCCTCTCCATCATAGCTACTCGCTAGGAGAGTTCTCGCTGAATGACAGCCGTGTTCGCGCCTGTGATCGTCATGGGTGACTGGCAATAATTGGACGAATCGCCGTGGGCGCTGGTAGATAACTTTCTCTTTTGCGGATACCACGATGCCGTGGAGATCACGCTACAACGCGTGGTCGTCTGCAAAGTACGTCTCTGCTCCGACACTCGAGGAGAAGTAAAGCCGGCCACTACTGTGGCCTGCGAAAGGCTACCACTACGGGCAACCTCCAACGGTGAAGACGGCCAGCCGCTGTATTTGATGATTACCGGCGAGCCGCGGTTGGATGGCAAGGTAACCAACCCATCCGTTTGAATCCAGTCCCTTGCGCTGGGAATCAACGCCTGGTTGATGGCGATGACTTGATCCGGCGATCCGGGACCACTGCAGATGAGACGATCGGCTATAACGGCGATAGTGCTGCTCGAAGCGAGCGGTGGCGATGCCGTTTCAGTGCCGATGAATTGGGCCAACGCAGCAACCGGCTCCTCATAGTCCGTCAAGGCGGCGCTGGCTTCGAAAGAAGCATCATTGGTCGGACTGGCCTGATGCACGCCGATCAAATCTGTCGGCGGTGAATGAGTCGTGGCGGCCTGAACTGCGGCAAGTCCCCAAAGGACCGCAAGCAGCATGAGCGCCAGCAAAAAAGTCGAGGGTCGCCCGCGAATGTGCAAAGGCGTTACCTCCTTCTCGAGTACCAGTAGCAATCGCGCGCTTACTACGGGCCTGAACAGAATTTAGCAAATTGCTTGAAATAATGCAAGAAGGGTGACATTGATCTAATAAAATAAACCAAAATTACCGCTTTTTTTAACAGCGATAAAATAGGATTTAACGAATATGAGAAAGACTAGATTACTCGTCCTCTTTCTCAGCAGCCTCTGCTTCAGCCTTGCTAGTGTGAACGGTTCCGTCCTTGTGCTCTGCCGGAGAATAAACCGTATAGAGTTTCATTTTGCTTTCCGAGCTTGAATTTATGATATTATGTTCCGCTCCCGCAGGAATTACGACAGCAAAGCCGCCCTCTATCTCTATTTCCTCGCCGTCCAGAATGGCCTTACCCTCTCCCGATTCGATCTTGATAAATTGATCGACTGAGTGAACTTCCAATCCGATATCTTCTTTCGGTTCCAAACTCATCAGCACAAGCTGACTATGAGGGGCAGTAAAAACCACCTCACGAAAATTCTCATTTTCTTCGACTGCTTTTTCGATATTTATAACTATTCCTTGCATGTTTTTAACATTAGCGGAAAAAGAGTAAAATTGAGTTATGAATTTTGACAAAAAAAATGAGTCAAATATTAAGGATTCGGTTCTGAGGCTAGCTAATGATACAATTTCTGCGTGCGTTGAAAATAAACCGCTGCCAAAGATAGACAATTATCCAGAATTATTAGAGACGAAGGCCGGCTGTTTTGTCTCCATTCATCGAAAAAGTTTGGGAGATCTACGCGGCTGCATCGGAACAATAACTCCCATCAGAGAAAATCTGGCTCTCGAAATAATTCATAATGCAGCATCGGCCTGTTCGGAAGATGGCCGTTTTTGGCCTATCGAGAAAGATGAGCTAAAAAACCTTGATGTCTCTGTCGATATCCTCAGTAAACTGGAACCGATTGATTCATCATCAGAGCTAAACCCGGAACAATTTGGGGTCGTCGTTCGAACAGGTGACGGCAGATCGGGCGTACTGCTACCGGATTTGCCAGGAATTGATTCTATAGATGAGCAAGTTCGAATCGCCAAAAACAAGGCCGGCATTCAAAACGAAGAGATCGTCCAGCTCTTCCGCTTCTCCGTCGTCCGCATCCATTAGCATAGAAAAACTATTTTGTTGCAACAGACAATGACTTATTATCAGGCGTCTGTTAATTTTTGTGTAATTAATGAAGGAAATTATGAGTTGGATTATCGCGATAATTATCGGTGCATTGATCGGTTGGATTGCCAGCATGATTATGAAGAGCGAAAGTAGTCTGCTCTGGAATATTATCATCGGAATCTTGGGCTCGATCCTTGGACGCTGGATATTTGGCGGGCTTCTGGGCTTTGATTCCGCCTACGCCGCCGGCGGATTTAGCCTGGCCGGAATCATATGGGGCGTGATCGGAGCTATAATTCTGATCGTAATCTTGCGAGCTTTGCGAGTTTACAGATAAAAATAAATAAAAAAAATAACCGGCCGTTCGCTGGTTATTTTTTTAAAGTGATTGTCTTTTTATCCCTGAAGATATTCCTCTAAATCAGAAGATCGCTCTGCCTTCTTCAGCTTAGAAAGTGCCTTGGCTTCAATCTGCCTAATTCTTTCTCGGGTAACGCCGAATTCCTGGCCTACTTCCTCGAGGGTGTGGGTCCTACCATCTTCCAGGCCAAAACGCATTTTGAGAATTTTTTGTTCTCTCGGCTGGAGACCATTTAAAAACTCTTGGATTTTGTCTTTCAACAATGTTTGGGAAGTCTGCTCTTCAGGAGAAACATGTTTGGTGTCCTCAATGAAGTCACCAAGTTTTGAGTCTTCTTCCTCACCAACTGGAGCCTCGAGCGAAACTGTTTCCTGAGAAATCTTGATGATATGTTCAACTTTATCAACCTCAAGGCCCAGTTCCTGCGCAATTTCCTCAGGGGTAGGCTCACGACCAAGATCCTGAACAAGCTGGCGTTGAACTCTAATCAATTTGTTTATCGTTTCAATCATATGGACAGGAATCCGGATCGTCCTAGCCTGATCGGCAATAGCACGAGTAATAGCCTGACGGATCCACCACGTTGCGTATGTTGAAAATTTAAAACCCTTCCGATAATCGAATTTATCAACCGCCCGCATCAAACCCGTATTGCCCTCCTGAATGAGGTCAAGCAGTGACAGGCCTCTGCCGATATATTTTTTGGCGATAGATACTACAAGCCTCAAATTGGCCTCAGCAAGGCGTTTTTTGGCCCAAATATCGCCTTTTTCAACTCTCTTTGCCAGTTTGATTTCCTCTTCATTTGTAAGAAGAGCAATTCGTCCTATCTCACGAAGATACATTCGGACAGAGTCATCTGCGATATCGCCAAGGCCCAACTCATCAATCAAGCTTTTTTCTTTCTTGCCCTGAATGATAGAGGCTAAAATTCCTTTTGGCTTTTCTGCTTCCTCTTTAAATTCGATGCCTTTTCGGTACATATAATCAAAAATTTGATCGAGCTCCTGCACGTTTTCCTCCGCTTCAGGGAGGGCTTGGATCATTTCTTGCATTGAAATATAGCCGTGAGTGCGGCCTTTCATCAAGAGTTCGTTCACTTCTTCTGAGAATTCGAGGACTTCTTCTTTCTTCGGCACAAAAATTTTCTTAGCCATATTCGCATAACCTCTCGGCCATCCGCAGAATTGGAATAACCCTAAATCCGCAGAAAACCATTAAATATTATTAGTTAAAAGTTTATAATGTTTATAAAGTTTCTAAAGCAAACACTTTATGGACTTTATAAACTTTCGACTTAAAAAACTCGGAAGTGAATTTACTTGGTAATTTTATCACTTTTCCATTATTTTATCAATGTAGAAAAGTCAGCCAACAGCTTCTTTAGCGTTTCTTTATCTCCTTTTTGCTCTGCCTCCCTAATCTTTTGGGCAAAGTTTTCCTTTAGACTTTCTTTTTGATCCGATCTCAGCCGACCCAATAGATATTGGCACTCGTGTAGTAAAGCATCCTCTTGGGAAGAATCGAGGTCTTGGATTGCGGTGATCGCCAGCTGATCATAAGAAGTTGTAATTTCCGGTTTCACTTTTTCACGATTAATCTCTTTTTTCTTTATCATTTCCAACAAATACTGATATTCCGCCTTTTCTGCCTTGATTTCTTCCAATGAACTGCCAATGGCAGATAGCAATTTTGGCTCTGCCCAGACTAAGCCGAGTATCCTCTCTAAGACGGATAGTTTTTCTTTCGAAGATGAAAGTTGGTCATTTTTTGGGATAAAATCTTTTTCTTCTTTCGTTCTCTGCAAAGCCTGGATAAGTGACTGCTGACTTGTACCCAATTGTTCAGATAAATATTTGATATAGTATTCTTTCTCAATTTCCGAAGAGATAATTTTCACTATCGGTAAAATTTCTTTGGCAATTTTTTTCTTTTGGTCAATCGTCATCTCGGAGTTTTCGGCCACAAGCTGATCAATCCAATATTGTAGAGAGGGTTTGGCAGACTTTACGGCGTTTATCCAGTTCGACTGGTCTGCCTTGATCGCTTCGTCGGGATCTTTGAAACCATCGGGCATAACAATAATTTTGATGCTAATATCATTTGAGAGTGCCATTCTGATCGCCCTCTTCATCGCCGTCTGACCCGCATTATCCATATCAAAACAAAAAGCTATATCGGGCGCATAGCGAGTCAAAATTTTTAGTTGATCGATTGTCAGAGCCGTGCCTGAGGTAGCGATAACATTCCTAAAGCCCGCTTGATGGCAGGCGATAACATCCATTTGGCCTTCGACCATTACTGCAACTTTTTCTTCTTTGATAAAAGTCTTGGCCTTGTCGAGTGCATAAATAGTCTTCCCTTTGATGTAGATCGGTGATTCTGCAGAATTGATATATTTGGCCGATTTGCCATCATCCACTAGAATTCTCGAAGTAAACGCTACAGTGTTGCCCATGATATTGCTGATCGGAAAAGTAATCCGGCCCCGAAAACGGTCGTATATTTTTCCGGTTTCCGCTTTGATAGCTACACCCGATTCAACTGCTTCCTTCTCGGTATAACCTTTTGATTTCAGGAATTTTAAGAGAAAATCCCAAGATGAAGGGGCATATCCTATCTCAAATTCTTCAATTGTTTTATCAGACAGGCCTCTCTGCCGCAGATACTCTCTGGCCTTCTCGGCATTTGGGTGGCCGACTAATACTTTGTGATAAACTTTCTTAGCCCATTCATTTATTTCAAAAATTCTGGTCTTTTGGTCAGCTTTATATTCGTTGTTACCATGCCGGATAGAGTGGGTTTTCAATTCCACACCGGCTCTCTCTGCCAACAGTTTTAAGGTATTATAGAAATCCAATCCTTCCATCTTTTCGACAAAAGTAAAGACATCCCCACCCTCCCCGCAACCGAAGCATTTAAATGTCTGCCTCTCCGGATTTACCATAAAAGATGGCGATTTTTCGTTATGAAACGGACAATTCGCCTTGTAGTTTACGCCCGCTTTTTTCAACGTCAAATAGGATGAGATGGTCTCAACAATATCAATCTTTTCTTTTATTTCTTGCACCTGGTCTAACATACGAAAAACGAAAGATTACAAAAGTTACGAAATTAATACAAATTGGCGATTCTTTTTGCTCTGGCACCATCCTTAGTAAAACGAATTATCAATCCTAATTTTAGCTTACTTAATTTTAGGTAATTAAATAATTGGCCGCAAGCCAAACGATAATTAAGATTACCCTTCTTTAGCTCTACAATCAACTTATCTTCGACAAGAAAATCAAAATAGTTTTTGGCGATGACCTTCTCATTTATTTTTATCGGATAATAAACCTCACGTTTATAAGTTATATTCTCCCTTTTTAATAGTTCTTCGAATGCGTCTGAATATACTTTTTCACGGAGTTCTCCGCCAATTGTTGAGTAAATCTCATAGGCTAAACCAGTCAACCTATAACATAGTTCTCGATAAATTAAATCATTCAAATTTCCTCCCTTTTCGTAACTTTCGCTTCCGCCAAAGGTGGATTTCGTCTTTCGTATTATTGATAGACACGTTTGATCAGTGGGTTTAGACATGTTATGGTTTCGTACCACGAGGTGTCGGAGAGTTTGGCCATTTCGTAAGCGGTAATTTCATCTCCGCCATCTCTGCCGATTAAAATCACGTCGCTGCCAGCCTCTATGCCTTTGATATCGGTAACATCGACAACAATCATGTCCATTGTGACCCGTCCTAAGACTCTTGCCCTTCTCCCGTTTATTATAACTTGACCGATACTTGAGAGATTGCGTCTAAATCCATGCCAATAGCCAATCGGCAAGATGGCAATTTTCGAGTCTCTACTCAATGTTTCGGTGAAATTGTAACTCACTCGCTCGCCTTTTTTGATTTCTTTGACCTCGGCAACGATTGTTTTCCACGAAAGCGCTGGTATTAGTTTCATCTTGTCATCGGCTGAAACTTGAACTTCGATAGCCGGCCACAGTCCCATCATCCCAATCCCTATTCGAACCATATCAAAATGTGATTTGGGAAAGACAATAGCACCCGAAGTAGCAGCGGCATGTTTGATAGGATCAATCCCCGCTTGCTTAAATTTGGCGCAGACTATTTCGAAGTTCTTCATTTGCTCATTAGTTTCATCCGGGAAAGCTGGGTTCTTAGCAGCGGCAAAATGAGTATAGAGCCCCTCAATCTCGATTCCTCGAATCTTCCGGATCTCTTTGATAAGATCATCTACCTGATCAAGTTGAAATCCCTGGCGATGCATTCCCGTATCTATCTTTATATGAAGTTTGAAGACTAGAGTGCCATCTGCTCCCTCTATCGTCTGAAGAAATTTTTTGATGCTCTCTAGTAGGGCAAAGTTGGAAACAGTAATAGAGATATTACCTTGGAAAGCATCTTCGAAATTCTCCGAGAGGGTGAAACCCAACACCAGGATGGGTGCCTTTACACCTTCACGACGGAGTCTGAGAGCTTCGGTGATCGAATCAACGCCAATCCAGTCTGCACCCAATTTTTCCATTGTTTTTGAATAATCAACCAGACCGTGACCATAGGCGTTGGACTTTGCGACAGCCATTAACTTACAATTGCTACTAATTATTTTCTTGAATTCCTGAAAATTATGACTCAGCGCCTCTGTATCTATCTCAACCCATGTTCTTAGGCCATAAATCTCTTTCTTCACTTTGCCGTCCATTATTACCCTCTTTAAATTAATTGTCACTACATTATATATAGCACAACTTAAAATAACCCACAAAGAGCCGGCAGTGGAGACAAAAGAATTCTCGAGCTACTCTTTTGACTGAGTCAAAAGATGACGATAAATGAAGATTTCTGCCAACATTATTATAGGAGCTGCAACAAATATACCGACACCAAGTGCGATAGCCCCAAGAATTATTATTCCTAATGAGACGAAAGCAAATCCGAGTAGCTGCCATTTTACACCAAGAGTCATATTGCCACTTTGCTTCATTGCCTCCATCACGTTCATGTCTTTGTCAACGATCAGGTAAGGCACAAATTGATACTTCAAAGCCCAATAAATTCCAGGAACAACCAGCAGAATAAAACCGACGAAAACGATAAGAGAGACCAGAAGTGTTGCTCCGAGCAATCTCCAGAAATATTTGACCTGAGTAAACAGATCGGAGATCGGACGCTTTTTACCGTCGTAATAATCTAATAGAATTCTAAGTAGCCCGCCCATCATATAAATCGAAAGTAACCAAATCAGGATACTCAACAATGATGCTCCTGAATTCTCGTTCCTATCCACTCCCGATATCCCGGCAACTGCATAATAAATAACCGTAATGGCAATCAAGTACCAAAAATTCTTCTTGATTGATTCCCAGCCGTAACCAATCGCTTTTCCTATTTCAATCTTTTTCATGAATCTCCCATATTAATTGCTTACTTTAATAATAGTATTGAAGGAGAGAGAAGACAAGAGTCTAACTCATAAGGACATGGATTATTGTTATTTTCGGCAAAAGTGATCTCATCTTTCTGGCGATAAAATTTGTCGCAAAAGAAGGGCTTATATTATATAGCCAGCTCATGAGGTTGGAATCTTGGTGTTTGATAATTCTGCGTACAGGCTTTCGGTTAGAAGCTTCACTGCAGCCTTCGATGCGCCATAGACACTGGTTATTTCCTATCTTCCCATCTTGCGGAAGAGATTTGAGGCTATTGCGATAGAGACGGCTAAGATGCCCAGACACCAGGCAAGAGCTAGCCAGCCGTGATCACCGATCGGATTTCCTGTTAACAAACCTCTGATTGCCTCAATTACATGAGTTACAGGTTGGTTTTCCGCAAAGATGCGTAAGTATTTTGGCATACCGGCAGTCGGAACGAAGGCGCTGGAGGCAAAAGTCAGAGGAAAGATTAAAACAAAGCCAAACCATTGTACCGCTTCCACACTCTTGGCAACCAATCCCAAAATTGCCGATAACCAGGAAAAAGCATAGGTAAAGAGCATAAGAATACCGACGACAGCGAACCAATCCATTGGGCTAGCTTCAGGACGAAAGCCGACAGCAAAGGCAACGCCTACCATAATCACGCTAGAAATTAAATTGCGGACAAGATCTGCTGTGGTATGACCGATCAACATTGCCGCACTAAGCATTGGGAGGGAACGGAAACGGTCCATTATGCCTTTGGTGAGATCCGTTGCGACACCGAGAGAGGTAGTCGTTGCCCCGAAGGCAGCACTTTGGACTAGAATTCCAGCCACCAGAAAGTTGACGTACGAAGTGCCTCCGGTGTTGATGGCTCCGCCAAAGACATACCGAAAAAGCAGCATAAACATTATCGGTTGGATAGCAAGGGATAACAACTGATCCATATTATTGATGATATGCGTCAAATTGCGCCGAATCATCGTGAAGCTATCGCTAAATGCCCAATAAAGTTTAGAGTGAAGTTCGGGTTTGAATGTAGATATAGTTTTGATCATATTATTTAGTCATAGAATTATTTTTTGCTTCAACTTCAATTGTATCAACCGGTTTGCCTGTGAGATTAAGAAAAACATCATCAAGAGTCGGCTTGTGAATATCTAGTTCGCTAACCGCAATCTTGGCCGCTTCCAATCTCTTTAATTCGTTAGTGAGATCGGCCACATTTTCCATCGGAAAGCAAAGTGTCATCTTTATATTATCAATATAAGATTTTACGCTGATTGTTTTTTGGGCAGCCTTCAACTCCTCCGCCGTTTTGAATGTAAGCACTGCATTTTCTGCGCCCACTTTCTTTTTGAGCTCATTGGCGGTGCCTTCTGTAATAACGACCCCATGATCAATTACTGCAATTCGATCTGCCAATTGGTCTGCTTCTTCCAAATATTGGGTCGTCAAAAGAATCGTGGTACCTGAATCCATCAAGCCGCGAATTACATCCCACATAGCCAAACGGCTTCTTGGATCCAACCCGGTAGTTGGTTCGTCTAAGAAAATAATAGAAGGGGTAGCAATCATACTAATAGCTAAGTCCAGTCGTCTTCTCATCCCTCCAGAGTAGGTTTTTACTTTTCTTTTTGCTGCATCACTCAAATCAAATTGCAGAAGAAGCTCCTCTGCTCTTTGTTGAGCATGTTCTTTGCTTAAGTGGTAAAGCCTGCCCATCATGACCAGGTTTTGAATGCCAGTAAGATACTCATCAACAGCAGCATATTGACCCGTCAAACCGATCACATCACGGACTTGATTGGCTTGGGTTTTGACATCTAGACCGTTGATCGAAGCCTTGCCGCCATCAAAGCGAAGAAGTGTGCTCAAGATTCGAACTATTGTGGTCTTACCGGCTCCGTTTGGCCCCAGAAGTGCCAACATAGTTCCACTTTCCACCTTTAAATTGACACCTTTCAAAACCTCTGTTTTGCCGAAAGATTTCCGCAAATCCTCCGCTAAAATTGCATAAGATGATTTCATTTGTTTTAATATTTTCTGTCTTAGTGATTGAATACCTTGCGATTATACAGATAAAAACGGATTTATAATTGCTAAGGCGATTATAAATAATATCAAAAAAAGACCTTACTTAGCAAGACATTTTTATCCTATCTGACCCTATTCGCATCTTTCCGGAAAAACGTTAATAAATTTTACAAGAGTCTCTTTTTTTAATAAACAAAACAATATTAAAGCAACAGTACCAAACTAGCAAATTACACTTTATCTAACACAAAAATAGTATGCTGGTATGTTTTTAAGACAGGGAAGAAAGTGCGAAAGTTTTTGAAATAAGTGACTTTTAAATTATACTTTTCAAAAATAGAAAACCATCTTACTACTCTATGTGCCTTTGAAAAAGCAGTTGAATGAAAAAAGTTTAGCAAATGATCCCAAAATAACCAAAGAATATATTCAAACCAATTTTGGGGCGTATCTTCAACAATAATTATCCGCTTCTTTGCAACTCTAATTGCTTCTTTCAACAAATTTTTCTGGTCCTTTTCGTGGTGGAGCACAAAGATTAGAAGACTCACATCGAAAGTATTGTCTTTGAAGGGTAGGTGTTTTCCGTCATAAATAACTAACTCAAGGCTAGTCTTATTGTAATAGACAACATCGATTGGTGTGATATCGAACCCATATTTTTTGACAAGAACATCATCGATAAGACAACTGCCAGCACCAATGTCTAGTATCTGATTTCCAGGCTCGAGATAAGATCGAATTAATTTTGCGATTTCATCACTTCTCATAATCTATATATACCACAAGGCTACGAAATATTGCTTGGATCGCTGCACTATTCTTTTTGTATCACCCTCGTTCTTTTGATTGTAATTATTCTGGGTCAGTCGCACACAAGTAGCCAATTAGGCAACAAAAAAGACCCTAAACAATATTATTTAACTCATGCCTTTCTCAGTACTTCCAGCTAAAATTTTGCCGATAAATCTAGGGTCATCATTCAATAACCTATCGAAACTATGTTTTTGATGAGCAGTCTTACATACGCCTTGCCAAACAGTATAGGCCTGCTGACCGCCAACTTCTCTGAACAAAACTATGGATGCATTTATTAATTCCGTATAGAGCCGTTCCCATTCTTGGTTAGATTCAGCTCTTTGTTCGTCAGTAGGACCCCTTCCCGGAGAGAACCCGGCGCTAAATATTTCTTGATGTTTTTCCATCTCGGAGATTAATCTTCCTGCAGTTAGCACAAAATTTTCTTGCGCTAACTCACTATTATCAAGATGTTCCTTCATATTGATTCTCCCTATTGTTGTGAATTGAATCACCAAAAATTGTTTTAACTTTACTAGCCAACCTTCTAGATGTGTAAATAGTACTTGAAATGGGACAAAAAGCAAGAACTTGGTATCTCATTTCGCCAACAAATGAGACAAATTAAACGAAATAAAAAGTGTTTTCTTCTGATAAGGTTCATTCATTAAGAAAATCAAGAATTATTATTTCCCCATCCATAGATTAACCAAGGGGAATTTTCATTTTCTTTAACAAGACCGTACCAAGTTTGGGCTTGTGAATAATCAGTCACAAACCAGCGCCCAAATATATTTTTGGGTTCAGATGTAGTCACAAAAAGCTTCATATCAAAAGGAATTTTTGGGACTCCATGATTCTTATATGTTGCAGCGGCCCTTTCCTTATCCAACTCTTCTATTTTGAGAATGTGCTGATAGCCAAAATCTACGATGGCAGATCGGTCAGTGAATACAAATTTTGTAGATTGCCATTTTGAAGTTAAAAGCTGTTTAAACTGTTTCTCGCTACGTATGTTCTTGCAATAAATCGATCTCTTAACGACTTGCTCGGCATTGAGGTTGCTGTTGTCTGCAAAGCTAATATTTTGAACTAGAAAAATGGTTGCAACAAAACAAAGCAAAACAAACGAGAAAAAGATAATTAGAAATTTTTTTAAATCAATATTTTTTTGTTTTACTTGATTCAATATAACAGTCCTTGTTGTTGCACACTTCTATCCATGAATCTTTTTGAATTTAAAAGATATTTTGGCGGGACATTGTGGTCTAGAACTTTCAACTACTTACATTCTCTTAATTATTCCTCGGCAGTTGCTACTTCCACATTTGCAAATTATTGGTTCTTCGACTTTACTCGAGGAACAATCAGAGGTAATCTCGTTATTCTTTTTGATATCCTTTATCGCCACATCGGAAAAATTTATAACCGTAGTATTTGGATCACGTGAATGATTAACGTATCGTGCAGGAACTTGTTGAACGGTATATTTGCCGTCAATTAAATATACATATTTTTTATAAACATTTGATAAATCTTTCACTTGTTCTTCGGTCAGGGTCTCAGAAGTGTCCCATTTGAGTATGGTTTCTCCCTTTTTAAAATCTCTGGCAGCGAATACACCCATTCCATCTATAGGTGATTTTTTTACATAGACATCATGTTCTTTCATATTCTTCCAAGATAATATTTTGGCTGGCGGTGGGACAGGGATTCGAACCCTGGAGACGGTTGCCCGCCTACACGCTTTCCAAGCGTGCGCACTAGGCCACTATGCGATCCCACCGTATTATATAATATTATTATCCTTAAGCCATTTATATCCCGAACGCTTCTTGAAGAAAAATTCCCTCTTTATTGCTTCTCTCCTTGTACTGAATTCTTCAGAGAAGATTAACTTGAACGGACGTCGATTTTTCGTTGCTATTACTTTACCACTATTGTGCTCCAATAAACGATTATCTATATTTGCGGTTGAGCCATAATAGTATTTATTATCTTTATCACTTTTTAATATATATGTAAAAAACATTAATCGGTATAGCGCGCCGCATTCGCCGACTGGCGAAGCAGGCGTCCCTGCTTCCGCTTGGCGGAATGCGGGAACCTCTCCATGATTATATCATTTCATTCTCTTCTAGCTATTTGAAGTAAGAACGTTTCTTGAAGAAATACTCTCTTCCTACCGCTTTAGCAGAATGCGGGAAACGAAGTAATACTATCAAATTATCTGCCTTTATTCAATCGGAAACAATCCGGAAAGCAAAAGTCAGCCATTTGTTTTAAAATACGAAATAATTATGTACACTTAACTTGCAATGAAAAAGTTCATCCTCAACAATAAGGCTGTATTATTGATAGTAACCCTGGCAATAGCAGGCGGTGCTGTCCCTGTTTTTGTCAAGATTGCTACTCAAGAAATCCCCCCGGCCCCCTTCACCTTGCTTCGATTTGCCTTTGCTTTGGTAATCTTAGCGCCGATTTTCTGGGCACAAAAGGAAAAGATTAATTTTAATAAATTAAAAGGCGCAATCATCCCCTCTGTTTTTGGCGCCGGCAATGTCATTCTTTTCGCTATAGGCATTCGTATGGCAAGCGCCTCCTCTGCTCAGATGCTCTATACGACCGTGCCATTGCTGGCAGGAATTTTTTCATACTTTTTATTACAAGAGAGACTATCAAAGAAAAAAATTGCCGGCATCATCATTGGTTTCTCAGGCGCCCTAGTCATCATAATGCTTCCGGTTATTACGGGACAAACTTCACTGGATGGCAATTTAACGGGAAATTTGATCATTATGTCGGCTGTTCTTTCCCAAGCCCTCTACTCTGTCTTTTCCAAAAAATCGCAAAAAAAATGTTCGCCAATCTTTCTAACCCTCTCCTTTGCTATAGCAACCATTGTTTTGCAATTTCCGTTAGTCTTCGCTGGCCTTCATGATAATATAGATGCCCTGAGACACTTTTCGATGATTGGTTTTCTCTGCACTGCCTATGTCGGCATCGTCGGAACTGGACTTTGGTATCTGCTTTATCAATTTGTTATCAAAAACGCCAGCGCTACTATTGCCTCAATGACATTATATCTCCAGCCTGTTTTCACCATTGTCTGGGCAATACTTTTATTAAATGAAAAGATCGGACTTGGTTTTTTTATAGGTTCTTGTCTGGCTTTCGCCGGAATTTTTTTGGCAGCAAATAACCGAAAGGAGACTTATGGGAAATAGGTTTGAAAGTAAATTTGGCGACGGTTTTATCCCCCCTCAGTTCGAAACACAAGTCAAAGAGGTCGATGGTGAAGAAAATAAAATAACTCGAGGGATATTGCCTCTAGAGAAAAATAATCCATGTTTCCTTCTGCAACAAGAGCTAGAAGCAATGAGCGACCCAGTCCTTGAGTTGCAAAATGAAATTGATGCGGAAATAGCAAAAAAAGATGAAATTATCGCAGGAATTGAATTGGATAAGGCCTTAAATCACACACCTACGCAAGCGCAGATAGATAGCCTCAATTTGGCTATCCATAACATTGCTCTTATGCAGACGGGCCTCGCTGATTTCATCGCTTCACAAAAGAGATCAAGAGAACGAGATTCCCTCTATTTGAGGCCAAATTCACCAAATCAGCCCGAAGAAAAACCCGGGGAAATTATTAACTAGTACAGGTAAAATATCCACGCATTTTTAAAGCAGTTCGATAATCTTTGGGATAGTACTTTCAGCTGATATGTTATCAATAACGAGATGTCCATTTCGCCTAGCTTGATCAACGAAATAATTCTGTAAATGCCGTATTTTTTCAAAATTGTCTAACTTATAGACCGATCTTGAAGCGCTCTGCCCCATTATTCTGTTCAGATGCTCAGCCTCTTCAGGAATATTAATCACTATGCTCAGAGAGTTCTCCAGAGGAGGTTTCAAAAATTTGCAGAGAAGATTCGAGCCTTCTAAAATCACGTTTTGATTCTCTTTGCCAAACCGTTTTATAATTGCATCTAGGCATGGCTCAATTTCTTTTGATTGCTTTTGATATGACCAAATAACAGGGTCAGAACCTTTGGGGCGTATTTTCCTGCCATAATTGCCGAGGTATGAAACCAAGGGTTCTGTGATCGTGGTACAAAGACTCTTGCGATCTCTCTGATAATATCTGTGCCAAAACATTGATAGCCGAGTTCGGCTGCCAAATTTCTTGCCAGAGTTGTTTTTCCGCTTCCCGGAGCACCCGTGATCAAAATGCTTTTCATATAACCCCCTAAAGTTACCTTCTATCTTTTAATCCGATTCCTTGTCATATGCAAGACCTTGGAAAACTTATATGCATGAATTACCGCTCTAGTATTGATAAAAGGGCCAAGATCGAATACGTATACCCTTTTATATACCAAAGAAATTATAGCAACCGATTGATAATCAATCTTGTGACTGATAATCTAATATTAGAAGGCGGTTATATTTATGAATAGAGCACAAGATCACCCATGGATCGGCATTGATGCAATCATCGAAAATGGTCGGGGCAAATTTCTATTAGTCAAGAGAAGTGCAACCTCAAAAGCCTATCCGGATATGTGGAGCATCTTATCCGGAACCGCCGAATGGGGCGAAGAAATTGAGGATACTATAAAGCGGGAAGTAATGGAGGAAATAGGCCAGGAAGCCTATGACATTGAATTCACCGGCCGTTATTATGATAAAATCGGCCGTCATCCTACCAAGACAATGATTTGCCTGCCTCACCGCTGCAAACTTAAAAGCTACGATTTTGTTCTAAACCACGAAAACTCTGAAATCGGCTGGTTTTCGAGCGAAGAAATTAATAATATGGAACTAGCCTTTGATCACAAGCAAATGCTCAAGGACGAAGGGATTATATGATACCGTATGTGACCGAAGAAGAACTTTTAACAGCCCTTTCAAACCAGCACTTTGCAATATCTCCTCTCTTTAAGAAAGCACTTCTTCAAGCGAAAAAGTCTCACAAAGAACAAAAGCGAGATGATGGCAAACCATATTTGGAGGAGCATATTTACCCAGTTACGCTTGACTTAGCTGCCAATTTTGCTGGCAGAGAAAACCTTGAATCGCTCTTGGCTGGTGCGCTGCTGCATGATGTTATTGAGGACGACGCCAAAATGAATGATCAAAGATTCATTGATCAATTCGGCATTGAAATATATGGAATAATCAAACCAATCACAAAATCAAGGGAAGACAACAGCGAAAAATTAACTCAAATAGAGAAGAGGGCTATTAATGAAAAAATTATCAGAAGATTAAAACAAGCCCCGGAAGAGTCATGCCTGGTGAAACTATCGGATAGGGCTAATAATTTAGAATGCTCGCTATGTCTGAAAGAATTAAATCCGGCAAAATTCGAAAGATATATAAAAGAAACAGAGGATTTATACTTACCTCTTGCCTCCAATACGAATGACTATTATTATAATCGCCTAAAAAAAATTTTGAAAGAATTAGATGAATAATTTTAAAAATGACTACATCTTTTTAATCCTAGCCGCAGCCCTCTCCGGTTTTGTGGTTTTCGGCGGCAAAGCTCTCTCGAATACCGGCTTATCTCTATTTGAAATTTCACTTTTGCCATTGGCGGTAATTTTGCTAGTCATGATCCCCTTTTCTTTTTTTTCGGAACAACTGCAAATAAGAAAAAAATTCTTGGCAGTTTTTATTCTTTACGGACTGGTCGAAGCTGTTATCACTATATGCCAGTTTGGATCGGTAATTCTCGGCACTCCGGTATCAATCGCACTTTTGCTTCTATACACTCAGCCGCTTTGGACGGTTATTCTTTCGCATATCTTCCTAAAAGAAAAAATACATCTTTTTGACATTTTTGCCTGTTTATTGGTGATAATAGGAATAATATTTCTGATCGGCCCGTGGCAGGTAAACGATATTGGCAGCCTCTTGGGCATAGTTATAGCCCTCATTGGCGGAATCGGCTTATCGCTCTGGGTAGTCATCGGCAGTTATGCTTCGAAAAAAAATAATAGTCCAATCAATACATATATTGTGAGTCATCTCTTCATGGCAATATTTTTGGTCGTTTTCTTCCTCATAGCCAAGAATATTGTGGTAGAGCCGACACTAATGAATTTTTCCTTCCATTGGCCGTTTAAAATATGGCTGTCCATTGCTTTTTTTGGCTTGGTCGCAGTCTTATTTAATAACGTTTTTTATCTGAAAGCCGTGAGAACAGTGCCCACGGTCAGCGCCGGCATCGTAATGCTTTTAGAACCTGTGGTTGGAACGATACTCGCCGCCATATTTTTTCATCAACCCATCACTTTCTCAATCATTATCGGCGGTGTATTTATCCTCATAGCTAACTATCTAATTATCACAAAAAAGTAAACAGCCCATCGGGGTGGGGCGTTTCAATCATTCCTCTTTTACATAATCAAAAAAATCCCGGAGAGCTGGGTTGGCTCCCCGGGAGACATGCAAGCGTTCATAGTTCCACTATGTGGTGGCTCGAGCGCCATGCACATTGGCAGACGCTGACATCGACCCTTTTGACGATGCTGTCATGCTCGTTGACCGGCTCACCGTTTCGACTTTTGCCCAAGACGATGGTAACACATGCCATCGGCAAGAGGCAGCATAGTTTTGGCGTCAGTCTAATATCATGAGAGCAGATAACCGTCCACGATGCACCGGCTTCTGCCAGAGCGGCACTCCTCGCCTCGTTCCTTATCCCCTTTTCCCCCTTCCGGCACAGCAGAAAATAGACCAGGTAGAGAGCAACCAACAATATGGCTGCCCATAGCGATGCACTCTCCATACCGAACCTCCATATGCCAGCGTTCGCTCATACTATATAAAAGGGCAATATTTTTGTAAAGAGGTTGGACAAGCAATTCCAAGATTGGTATCCTATATCTAAACAACTACTAAAGAAGGAGTGTCGTGGAAAAAGATAAAAAAGAAAATAGTCAGAAATATGCTGGCTTCTGGGTAAGATTTTTGGCTGTGATTATCGACGGGCTGCTGCTTGGCTTGGTCTTGGGCCCAATATTGGCGTTGATATTCCCTACTAGTCCCTTTCTCTCCCCCAGTGAAAGTCTGTCATATTCTTTTAACACCTCATATTATTTGAGAACGCTCTTGGGCTGGGCTTACTATGTAGCGATGACCACAATTTACGGCGCTACTGTCGGTAAGATGGCACTAGGATTGAAAGTTGTCAGAGACGATGGCACCAAACTTGATGTTTGGACGGTAATCCTCCGGGAAATCATTGGAAAATTTATTTCGGCAATTACTCTGCTTATCGGCTATATCATAGCAGGCTTTGATAGCAAAAAGCAGGCGCTTCATGACAAAATCGCCAAAACGTATGTAATTTATAATAAATAATGAATCGAAGACGACATGTAAAAGCAGTAATTTTTGACTTCGATCTGACATTGATCGATTCTTTTGATATTTTTAAAAAAGTTAGGATCGATCTTGATAAAAAACATAACTTGAAGTTCCAAGGCATTTCCGAGGAACAGGCCTGGGGCTCTAGCGTCGCCGGCAATGCCAGGCTGATGGTTCAAAATAATCCTGACACAACCCTCTCTTGGCAGGAAGTAGAAAAATTGACGATCGAATATATGACCAAGCATTTTGCTGATGTAGAAATTATTGCTCAAAATTTTATTACTTCACTGCGGCAGAATGGGAAAATCCTGGGTATCGTGACAGGCAATAACACTGGTGTGATTCAAAATGTCCTAGAAAACGGCCACAATGACCGCTTGGAATTTGATTTCGTTTGCCATTCTGATACTGAACAGACGAAAGAACAGCTTCTCTTTGATTGCATAGAGAAGTATAATGTGTTGAAGGATGAAATTATTTATGTCGGAGATCATGCCAATGACATCAAAGCGGCAAAAAAAGCCGGCATATTATCGGCTGCCGTAGCGACTGGGTTACAAAGCAAGGAATTTTTGGCGGCTCTGAAGCCTGATTTGATAGTTGATAATTTAGACGAATTAGAAAAATACTTAATATAAATAGGAGTTCCTATGAACAGAGAGCAAGACATTACCAGGGATCCAGAAGTTTCTCCCGACATTCCTCAGGCGAGAAAGGCCCCCGAGGGTCAACTATCATTTGACAGGATAGATCTAGCCAGCCCAATTCCTGTTACAAGCGGCGAACCAGCCCCGGTGGCAGACGAAACAGCCCACGCTCCGCTTTCACGGGAAGCGCTGTTAGCTGCAATCGAATCTGGTAGTAACCCTATCATCACCTTCATCGGCCATGACAGAGAAAACGGTACCAAAGTCCTTTCATTGGCTTTCAGCGAGTTTACCAGTAAGGAGATATTGAAGGGTGCTCTACGCGGAGATCATAATATGACAATCGCGGCTAATGTCGAAGGCAAATTATACCAAACAACGGTTGATGAATTCCAATCATTTAGAAATGAGTAAAAGCTTGAACGATTTAATTGGTGAAATTATGGCTCAGGCCGAAAGAAAAGGCTTTGGTACTAACCTTAAGGAAATTAATGTCGCCGAAAAGATAGCCCTGATTCATTCCGAAGTTTCGGAAGCTTACGAAGCTTACCGAAGAAAAAATATTGACGGAAAGGACGGCTTCAAGGAGGAACTGGCGGATATAATTATCCGAGTGCTAAACCTGGCCGGAGTATTCGAGATTGATATTGAACAAGAGATAAAAAAGAAAATGGAATTTAATGAGAAAAGGGTTTGGGATTGGGATAAACTAAATGAAACACATAAATAAAAAAATCGCCGTTGATCTTGATGATGTCTTGAATGATTTAACAGAGAGGTTTTTTGATTTTCATAACCAGAAGTTTAACACCTCTCATAAAATCACAGATATTTCCAAAGACGATCCCAATGGACTGACGATATTGGATCCAAGCTATAGAAAAATTGGCTTAGTCCTAGACGAATTTTTTTTGAGCCCTTCTTTTGACAAGATATTACCCAGAGCGGAGGCTCAATCTGCCCTGCTAGAATTGAAAAAAAATGGTTTTGGCCTCACTTTAGTAACCTCCAGACCTGATAAGTTGCGGAAGAAAACTTCTGATTGGCTAGACCAGCATTTTCCCAAGGTTTTTGACGAAATATATTTTTCAAGCCATAAGCATTTGGGATACGAAGGCAAATCCAAGGGAGAAATATGTAATGATCTGAATGCCGATATTCTAGTTGAGGATTTAATATTGCATGCAGAAGACTGTGCTGATAAAAATGTTTTTGTCTTGCTGTACGATACGCCTTGGAACCAACCAGTCGTTGAACATAAAAATATAAAACGTGTTTATAATTGGAGAGAAATCAGTAATTTATTAATTAGCTAACCCCTTGTCATCCCGGACTTGATCCGGGATCCAGAAGGCGCGTTTTCGTACCTAGATTCCTGCCTCCGCAGGAATGACAGACAAGCAGATATGAAAGAAAACAAAATTAAAAAAATATTTGATTTCCTTGAAGTTTCGGATACTCTGAAGAACACGAAACGCTGGGGAAATACTCCGCAGATGGTAAATAAAGAGTCAAGCGCCGATCATTCCTGGCACTTGGCGATGTTGGTATTCTTGGCTATTGATGAATTAAATTTAAAGGTGAACAAGATAAAATCTTTGGAAATGGCACTGATTCACGACTTAGTAGAAGCATTAGCGGGTGATACCGATAATTCTCTTATTGCTTTCGGTTTGAAAACGAAGGAAGAAAAGCGCGCAGCAGAAATAAAAGCAATAGATCATTTTAAATCAATCTTGCCTCAAAAATCAGGTATGAAAATATATGATTTTTGGCAAGAATACGAGGAAGGAAAAACGGAGGAAGCAAAACTGGTCAAAGCACTGGACAAGATTGAGACTATAAATCATATGTCTGCAATCGGAGATAGTTGTTTTGACCATCCGGAATTGATCGCACCATATCCCGACAAAGCAGTAAATAATTGCCCCGATTCCAAGCCGTTGCTCAAGGAATTGAAAAAGAGACTGAAACCAAAGTTCGAATCCCACGGCTGGGAGTGGAAAGACGAATATGATGTCAAACCGAATGTCGAAAAAATCTAATCAATCTAATCTATGTTATTATTAGCTTGAAGTATAAGGTTAGTTAAAAGTTTATCGAGTTATCAAGGCATAAAGAAATAAAAGGTAATTATAAATTATGAACGCATCTCTCGGATTATTTCTAGGAATTTTAGCTCTCGTCACAATGGGGCTTGGAAACGCTATTTCCAAAAAGCCGATCAGGACTTTCGGCCCGAATAAACTTATGTTCTGGCGGGGCATTTTTATGTCAGTTATACTACTTGGCATTGTACTTTTGACCGGCCAGTTTGCTCATTTTTCACTAAAATATGCTTTGATTACTGTTGTTATCTCTTTCATCGGCTATTGGCCGCTTTACTTCTTTTATAAGGGAATGGATTTGGGGAAAGTAGGAATTGTCAGCCCCGTGTCATCTATTTACACCGTCTTCACCGCTTTCTTGGCTATGGTGGCATATCAAGATCGTCTTACAGCAACTGAAATTTTTGCAATAGCCATAATCATTTGTGGCATTCTACTGATATCTATCAAATTCAGGGATTTCAAAAACTCTCACCTCTTCCAAAAATCAAGCGGAATTTATTATGCCCTACTTGCTGCTATCGGCTGGGGTATTTACTTTTTTCTGATCAGAATTCCAGTAATGGAAATGGGCGCTGTCCTAACCTCATATCTAGAGGAAACAATGATGCTCGGGATTGTGTTTATTATTTTACTTTTCAATAAAGATAGAGTTGAAAAGCCTACTTTCACGAATATAAAACCAGTGTTGGCAATTTCCTTGCTATCCATTGTAGGCGTGATGGCATACTATCAGGGCATCAAAATTTATTCTTTGAGCATCATGACTGCTTTGGCCGCCGCTGGCCCGCTAGTTGTTTGTATCTACGGAGCTTTTGTCTACCGAGAAAAATTGGAGCTGAAACAATATATAGCAATTGTCATCATTCTTTTTGGAATAATGATGCTGCGGTAAAAATTGATAATCCCTCATACATAATGGATAACCGATTGCAAAAAATTATTGCTTTTTGGAAGGAGACAGAGAAACTCAAACTAATTGAGCGGATCCCTTGTCTTTCCGACCGCAAAAGACGCGAAAATGATGCCGAACATTCATGGCATCTGGCCTTGATGATTATGACTGTGAAAGATGAAATCGGAATTAATTTTGACGAACTCAAAGCTCTGAAATTGGCAATTGTGCATGATCTGGTTGAAATATATACTGGTGACTCTTGGCCTGAAACAGAGCAGGAGAAGAACAAAAAAAGGCAAAAAGAAATAATCTCCGCTGATAAGTTATTTTCCTTGCTGCCGGCAGATATGCAGAAGGAATATTATGGCCTCTGGCAAGAATATGATGAGGGCAAGACAATCGAATCGAAAGTGGTAAAGGCGCTTGATAAAATCTGCTATACCTTGCAGGTAGAGGTATCAAACAACAAAATAGTTTGGCGAGGCACAACGGAGGATATCGGCTCTCACAGCCGAAGACCTTATGCCCTACCATATCTGGAGTTTAATAAAGAGTTAACCAATATCTTCGATCACCTAGATCAAGAGATTGAAAATAAGAAGAAATAATTATTCCCTTATAAAAAACTTTCCCTGACCGGACGAACCGGTCAGGGAAAGGCAAAGATAAGTGCTATGACTAAGATGCCTTGGGGCAGCTATTTTCTGTACTTGGAACATTCCATGCGTCGATGACGCGAGGAATGGTTATGTCAACAATAACTGCAAATTGCAAAATTCCTAAAGGACTTGCCTGCAGCACGTCAACGCGAGCGGTCACTGGGTCGACCATGCCAACCACTTCGGCTCGGCTTTTCTCATAAACGTCGATCGCGACGCTTTCGATCGTTTTGAGCTTGCAAGAGATCGACGGCATCAGTTGACTTAATAGCTCTCTCTGTTGAGGAGTGACTTCACGGGTGTGCTCAATGTGAGCACGATAATATTGGGATCTCAAGCGACTATCTATAACTCGACGCTTGATTAACTTGAGCGAAGTCATCCCTCGGGCAGAAAATCTGCCATTGATGTACAACTTGATTCCCTGCGAACCACCAAAACTAAACATCCCCGTACCTCCTTATTGTGGGATATTTCTATATATATTATACGCCGAATCGACATAGCAGTCAAGAGGTTGAGGTAAGAGCGCTTGCTTTGATAGGCACAAAAAAAGAATAGTTCTCGCTTGTTCGAACGATAAAGAGGCATTGAATCCCCGGCCTTCGACTTTGCCTGCCCCTGGGATGACAAATTTAAATACACCCCCTCTAGCTCCCCCTCGAAAAGGGGGAGAAATCTTCAGATTATAGTACTAAGTACTGCAAAATAGTTAGTCATTCCGACCGTGTCCCTCGCCGTGCCATTCCGTAGCTTTAGCGAAGGAGGAAGCGAAGTGGGATCTATTGTGGGGTTTTAAGAGGATAAATCTTCCGCTGAAATATAAAAACTAAGTTAGTTCTCACTTTGTTTGAATCATAATATGCGATGTTCGAACGATAAAAATCGAATTCCTACCGTTCAATAATTTTTGAGAGCAGTATTCGTTTCTCTACCGATGCGATTAGTTTTTTTGTTGGAATGATCATATCCGGAGTGACAGAAACAGAAGTCGTGCCCGCCTTGACCATCATTTCAGTAATCTCAGGGTAGACGCTCGGAGCCTGACCGCAGATAGAACAGGTCACATTTCGCTTGCGGCAGGTCTTGATCACATATTCAATCGACAGCTGTACAGCTTCATCGCGTTCGTCGAAGATTTTGGCCAATGTTTGATTGTCCCGATCAACACCAAGAGTCAACTGAGTCAAATCATTGGAACCAATTGATATCCCATCAATGCCAAGATCAAGAAATTTTTCGAGGAGTATTACATTTGATGGCACTTCGCACATCATCCAAATTTTGAGATCAGCGCCCTGTTTCAAACCGTTCTTCTCAATCAACTCCATACATTCTTTCATCTCGCTGACAGTGCGAACAAATGGCACCATAATCCAGAGATTCTTTAGATCAAATTCGTCTCGAACCTTTTTGATGGCTCTTAGTTCAAGGGCAAACATCTCGGGCTCGGCGATATATCTGGAAGCCCCCCTGTAGCCAATCATCGGATTATCCTCAACCGGCTCATATTTATCCCCGCCTTTGAGTCCCCTGTATTCATTTGTTTTGAAATCTGTTGCGCGATAAACTACCGGACGCGGGTTAAATGCTCCGGCAATTGTTTTTAATCCTTCCACTAGAGCAGCAACGTATTTTTCAGAACGACCGGCTGCTACCATTGCCTTCGGATGCTCGCCGAGATTTGCAATCATAAATTCAGCCCGAAGAAGACCAACACCATCGACAGGAAGTTTTGCAATTTCAGCGGCCAATTGAGGCTCACCTAGATTAACATAAACTTTTGTGCCAGTAACAGGTATCTCTTCAGAGACTTGTGAACCCGAACCTGCGATTTTTGCTGTATTTTGAGTCTGACTCTGTGAAATTTTTCCCTTATAGACCATTCCGCTCGCACCATCGACGGTGATAACCTGACCGTTAGCAAGTTTGTGAGTGGCTGTCCCTGTACCAACAACGCATGGGATGCCAAGCTCGCGAGAAACTATCGCTGCGTGACAAGTCCGACCGCCGGTATCAGTGACTATCGCAGTCGCTTTTCTCATTGCTGGCACAAAATCAGGGGTTGTCATTTCTGTGACCAAAACATCACCCTGCTGAATTTTGTCTATCTCTGTCGGCTTATGAATTATTTTGACAGGCCCAGAAGCCATCCCGAGAGAAGCGGCGGCACCTTTAAGCAAAACGGTTGCTTTGCCGATTTCAATAGAATCGCCAGAGGTAATACCTTCGTTTTGACTTTTTATTGCTTGTCCGGAGCCTGCCGAATGGATTGACTTTTTATTTAATGTGGTGATAGGACGGGATTGGACGAAATAGACTACGCTGTCTTCAATTGCCCACTCTGTATCTTGCGGTTTGCCATAATGTTTTTCGATTTTTAGGGCGATTTCCGCCAATTTTAATACCTCTTCATCGGTGATTTTTTGTTTGGATTGAAGGCTTTTCGACACTGCCAAATGCTTGTCTCCCCCTTCAATATTATGTACAATTTTCCAAGTCTGACGGTTTATTTCTTTGTCAATAATTTCTGATTTTGATTTATCGATAATATAACGGTCCGGCGTGACAGACCCGGAAACTATTGCCTCTCCTAGGCCATAGCCTGCTTCGATTACCATTTTGCCGGCGTCTTCTGAAACAGGGTCGACAGTAAAGAGAATGCCCGATTTGTCAGACTGAACCATATTTTGGACGACTGCTGACAAGCCAATCTTCATGTGGTCATATTTGTTGATAATCCGGTAGTAAATAGCTCTAGCTTCGAATAAGGAGGCATAACAAGCCAAAGTGGCTTCTACCACCTTTTTCTTGCCCTTGATGTTCAGAAAAGTCGCCTGCTGGCCGGCGAATGAGGCTTCTGGCAAATCTTCGGCAGTAGCGCTAGAGCGGACAGCCACCGGGAAACTGCCAAGCTGATAATAGGATTCTTCGATTGCTTTCGAGAGATCGTCAGGAATTTCTGCTCCAAGGATAATCTTTTTAATTTCCTTAGCAACTTTATTCAACTTTTTGTTATCCTCCGGATTTAGACCTTTCAAAAGTTTATTGATTTGGTTTTCAATGCCGGTCTTCTTCAAAAAGTGGTAGTAAGCCTGAGCCGTGACGCAAAAACCATTCGGCACCGGAATGCCAGCCTTCGTGAGCTCACCAAGATTGGCGCCTTTGCCGCCGACTAACGGAATATCGTCCTTACCGATTTCCTTGAACCAGAGAACATACTTCAACTTAGATGCCATAACCCTCCAAAAATAAATTAATCGTTATTCTATAATTTTTAATTTCTAATTCTTAATTTTTAATCAATTTTTAAATTAAATTTCTAACTACTTTTTGTTTGAGCTGGCAGCAATCTTTGAAAATATTAATGTTAGTTCTTGAGCTTCTTTCCAATATCCTCTTAATTTATCTGCCTTTTCTGGCAGTGCCGACGACAGTATTCGAAGCCAATGTTTTGTCTCCATTGTCTCTTTCTTGCAAATAAATATTTTATTCTTAAAATCACTTTTTGAACAAGCACCATTTGCTTCCATATAATTGGCACCAATACTGGTAGCGGAGCGAATTATTTGCTTGATGATTGGCTCAGTTATTACATTAAACTTCAATTCACGGCAGAACTTAATAATGTCTTCTCCAAACTTTGCCGTTCTCTCTTCGAGATTGTAATTATTTAATTCTGCCATTAATAATTTGAATTTAGGATTTGAATAGAAATTGAAAATTAAGAATTAAAATTAAAAGAAAGGTTAACTTTTAAGCAACTCATTTAGAACCTTTTTTATAACGCTCAGACTGAATCCCCTCGCTGCTAGAAAATTGCCTAATCGGCCGTATCTTTTCGCTGGTTCTACCGACTGCTTCTTTTCTAACCAGTTCTCCGCCAGTTCTCTAGCATTATTGTATTGCCATTCTTCATCATCGTTCAAGTATTTTTCAATCAGATCTTTATTTATACCCAGATTGATTAATTTGAACTTTATTTTGAAGATACCGCTTTTCCCGCCTAACTGTTTTGACCGGATGAAATTTTCGACGAACCGCTCATCATCAAGAAATTTTTTATCGATTAAATTTTGAACGGTGGCCTCAATGTCCTCCGGCAAAAATTCCTTCTCCTTCATTTTCTTGCGGATTTCGGCAACAGTTCTGTCCCTCATCGCAATCAGATCCAGCGCATATTGAAGTGGAGATTTCTTCATCTAATTTACTCCCCTCTTTTAAATGGAAAGCTACTGACGTTCGAAGAGTAAATAGAGGCTAACCTTGGGGCTGATTTTCGGCTGCTGCTGCCTTGTCATCTTCTTTGTCGGCTTTTACCTTTGCCAAGATACCGTTTTTGATTTCCTCTGTAATTTGAGGATTTTTCTTCAGGAATGCTCTGCCACCCTCTTTACCCTGTCCTAATTTCTCGCCGTTATAAGAAAGCCATGAGCCGGCTTTTTCGACGATGCCGAATTTCACGCCAGAGTCGAGAATCTCACCTTCGAAATCAATGCCGGTGCCAAACATCAGATCAAATTCCGCAGTTTTGAATGGTGGAGCAACTTTATTCTTGACAACTTTCACTGTGACATTGTTGCCAACCGTATCATCACCTTTTTTTAAAGCGGCTTTGCGGCGGATATCCAGTCTGACGGAAGAGTAAAACTTCAGCGCATTACCGCCGGTTGTAGTCTCTGGATTGCCAAACATAACACCAATTTTCATACGGATCTGGTTGATAAAGATGAGAACTGTTTTGGATTTTGAGACAGCACCAGTTAATTTTCGAAGAGCCTGCGACATCAGTCTGGCTTGGACGCCCATCATCGAGTCACCCATTTCTCCCTCAATTTCGGCCCTTGGAACAAGCGCTGCCACCGAGTCGACGACGATTACATCGAGCGCGTTTGAACGTACCAATGTTTCACAAATTTCCAAGGCCTGTTCACCGTTATCAGGCTGAGAAATTAGTAGATCATCGAGATTTACCCCAATATTCTTGGCATATTCTGGATCGAAAGCATGTTCGGCGTCGATAAAAGCGCAACTGCCACCAAGCTTTTGTGCCTGAGCAACTGTGGAAATGGCGAGCGTGGTTTTGCCCGAAGACTCAGGTCCATAAATTTCAACCACCCTTCCTCTCGGCAATCCGCCGATCCCAAGAGCCAAATCCAACGAAAATGAGCCTGTTGAAATCGAATCTACTTTTAACGATGCCTGATCAGCCAGCGTCATTATCGCCCCTTTACCAAACTGCTTTTCGATTGTCATCAATGCGGCTTTGAGCGCTTCGTTTTTCCCTTCACTTATTTTTGCTTCCTCTATTTCTTTCTTGGCCATAGTTCTCCTATTCAAATTTTTAATTCTTAATTTTTATTCAATTCTTAATTTTCCAACTTTTAAAAAATTAGAAATTGATTAAAATTTTAAATTAATGATTCTTATTGATCCCTTTGCAGAGAATCAATAAGTGCTGTTTTTGGCTTGTATTCTAAAGTCAAAACCTCCGACGTTTCCTTTTGCGCTTTATTTTTTGCCGAAACTTTAATTATATTTACCCCCCGATGGAGCCTCAAATTGGTAAAAAAATGACCGTCATTGGTGATTGGCACTGTCTCCTCATTTACCGTTAATATGCTATCATTGTCAACCAATCCCCGAATCTCAATCGAATCATCATCTAGAAGTGCATTATTGTTGGGAGATAGAACTTTCAGATCGGGACTGCCGGCGAAATTGGAAACCTGATAAAAAATGTAGCCAAACATTGAGAAAATGAAGAAACCCATAAATAGAAATCCAACTAGTTTCGGGGTTATAAGAGCTTTAGTCTCTTTAAAGCTATTTTTATAGGCAAGATCATAATGATGGTTTACATTTCTTTTCAGATTCAATTCAGTCTCGTATAATTTCAATATTTCGGTATTCTTGATGCTCAAAAACTTGGCATAAGCCAAAACAAACCCCCGAACGTAAACGCTTGATGGAAGTTCATTCCATCTATCATCTTCTAGCGCCGCTAAAAATTTAGCCCTAACCTTTGTACCTGCTTCAGCATCGGACAAACTGATATCCTGAGCAAGCCTAGATGATTTTAGCCGTTCTGCCAGCGTTTTTTTCTCTTTAATCTTCTTTTTTGAAAAACCTGAAATCATATCTGTGAATTTTTAATTTTCTAATCAAATCCTAATTTTTTGAATTATTTGATTTCTAAATTGGTTTCGGAAATTCTAGTAGTATTTTTCCCCCTCATCGTCCTTTGATAATTCCCCGCTGAAGCTGTTGTTATATTCGTCATTGACTGATTTATAGCCGCCTATCTCCGAGCTTGATACTAAGACATCACGAGGCTTGGCGCCATCTTGCGGACCAATAACCCCATTCTCTTCTAGTATATCGAGTAATCTGGCTGCTCTGGCATAGCCGACTTTTAGTCTGCGCTGCAAAAGAGAAGCTGATCCTTTGCCGGCGTTAACGACCGTCTCAACCGCATCATTATACAAATCATCTTCATCTGTTCCCATGCCATTGCCAACTCCTCCTCCTCGACTCGCACCAAAAGATAGAATACTTTCATCGTACTGAGGACCTCCTTCTTTCTTGAGGAAGTCAGTAACCTTCTCAATTTCAGGGTCCGAAATAAAACACCCCTGAATACGACGGGGTTTAATTCCGGCGGCCATAAAGAGCATATCGCCGTTGCCAAGCAGCTTTTCGGCACCGGATATGTCGAGAATTGTCCTTGAATCAACTTGGGAAGCAGTGGCGAAAGCAATTCTAGAAGCGATATTAGCTTTGATTAGGCCAGTCAAAACATCGACCGATGGACGCTGAGTGGCAATGATTAAATGCATTCCTGTCGCTCTGGCCATCTGTGCCAATCTAACTATAGACCCTTCGACCTCTTTTGATGAAGTTGCCATCAAGTCGGCCAACTCATCGATAATAATAACCATATAAGGAAGTTTTCCTTCGGGCCCCGGAGCCACATTGTAGGCGATAATATTACGTTTGCCAAGCTCCGAAAACATCTTGTATCGTCTTTCCATCTCCCAGACAGCCCATTTCAAGGCTGAAACTGTCTTGTCCACTTCGGTGACAACCGGCGTAATCAAATGAGGAATGGCATTGTAACAGGTCAGCTCCACTCTCTTAGGATCGACCAACAATAGCCGTAGCTCCGCTGGTGAGTTATTATAAAGCAACGACGAAATTATGGCATTAATGCAAACAGATTTTCCAGAGCCGGTCGAACCAGCGATTAAAAGGTGGGGCATCTTTTCGAGATCGATAGAGACCGAGTCACCTGCAACGTCTCGACCAAGGGCCAAAGTCAACTTGCTCTTGATCGTCTTAAACTCAGGGGAAAATAGAATTTCCCGAAGCGTAACTTTAGCCGCTTTTTTGTTGGGTATCTCGATACCAACAGCATTTTTCCCCGGGATTGGAGCTTCAATTCTGATACTTTTTGCGGATAGAGCCAAGGCTAGATCATTTTGCCGTGCAACTATCTGGTTTAGCTTGACACCGGCTGTCGGCTTCAAGGTGTATTGAGTAACTGTAGGTCCAACATTAGCATCGCCAAGCTCAACATCGATATTGAAGGTGTTCAGGCATTTTTGGATCGCCTCGGCATTCTTATAGATGTTGCCTGGATCAGCCGTCTCATTCAAATTGTTCAATAATTCTACAGTAGGATAATGCCAAACAGTACCTTCCTTCTGATGTACGGGCGGATGAGCACTTTGGGCAACCTCAATAACTGTAGCCTTTGATTCAGCTTCTTTTGACGCCTTTCCGAGACCCAATCTCTTACGAACAGATTCGAAGACAGATACTCTGGGTTCCGTTCTATTGACGTTAACCCGGCCTGACTCACCGTCCTCTTTCTCCTTCTTGTCTCCCCATCCTAGAAAATCTGTTAAGGAAAATTCAAAAATCATCAAAATCGAAACACCAGCCATAGCAACCGTAAATAGAAAGGTCGGAAACAGACCAATAGCATTACGAAGAGGCACCGACAAGCCATGCCCAACCAAGCCACCGTATTGACCCCGACCACCAACTTCACCAGAAATTTCCGGCGGAACAAATAAGTGGATAAAAGTTGGAACGGAAAAAGCCAAAAGGAAGAGACCCAGAAACTCTGCGATACGATAAGAACCTTTGCCATCCTTATTTTTCCTTGGCTTGATCAGTATTATGCCCAGATACAACAAGACAGCACCAAAAATATAAGCCCCAAAGCTGCCAAATAGTTTAATTATTAATTTTGAAAAAAATAAACCCAAAACCCCTGATTTATCAAAGAAACCTAAGATAATGGTAACAGAAAATAATAGAATTACCGTCGCAAAAATCAATCGCCACGCCTGTGGCGAGAGGCCAAGAGACCAATCAAAGACGAAGTTACCCCAATCATCTTCCTTTTGATACCATTTTTGATTCGGTTTTTTCTTAGGGTGAAGTCGTTTTCTGCCCATTATTCCCTCTCTTCTAAAATTATTTCAACTTACTCTGATTATCCGATGATAACTATAAAAACCGTGCCGGCGCACTTTACTTTAATTATAGAATAAACAAGGCTTTGTTGCAAATAAAAATAAGGCTCTGTTATAAACCTATCCCTCAGCTCTATTTAAAGTTATTTCTCTATCACTATACCGTTTAGTACTCTAGCTGCCGCATAGCTAATATCAGCTTCGTAGAAAATTGATGACATGCAAACAGCGGTTGTGCCACCTTTTGCGTATACCCCTGAGTCAACTGACCTCGAACTACTGCTATCGGTTTTTAGAAGATAGCCTTTATAAGCCAGGAGCATGGAACTCCCAAAGTTTTGGCTGGTAAAGTCTGTATAGCTATCAGCATCCGCTAACAGATAGTAATCTTCAACCATTATCAGGATCTTACCGTCTTTAAAAGTTGGCTGTTCGAGATATTTGACTCCGTCGGAATAATAAATTCTCCCATCAACGTTGATATAAACCCCATTCTTATAAATAACAGACGGCTTGTTCAACTCCGGGGAAATACGCTGAGCTTCTACATAGCTATCGCCGGCAGGAATTAGAATTTTAGATCGATCAAAACTGCTCTTTGCACTGCATGAATCTGCCTTCACTCCAAAAAGACTAACAGAGGCAAAACCAAGCCCTAACGCGGCTACTAAAAATAAAGTCGAGCCGCCTAGAATCTTTTTATAAAAAAAGCTCATATCTCCTCCGATAGTAAATTACCGTTTTTTCTATGATACTGCCATTTAGAAGATGTTGCAAGGACACAATCGAGTCAAGGGAAATTTAAAATGCTCACAAGAAGTGGCTTCAATAATTTATTCTTGCTATTTAAACCGTATGCTAAACCTCAATAACTACAGGGATGACCATCGGTCTTCTCTCGGTTTCTTTGAACAGGAATTCACCTAATTCATCTCGCAATTTTTGTTTTGCGATTGAGAAATCGGGCTTCGCCCCTGTTTTTACTTGAGTATATCTGGCAAATATTTTCTTTACTTCGGCTCTGGCTTTGTGAACCAGATCCTCGCTTTCACGCATATAGATGAACCCGCGAGAAATAATATCCGGCGAGGTCAAAATCTGACCATTTTGATGATCGGCCGTAACGATAACGACGAAGATACCATCCTGCGCCATCGCTTTTCGATCCCGCAATACGATATTGCCGACATCGCCGACACCAAGACCATCAACCATTACGTAAGAGGCTGGTACACGCTTGTTTGTAACTTCGCCTTTACCCTTGCTAAATTCGATCACTTGACCATCATCGGCAACAAGACAGTGCTCTTCGTCAACAATGCCGATGCCTTGAGCAATTTGGCTGTGCAGCATTAATCTAAAACGTTCGCCATGAACTGGCATCAGATATTTTGGCTTGATCAGTGCAAGCATTAGCTTGATATCTTCCTGATTGGCATGCCCGGAAGTATGAACATCCATAAGTTTTTGGTAAACAACTTGGGCACCAGCACGGAAAAGATTATCCATCAAGCCCGAAACCGCACGCTCATTTCCCGGAATCGGCGAAGACGAAAGAATGACGAGATCGCCTTTTTTCATCTTGACCTGACGGTGCTCGCCTGTCGCTATCCTAGTCAGTGCCGCATTATCTTCACCCTGTGAACCCGTGCAGACGATTACAACCTTGTTATCTGGATATCTATTCAATTCTTTAACATCGATAATTGTGTTTTTTGGAACGATCAGTGCTTCAAGGGAGATAGCGATATCAACGGTCGTGACCATACTTCGACCGACAAAACAAACTTTGCGATCAAGCTTCTTCGATACATTTAAAATTTGTTGAATACGACCGATCAAAGTCGAAAAGGTGGACACGATCAGTCGATTTTGTGCATTTTCCATAACAGACATTAAGGAATCTTCCAAGACCTTCTCAGAGATGGAGACACCGGGTTTTTCAATATTGGTTGAGTCTGCCATCAATAGAATCGGTTTTTTGTCGCCAATTTTTGCAATAGCGGAGAAATCGACAGGTTTACCGTCTGCAGGAGTGTGATCAAATTTGAAGTCGCCTGTATCAACGATAACTCCTTCCGGAGTTGTGATTGCAAAACCCATCGCTTGCGGAATGCTATGGTTTACCTTGAAGCTCTCAATTTTGAAACAACCGAGCTGCAGCACATCTTCACCGGGTTTTATGGGCGAGAGCTTAGCTCTCTTGTCCAAACCAAATTCTTCGAGCTTGCTCTTGATAATACCAAGTGTAAGTGGCGCAGAATAGATAATCGGAGAGCCGATTTTTTCATAAACATAAGGGATCGCGCCGATATGATCCAAGTGGCCATGAGTGATAATCAGACCTCTAATTTTTTTCTTATTCTGTTCCAGGTAGCTAACATCCGGGATAACATAGTCAACACCCGGCATACTTTCGTCCGGAAACATAAAACCCATATCGACAATTAGAATGTCATCTTTGTATTCGATGACGGTACAGTTCTTGCCACCGGTTTCTTCAACCCCGCCAAGCGGAATAACTTTTAATTTTGGTTCGTAGAAAAACTTTGACTTGTTCAAGTCAACTTGTTGCGCGGTGTAGCGTGTCTCAACCGCATTGTTCTTCAGAGCAGAGTTCAGTTTTTGATCCCTCTCTTTGCTTTCGGTTTCTCCCACTTGGGCGGAACCTGTTTTTTTCATTTCTTCATTCATTTTCGTAAAGATCCTATAGTTAGTTCTATTTTTAAATCATTAAATTCTAAATTTGACTCAAACTTTCTTATTCAATTTGTCCCCTGCTTTTTGCTTTAAGCTTTAAGCTTTTGGCTTTTCTTCCCAGTTTGCCAAGAATGACCGGTATTTTCATGAAGTCATCAATTAGCGTTTTTCTTAAGGCCCCGTTATGTAGAGCTGCTGCCGGATGATAAAGAGGAAGGTAGACAATGCCGTTTAGCCGCTTCAATGCATGACCGTGTATTTTGGAAATACTTGGCATTCCGGGCAACATCTCTCTAGTCGCGTGACGACCAAGGCAGACGATCAAGGCTGGTTTGATAATTTCAATTTGGTGTAATAAATAATTTTTGCACTCTGTTTTTTCAGATTCTTCAGGGTCTCTATTCTCCGGAGGTCGGCACTTTAGGGTATTTGCTATATATACTTTACTCCGATCGAGACCTGCTTTTATAAGCATTTCGTCCAAAAATTTGCCGGCAGCACCGCAAAATGGAATACCGCTTAAATCTTCTTTAGCCCCCGGAGCTTCTCCCACAAACATTATTGAGGAACTGGAATTACCCTCTCCGAAAACTGTGTGCATCCTGGTCTTGCAAAGAGAGCATTTCAGGCAAGAAGATACTTCATGCCTCAACGCATTTAATTCTTTTTCTTTTTCCAGATCAATCATTAACAAATATCTATCGATAAAATAAAAAAATCAGATATAAAATGAGTCCATTCCCCTTCAAATATTGCTTGAAGTATAGCATAGCGTGAAGGAATTGTCAATTCACGAATATCTACCAGAGACTAGTTGCAGAATTAGCGGCCCGATTTACCTATCCAGAAATATTAAAATCTCCAGTCTCATACTTAAAAAACCATTAAAAAGTTCCGTTCGACTATGTATACCCTCAAAAACGGCTGCTTAGTATAAATCAAATTTTATGCGAGACTTCGCAGTCTACATAAATGAGAGGGTGATCGGCTTGATTTGGGTTGGGTTATATTGGAGAAAGAAAATAATATTTACTACTCCTTTTTTGATCATTTTCAACCTAATGGAACTGCCATCCGAGCTCTTTGATACAACCATAAAGTTATTTCCAGCTTCAAGAAGTTCGTAGTCCAGAGGATAAATACCGGTGCCATCTGCTTTAATAGTAAATTCCCTGTTCAAATCGGGAGCAAGAGTATTGTTGTCATCAGCGCTTCTTTGAACAGCAGACCCATTATCAATATATTGTATTGTCAGTCCTAGCTTTTCTTCGTCCATAACACCTGATATCGAGTTACTCAAATCAAAAACTTTAACGGCATGACCCAACATATCAAATTCATATTTAATACCTTCGCTGGAACAAGCTGCAAAGTTACCATTTGCGAGGGCATATATCTCTGAGGCCCCTTCAATTGGATTATTTGGATAGTTCTCGATTATGTACAAGGAATTATCAAAGCTAAAAGACTTCGAAAGGTTTTGGATCAACATCTTATCATCTACGGCATACTCTTTCGGATAATCGGTTTTATCTCCATCTGGGTCCCAAGCGTATGTTTTATAATCATGTGTTAACTTCATGGTGCCAGAACTGTCTCTCCCTGCATAAAAAAGGCCGGTTTTCTGACTTGTTGTAACCGCATAGACAAATACTGAGTCGTCGTCAGCGCGATAGGGAACGTTTAAATCTGCAATCTTTTTGGCCTTAAAATATCCATGGCTAGTCTTTAGAATTGCCTTTCCTTCTTGTATGGCGGTATTTACATCACAAGACGATCCAGCAACGTCACCCTTGATACTGATTTTTTTAGCGCCATAAAAACCGCCGCCGACTAAAATTATGACAGCAAAAATAACAGCAAAGAGAACTTTATCTTTTATCATGCCTCCTCCCGATTATTATATTTACATCATAATCCTAAAGGAACATTCAATGCAAACCCAATAGCACACATCCAACAGTGATCGGTGCAAAAATCGCTTCCACAGTCATCACTTTCCAGCGACAATAAAAAATACCTTCCGATTACGGAAGGTATTTTTATGATTCTATTTCAATGTTTGTCTTGTATTCGGTGAGTTCTCAATGGGCCGAGACAACTACTATATTAACGACTAATGAGGCTAATTGAGCGAATAATGATGGTATTGGCTTAATCCGCTTTTTTCGCTATTAGCATGTTTAAACTATTTCTGCTCTATACCCTTCATCGTTAGACCTATCCGGCCTTTCATCGGATCAACTTCTGCAACTTTTGCAGTTACCACTTGCCCTACTTTCAATTTATCTGAAACTTTTTCAATTCTCTCCATTGAGATCTGAGAGATATGAATCATACCATCAAGCTTTGGCGTCAGCTGCATAATAGCGCCGATCTCTTTTCCTGTCATTCTATCCTTCTTAATGTCAACAATTTGTCCGGTGAATACTTCGCCGACAGTTATATCCCGAGTCATCGCTTTTATCATCGAAATTGCTTTCTCGCCCATCTCCGGATCAACCGAGGAAACCATCACTGTGCCATCGTCCTCTATATCAATACTAATTATTTCCTTGCCACCGCACTCTTCGACAAGCTTCTTGATAGTCTTTCCTCCTGGTCCAATTAGCTCACCGATCTTGTCAGGATTAATTCTGATGGCCTCTATCTTAGGCGCATATTTTGATAATTCTTTGCGAGGCTCAGGGATTACAGCGAGCATCGCTTCCATAATTTCCATCCGACCTTTTTTGGCTTGATCGAGAGTATCTTTGATGATATCGAAAGTAAGACCACAGATCTTTGTATCCATCTGGATAGCGGTAACTCCATCTTTCGTACCTGCAACCTTGAAATCCATATCTCCGGCAAAATCCTCTAGCCCTTGAAGATCCGAAAGAACCTTATATTCTGAAGCGTCAGGGCTTGTGACCAAGCCCATAGCAATCCCAGCTACCGGTTTCTTGATTGGTACACCCGCGTCCATCAGCGCCAAGGTTGATGCACAGGTTGCTGCCATTGAGCTAGAGCCGTTTGAGCTTAGGATTTCGGAAACAAGTCTAATCGTGTATGGAAATGACTCATCGTCAGGAATCATTGGTTTCAGGGCTTTTTCAGCCAGATAACCATGTCCGAGCTCACGTCTACCGGTACCACGAATTGGTTTAACTTCACCTGTTGAAAATGGAGGGAAATTATAATGATGCATAAACCTCTTGGTCGACTCACCTTCCATCGTGTCTATCAACTGTTCCATTCCAGGAGAAGCAAGTGTTGCAACAGTCAGTGATTGAGTCTGGCCACGGGTAAATAAGGCTGATCCGTGAGGACGAGGTAATAATCCGACTTCAATATTGAGTGGACGAATTTCCTCCATACCTCGACCGTCGGGTCGGACACCATTTACAAGTATCATCTCCCGAACCTGTTTTTCAACAATCTTTGAAAAAGCACTCTTGATGTCGATCTGCTTGTAGGATCCCTCCAAAGTTGAAAGAACTTCCTCCTCATAAGACTTCAACATCAACGCACGTTCTTCTTTATCCACTTCGGCTAATGCATCTTTGATCCTATCCGCTACAAGATTGGAAACTTCAGCTTTAACACCGACAGTTTTCTCTTCCTCCTGCTCGATAACTTGACGTTGATGATCTTCAGCAATTTTGTGCTGAATATCGATAGCAGCCTGCATTGCCTTATGCCCGAAATCAATGGCTTCGAAAATCTTTTCTTCTGAAATTTCATTTGATTCTGTCTCAATCATCATAATGCGGTCTTTATTGGCGGCAAAAGTCAAATTCAAGGCTGATTTCTCAACCTGATCCTCCGACATATTTAAAACAAACTTATTGTCAATCAGCCCGACATTGACTGAGGCAATCGGACCCTTAAAAGGTGCATTTGTCTGCATTAGAGCGGCTGAAGCGGCAATTGTGCCAATCACATCCGTATCGATCGAGCCGTCATAAGATAAAACGGTAATAATTATCTGGACATCATTTCTATATCCCTTGGGGAAAAGCGGTCTAATCGGACGGTCAATTTTTCTGGAGGCCAAAACGGCGGCATCCGAAGGGCGACCTTCACGCTTGATAAAACGGCTTCCGGAAATCTTGCCAGCTGCGTAGAATCTCTCTTCATAGTCCACCATCAAAGGGAAAAAATCCGCCCCGTCTTTTGGTTCCGGCGCAACTACCACTGTCGCCAAAATGACTGTATCTTCATATTTTGCCGTCATCGAGCCGCTGGCGAGTCCGGCCAGTTTTCCAGTCTCCAGAGTTAATGTTTTCTCGCCAAAAGCTACCTCGTAGGTACGAGGAGCAAATTCCAACTTCTTGATTGCCATGCAATCCTTTCAGCCAGTATAGAGTCAAGAGTATAAAGTATCGAGTTACCAGTATTATATAATACTTTTAACTTCATACTTCATACTTTGTCTTAATGCTCTGTCTGGCATTACTAATTTATAAAGTGCAAGCCACAACTTATTAGGTTGTGACCTGCAACTTTAGAAACTATTTCTTAAGGCCCAAATCAGCAATTATTTTCTGATATTTCTCTTCTTCGTTTTTTCGAAGGTAGTTTAGGAGCCGTCTGCGTTTGCCAACCATCATTAAGAGGCCGCGTCTTGAATCAAAATCCTTCTTATGCTCTTTCAAATGACCGGTCAAATCTGAAACTTTCTTTGTGAGGATTGCTATCTGAACCTCAGTTGAGCCTGTATCATTCTTGTGGGTTTGATACTTCTTAATCAGGTCATCTTTCTTGACTGTGACCTTCTCGCTGCTTTCTTTCTTAACCATTTTTCCTTTCAGCTGCTAAGCAAAGCGTACTTTCGTTTATAAAGTTAAAAGTTTAAAGCTTACAAGGTAATTGGTAATGACATTACAACTTGGCTTTATGGACTTTATGAACAAAGCGCCCTGCGGCAGTTTCTCCCCTTATTAATTGTTACTATTATTTATAACCTAAATCTAATATCTTTTCAAGAGAGAAATCTATTATTTTGTGAGTTTATCCTGGTTATCCTGATAATCCTTGATCCGTTGGATAATTTGAGTGCAGGATTTTTCGAGAGAAGACTCTTTCAATTGAAAAGCAGCAGCGTTCGGATGACCACCCCCTCCGAATAAGCGGGCAATTTCTGCAACGTCTTTCGTGCTTACAGTTGATCTCAGAGAACCATGTAGATCACCGTTCTTCTCCGAAAGGAGCAGGGCGAAATCGACACCCGAGGCTGTCTTCAAGAGTTCATCGATAACCCCGCTTGATTCTTCCTCGGCTGCCCCAACCTCCAAATAGTCTTTCTTCTTCAACTGTGTCCAGACAAAGCGGTAATTTTGCTCATCGCGGAGACTTGATAGGGCACGTCCCCATAACCGCAAGGTGGAAAGAGCTTTCGTCTTATAAATATTCTTAATAATATCCTGTTGGCGCCCGCCAAAAGCGACTAATTGGGCCGCAACAGTTAGAGATTTTGGTGTAGTATTGGTATTTTGGAAAGAATTGGTATCGGTGATTATACCGGTCAGTAGCGCTGTTGCGATAGGCTCGGTGATAAATTTGGCATCACCTGCCAAAGCTTCCAAAACAGAAACCAGAATTTCAGCAGTCGAAGTTGCAGTTAAATCCACCAGATTAATTTTTCCGAATTGATCGTTACCGGCATGATGATCGATATTAATAACCGGTACGTCATAAAAAATTTCCGGATTTTTCTCATACGGAGAGCCTATACGATCCAAATCGGGGGAATCAAGAACAACAATTGCTTCAAAATGGAAACCGCCGCTTTCGCATAAAAGCATACTTCTATCAAATTGGCCTCCCTCCGGAGAGATGATGAATTGCAGCTTATTCTCTATAACTTTGTACATTATTTTGTCTGCTTTTACCTTTGAGACATCGAGTGAGATAATAAAATCACGGTTACCGGTAAAGTTTTGACCGATATCTTTCATTTCAGGCAAATAATCATAGACAGCCGGCGCAGGATCGCAACAAACTGCAGTGACATCTTTGCCCATCTTTTTTAGAGAAAGATAAAGCGCCAAAATACTGCCCAGCGCATCGCCATCCGGGTTTTTGTGAGTCAGAAGTAAAATTTTCTGGCTATTTTTCAGAATATCAACCACTTGTTGTTTCGGGGATAACTCCATATAAAAAGCCAATGACTAATTGATCTATTGAGCTAATAATAATGAATTTTCCAGCATTAGCTTTATTTGGCCTTATTCGCCATTAGCTTAATCAGGAAACTAGTTAGTTTAGCAAAAATCGATTAAATGTCAAGCGGAAAAGATATTTTGGATGAAATGGATCATATCCCAAAATTACTAATGGTATAGATCGCTTATTTCCAGGGATAGATAATTACAAACAAGAGCTGGTTTGTGCTATAATCAGAGATAATAAAGAATTAAAAAAGGAGACGTATGAGCGAGAAAAGACTATATCGTTCCTGCAAGAACAGGATGATAGGCGGAGTCTGTGGCGGGATCGGAGAATATTTTGAAATTGATCCTGTTCTAATAAGGCTAATCTTTGTTCTGCTTCTTTTTACAAGCATTAGTTTTGTTCTTTATCTCATCGCTTGGATTATCATTCCTGAAGGCCCGAACTGCCAATCCGATAAGAGAAGCGAGGAGAGTGTAGAATATGAGACAAAGGAGAATGATAAAGACTCAACGTATAAACCGCTTACCAAGAGTAATGTAATTATCGGCTCTATAATCGCAATTCTCGGGCTACTTTTCCTAATCCAAAATATCTCAGGCATAAATGTGTGGGCAAATTTTTGGCCTGTTATCCTAATCGGGATCGGTCTTATGTTGATCTTATCGAGTACCAAGGAGAAGAAATGAACCTAAATATTAATAGAATCTTCTGGGGAATAATTGTTTTATTCCTCGGTCTGATATTGATGGGCCTAAACCTACACTGGTGGGGAATTGAAATCTGGTATTCCCTGTTCCTTTATTGGCCAGTTTTGCTGATAATTTTAGGATTTAAGATAATCGGCGGCAGAAACATAGTCGCCTCTTTTATAGTAATAATTGTTTTCGCACTCCTGGCAGCCGCTTTTCTTTTGAATATTGGCCAGATAAGAGAAGTAAAAAACGAGCAGACAGTATCAACCCAGACTATAACTGCTCCAAATCCAGAGTCTGTTTCCAATTTAAACTTGAACCTTGACCTTGGAGCAGCAAAAATTATTCTAGGATCTTCGAAATCTTTGAGTACCCCCTATACAATAGATGCAGATGGTTTCGGTAATCTGGAGACAAGCGATCAAAGATCAGGAGGAGTTTTGACTACTAGGATAAAAGAGGATGTAAACAATTTTTTCTGGCAGAGAAATCGCAAAAGAGAGATGAACTTGATTATCAAGGAGAATTTACCCCTTTCTATGGTTGTCAATACCGGAGCAAGCCAACTAAATATGGATTTTGAGAGAATTAAATTGGAAAAAATTTCAATTAATTCGGGAGCAACCGACGCTACAATCAAGGTAGGCACATTAAACCCTAATGTCAAAATTGATATTTCAACAGGCGCTTCTAGCTACGTCTTATCAGTACCGGAGAGATTTGCTCTTTCTATCATCAACGAATCAGCACTCTCGGATACGAATATTAAGAACCTCGGGTTAACCAAAGAAAATAATAAATACAGAAGCAATGATTTCGAGGTAAACCCCCAAAAAGTAGAAATTACTTTTAGCGCTGGAATATCTCACCTAGAGATAATCAGGTATTAAGAATTATTATATTGCCAACTAGCGGCTTAAGTGGTAGCTTGGAAAATAATTAAAATTTTTAAATATTGAGGAATTTTTTATGTATGCAGTTATTATGGCAGGTGGTTCAGGCACCAGACTATGGCCGATGAGCCGAGAACAGCGTCCCAAACAGCTTCACAAATTAATTTCGAACAAAACGCTTCTGCAAGAAACATACGAACGTATAATTAAGGCTGTACCAGAAAAGAATGTTTATGTTTCAACTATCCGGAAATTTATTGATGAGGCAAAAAAACAGCTTCCAGATCTTCCAGATGATCACTTCATCGTAGAGCCAGCACCCAAGAATACAGCGCCAGCTTTTGCTTACATTTGTAAGTATTTGCTAAAGAAAGATCCTGACGCCAGCATAGCCACCATTGCCTCCGACCATCTCATCAAAAACACCGATGCTTTTGTCGAAACTATAAAAATTGGCAAGAAGGTACTCGAAAAACATCCCCACCATCTTACTGCTGTCGGCATTAACCCAAATTTTCCAAGCACCGAACTAGGATACATGAAAATTGGTAAAGAGATAAGCCGAATAGATGGCCGGCAAGTCTTTGAAATCGAAGAGTTTACAGAGAAACCAGATTTAAAAACAGCTTATCAATATGTTCAGGGCTGGAATTATCTATGGAATGGCGCCTACTACTTCTTCAAAGCTAAGGAAATGCTTAACTGGATCGGCGAATTTCGCCCGGAAATAATTCGAACGATTGATATGATCAGCGATATTGAAAACTCCGATAGTCCGATGGCAGAGACTAAAATAAATGATTTGTATAGCAAACTAGACTCAGAGCAAATAGAGAACGCCATTATTGAAGACACAGGTTTCAAGAAATTTCTCTCGATTCCTGCTGATTTGGGATGGAGTGATATTGGCACCTGGAGCACGCTTTGCGATGTTCTTTTGAGCAATTACTCAGCTCACATTATCTCCCGAGGAAATCATATAGACATTGATAGTAAAAATAGCTTGATATATGCAAACAATAAACTGATAGCCACTATCGGCCTTGAAGATTTGATCGTTGTCGACACCGACGACATTATGTTTATTGCCAACAAAAACAAAGCCAATGATGTCAAAAAACTTCTTACTAAATTAAAGGCAGAGGGCAAGCATCCCTATTTATAACGGAAAGCAACAATGGCAAACGAACAAAAAAACCTTGAGAATTTAGTCAAAAAAATGGCCAGACGCTCCCCCAATACCATTCCGGTTGGGAGAGATCTTACAGATATTTTTGGTCGACAGCTAAAGATCGGGGCTAGCGGTCACCAAATCATTTATCAAAGAGCTCTGAAATTTTTAGCAAGATTGCACAAAGATGAAGCTTTGGAAAATATGCTTCGAGGACAGGTGATGTGGTATGATATCCGTTCCTCTGTCTGGCGCGAAAATCCCGAGCTAACAGTTTTATTCGCCTTGGCCTATGCTTCAGTGCTGATAGAAAGAAGTGGACAAGAGACAGGTCATATTATTAACATTGCCGTAGATTGTTACGAAAAACACTACGACTCAATGTCGATATTTGCCGACACACTTATTCAAACAGGCATCGTCAGGGATGGCGGAATAATTTACTGGGGTGTGCAAAATGGTGGGGCCATACGCAATCTTTCAGAATTTATGTATGCTTCTACCGGACACGGCGGCAACTGGATTTACGGAACGATGAGCCATAAAGCCGATGATTACCTTGGGGCGAAATTCGGGATGCTTGGAAAAGTCTTTTGCGGACCAGATCTGATGCAAGATTTTTACGGCAAATTCATCAAAGGTGAATATCCCGATTTAATAGGGGTAAACAACCCCAAAGACTTTGCTGTAACCGTCGGTGATCTTACCGCAAATAACATCGATATCTGTGAAGATTTAGTTAGGGCAAGAACAGGAACGGCGGTCCCCAAGAATGAGTTATTGAAGGGTTTGGAAATTGGTTTTAACATGTCAGGCAGCCCAGTCGGGAAAAACCTAGTTGAAATTCTCAGAGCCTTTGGCGCCGAGGTCGAAGTTCAAAATGAAAAATTAAATTCAAATTTCCAATTAGAAAATATCATCGACCCGAATGAGCATGAATCAGCTCCGATGAAAGCGCTGAAAGAAAAGGCCGAAAAAGATGGCCGGATATATTTAGCCCTGGATCCTGACGGAGATCGTGGCAGTATCATTGCATTAAACGCTACAGGTAAAGCTATTTCTCTCACAGGCACAGAGCTTTTGATGCTCGCACTGGAAAACCTCGCTACGTACAATCCTGATGGCCTTGAGCATGCAATTATTTATGACATGAGGACCGGGATAAGCGCAAATCTTCTGACGGAGGCCCTAAAAAGCCGCAATTATAAAGTCAGCACGATAGCTTCTGAGCCCGGTTATCCCTTCTTTATGGAATTAATGAGCAAACATAAAGATGCGGTAATCGCCGTCGAAAATACCAACCATGCCTTTCTGACGCCTATGACGAATCCTATTTGGGGCGCACCCAAATTTTATCCCTTGGTTCAGGGCGGAGATGACGCGGCGATTTTCCTGACTTATATTTTGGGACTCTCTGCACAAATCTGGCATAAGAGCCCTATGCAGCAACTTGAATATCTTCAAAAGGAATACGATGTTCCCCAAACCATTATCAGGGAATTCAAGCCGGGGTTAGACAAAAAAGATGGATTGTTGAAGTATGATATTGCCAACAAAATGTGTAAAATTGCTAAAGATAATATAAATCAGACACCGTTGCTAAAGATAGACACGATGAACAGCGGAATACGTGTGACGGACAATGCAAAAGAAGCTATGGTTTTAGTCCGTTACTCCAACACCGGTCCTACCTTCACTGCTTCGAGCGAAGCACTTACAAAAAATAGCTCTGATATGATCTTCTCTTTGGGAGGAGCGATAATGCAAAAAGCGGTTAACAATGTTATAAAAGAAAAAGGCGCTTTTGATTTTTCATGGAATGATTTTGCACCGTTTGGTAATCTAAGCGAAGCTGAAGCTGACAAAATAATAAGCGACTATAATAAAAGTTAAACAGAAGGTTTTTATGGCAAAGATTTTGGTTACAGGAGGGGCAGGATTTATCGGTTCAAACTGCTGTAATATTTTGACAGCCAAGGGTCATGACGTCACAGCATTCGATAACTTATTCTTGGGGAAAAAAGAAAATCTGACTGAAGCAGTTAAATTTGTTAAAGGGAGTGTCTTAAATAGAGATGATTTGGAAAAAGCCGGCACTGACTTTGACTATATCGTTCATCTGGCAGCTGCTTCTTCTGCTCCTATGTTTGAAGAAGATTTAAAAGGATCCTTCGAAAATAATATCGTCGGCCATATCAGCGTTCTTGATTTTGCAAAAGACACTGGAGTTAAGAAGGTGGTTTTTGCCTCGACCAGCTCAATCTACGGTAATAATCCGACGCCACTCACAGAAGATCAGGAAGTAACACCGCCAAATTTTTACGCCGTTACTAAACATGCCCAAGAAGAATCATCAAGAGCATACAACAAGCGCTATGGCCTCGAAATTATTGCCTTCCGCTTTATGAGCATTTATGGTTTGAATGAAGATCATAAAGGTAACTTTGCTAATCTCGTTTCTCAATTTATCTGGATGATGGAAAAAGGCGAAAGACCAACTCTTTACGGCGATGGTACACAGGAACGGGACTTCACCAATGTGAAAGATGTCGTGCAAGGTATCGAAAGAGCAATATTGAATGATAAAAAGTACGGTTTTACTGTTTTCAATATTGGCACTAATAGTTCAATCAATCTGATACAACTTGTTGAAATAATAAACAAAGTTACTGGAAAAAATATAGAACCAGAGCTAATACCAAATCCTGTCAAGGAGGGCTATATCAAGAACCAACTAGGCGACCTGACCAAAATCTCAAAGGAGCTTGGTTATATCCCAACAGTGACGTTGGAGGATGGGATAAAGGAAATCTATGACCGTCTACAGGAAAGAAAGCAAACCGATACAGCCCCAGAAGTAGCAATGGCCTAATAATAAATCATTAAATGGCAATTATTTAAGGGTGGTATTCGAATAGACAACTTAGTACAACCTTTTATTCTAAGATCGATCATATAGAAAAATCAATCCGTGATTCTCTAAAACCCTATTAAATGTATTTATTCTTCGAATGGTACTCTTAAAAATGAGAAGTCTGTCGGTACTAATAGGTGACCGAAGTTCTCGTCGTTCCTCTTCGAACAATAAGAAACAGGAAAATAGCAAGGTTTTCGAAATTACGGAATCAATGTCTTTACAATCTCGCCTCTTTCTGATAAAATAACCAGTAGAATTAGAAAATTAAGAATTTCTAATGTTCAAGTCAATTCCAAATGTAATTAATCAATTATTTAATTAGGATTTGATTAAAAAATTAGTAATTAGAAATTAGGATTTTAAAGATATGCCGATTATTAAATCAGCCAAAAAATCACTTCGTGTTTCCGAAAAGAAAAAGGCCATTAATGACGTTACCCGCGCCAAGGTTAAGAGTGCGGTCAAAGGTTTGAAGATAGCCGATAAAGCCGGTGAAGCTACTTTGGAAACTCTAGCAAAGGCGTACAAAGAACTCGATCTTGCCGCTAAGAAAAACGTCATTCACAAGAACAAAGCAGCCAGACTAAAGTCACGTTTAGCAAAATCAATCAGCACAAAATAGTACTCTCCTAGCAAATAAAAAAATCGCCCCTCAGACCGGGCGATTTTTTTGAAGTTTTGATTATATGTTATTTTCTAGATATCTTTGGCGAGCATAAACCGTGGTAATATAACCGCTGTTGATGTGCCTAAAATAAACCGTGTCTCTACCGGACCAAAATATCTCGAGTCGTTGGAAACTGGTCGGTTGTCGCCCAAAACAAAATACTCATTATCTTTTACAATCCAAGTTCCCTCAGGATCGGTGGAGACACCGGGAGGAATATAATTTTCGCTAAGTTGTTTCTTGTTTATATAGACCTTGCCTTGATAGATGTCTACTCTCTCGCCAGGCAATCCTATGATGCGCTTAACATATTTTCTTTTGTCAGGATCTCCAGGGTAACAGAGGACAACAACCTTACCTCTAGGATATATAATACCCGTACCGTTCTTTTGCCATAAGACAAATTCTCTATCATGATAATTTGGCTCCATCGAAGGTCCATCGACGACAAAAACGGAAACCCAGAGAGTATTGGCAAGAATTATTACAATAAAAGCAAATATTATCCATTTAGCCAAATCAAAAAGTACGCCCCCTCCATAAACTATTTTTGATAGTAAATTTCTGATAAATTCCATAAATTATTCTACACCAGGCTCTCGTGAGGCTGTTAAATTCCTAGCAACATAGGAAATTATCGGAAAAAGGGACAGGCAAAAATCCTGTAAATCCAACCCCCTTTTATCTGACAAATACCACTCCGGCAAAGAAAAGTTCTGTTCTGAAAACCTTTTCGCCCACAATACTTCACAATTCAATACGATAGCATAGGGTAAATATTTTTGAAAAAGTCCAAAGTTATCATAAGAAAAAGAAATTTTCTCTTTGTCTGTCAAAAAATTGCGGAAACCTAACCAATTAATCAGAGCTTCCTGGCCTAGATTTGTTCTAATCGGGATATTTTTGGCCATTGAGAAAATAATCATAGTGGTGGCTGCCATACCAAGCCAGAAGAAAACGATAAAAGGCGGGTTCCTGAAAAGGAAAAGGCTCATAAAAAATCCAACCATACTAATTAGCAAGGAGAAAACAGCGATTGTCCGATATTTATAATGAATCTTTTGAGGGTTCATCTTAAAGTAGCCAAGTCTTGTGGACAACGAATATATATCTCCGGTTAGAAGTGTCATCTCCTTACTATAAAGGTTGGTATCAATTCCCTTTTGTAAATCCTTTTGTGTCGCAGAAACAGATCCACCGGAAAATATTTTCAGCAGTAATACTTTTTCATAAGGTAGTAATCGGCTGTCAAATTTGTTCTTTGCAAACGCAAACCCCCGGTCCCTATCCATAATATAAATTACTCCTCGCTGAGCCAGATCCACCAAAGTGGCTGCAATTTCTCTTGAAGAAACTCTCTGACTGTATAGGGCGCCGACTATGGCTGGCGGCAAACTTGCCGGCGGTGCCTCGGACTTTTCAGCGGTGATAAGACTTTTATTGCCTCTTGCCAAATGACGGAGAAAAAAGATCATAATAATGAAGCTGATCAACGGGATTATAATACCAATAATTATCCAGGCATCGTACTTCACAAGATTCAAGAGATTTACAAGAGAAAGCACCAAGGGATAATCTATTGTTCCTTTTGGCATCTTTGCTATAACGGAAACAGTCGCCTGAGGAGAAATACCACTCGCCTCATAAATTATTGTTTTTGCATCCGATCTATAGGCACTGACATAGTCCACACCATGTATGCCTTTGATATCGATTTCAGTCTTATCCGCTATGTCCTTTGGCAGGGTCAGAGCGATAGTGGCCGATCTATAGAATTGACCGGGTGCATCTATTATCGGGAAACGAACCTCATCATTGCCACCAGCCCGGCTAACATATTCCTTGGACTTCTTTCCATCAATGAATATCGATCCATTTTCCCTAACATCTACTGTGATATTGAGCGCTTCTAGACCTATCTCTGAGATGAAGGTTCTGAGATCTGCTTTGAAGTAGCTGTATCCAGAAAAAGAGACGGAGAGTAACAGGAAAAATACAGCAAAAGCAATAAACTTACGCCAATAAAAACCCAAAACAGGGCTTTTCCTTTTTTTAGTTACGATCGCCAATTTCCCTCCCTATAAATTCTGGCTCTTGTTATCAAATAACACAAATTGCTTGATAACTAATTATTAGTTTACCACTATTTGCAAAAATCTTCTATCAACAACGTCAACGCCAACTTCGGCTCCAGCTGGCCTGTTTTTATCTTTACGTCTGTAGTTTGCAAGAGTAAATAATTCCTGACCAATTTTCTGAAAGTAAAATTATGCAAGAATCCTGATGCTTTCTGTATTACAAATGGATGCACCCCAAGCTCTTTGCACATCGATGGCTGGCTGATCCTACGAGCAGCCATGCTGCTTACTAAGAGCATTATCCGGAATTGGAATATTACCAAATTGAGAATTGCCAACTCCTCCTCGCCCTTCAGCGACAGGCTGTGGAGAACTGAAAGAGCTTTTTTGAGATTCTTGGACGAAATTGCATCAGTTAAGTCAAATATTTTGTCTTTTTCGGGAATGTCGATAATTTCAAAGTCAGCGACAGCTATCTCCAACCGACCTTCAGATTGGGCAAATGAGGCGAGTTTATGAATTTCATTTTGTAAATTCCAAAGGTCTGATCCCAATGAGAAAGACAATCTGGCGGCAGTTGCCTGAGACATTTCCATTCCGTTTTTCTTAGCCTCCTGGCAGATCCATCCGGTCAATTTCGTACCTACTAGCGGCTGAAAAAACCTGGAAGTCTCAAGTTTACTTAATGTTTTGAAAAGACCGCTCCGCTTATCGGGTGCCCCGAACTCAATAAAATAAACGTCATTTTGGTCAGGAACCTTCGACAGATAACTGACTATCTCTTTCTTCAACTCATTATCACTATTTTCGAGAAGCAAGTTCTTTATGATTATCAGTCTTTTGCCGCCAAGGAATGGTAAAGCTGAAGCGTTGGCGGCAAATAATTCCTTGGTCATGGTCGATCCTGAGAACTTGGCCAAGTTAAAATCGGAGCCTTCTGATTTGACAAACTCGACTTCTATTCCCTTCATGGCCTCAAGGAGTGAAAATGTATCTTCGCCGTAGAAAAAATTGATCATACCTTAGTTTGTAAAGTTAAAAGTTTATAAAGTTTATAAAGTTTATAAAGCAAATCTTCCCAAACTTTCTACTTTACAAACCTTAAAAACTTTATGAACTACTTCGCGTTTGCCCAATTGTCTCCGATCCCAATACAGACTTCAATTGGTACACAGAATTTGACCACGCTGACCATCGTCTCTTCAACAATTTTGGCGATTTCTTCGGCATTCTTTCCAGGAACTTCGACAACAAGCTCATCATGGACAGTAAGCAACATTCGGGGTCCAATGGTCGATTGGTCAGTTGGTCTTTTGGTCTTTTTGTCTGTTAATTTCATAGTCAAATTATTCTGTTGACTATCAGACTGTCTGACTATCAGACTGTCTGACTGGAACTTTCTATCCATTTCTATCATCGCCAATTTAAGTAACTCCGCTGCCGTACCCTGAACCGGCGCATTGATGGCCATCCGCTCCTCCGACTCGGCCAGGTAACGATTACGTGAATTAATTTCGGGCAGATAACGGCGGGTGCCAAAAAGTGTTTCAACATAGCCCTCCGTATGCGCCATCTCGATCATTTCATTGATATAATTCTTGATCCCCTTGTGAACATCAAAATATTCTCGAATATATTTACCAGCCTCCTCAGTATCAATGCCCAGAGATTGCGATAAGCCGTATGGGGTTTGGCCATACACGATGCCAAAATTGACTCCTTTGGCTTTTCGGCGCATATCTGATGTGACTTTTGAAACAGGCACTTTAAATATTTCCGAAGCAGTTTTGGTATGGATATCTATACCTTCTTTGAAAGCTTGGATCATCGCTTCGTCTTTCGCCAAGCAAGCAACAATTCGAAGTTCGATTTGAGAGTAATCAGCCGCAATTAATTTCATTCCAGGAGCCGCGACAAAAGTGCTTCTCACTTCCTCGCCGTATTTGCCGCGGATCGGAATATTCTGCAAATTTGGCTCAGACGAAGTCAGCCGACCGGTCGAAGTTTCCAGACCATAAGTCGTATGCAGACGGCTATTTTCATCAACCAAGATTGGCAAAGGCCGCAAATATGTTGAAATTAATTTGGAGAGCTCACGGTATTCCAAAATGGGAGCAATGATTTGGTGCTCATCTTTTATCTTGAATAATTCGCTCGCGGCAGTAGAAACGCCTGATTTTGTTCTTTTTAGACCATCGACTGGCAATTTCAGCTGATTGAATAATACCTCTGCCATTTGCACTGGCGAGCCGATATTGAACTCTGAGCCGGCTAATTTGTAAATCTCCGCTTCAAGTTCTTTTAACCTCTCGCTCAATTTATCATCCAGACTCTTTAACCGATCACAATCAATCATAATACCAGCCTCTTCCATCTTGCGAAGAACGGGTTTGATTGCTGAATTTATTTCCTCCGAGGTAATCTCGGGGATAATAATGCCCAACTTTTTTGCTTTTGCTTGAATATGCATAAATCACCTATGAAAATTATAAACCCCACCTAACCTCCCCTAAAAAAGGGGAGGAAATAAATTATATCTTCTTAATTACTTCCTCGAAAATGTCGAGAACCCCTAACCAGATAACCTTTAATGCCTCTTCTTCCTCTACCCAAAAAGCATCACGAACTTCCTCTAAGTTTGGAGACACGTCGGCATTGTCATTTACCTTCACCAAATATACATTTTTCCTGATTCTTCTGCCAGCTCTAGTCGGATGGTTCCCATAAACAAAGTCGTTAATAATACCGGTGTCGGAAATTGAATATTGGTCCGGATTTAAATTCAACTCTTCGTCAATCTCGCGGACAATGGTGTCGTCAGTATTTCTATCGATCTCCTCTGTCATTCCGCCCACAAAACTAATATTGCCGCTGATTTTTTGCTTAACCATCAAAAATTCCCGCTTGACATCTTTGTCACGGTAAACGATAGCCTCAGCTCCTGTTAGACATTCATCTTTTGTCTCTTCTGTCATTTTAAAATAATAAATTAATTAATCTGCCAAAAAGTCTTTGGACCCGGCAAGTCCGAACCGATGAATTTCAAATCGATCATGTCTTTGAAATCACTGATCATCAATCCGACACCGATGGCGATCAGATATGCCGCCCACCTTTTCCGGCGGTAAATAATTCCTGCAATAATTGCTATCGCCCCATAAATCCAATGATGCGGGACATTTAAATCCCCGCCCAAAATATGCCCTATTCTTCCAACGACAAAAGCCCCGAATGCTAGCAGTAATAGTATTATTATTTTTTTAATCAATTTAGTCATTTGGAATTTAGATTTAATTAGAAATTACTGCTGAGATCTAAAGCAGTTTCAGTTGATCGTCTTTTTCTTTTTGCGCCTTCGCTTCTTTTGTTTTTGGTTCATCTGCAGGAATAACGCCAAATCTTTTTAGCAATGAAGTAAATTGCACCTCTTTGAAGAACTCGATTAACTTGCCCTTGTCATAATCCCCCCACTCACAATCTTTAAGTTTGAAATCAACCGGCACATCACGGCGTATAGTTGCTAATCTTTGAGACAAGAAGGCCTGATCCTTATACTCGAAAAGAAGCTTTGCGATTCTTTGCCTTATATTCATCTCTTTTTCAATTTTAATAAGAATGCTTGGTAAATCTTCAACCTCCAAATTACAACCTCCATTCATTTTTTCAACATCCAAAACTTGAGATTTGGAATTTGATACTTGATTGGTTGTTGAATATTGGGCGTTGGATATTTCAGCAATTTTCTCATACAATTTCTCCAGTGTATCAAATCTTTGCAGCAAATCTATCGCCGTTTTAGGACCAATCCCCGGAACTCCGGGAATATTGTCAGACGGATCGCCGGCAAGGGCTTTCAAGTCTATAAAATCCTCTGGATCCAAACCCCATTCTTCTTTAATTACAGCCCGATCAACGATTTGAGCCGATTGCAGACCATGTTTCAAATTATAGACGAAAATATTACCGTCAATGAGCTGAAAGGCATCCTTGTCACCGGTGACAATAAAGACTTTGAAATCTTCTTTGTTTGGAATTTGATCTTTAGAATTTATTTGGTATTTGTTATTTGTAATTTGTAATTTTGCCGCGATTGTCCCTATCACGTCGTCTGCCTCGAACCCTTCCTGAACATAGATAGGCACCCCAACTGTTTCCAGAAATTCCTTTACTCTGGGAATTTGATCGTAAAGCTCCTGATCGGCCGCAACTCTGTGTGCTTTGTATTCAGCGTATTCTGCCAAGCGAAATGTTGCCTTGGAAATATCAAAAGAAGCGGCGATATAATCCGGTTTTAAATCCTCCAAAACCTTGATAAATGTAGTCACAAAACCGTAAACAGCATTGGTATATTCACCCTTCCGCGTCCTCATCGTCTTCGGTAAGGCATGATATGCCCGGTGGATGATAGCGTTTGAATCGATCAGTACTAAAGTCAAAACCTTCGGTTTTGTCCCGAGCCTGTCGAGGGATCTTTTCTCTATATTTTTCATAAATAGATCATAGACTAAACAAGCACAAATTTAAAGCAAGTAACATATAAAAAAGCCAAAACCAATCGAAAAGAAAGGCTCCGGCGTATACCTTGGACAGATTTACTTCTTCTTCAGTCGCCGTTTTTGTTCTCTCTTAACTTTGATTTTATACTTCTTGAGGCGTAATTTCTTGATTCTCGAAGGCATAAATCCCCTTTCCGGACGCAAGGTCCGTCTCCGAAAGTTATCTTCAACCGATCGTTTCTTCGGGCTAACGAGTAATCACTATTTCCCGAAATAGAAATGCGCCGATTGATTAATTACGACAAGGCCTTGCATTTTACTAGATCTGGCGATATATTTTATTCACACATAAATTACTCGAGGGCTTAAGTTCGAAATTAAATCAAAACTAACTAGGCAAGGCAAGAAATTGCTATTTTTGCTATGCCGGAAAGATTCATATGCCAAAAATTAAGAGATTTGATCTTCTGATCGCAATTTACATTTTTTGCGTCATCGCTTCAGAATTAATGGGAGCAAAGACTTTTCCTCTATTTCAAATTTTTGGTTTAAAACTGAACGCCTCAGTCGCGATCTTCGTCATCCCAATTATTTATCTGGTCAATGATATCATCGTCGAAGTTCACGGCAAAGAAAGAGCTCGAAGCATTGTCTGGTCTTCCCTTTTTGTCGTTGCCCTGCTCGTCGGTTTTTCCATTCTAGCCACTATCCTTCCGCCGTCAGCTCGATTTGCCGGATCCGAGAGAGCTTACGACGACATTTTCACAAAATCAATTAGAATATCTCTTGCTAGCCTAATGGCCTTTGCCTTTGCCGAATTCCTCGATATTTTCATCTTCAGTAAACTTCGAGAAAAATTAGGGCAAAAATCTCTCTGGCTGCGGACAAATGCTTCTAATATCATCGCCCAATTTTTTGACACCTCTATCTTTATGATTCTTGCTTTCTACACCATCGGCAAGCCATTCGGAGACAATCTAGGCTTCCTCTTAGGGTTGATCCTTCCCTATTGGCTTCTTAAATCTTTGATGTCAATTTTGGAAACGCCGTTTGTCTATTTGGGCGTTAATTGGTTAAAAAAAGAAAAGAAGTGGTAAACAGTAGTTCTAAGTTCTGAGTACTGAGTACTTAGTAAATGCAGGAATAAGAAAATGAAAATTGAAACCATCAAAACTGATAAGATTACCAAAGGTCATACTATTTATGAAGTTTTAGATCAATTCCTTCGCGAATTCAACGATAGATCTGTTCTGGCAGTCACCTCCAAAATTATCTCCGTTTGTGAAGGCAATGTCGTAGAAATTGGCGAAATTGATAAGCAAAAACTGATCCAAAAAGAGGCGGATTTTATGATAAAAAGTAAGAACAAGTATGATATTCCCCTGACGATAAAAAATGATATTCTAATCCCCCTTGCCGGCATTGACGAATCAAACGGAGACGGCAAATACATTCTCTGGCCGAGAGACCCTCAGAGTTCAGCAAATCAGATTCGGCAACATTTAATCGAAAGATTTGGAATAAAACATGCCGGAGTCATTATTACTGATAGCAAAACTTCACCGCTTCGCTGGGGTACGACCGGCGTTGCCATCGCCCACTCCGGTTTTAAGGCATTAAATGATTATCGGGGCAAACTTGATCTCTTCGATCGGCCGCTCGAAGTATCGCAAGCCAATATTGCCGACGGTCTGGCCGCTAGCGCAGTAGTGGCAATGGGCGAAGGCAACGAGCAAACCCCGATGGCAATTATCGAAGATTTACCATTCGTCAAATTCCAAGACCGCAATCCCTCAGATAACGAATTGCAAAGCCTAATCATAAGCAAAGAAGACGACCTCTATAACTCAATATACAAATAAAAAGCCGGGACCGGTCATAGACCGAATCCCAGCAGAGCAGACTTGTTTTTTCGGGGTCACCGCAGCCAGACTGGCAGGTCACGAGGTTTGCCCTCGACGACTCGATAAAAGTGCTCATCGTTGAGAGCGAGCTCCAGCATCTCAGCCGCCGAATGGATCGACTTATCGCGAGTTCGATAGGCCCTGTTAATCAGGATATGAACCAGGGCTTCGCTGAGATGAAACTGGCCGGGGACAGTCCCCATGCTTTGGACATAATATAGGGATCTGTCAGGTGCCAACAGCGGCCAATTCATGATGATACAGACAAGAGCTTCTTCGCAATCCGTACCAAGCCCCAGTCTCTCAGTGACTTGCTCGAGCCTCGTCAGGAACTCCCGGTCTAGCCGTACGACCCCGCTGCCAGTATCAAGATCACAGAAGGCAGATGGCATGTTGTTATTCCTCCCACAAATGAACATTTGCTTTTTTTGTTCTACCAGAATCCGCTAGATTTGTCTAACTATTTATCTTACATTCCCAAACCAGCTATAATATCTTAATAATCTTAATATCTAAGGAGAATAATTATGGCTTGCCTAATAGCGCCGGCAACGGCAGCACTTGTAGTTACAACCATCAAGAAAAAGATTCCCGCCAAATACCATCCGGAATGGCTGCTTTTGATGATGTGGGGTGGAGTCCTCATGTTGATTGTCGACCATATTGCAAATGGAGAAATCGTCCCCTATTTTCCCTTTTTCACTTCTGATAAAAATATAATTTGGACCGAAATTATCAAAAACGGCGTCCCCATGACAATAGTTATTTTTGCCTTCTGGGCTACCGCCGTCTGGATATCCATCGCTTATAGTAAAAGAAAACTGAGTTCTATTGAAGGATAAATTGGCACTCGAACATTTAAACGCCCCATGTGGGTGGGGCGTTTGATTAAACGTGACTTTTTGTGCTCAATCTGATAGAATAATGACATTATTTAATAGTGTCATCCTGAACCGACGCAGTCGTCCCGAGCACAGCCGAGGGATCTGTATCTTGATTCAGAATCCAATTCCTTATTATCTAACTGGATTCCTGCCGGAGCTTTACCCTCGACCTGATCGGGAATAGGAATGACAAAGGAGCTGTTATGAGTCTTAAAATCGCAATTGTTGGCTTGCCCAACGTAGGTAAATCAACTTTATTCAACGCATTAATAAAAGGTTCGCATGCAGAGGCGGCTAATTATCCCTTCTGCACCATCGAGCCCAATGTTGGTATTGTCGAAGTCCCGGATGAAAGATTGAAGCCTCTCGCAGAGATGTCAAAATCGAAGAAAATCGTACCAGCAGTCGTGGAATTCGTCGATATCGCCGGGCTCGTCCGCGGCGCTTCGAAAGGCGAGGGCCTTGGCAATCAATTCCTGGCTCATATCAGAGAATGTGATGCGATCGGTATGGTCGTCCGGTTTTTCGCTGACGAAAACGTGACTCATGTCGAGGGTAAAATCGATCCGATGGATGATATTGCAACCATTGAAACCGAATTGCAATTAGCCGACCTTGCTACCGTCGAGAAAAGGCTTTCTGCGGTCGAGAAGGAATTGAAGGGAAACAATAAGGAAGCTGTTTATACAAAATCAGGCCTCGAAAAGATTTATAAATTGCTGGAAGAAGGTAAAAATGCCCGGGAAGCTAAACTTGATGAATTTGAGAAGAATGCATTAAAAGGCCTGGGGTTAATAACTCAGAAGCCGATTATTTATATCTCTAATTGTTCCGAGGAACAATTGAGCGAAAAGCTGAAAGCTGAAAGTGAAAAGCAAATTGAAATTAATTTTATTCCAATCTCCGCCAAGCTTGAAGCTGAATTAAATGAGCTAAATGATGAAGAAAAGGCTGAATATCTCGAAACTCTAGGCATTGATGATTCGGGACTCGATCGTCTGATAAAAGAGGCATATAGAGTGCTTGGTCTCCAGACTTATTTGACTACCGGCCCTGACGAAACTCGCGCTTGGACTATTCATCAAGGAGATACTGCGCCGAAGGCGGCCGGGGTCATTCACGGTGATTTCGAGCGTGGTTTTATTGCTGCCGAGATCGTCAATTGGAAAGATTTGCTTGATGCCGGAACTTGGACAAATGCAAAGTCTAAAGGCTTGGTCCGCACAGAGGGCAAGACCTATATCATGCGCGACGGCGATGTGGTGGTATTTCGCTTCAATGTCTAAATTCAAACGAATGGCAATTTTTATAAAACGAATCAAATAAAAATAATTAAACAAACGGAGCTTTTGTGTCTTTTAAAGGTAAAAAGTGGCAAGAAGAAATTGATGTACGGGATTTTATTTTTGAAAATATTACCCCTTATGATGGAGACGAAACATTTTTGGTCGGCGCGAGTAAAAAAACTCAGAAACTATGGAGTAAATGCAAGGATTTGCTTACCAAAGAGAGAGATTCTTTCGGCAACGTCCTAGATATCGATACAGAAACAATCTCAACGATCACGAGCCACCGCCCTGGCTATATCGAAAAAGATTTGGAGGAAATAGTCGGTATCCAGACAGATGAGCCGTTGAAGCGAGCCGTGAAACCATTTGGCGGTATCAGAGTGGCTGCCAAGGCTTGTGAAGAGTACAACCGCCAAATAAATCCGGAAATAGTGTCGATATGCACCAAATACCGAAAGACTCACAATGACGGTGTTTTTGATGTCTATACTCCCGAAATCAGAAACCTCCGCTCTCTCGGCATCCTCACCGGACTCCCTGACAATTACGCTAGAGGAAGAATTATTGGTGATTACCGCCGGGTTGCTCTCTTCGGCATCGATAAACTTATCGAAGAAAAAGAGAAGGATAAAATAATTTTAGATGGTTCTATGACCGATGAGCTGATCAGGCTGCGCGAAGAAGTCTCAGAGCAAATCAAGGCTCTCTCGATGATCAAATCTATGGCAGCTGAATATGGATTTGATATCTCGACGCCGGCTAAAAATGCAAAAGAAGCGATTCAATGGACGTATTTCGCCTACTTGGCAGCCCTAAAAGAACAAGACGGCGCCGCAATGAGCCTTGGGAACGTAAGCTCATTCTTCGATGTTTTCATAGAGAATGATATCGCCAATAAAAAATTGACTGAGGAAGAGGCACAGGAACTTGTAGACCAATTCATTATTAAACTAAGGCTAGTCCGCCATCTCAGAGCCGGTGAGTATAATGATCTTTTTGCCGGAGATCCTGCTTGGCTGACCGAATCCCTTGGCGGTTCTTGGCAAAATGGCCAGCACAAGGTAACAAAAACTACGTACCGCTTCTTGCAAACACTTTATAATTTAGGGCCTTCGCCCGAACCAAATCTTACCGTTCTTTGGAGCAAAAATTTACCTAAAAATTTTCAGAAATTTGCAGCTAAAGTCTCGATCGACACCTCATCGATTCAGTATGAGAACGATGATTTGATGAGGGAAGAATACGGCTATGACGATTATGGTATTTCATGCTGTGTGTCCCTGCTTAAGACCGGCAAAATGATGCAATACTTCGGGGCTCGATGCAATCTCGCTAAAACACTTCTTCTAGCGATAAATGGCGGGAGAGACGAGGTAAAAGGAACAAAAATTGTTGATAATATTGAGAAATTGGATAGTGAATATTTGGATTTTGAGCAGGTTTGGGAAAACTACAAGAGAACCTCCGCAAAAATTGCTGAGATGTATGTGGACACTATGAATATCATTCACTACATGCACGACAAATATTATTACGAGCGGGCACAGATGGCACTTTTGGATTCTAAGCCATTTAGAGTGATGGCATTTGGCGCCGCCGGCCTCTCTGTTGTGGCCGATTCTCTATCCGCTATCAAATATGCCAAAGTCAAACCGATCCGGAACGAGGATGGTCTTGCTATTGATTTTGAAGTCATAGGTGATTTCCCCAAATACGGCAATGACGACGACCAAATAGATAATATTACTCAAAAAGTAGTCGCCAGCTTCAAAACGGAGCTTCAAAAGCACCATATCTATAGAGACGCAAAGCCAACACTATCTATTCTGACCATCACTTCCAATGTTGTATACGGTAAGAAAACTGGCGCTACTCCGGACGGACGCAAAGCTGGCGAACCATTCGCACCCGGGGCAAATCCGATGCATGGCAGGGATAATTCAGGAGCAATCGCTTCACTAAACTCGGTTGCAAAGCTTGGTTACAAGGACGCCAATGACGGCATTTCAAATACCTTTTCCATCACGCCTCACACTCTAGGCGCCGACCTAGAAGAGCAAAAAGAAAATTTAACCGCTCTTTTATCTGGATATTTTTCAAAAAATGCCCATCACCTAAACGTCAATGTTTTAAACCGTGAAACACTAATTGACGCAATGGATCATCCTGAACTCTATCCCCAGCTCACTATCAGAGTTTCTGGTTATGCTGTAAACTTCGTCAAGTTATCAAAGAAGCACCAAGAGGAAGTCTTGAAACGTACTTTTCACCATTCACTTTAATTGGATACTTAATAAAATGTTTTAATATTTACCACTGTTTCCGTAATTCACTTCCTGCGTCATTGCGAGTGTACTTGCGTGGCAATCTATCATACTGATGGATTGCCACGTCGCAAGATTCACTCCTCGCAATGACAATTACGCGATACGGGTAATCTTACCAATGAATATCCACTCGATCGAAACATTTGGCACCCACGAAGGACCTGGCATCCGCTTTGTTATCTTTGCGCAAGGCTGTAATTACAAATGTCTTTATTGCCACAATCCGGATAGCCAAGCAATAAAAGTTAAAAGTAAAAAGCAAAAAGGCGAAAGAGAGCAATTAATTACTAAAATCAAAAATAGTATTCCCTATTTTGGTAAAAATGGCGGAGTTACGGTTTCCGGCGGAGAGCCGCTTCTACAAGCGGATGAGATTCTTGAACTATTCAAGGAACTCAAATCCTTGGGCATTCACACCGCTCTAGATACGAATGGATCGATATTAAATAATTCTATCAAAGAGTTGCTTCGGTATACCGATCTAGTCTTGCTTGATATTAAACATATCAATCCGCTTTGGCACGATATCGTAACTCAAAAGGCAAAAAGCAAAGGGCAAAATAGTGGTGTCACCCTGAACTCGTTTCAGGATCCCAACACAGCATTAATACCAGCATCAACAAATTTACCTGTCATTCCTGTGAAGGCAGGAATCCGCAAAATTGAAGAGCAAATAATCAATAGCAACCAAAATGGATCCCCGGACACCACTCTCAAGAGCACCGCCGGTCCCGAGGATGACAATAACAATGGAACAATTGAACAATCGAGCAATAACGATTGCGTGCCGGCGATCGAATTCTTAAATTATCTAGAGTCAATCAACAAGCCAGTTTGGATCCGCTATGTACTAGTCCCTGGCTACACCGATCAAAAGAAATATTTAGAGGAAACGGCCCAGGTGGTGGGGCGTTTCAAAAATCTAGACAGAATTGAAATTCTCCCCTACCATACTTTGGGAGTTGATAAATATGAGAAGCTTGGCTGGAAATATCCATTGGAAGGAATCAAGCCGCCGACTGAGGAAGAGATCGCGAAGGCAAAGAAAATATTAGAAAAAAGCGATAAAACTGTATTAGTGCGATAATGCACATATACATTAATTAGAAATCATTTTATTTGACGCAAGGAAGAATTTCTGCTATTATGAGCTTACAAATTAATTAACTTTTTCTTCCTAGAGATAGGAAGAGCTAGCGTCCGAACTAAATTGGACTTAAACTATTCAATAGATTCCGGATCAAGTCCGGAATGACAGTTGAAATGCTAGCGCCGTGAAAGGAGAATCTTGAGAAAGTACGAAATGACGTACCTTATTTCTGATAAGGTACCGGAGAGTGATTTAAACAAAGTAACCGGCAAAATTGGCGGTTTAATTTCAGAGCTTGGCGGTAAAGCTGCTAAGGAAGAAATTTGGGGCAGACGCAAGCTCGCCTATCCTATTGCTAAACAGGAGTTTGCTACCTATGTAACCCTTAATTTCGACCTTCCCGCTGAAAAGATGAAGGAATTTGACCGAGATGTTCGACTTATGACAGAGGTAGTCCGCCAATTGATCATTGTGAAAGATCTAGGTCATGAGGCACTTTCACTTTCTTCGGAAGAAATCGCTCAGACCGAAGAAATTGAAAATGTAGTCGGTGGGGAAAAATCATTTGAAGCCATCGAGGGTGAAACTGATGAAAGCAAGGATCTGATGGCCAAACGTGACGAAAAGGCCGTGGCCGCAGAAGAAGAACCTGCTCAGGCAGAAGCTACAGAACCTGTCAAAGAAGCAAAAGTTGAAGAAAAAGAAGAAGTAGAAACAGAAAAGCCAAAAACCGAAAAGAAAACGAAGGTCATCAAGAAAGAAAAAGTTGAGGAAAAGAAAGAAAAAACTGTAGCAGAAAAGCCGGTCAAGAAGACAGCCAAAAAGAAAGATTCTGCCGATGAAGCAGAAAGACTATCCAAGCTCAACGAAGAGCTCGATGACATTCTAAAAGATGAGCTGTAAGTTTCTAAATTAAGAATGACTAATCAATGACCAATATCCAAAAATTAAAATGATAAATTTTGACATTTGATCATTGAAAGTTTAGGATTTGATTAGTCTTCGACTCTGAGGGAAGAGCCCTCAGGCTCCCATTCGACAGGCTCAGGGCCTGAGTGTGAATCGAAGGCAGACTCGAATGAGAAATTAGTAATTAGAAATTCGAAATTTCCGCCAGCTGGCGGATCGAAGAAAGGTATTTATGCTTAGTTTGAATCGCGCTCAAATATTAGGGAATTTGACCAAAGATCCAGAGATGAGATTCACGCCAAACGGCCAGGCAGTTGCGAACTTTACGGTCGCGACCAACCGCAAATGGAAAGGACGAGATGGCGCAGCTGACGGGGAAGATACTCAATATCATGATATCGTCATTTGGGGCAAGCAAGCCGAGGCTGTGATTCCCATGTTGAAAAAAGGTGCGCCCGCCTTCGTCGAAGGAAGATTGCAGACCAGAAACTGGGAAGGTCAAGACGGGGTTAAAAGATACAAAACCGAAATTATCGCTGACAATGTGATCGTCTTGGGAAGCAGAGATAAGAGCGGCTACACTCCATCTGCACCAAAAGATGAAAACCCTGTCGCAGATATCGCCTCCAGTAGCAAAGACGATGAAATAAATATCGAAGACATTCCGTTCTAGATGTTTAGGTTCCGACGATCCTAAAAAGGATGTCGGAATCCCGACTGAAGCGTCGGGAAAATAAATATCGAAGACATACCATTTTAAAAATTAAAGCCAATAGCGAAAAGAACTAATTACGCTAATAAGAATTCAAACAATAATAATTTTAGCTTAATTAGCCCTATTAGCCATTAGCATTAGATAAGGAAATTTATGGCAAAAAGAAATAAATGTTTAATTTGCAAAGCCAAGATGGAAGAGGTCGACTATAAAGATGTCGCTACTCTCTCCCGCTATCTTGACCGCTGGAACAAAATCCAACCAGCATCAAAAAATTACAACTGTGCAAGACATCAGCGTCAGACAGTGACTGCTATCAAACGAGCTAGATTTTTGGCGCTATTACCTTTCACAGTAAGATAAGTTAAACAACATAAGCCAATAGTGAAAAGGGCTAATTATACCAATTAAAGGTATAAGCTTAATTAGACTTATTAGCCATTAGCGTGGAAAGGAGACTGAGTGCTTTCGATTACTGATCTAAAAACCGGTACTAAATTTACTATGGAAGGCGATCCGTATATGGTTGTCTCCTATTCTCATTCAAAAATGGGACGGGGCGGTGCTGTCGTCAAAACCAAGATTAAGAACCTCCGGACAGGTTCCACAATTGATAAAACGTTCCAAGGGGCTGATAAAGTAGGTGAAGCAGATCTAAGCAAGAAAAGCGCTGTATATCTCTATTCCGACGAGAAAGATGCCTTTTTTATGGACAACGAGACATATGATCAGTTTACTCTGCCTTTATCAAAAATTGGTGATCAAAAGCAATGGCTTGTTGAAAATTCAAATGTTGATATTCTCTACTATGGAAGCGATCCTCTGAATATCGAACTGCCAATCAAAATGAAATTTAAAGTTACCTCTGCTCCTCCGGCAATTAAGGGCAATACCGCCAGCGCTGTTACCAAGAAAGTAACCTTGGAAACTGGCGCTGTCGTTGACGCACCGGTGTTTATTAAGGAAGACGACTTCATTGTTGTCGATATTCGTGTTGGAAGCTACGTAGAAAGAGCGTAGTCAACCGATAAAGCCAGAGATTTTCGGATAAGTCTGTGAACCATTTTTAGAGTATAGACATTATGCTTTATCTTTTTTAAAGTTTTAGCTGTTTATTCTTTACCTTCTTTTAGTTATTATTTGAATATGTTACTAACTTACTCAAAAATAATTGGCTTCCCTATCTTTGAACTATCAGATCAATCTCGGATCGGATTTGTCGAGGATATCATTATAAGCCCTGATGAGCTCAAAATAGCAGCAATAGCTATTAAACGTTCGGGGTTTTTTAGCACTCGTTACAAAATAATTCCTTTTGTTGAGATTGTTCACATTCTAAAGGACGGAGTGCTAATCAAAGATAGCAGGAGTATCGAAGAGATAGACGACTTGCCGAGAATCAAAAGGCTGATTGAGGATAAAAATTTTGGGGTCGGCCAGAAAGTGATAACGGAAAACGGCAATCCAATCGGCACTGTATCCGATTACCTAATAGAAAGTCAGACTCTGGCCTGGACCAAAATTTATGTTAAAAGTTTGCTAAAAGAAAGAATTATACCGATTTCAAAAATAGTTGAGATAAATGGCAAAAAAATAATTGTCAGGGATAACTTGACTAAAATTAAAACTGAAGCACCGGCAGTAGAGATAGCAGCAGGTTAGATAAACGATTACTAATCAATCTAAAAATCATGGTAATAAGAAATTAGAAATTCCCAAACAAAAAAGAGGCCGGTTATTTGGCCTCTTTTTTGTTTGATGTCTACATTCCCATGCCGGCATATGGATTGCCGCCCATTGGCATTCCACCACCTGTGGCGCCCTTTTCTTCTGGTTTATCGGCAACTACAGCTTCAGTCGTTAGAACTAGAGCAGCGATTGAAGCAGCGTTCTGCAATGCGCTTCTAGTCACCTTGGCGGGATCCATTATACCCATTTTGATCATATCACCGTATTCGCCTGTTGCGGCGTTGTAACCTTCACCATCTTTCATCCCTTTGACCTTATCGAGTACTACCGCTCCGGAAACTCCGGCGTTTTCTGCAATTTGTCTAATCGGGGTTTCGAGAGCCCGAAGTACAATATTGACTCCGGTCTTCACATCACCGGCAACTTCAGTTAACTTACTTATCGATTTGGAAGCGTTTAGAAGTGCGACACCACCGCCCGAAACAATGCCTTCCGCAATCGCCGCTTTCGTAGCGTTCAAAGCATCTTCAACTTTGTATTTTATCTCTTTCATCTCTGTCTCAGTAGCAGCGCCAACCTTGATCACGCCCACACCGCCAGAGAGTTTGGCCAATCTTTCATTTAGCTTCTCTTTATCATACTGTGAAGTCGATTGCTCTATCTGCTTTTTGATCTGTGAAATTCTGGCGGAAATATCGTTTTTCTTGCCTTTTCCTTCAACTATTGTTGTGTTTTCCTTATCAGCCTCAACCTTTCGAGCCTGACCTAACATTTCAAGCTTAGCATCTTCAAGCTTCAAGCCAAGTTCTTCTGTAATTACCTGACCGCCGGTCAAAGCAGCAATATCAGCCATCATTTCTTTTCTGCGATCGCCGAAGCCAGGAGCTTTGACAGCTAAAACATTTAGTACTCCGCGTAATTTATTGACGATCAGGGTAGCCAGAGCTTCTCCTTCTACATCCTCGGAGATAATGACGATATCCTTCTTACCGCTCTGAGCCATAGCTTCCAAAAGAGGTAAGATTTCAGAGATTGAAGATATTTTTTTATCAGTAATCAGAATATACGGATTTTCAAGAACAGCTTTCATCGATGCCGTATCGGTAATCATATATTGGCTTATATAGCCATTGTCGAATTGCATACCTTCGACAACTTCCTTTTCCATACCCATGGTATTGGACTCTTCGACAGTGACGACACCGTCTTTGCCCACAGTATCCATAACCTCAGCAATCATTTCACCAATAGCAATATCGCCGGCTGAGATAGAAGCGACCTGAGCAATTTCCTCTTTTTTGGAAATTTTCTTCGAACTTTTACCTATAAATTCGACTGCTTTCTCAGTTGCCCTTTCGATACCCTTGCGAAGATCAATCGGATTTGAACCTGCCGCAACGTTTCGAATACCTTCATTAATCATTGCTTGAGCCAGAATGGTGGCGGTGGTTGTACCATCACCTGCGACATCATTGGTCTTTGAGGCCACTTCCTTTACAAGCTGAGCACCCATATTCTCGAACCTATCTTCAAGTTCAATCTCTTTGGCGATAGTTACGCCGTCATTTGTGATTGTTGGAGCGCCGAACGATTTCTCCAGAACAACGCTTCTTCCGCTCGGACCAAGTGTAACTTTGACAGTGTCTGCCAACTTATTGACGCCATCTCTTAATTTTCCCCTTGCTTCGTCTGAAAAATTGATTTGTTTAGCCATAAAACTCCTTTTTAGTTCTTAAAGTTTCTAAAGTCAAAAGTTTATCAAGTATTCTTTATGAACTTTAAAAAACTTGTTACTTTATAAACCACTTAATCTATTTCAAGATTCCTAGAATGTCTTCTTCCTTCATGATCCTATACTCTTGACTGTCAACTTTGATCTCCTTTGCCCATGAATCATAGAGAACTTTGTCCCCAACTTTGACAGAAAAAAGATGCTTCTTTTCTTTCCCAACATTACCATCACCCAAGGCTACGACTTTTCCCTCTGAGGGTTTTTCCTTGGCTGTGTCCGGAATGACAATACCGGAAGATCTGACTTCCTCTGCTGGAAGCGGCTTGACCAATACTCGATCTCCGAGTGGCTGAAACATAATAACTCCTTTCATAAATGCTAAAAACGAAAAGAAACTAAACAACGAAAGATTCACGATTTTAGTTATTTCGTTTCTTTTAGCATTTAGCGTTAATCTATTAGGAATTGTAAAGTCTACTTTACATTTTGTCAATAGATTTCAAACCAATAACAAAGAAAATATTTACAAATTTGTCACCTATCGGCTTTTGATAATAATTGTAAATTCGTTATTCGTATTAAATAAAAATATGGCGACACTGTAAGGGGGAACCAGCATCGCCACCAATACATTCTAGCCCAAAACCAAGGCCAAAGTCAAGCACAAAAAGAGCCCCGACGTACGCTGTACGTCAGGGCGGTCGGATTCATATTGGCCAGTTAAGGCGTTATAAACGTTCCCGTTGTGCTGACAGCGGATTCTGCCAGTCGGCTTGAGAAGTTTTCTTCCGCCCTCTTCTGTCACAATGAACTGAAGCTGGTACCCCATTTCGTGATCGCCCCACACCAACTCACCGTTATTCATCGCTTGCCACCCCCAAAAAAAGTTGTCTCGTCTTGAGACTTTATTCGACATAAACTACCATCTGTGTCAACTTATTTAAAGTGGTTTTTGTAGGAACCTTCAATTCTAAAATTTTGGCGGATGAAATCTGAGTTCATTTTCGTTATAGACGATGTATTCTTTATATTTATTTGTGATAGGATCAGCCATAATTTTGGCAACTTGAATTCTTCTGAGCGTTTCTTCTACCTTGTCACCAATCAAACCGGATAACAGAAATTCTAACAGGTGGCCCTTCCATCGGAAAAGAATATTTACTTGAACTGGAAATATACCCTTTAACTTTTTATCTCCCGCCCCTGGCAGTTTGTTTTCCCTCAAAAAACGATCAAACAATTTTTTGTCACCGAAAACTCGAATACTCTTACTATAATTCTGACGGCAATATTCTGCACGACCGGGAGCAACGCCGATTTTGAGGAATGAATCGCTCATAAAATAGTTGAAACAAAATTTGCCAAAGTGATTTTTATTTTCGTCCCTAGGCCTCTTTTGCAGACTGACAATCCCGAATAAATTCACAAGAAAGCGGACCGTGAAAATACGACCGTGCTTTGCAATGATCAAAAGATCAATATCAGAACCTTCCCGTGCCTCCAGCTGGGCGAGAGATCCGTTTAGTATAACCAGACGAATAAAAGGCAACAATTGCAAAAGGTAGGCAAATTTTTGGGTTTTCCTGATTAATTTTCTATTTATCGAATCCATACCCTTAATATATTGGAAGATCGCTTGGTTATCAACAACTTGCCAAGATATTGTTTCTTCATTTATACTTAGTAAAACAAAAATATAGAATCTCAAAAAAAACTCCCAATAAAAATAGGTCTCACGGAGTTTTTTCGTTTGTAATGAGCAGAAAATAGCTATACATTTATATTTTGGAGGGTTTGGGAGATGGCACGCAATAAATTCATTTTCGTTGTCGGCGGTGTAATGTCGGGCGTAGGCAAAGGCGTAGCGGCAGCTTCGATCGGTGCTATTTTGAAGTCAAAAGGATTCAAAGTCACAGCTCTTAAGGCCGACCCTTATATCAATATTGATGCTGGCACCATGAATCCGACCGAGCATGGCGAGGTATTTGTAACAAAAGACGGCGACGAGACGGATCAGGACCTCGGCAACTACGAGCGATTTCTAAATGAAGACCTGACAAAAATGAATTATATGACCACGGGTCGGATCTACCAGACCGTTATCACGAAGGAGAGAAATCTGGAATACGGCGGCAAGAACGTCGAAGTTGTACCAGATATCCCAAATGAAATAATTCGCCGGATAATGGCCGCAACCAAACAAACCGGCGCAGAAATCACTCTCTTCGAGATCGGCGGAACTGTCGGCGAATATCAGAATATCCTCTTTCTTGAAGCAGCTCGAATGATGAAGTTAAAGTACCCCAAAGATGTTATATTCGTCCTGGTATCATACCTTCCTATACCCTCGAAGATCGGGGAGATGAAGACCAAACCTACTCAATATGCGTCTAGAACATTAAATTCGAGCGGGATTCAGGCCGATTTTATTCTTTGCAGAAGCGAGCATCCGATCGATAACAAACGCCGGGAGAAGCTCGCCATGCTCTGTTCGATAGAACCGGCAAACGCTATTTCGGCGCCGGATGTTGACTCAATTTATGATATTCCTGTCCGATTCGAAGACGAAAAATTGGGGGAGAAAGTTCTGAAAAAGTTACACCTAAAGCCTCGACAGAAAGATCTTGTAAATTGGCGCAAATTTGTCGATAAATCAAAAAACGCTGACAAACCGATAAGGATCGGCATCATCGGTAAATACTTTGAAACCGGCAATTATGTTCTATCAGACTCATATATTTCAGTCATTGAAGCTGTAAAACATGCCGCTTGGACCCAGGGTTTCAAGCCAGAGTTGGTTTGGCTTTCCTCGACTGAATATGAAATTAGCCCGAAAAAATTGAAAGAGCTGGATACTCTCGATGGAGTCATCGTTCCGGGAGGTTTTGGCTCTCGCGGAATTGAAGGAAAAATCGCTGTTGCTAAATATTGCCGGGAACATAAAATTCCCTATTTCGGCCTTTGCTATGGTATGCAGATTGCAACCATTGAGTTTGCTAGGAACGTTTGTGGAATAAAAGACGCAAACACTGAGGAAATCGACCCTCATGCAGTGAACCCTGTTATTCATATTATGGCTGAGCAAAAAGAGAAACTAAAAAGAAAAGATTTCGGCGGTTCAATGCGTCTCGGTGAATACGCTTGTAAATTACAAAAAGGATCAATTTCTTATGACGCATATAGGGCTTACTGGCCAAAGGAGCTGCTCGCAAAAAGTGATAAACAATCAGTTACCATCTACGAACGTCATCGTCATCGTTATGAATTCAACAATAATTATAAAATTCAATTGGAGGAAGCAGGACTCCGGCTTTCCGGCATTAATCCCGACCGCAATTTAGTTGAGATCATAGAAGCAAAAGACCACCCTTTCTTCGCAGGAGTTCAATTTCATCCAGAATTTCTCTCCCGTCCTGAGCGCCCTCATCCTCTTTTCATGGCATTCATCAAAGCTGCTGGAGAATAATCAATTAATGAAATAAAAAACAGTTTCAAAAATACGGACCAATAAATGGTCCGTATTTTATATCATCTTCAATTTTTTCTCATCCAACTAGATATCTAAGAAGGAGTCCGATTATCAATAAAATAGCGAAGCCAGAGATAGCACCAGTTAAGACCTCCTTGGCTTCTCCAAGTTTAGTGGTGTCACCAGCAGAGTTAATATATTTGTATCCTGCATAAACAATCATCAAGACGGCTAATACGGCGCCAAGCTTAAGTGAAAATTCATAGATTGCACTGACATAATCCTTGAACTGATACATGCCATTTGCCGGCTGCTTTGTATTGGGAATCGCCACACCGATACTGGTTGCTCCGTTGCCGGCGGGTATAGCGTCCAGCGCACCGTTTGTCCAATCTGAGGCTTTGCTACTCGATGAACCGCTTGTACCAGTTGTTGCGGCTGGCGATGATGCCGGAGTGGCGGAGGTAGCTGTCGGAGTAGTCCCTGCTGAAGTAGAAGCAGGAGCTGTTGTCCCATAACTACTAGAATAAACATTCTCTGCCATTGCCTTGAGAGTAGGCAACTTAGAATTTTTGATAAAGCCCATAAGTTCATTATGTGCCACGCCATACTCTGTACTACTATCACAAAGTAAGTAGTAACGGGATTCAAAGCTTTTACCTTGAATACTAAAGATATTAACAAAAGTGGTATTTTTATTTCTTAGGCCCAATATACCGCTCTGATCGCCCACTTTGGTCTTTGTTATGGAAATATATTTAGAAGAATTAGCTCTGATATAGTCATCAGCTGTTTTGGGATCATTAGGAGTAGTTTCAAATGCCTCCGGTTGAATTGTACACGATTTATTCTTGTAAAAAGGTGCGCTATATTTCCACTCGCCTAGCTTAGGAGCGAATACTACGCTTGCGGATACGTTCAAAAATATTATTTTAATAGTCAGACCGGAAACAAACAACAAAAAAAAGATAAGAATTGAAAGAAACATTCTCCGAGTAAGACCTGCTAGGAATTTACCTTTTTTCACCCCTCGTTTTATCATAGTAAAAATATTATATCATTACTGACACTGATTTGGACAGCTACCGCCGCAGTCGATACCTGTCTCATCTCCATTTTGGGTACCATCGCTACAGGTAGACGCCGGGGCAGAGCCTGTACCAACCAGCCACTTTTCCGGAATAGCATTATATTTCGAGGTAAAAACTCGCTGCTGCAAAATAGTGCCATCGAGTGCGACCGCTTTGTATTCAAAGTTAGCTGTTGCACCTTGGTGAGCTTTTTGTAACTGCTTTTTCTGTCCGGTAGGCAAAGTATCACTATCAACCATGACCGGAGCGGGAGGATCGACAAAATCTTTGACTTCCGGAGTTGAAACACTGACCTGCCGACCGTCCTTGGTGCCATAGAAATCAAAGGTTAGTTTTGTCCCCTCGATTTTCGATTGGATCAAAATATAGGTTGCATAATTATTTACAAATTTAAAGTCAGGCGAAGGATCGTAAATTGTTGCATCCATACCGACTGGCGGCTCGTAATAGCTGACTCTATAAGAGTGATTCTGCCTCTCAGTTATTTTCATACCGGCGTTCAGCGCCGTTCGAAAAAGTGTCGATGAAACCTGACACAAGCCACCGCCATAATCAGGAACAGTCTGGTCATTTTTGATCACAAGTTCCTGAAGATATCCCGAAGAGGCATCGATCTCTCCAAGGTGGGCCAGAGTCGAAAAAGTCTCACCCGGTTTCAAGATCACGCCAGTGATTGCATTTGTGCCGATAGTGAGATTATGGATACGACTCGTGGTTGATCCTTTGAAATCGGTGGTGGCTGTCCCAACTAGTTCTTTGATTCCATATGTTTCGATATCGCTATCCGAAACTTCAGGTTTTTTGGTATCGACTGCCAAATTGACCGGCAAGTTTTCCTCGGAACTAATTCTTGCTAATAAAGCGGTCTGAATGTCAGCAATAACCTGTTTTTGAAGCAAAACTTTACCTGCTCTCGAAATTTGAAAAACGACAACCTTGCCATCTTTGACAGTGAGCTTGGCATTATTTGGCTCAACATCAATTCCCCTTGCCAAAGTCTCGACGAATTTTTTCATTCGCATCTCATCAAAAACTATTTTAAGGTCGTCTTCTTCTCCTTGAGACTTGATCACCCCGCCGATCGAGTCCCTGTCCAAAATATGATTTTGATTGTCGAGCTTCAGTACTAAATCCCCCACCTCCACAATTTTATTTGCATTCGCCAAAGCAATTTTAGCCTTCTCCTCGCTAATTGACGGACTATAAGCCTCGGGTTTAAATTCAATTTCTTTGTTATCGAACTTCTCGATTGATTGCTTTAAAAGTGAGATGATCTTTGTCTGATCCACGCGCTTGCCTTCACTCCGATCACTATCTAAGATGAATTCTCCCTCTCTATACACAAGTTTAAAATCTTTTTCCGGATGATCAATCTGTTCAGCAATCGACTTGATCTTGGCGACGGCACTCTCATTATTCGGGGCGAATACAGCAGAGTGATCAGTCTTTTTAAAGATCGATTGAAGCTGTTCCAAAAAAGCTGGCCAAATATGACCCCGACCCTGCCCCCAAACCAAATCGAGGGTTGCATCCAGATTATAATTTAAGCCTATCTCTGTCGGATTAATCTCGAATTTCTGGCCGTCCTCCACGTTTACAAGAACAATCGGCCGTTTCGAAAAATCAGCGATTTTCTCTTCAATCATTATTCTAGACTCTGCCTTTGATTTGCCACCGAAGGAGGTTTCACCGATGTATTGGCGGGCATAGACTTTGTTGGAATATGATAGGGAGTAAATCCCAAATGAAACTAAGGCCAGACAGAAGATTGCGGCCAAGCAAAGAATTACTAATTTAAGCGCTCTTTTATCGCCTGCTTTAAGTTTATTGATCGATTTTAGACTAATTTTGATTTTCATAATTTAAAAGACTCATGAATAAACTTATTTATGTTTTCTAAATGGATAAATAGAGACCAAATGTCTTGCCTCGTCCTTACTCCTTATCTCATTCCTATCATACATAGAATTTATCTTTTTTTTAATAGCCCCCACTAGTCTACCCTGTTTTTCCGGATCAAACCCCGGCCGGACGGTTTTTAAAATCTGGATTATCTCCCTTCCATTGATGATCTCAACCGGCTTGCCACTCGCTATTTCCCTCTTCACCATTTCTTGAATTTGTCTAACAGGGGCGAGAAAAGAACAATCATTTTGTTTTCCGTCAGGATAAAAACTCGCTTGGGCATCAGCGCAAACCAGAGTAATCAAATCATCAAAAAGAGGTTCGCGCACAAAGGCCTTTTGTTTATCTAGTTTCATTCGCGGAAAGGCAAAGGGTAGCCGCATATGATTTTTTATGAGCCAGTAGACATCGTCGATCATCCTTTTGGGTAATTTCAACCGGTGAAGAATCTCCTTCGCCTTCTCAGCGCCGATCCTATCATGATCGTTGAATCTGATACGATCGCCTGTGACTGATACCGGAGTAAATGTATCGACTTTGCCAATATCATGAAAAAGCACAGCTAATTTCACTCTCAAAGAAGCATCGTGCGGTAAGGCTTGCAATGCCAATCTCGTATGAGTAAAAACATCGCCCTCAGAGTGAAACTCTGGCGGTTGTTCTACCCCTTTCATAGCAAACACCTCGGGAAATAGTATTTTAAGTAATCCCGTTTCATCATAACATTCCAACGCGCGGAGGGGATCCGCCCCCATAGTTTTTAAAAACTCTTGGCCGATCACCTCAAATGATACCCTCTCAACTTCCCTACCCTGTACATCTTTGAACTTCTTCGTGACTTCAAAGGCTAACTTTTGCATGGTTAGAAACGTCTCAGTTTCGACTGTAAGGCCAAATTGAGCAGCAAACCTGATTCCTCTAAGTATCCGTGTCGGATCTTCTTGAAACCGGTCAGAAGGGCTACCAACAGCACGAATAATTTTGTTCTTGAGATCACTTAAGCCATCAAAAGGATCAATTAAATTCAAGTTTAGAGCTGAAAGCTTAAAGTAGAAATCTTTTGACTTGCCGATTTGTCTCAAATCGACTGCCATCGCATTGATCGTAAAATCCCGTCTCGCCAGATCATCAATTATTGAGACGTTCTCATGCAGAACTTCTGCATTTTTCCGCCGACCCCCAACCAAATATTCCTCTCTTCTAGGCAAAGCAATGTCGATGGAGGGGCAAGAGCCATTTTTCAATTGTTCAATTGTTTCATTGCTCTTTTTAATAGTGTCATCCTCGGAACCAGCGATCTTGCTTGAGAATGGTATCCGGGGATCCAATTCCTTTCTGGATTCCAGATCGAGTCTGGAATGACAAATAAATGGTTTAAATTTAAACACCCCAAAACTCCTTCCTTCCACACCGACGACGGTTCCCTCTTTTTCCAGAAATTGTTCTAGTTCCTCTGCAGAGATTCCCTCGGACACAAAATCAAAGTCATTGGTTTCGCGATTCAAAAAAAAATCCCGGATAGCACCTCCAACCAAATAAATATTAGCTTTAGGAAATTCCTCAGTGAAATGTTTTATAAATTTGAGCTCTAGCAATCGCATTAATTCCATATAAAAATATTATCATAATTGAATATCGAGTTCATTGATAAAATACTGTGTTCTGTCATCTCGAGCGACATGAATCAGCCGAGAGATCTTCTATGAGAGATCCTTCGACAAGCTCAGGATGACATCGCTAAAAGAATCCTAGGCCTTCAAAATTTCATTCAATATATCTTTAGCTTTTTGATTTTGGATCTTATTCTCCGCTTCTTCAGTCGCAATTGTCAAAACCAAATTGCTGCCCTCTTTTGCGTCTTTGGGCAGTAATGACTTATCTAAAAGAACTTCCTTGTCGTCATCGCCAATTAGAATCGGCTTGTCGTTTTGAAACCGATTGAGAATAAAATTTGTTTTGACAATATTCTTATCTATTTTCAAATTTCTTTAACTCCAACCTTAAGCCTTTAAGAGATGCCCCGCTGGTGCGAGGCATTATCTCAACTACTTAACCAGTTTTGTGCTTTTCTTCGAACCCAGGAGTACCCATGCTGCGATTCCTAGAACTAGGACAGCGACGATGATTATTTTGGTAGTATTTGTGATCTCAACTTCGATCAGAGTTGTTGCGATCAGAAGAGCGATGATATTTACAACCTTGATAATCGGATTGATAGCCGGACCGGCAGTATCTTTGTAAGGATCGCCGACAGTGTCTCCGGTAACGGCAGCCTGATGAGCGATCGAGCCTTTACCGCCAAAATTACCTTCCTCAATATATTTCTTGGCGTTGTCCCAAGCGCCGCCGCCAGAAGTCATCGAGATTGCGACAAACAAACCTGTGATAATTGTACCGATCAAAAATCCGCCGAGGGCAACTGGACCAAGCAAGAAACCGACGAGCAATGGAGCAGCAACTGTAATCGCAGCAGGGAGAATCATTTCGTGGATTGCTGACTTGGTGACAATATCGACAGCCTTGCCATAATCTGGTTTGGCCTTGCCCTCCATAATACCTTTGATCTCCTTGAATTGTCTGCGAACTTCAGTCACAACAGCACCAGCCGCTTTGCCGACCGCTTCCATAGCAAGGGAGCCGAAGTAATACGGAAGAAGGCCGCCCAAGAAAAGACCGACGATAACCATCGGATCTGTCAACTCAAATTTATAGCCGTTACCAAGCTTGTGTGTATAATCCGCGAAAAGAACCATTGCAGCCAAAGCAGCAGAACCGATAGCATAGCCTTTGGTCACAGCTTTTGTTGTATTGCCAACAGCGTCAAGAGCATCAGTATGAACCCGAACATCAGCCGGAAGTTCGGCCATTTCGGCGATTCCGCCGGCATTATCAACGACTGGGCCAAAAGCATCGATAGCGACGATAATACCAGCCATCGAAAGCATAGCCATTGCAGCAATCGCAACGCCATAAAGGCCGGCGAGAGAATAAGCGCCCAATATAGCTGCGCCGATGACGATTACCGGCATTGCGGTCGATCTCATTGAGACGGCCAAACCGGTAATGATATTCGTACCATGACCGGTAGCAGAACTTTCTGCGATTGATTTAACCGGTTGGAATTTAGTAGAAGTGAAATACTCTGTAATGATGCACATAAGTGCAGTTACTGCCAAACCGATCAACGAAGCAAAGTAAATATTTAAGGTCGAATACTGACCATTGTCCTTCATCAACCATTCGGTAATGAAGTAGAAAGCAATAGCAGCAAGCACACCGGCGACGATCAAACCTCTGTAAAGTGCGCCCATAATATTCTTGGATTTCTTGCCCAATCTACGAACCAGCTACCGATAATAGAGGTAATAATTGAGGCAGCACCAAGTACCAATGGGAACAAGACTGCGTTTTCAAAGTTAGCAAAGAAGAGACTGCCCAAAAGCATTGTGGCTACAGCAGTTACGGAATAGGTTTCGAAAAGATCGGCAGCCATACCGGCACAGTCGCCAACATTATCACCAACGTTATCCGCAATTACAGCTGGGTTTCTTGGATCATCTTCGGGAATTCCCGCTTCGACTTTGCCAACCAAATCAGCTCCAACATCGGCAGCTTTGGTAAAAATACCGCCGCCAAGCCGGGCGAAAATTGAAATTAAAGAACCGCCAAAACCGAGTCCGATCAAGGCTTCAATGTCTTTAAAAATGGCATAGAAACCGGCTACAGCCAAAAGGCCAAGACCGACTACCAAAAGGCCGGTAACAGTCCCTGATTTAAATGCAACATCCATACCGAAACGAAGGCCTTTTCGGCTTGCTTCAGCTGTCCGTACATTGGCTCGAACTGAAACGTTCATTCCAATATATCCGGCGAGAGCAGAAAAGACAGCGCCAACCAAGAAGCCGACGGCGATCTTCCAGCCCAAAGCATAGAGCAAAACTACGAATAAAACTGCGGCTACGACGCCGACAGTGGAGTACTGGCGATTTAGAAACGCCTTGGCGCCATCTTGAATGGCTTTGGCAATATCAACCATCTTCTTGTTGCCTGGATCTTTCTTGTTCACTGCAAGAACAAGGATTAGGCCGTAGATGATCGAAATTGCAGCTGCGACTAGCGCAATTGTGATCGAAATTGCGTACATGGATAATTTCTCCAAATTAATAGTTTATAAAGTTAAAAGAAAATAAGATCATAAAGTTCATAAAGTAAAAAGTTCATAAAGTACAAGGTAACTTTATAAACTTTAAGAACTTTACAAACTTTCTAACTGACCTAAAGTTACCACAAGGAGAGCCAAAGTTCAATAATACAACAACCAGCCACTCGCCTTTATTGACATTTTAGCAAATTAGTGCTATAATTATAATATGTTGCTCCAAGTTCGAGGCAATTTTTTGCTAAGAGGACTTGGAAACAAAAAGGAGAAACCATGCGAACTCTCACCATGATCTGCGCCACGTTGGCGCTCATAGTACTTGTAGTCGGTCTGACCGGCTGCAGCGGGGATAGTGCCGGCCTGCCGGAGTCAGAACTCCGCCTGGCTGCCGTCAACCTTGATGGCACCGGACCGTACCACCTCGGCATCACTGCCGAGGGAGTCCAGCGATATGAATTCAACCTGGGTGAAACAGCCCAAGTGAATTTCGTCTGGACCCCAGCTGCTCCGGCCGGTCTGCGCTATGAGGTTACTCATAGTGTCAACGGAGCCGTGCAGCCCTCTGTGGCCAACTCAAAAGGCGGAGAGGCAGAAATCGACGGGCATGTCCGCATCCCGCTGAATACCTACGGCTTCCACCTGATAACAGTCGACGCTTACGCCGGCCAGAATCAAGTGGGCCACGCCTCTGTCCAACTTGAGGCTGGAAAGGGAGGATAATCCTTCCAATTCAACCTCTATATACGTGAACCCCGACTGCCCCTGTGGCAGTCGGGGTTCATTCGTAGAAATAACCAATTTTATCTTTGTTTTTTAGTAATAGCTCCCAAAGAAATTAAACTATTTTATTCATAGAATGTGCTAACTATCTTACCGGAGGTTTCTATACCGGTAGTAGAAGGAGGGTTCACTATGAGAGGGATTTCACTTCTCGTTCTCGGCCTGGTAATGCTCGTTGCCGGCACGGTGTTCGTCGGCTGCAATGACAGCAGCGGCAATGACATCAACGTCCCCGGTGGGGATATCGCCGATGCGACTATTATGCTGCGTGAGTGGCGGTTTCCAAACGACCTGCCAGTCACGACCATTCCGGCTGGCGAGGTTCAGACGATTACGCCGGGCGTGCAATTCGATATTGCCGTTGTTGATATATCGACCGGGGCTACAATCCCCAATTCGATCGTCGACAACGTGCAGTTCTACCGCCGCCCCCAAGGAATGAGCAATTTCGAGCCAATCGACTTTGTCGACCTGGAAATCGTCCCCAATCCCGGGACCGATTTCGTCGGCTGGCCTGATCCCAACCCCCTGGTTGGGAGCAATTTCTTCCGCCGAATCGAACACGAACGTCCACTTGAGACGTTCATGGTCCAAGCCGACATCACCATCAGCGGCGTGACCACGATCGCAAGTCGATCATTCGTCACCTATTCCCCAAACAGTCCGCTATGACACACAGGCGGACATACACAACGCAAAGACCCCGGCCAGCGAGCCGGGGTCATCTTTTATAATTAGCAACTTAACCGATTATTTTGCATCAAACACTTTTATGACTACTGTTATTTTCCCATCGTTCTCACCGGCGTTCACTTCTAGATAGTCATTTTTCCATGCTTCATTAAGTTGGTGGTAAATTCCCAAGATAGCCTCTTTGTCATCGGTTGGTTGAAGTTCATGTTCGAATGAATAAGTACCGGGAAGACCGGTAGTTTTATTCATAGCATCATTAAATTTTGCTGAGAAAGTTGAATCCAACAAGCCCTGAGGAACTTTTTCATAAAGCTTTGTTAAAAATCTAGCTCTAGTTTTCATAAAATTCTCTAATTCCCCTGCTTCAGCGTATTCTTGAAGCTTTGCAGGAAGAGAAAAAAATCTTAATTGAAAAGCATCAGAAAATTCAGCGGGAAAAAGCGGCTCTTCTTTGGCATCCTCGCCAGTTGGCGATGCAACGCTCTCTGATACTGTTATCTCTGGCGCTGCTTGCACTTCAGGCGCAGGCGATTCTACCACAGGCTCATCTGATCCTGGGACTGCCGGTACACCCCCATCGGTTGGTCGAACGCTTCTCTCATCCATAATCTCTCCAAGTTAATATTTTGTTAGTTTTGTTCTTTTAATACAACAGAAATCTATTTGTTTTTATAAATATATATTAAATCAAGCTCTTGTAAACCTCCAGCGTCTTCTTCGCAGTGTCTTCCCAATGATACTTTTGAACCTGCTTCAAACCTTTTTCTCTCAATTCTGCTTGTAATCTGGGATTAGCGGCCACTTTTTCCATTGCCTTTGCGATCTCGTCGATGCTATATGGATCAAAATAGAACGATGCATTACCCTGAATCTCCGGCATACAGGAAACATTGGAAGAAATTACCGGAGTGCCGCAGGCCATTGCTTCAAGCGGCGGCCAGCCAAAGCCTTCATTCAATGAAGGGATCACATAACAAAGGGCGCCGGCATAAGCTGTCGGCAACTCAAAGTCTTCAATAAATCCGGTCGCTATAATAGCAGAAGGTAGACCATGGAGAGCAGAAAGATCTTTATTAATTCTTTCGATTTCAGCAACTACCTCCGGCTCATTTTTATCTATTTTACCCACCAAAACTAATTGTATAGGATTTTCTTTTTTGACTTTTGACTTTTGATAATATTGCTCATAGGCCTGAAGCATCCGGACAAGATTTTTGTGCTTTTTCCAGGCACCGGTGTAAAGAAAATATTCGTCTTTTATTCCATATTTTTTCTTGAATTGTTCAATCTTTGATTTATCTTTTGCCTTGAGATTGAAAAGATTATGATCTATGCCCCAATAAATCAGGCTGATTTTTTTTGGTTCAATATCGACAAAATCAAGGATATCCTCAGTTGTAACCTTCGAAATAGAAATTATTTTGGTTGAGTCTCTGATCGCAGACTTCATCACCATATTAAAGGCTAGCTGCTTTATAAAATTAAAGTAATGCAAGTGCCCAATCAAGGTTAGATCCTGGATAGTCACAATATAACGACCGCGATACAAAATCGGATGGTTGAACTGAGTAAAGTGAACAAGATCAAATTTTTCCTTATTTAAATGAGACAAAAGTTTAATTTGTTCGTCCTTCGAATAATGGGGAACGTCTAAAATACTTACGCATAAATTTTTAATTTCTAATTCCGAATTTCTAATCAATTTATTAATATCCAATTCACCAATTCCAAAATATCGCCCAACTTCCTTAATGCCTTGTGGCCGGATTAAGAGAGTATATTTGTTCTCCCGATCCAGCTTCAAAATCTCCCGGAGGTTCTGCATCACAACCCTTGTCTGGGAGTCTCCTACCCCGACAAATCTGCCGTCAATTAATATTCTTGCCATATTGTTCCTTGTTTAAACTAACTCCGATCAGAATAAATATAGTATAAGCTATCGCCGGATTATCGGCAAAAGTATGCAAAAAGAGCGCACAAACAGAGACTGAGACTAGGCCAAGGAATAATGCCTTCTGAATCTTGAATAACTCCAAAAGCAGATATCCGGTAAGTCCGAGCCAGAGTAATAGGCCGAGGGCTCCAAGCTCTAACGCAAACTGCAAATACCATGATTCCGAGGTGATGCCATCACCGTACTTTACGGATGCTGGCCCGGCTGTGCCTAGACCAGAGCCAAATGCAAATTTGACTTTATCGTTGTCATACCGATTTTTAATTTCGTTCAGGGTGATATTGAATGAATTTAAATGGCCCGTATCCCCGTCATGTGTAATTAGATTTCTGATGTTTTCGCTCCTGGAAAATGAAAGGGCTACTATCACTATAAAGACGCAAAGTATGGACAAAAACCAACTCAGTATTCTTAGATTTTTTATGAAGAAAAAGATGAAAATCAAAAGGCCAACTACCAACGCCACAAGAGCCGATCTAGAAAAGGTCAACAAAATAGCCAAGGCTAGAAGAATAGACAGTAGAATGTAGAACGCGGATCGGATATTTATCTGTTTTATTCGAAACAGAAGTAGGAAAAGTGCCGGCAAAAGATAGCTTCCAAGCTGATTTGGAGCTCCTATCAAAGAAGAACTCTGGTAAATTTTCTTGCCAATGTCGAAAAAGCCCCAACCGAAACTTTGAGAGATATCTAATAAGCCGGCGCCGCTCCAGTAATAGTATGGCAGGAATCTCTCTACTAGCGCCAATCCGGCCATCAGAAAAGCAGAAATAAGGTATGTATTGATTAGACTGGTTTTGCTTCTAGCAGACAGGTCGAGATTGACCCCGATTCCCAAGAAAAGAAGTGCCAAGAGAGAGAAACGAAAGCCCTCAAGACCCCTACCGATATCAGGAGACAGAAGAAGGACTGAGACCAAGCCAAATAAGACCACCAAGCTAATCATAAGTAGAGGCAACCTTACCTTTTTTTCGATGACAGCCTTCAGGGCGGTAATGAGGAAAAAAATTATAAGAAAAGGCTCATACCAGTGAGTACTCCAGAATATCGTACTATCGGCCAATTCTGTCCGAGAGTGCAAAAACTGATCCAGGAAAAACTGAAGGGGCATGTAAACGATCAATGTGAGCAGAAAATAGAAATTAACTTTTTGCCAAATCTTTCCCATCATCCTTCCGGTAAATAAAAGTCAAAGCCAAGAGTAGCCAAAACAGAGCCGATAGATCATTCTTAAAATAAGTAGTATCAAACAACCCATGAATCAAAACTGCTGTCATGCCGGCAAAAAGCAAAGCTTTAACAAAGTAATCCTTGATCTTAAATAAATTACAGTAATACCAGGCGAGAACAGACAAAAATGCTAATATACCAAGAGCACCGAGGTAAAGCCAAAAGGCCAAAAATATATTATGGGGGTGCAGTGCATATGGCAGGCCGTATAGTTTAAACGACTCATTTGTTGAAGAGAGACTTGCAATCTCATCCTGAAATGAGCCCAAACCTATTCCCTTTATCGGACTTCCCCCGGCCATCTGCCATGAATAACTATAAATTTCTTTTCGGACGTTGTTGCTACCTGAGTTTAGATCGATCTTTGTATATGCAAGGAAAGCAAAAATAATTGAAGCTAGAATAGGCAAGAGAAAGATTGATTTCGTCTTGAAAGAAGCCTTGGAACGCGAATTGTCAGCCCTACCTCGAATAATTATAAGTATGGCGAAGATTACACTAAATACTAGCGCCAGAATACCGGCTTTTGACTGTGAGAAATAAAGCGCAGTCAGCGGTAAAGCCAACGATACCAAAAAACATATTTTCACAAATTTGCTTACCAATAAAGGCCATATAATTATAGAGAGAAAAAATGCCGGTACTAAAAACATCGCCAGAAAGTTTGGGGATTCAAATGGACCAAAAGTTCGTCCTTGTTCCAGATACTGGCCGAAGGTGTTGTCTCCTTTTTGATAAAACAAGGTACCGACAATAGAGGCTTTCTGCGCTACCGTCCAGAGAGCAACCAACAGAGAGGATATATACAAAGGAAAAATTAATTTTGAGATATTTTTTTCAGTGAATATATTAATTATCGAGAAATAGAGAAGGAAAGGTATCGCAAACCAGCCCTTGAAAATGCCTAAAGCAGTCGCCTCATCGATCGAAAGAAAAACCGAGAGAAAAGCAGCTAGCAAGATGAAATACGGCCAAAGTGGGCCAAATTTAAGTTTTCTTTTTGCAGAAAATACAAAATAAAAAATAGAAAGGACTGAGAGAGCAACTGCAATTTCAAAAATATTAGTTGGGATTCCAAGAATATCAAAACGAAAAAAATAAAACGGGAATAAAAAAACCGCCGAAATGATTAGAAACAAAGAGATTTTGCCAGGTGTCTTCATTTAACTTGATTTTAACACTTTATCGTTGTGGTTAGAAGACATCGCCAAGCCAAGAAAAACCCAAACATAGACAAGATATAAAGTTGAAAAAGAAATGTATTGTAAAAAAATAGCGAAAATGATGCAAGAAAAAGTTAAATAAAGCAAATAATTCATTTTCAGTCGCCGTCTCAAAGAGATAAGAGCGGATAATAAGAAAGCGATGAACAATCCAAGTCCGATCAGCCCTTCCTCGACTAGTACCTCAGGATAAAGACTATTAACTGTTTGCCTGGTGTTCCCCTGTTCACGGATTGTGGCAAATTCTGGCAGCGCTCCGAAAGCGCCAGTACCGACACCAAACAATGGGTTCTTCCTCCATTCTTGCAAAGCGATCCTTACGGTGTAACTTCTAGCAGCCAGCTGGATATATTCGTGATTGACCTCTCTCGCATCCTCTGTATTTATTACCTGCGATAAATAGTTCTTTGCGCCCTCGCTTCTCGCAAAAAGGAAGATTAAAAGAACTGCAAAGACTAGAGAGGATAGAATAGTAACAAAGTAACGCAAAAACTGAATTGGCTTTTCCTTCCCGCCAGAAAAAATAAACCCTAAACTAAAAGTCACAAGACCCACAACAAGAGTAAAAATACCCCCTCTGGATAAAGTCAGAAAAAAAGCTAACCCAATCACAAAAAGGGAGAGGAAATGCATTTTATTTTTGGCGTGGATGATTGCGCGGATATTTAAGAAGATAGGAATTAGTAAAAAGTTTGCCAGAAAACCAGGTTCAAAGAAGGTGGATTGGACTCGCGGAAAGCCAAAGAGGTCTTTGGTATACAAATCTGAGAGTAATGTATATTTTTGCGGCAGACCCAACATGTCACCAAAAAATTGGTAGATTGCAATAATTGATACTGCCAAACCAAGCCAAATAAAAATTTGAAGATACTTCTCCTGATGGGTGAAATTTAAATTGAGTCTTTTAACAGTGGAGTATAGGAACGCCATAAACAGGAACATGCTACTTACGATCACTGTATGCCTTTGTTCGATCGACCAGAAAACGGTTGCAAATGACCACAAGACAAAGGCGTAGAGAAAAATTTCTTCCTTTTGAAGTCTTACTTTTTTCTCAAGAAAGATGATTTGCCATAAGAAAATGACCAACAGGGCAATAGCCAAAAAATATGGCGGTTTCATAGTAAACCCCATAAATTCAAAGGTGAGGGCTCTTTCAAAGGGAAGTGCCAACAGGAGTAACGAAAAAATAATCAGCTCAATTTTTTTTAGCATTAGCTCCATCATACAAAAAAGTTCCTATCTTTTCCAATATAGGTTACAGGTCTTTTAATCATTCACCCCCCAATGATATAATATAAACGTATTAGAATTAACAAAGCGCAATATAAAATGAAGAAATTGTTGCTTATTATGATAACTCTGGCGATTACTTTCTCGGGAAATCTGCAAACTGCGAGTGCCGCTGTGTCCTCCGATTATTTTATCAACAATAAAATTTATAATAATTTGATTTCCAATAGAGATTTTACCGATGTCGGCTCTATGTCCGAGGCCGCTATCCAACAATTTTTAGTCAATAATGGTAGTTACCTCAAGGATTTCTCTGAGGCAGGCAGAAGCGCGGCACGAATAATTTACGATGCCGCCCATGGTAAAAAATTCACCCAATCCCCATATGACACCTGGCTTGGAGATACCTTAAACGGAGTGACTTTGAACGAATCAACAGGGACTGTGAGCCCCAAAGTACTTTTGGTTATGCTTCAGAAAGAACAAAGTTTGATTACGTTAGGATCCAGAAACGAGAACCGGCTCGATATCGCAATGGGTTATGGTTGTCCGGATAGTAGTTCATGTAGTTCTCATTATTTTGGCTTCACCAATCAGGTCGAATGGGCAGCCTGGCAGTTACGCTACAATGCAGAAAGAGCCCAAGGCAAAGGCCTGGATTTTCAGGTTGGCCAAACCATGAACAACGTTGACGGCAAATATGCTGTTACTTTCACCAATGCTGCTACGGCTTCGATTTATCGCTATACTCCCCATGTTTTTGATAGCGCTTTTAATTTTTATAATCTCTATACCGGCTGGTTTACCATTACCGCTGATTCTGATGCCAACGATACAGTCAACTTTACGCTCAAGACTTACAATTCAAATCAAAAAGTTTCAGGGCTGAAAAGGACTGACTCCAGGGCTGTATTACATGGTAGCAGTACCGTACTCGGGGAAATAGGATCCAAAGACTGGAAACTCGAATTAAGCGGACTAGCCTTTGGCACAAACAGCTATACAATCGACTACACTGACAGCGCCGGCAAAGTTTTAGCCCAAAAATCAATTACCATAGTTATACATAAGCCTGGTGATGTAAATGGCGATGGAGGTACTGATCTTCAGGACCTCTCTATTTTCGCCGCATATTGGGATCAAATTAACCCGGAGGAGCCGCTAGCAAACCTAACAGGTGAAGTTGGGCATAAAATAAATGTCCAGGATTTATCAATATTGGCTGGCTATTGGGGGAGTTAAGTAAAATTAGGATTAAGAATTAAGAATCAAGAACAAGGAAGAGCTGAGAACCAACCTTTGCTCCGTGATTCATAATTCATCATTCGTAATTTTAAAGGAGCATATGAAGAAAATTTTTATGGGGGTAATACTCTTATCGTTATCATCCCTTTGGTTTCCAGAACCGGCACTTGCCGCGGGCATCTCCGTCTCCGGAGGCAGTCCGAAATATGTCGGCGATCAATTTTCTGTTAGCGTGATGGCATCAGGGGCGACATTCAATGCCTTTAGCGGCACAATTTCATCTTCCGGCTCACTCAAGATCGTTGGCTGTAATGCAGGAGACGCATTATGGGTGACCAAACCGACAGGCGCCGGTAGTTTTGCAGGAGCCCTAACCACTGCAACCAGTTCTTTTAAAATTGCTACCCTGACCGTCAAAGCAGCTTCAACTGGTTCCGGCTCCATTTCCGTTTCTGGCGTTCAGTTAGCCAATAAAGGTCCGATAGTCGGCACAAACGGAGGTAGCGTCTCTTTTAGCATCCAGCGTAGGCCTACGCCTCCTGGTAGCATCACTGTCGCTTCCAGCAGTCATCCAGATCCAACTGTATCTTATGAAATTACAACCATTGAATTGTCTTGGGATAAGCCATCCGGGGTGACTGGATTTTCGTATCTTCTGGATCAAGCGGCAGAAACTGTCCCACCAGCAAGCGCAACAAACTCAAGTACATCAATAACATATGATAACCAAGCAATCGGAACTTATTATTTTCATATTAGAGCGCTAAATGGAGACGGTTGGGGAGAAACAACCCATTTTAAGGTTACGATCAAAGAACCGGATCCGAAAATTCAGGAACAACTGCAGAAACCACATGATATAAATGCAAGAAAGTCCGATCCCTTTACCAACAATATTAAAGACGGCACAGTTTCAGGATTATTAATTTCCGGCTATACCGAACCAAACTATATGGCCAATATCAAGCTGGATCCGTCGCCTACATTGCCCGAGAACAAACTAATGTCCGTCAAGGCTGGCTTGGATGGGAAATTCGAATTTTTGGTTGATTTTCCGATCAAGTCCGGGTTCTATAGACTTACTATACAGGGGCAAGATAACAAATTATTGACACCAGTTAGCGACCCTGTAATCTTTGAAGTCTCTCAGGCCAAAGGTGGGACAGTAACGATGCTCACAGAAGAAGACACGAACCCCCCAATAATTCCGGAGAAGAAATGGTATGAAAAAATCAATTACCCTATTCTATCCGGAATACTCGGCGGTATAATCTTGATAATCGGAATTGGCGTTCTTGTACTTTATTTTCTCCGAAGAAAAGAAATGGTCAAATTAGCAAGAAGTATAAAAATAAACAATTAGGCAGGTCTATCAACCAATGAATCGAAGAACTGTCTTCATAAATACCGCTTCCCAAATATTAGTCCGGCTAGTGACGCTGGGCTTTACTTTGATTTCCATAAAACTGCTTACAAATTATCTGGGTGTCGACGGCGTTGGAGAATATAACACTATAACGACCTATGTAAATTTCTTCATCGTTATCGCCGACCTCGGTCTCTTCTCTGTGACAGTGCGGGAAATCGCCAAAAATCCAGATTCCGAAAAAAAAATATTGGCCAATGTTCTAGTGATCAGAATTATCAGCGCCTTAGCCGCTTGCCTGATAGCAATACTGATTATTCTTCTCTCCAAATATAGAGGCGACAATAATATTGTTTTTGGGACGATAATCGCTTGCGGTTTTCTCTTTTTTAATTTGCTTGGTAGCGTTTATGATATTATCTTGCAATACCGTCTGAAAATGCAGTTCTCAGCCCTAGCCGAATTTCTGAGTAAGATAATCTCGATTATTGCGCTAATTATAGTCATTCGTTTCCATGGTAATTTTCTCTTAATTATGTCGACGATCGCCCTCTCCGGTTTGATGATATTCCTCTTCAAGTGGTTGTTCTCTACCCGCTTCACCAAGTTTGGCATCAGCTATAACAAAAAAATCGCCGATTGGATATTTAATATGGCCTGGCCGATCGGGGTTGTTTTTATCATCAGCAACCTCTTCTTCAAGCTTGATACCCTTATGCTATTTGTTATCAAAGGAGCGGCAGCTGTAGGAATCTATTCAGTAGCGTATAAAATACTAGAGGTTTCTATTTTCTTCGGCTCTTATTTTGCGAGCTCCTTAAAGCCCATCATATCGTCGCATATAGAGAAAGATAAAAACTATTTGAAAGGGCTGGTCTCGAAATCTATTTCAGTAATGCTCTTCCTCGGTTTACCTATCTCGATTATTTCTTTTGTTTTTTCTCGAGAGATTATCATCTTTTTGAGTAATGAAAGTTTTATTTCGGGCAGCAGAGCGTTAGTTTTCCTTGCGTTTACTTTACCAATAATTTATATTGATATATTGCTAGCTGAAATATTGATTGCTGCTGATGAGCGCAAACTACTCCTTCGTATTTCGGTTTTTATCCTTCTCTTCAACTTTGTGTGCAACCTGATCTTGATTCCCAAATATTCTTTTATGGGCGGAGCATATGGCACTTTTTTATCTCAGATAGTTCTTTTGGTTATTGATTATCATTATACTAAGAAAATAATTAAATACCGATTGGACTATATGATGATTTTGAGAATCTGCCTCATATCCTTTTTATCCGTAGTTTTGGCAATTGTATTGAAGACTTTTTTACCTCTCCATTTTCTAATCCTTTCCTTTGTTGTCATTTCTTTCTACCTATTTCTGGCATATTGTTTCAAAATTATTACCAAAGATTCAATTCAATCAATCGCTCAAAAGGAGAAAACAAATGCCAAAAGTTAGCTCAAAATTTTTATGGTGGTCTTTCTTCGGGCTCGCCTTTATCGCCCTAGTTTGGATCCAATATTATGGATTAGCACATTATCAATATCTTGTACCTCCAGGGGACGATCCCATGAATCATTTCCTTGCAGCAAATAATATCTTCGAGCAAAAAGAGAGCGTCTTTTCAATCCTACAACGTGGGGGGTACCCACCTGCCTATCACTTCATGGTTGCAAAAGCAGCAGAGATTTTTCAGGCCGATCCACTCGACATAATCAAGTGGAGTTACCCTGGAATATTAATTCTGTGTTCTCTTGCCGTTTTCCTGCTTGCATATTCAATTCTTGGTATTGAAGCAGGAACTGCTGCTTTTTTTATTTATTCGTTTGCGACAAGACTTCCGGTCCAAACTATAAATGATGGTAGCTACCCAAATCTGTTAGCAGCACAATTTCTATTGCCATTGGGTCTTGCATTTTTAACCTTTTTCATCAAATCGAGATCGAAATATAGGATGTGGCTACTAACTTTATCGATTCTAATTCTACTTCTAATTCCCCTGACGCATCATTTTACGACCTTCTATCTCCTCGCAATCGGGACAGTCGCCTGGCCTGTTGTCTTGGTATCTTTTTGGATTTTCCGCCGCTGGCAATGGAAAAGAGGACTCCTTTTATTTCTGATTTATTTCACTTTGATATCCGGACTCGCCTTTGTGTTTCTGAATACTTCTCTTTTTACTTCAGCCAAAAGTTTAGCCTCCACGATGATTCATTTCGGAAGTTCTTATCCTTTTTTTGAGATTGTGGCAACGGCCAAGTCGGTAGCCTGGAAAATCCCTGGTGATTTCATCTCAAACTTTGGAACAATCTCCTTATTAATATTGGTGCTAGGGTTTCTGGCCTTTCCGATCATACTTTTCAGAACAAAGGACAAAAATTGGCTTTTTACTTTCATTTTTATCTATATCTGGGCAATCATCCTTTTTATCGGATCAAGAATGACCTTCTTGAGTAATCCCGACAGACTAGCCAGAGATATGACTCTCCCCCTCGCCATTTCTGCCGGAGTTTTATTAGGCTATCTGGCACAAGATAATAAAAAGATCTTTTCTTTTAAAATACTCCTACTAACAATATTTGTAATCGCTTTATTTCTCCCTGTAAAACAAAGAATAATCAGCGCAAAAGCATATGAGCCAATGATCAGAGCCACCTCTGCTGACATGGAAATTTTTGCATTCATCAAGGCAGAAAATATCAATCCCGAAAAGGTTTTGATGCAAAGTTTCAACTTCTATGCCCCCAAACTCTTACCAGGATTTCGGGAGGACTATTGCTTTGATGGTATCAATTGTCAGGGAATATATCCCGAGCGGGATTACCTAATAATGTCAACTCAGCTTGGCTGGTTACCAAGTCACGTTAGAACAGACAGTCCTGAAATATACACTAGTCTAGAAAATCTTATACTAGTAAAACATAGCCAAAGTCCAATCAACGATGTTTACCTGTTCAAAATCATACACCCCAATAATTTTTAAGATGATCTGTAAGGAAACTAATAACGATAGTGATCCGGTTTGAATGGACCTTTGGCCGGAATACCTAAATATTTTGACTGTTTTTTGGTAAGAGTTGTTAAGTGAACTCCAATTTTCTTTAAATGAAGCCTGGCAACCTCTTCATCCAATTCCTTCGGCAAAGTATAGACTTGTCCTCTTTGATACTTTTCACTTTCGGTAAAGAGTGCAATTTGAGCCAAACACTGATTTGTGAATGAGCTGCTCATCACAAAACTGGGATGACCATGGGCATTGCCTAAATTCACCAGGCGGCCGCGTGACAGAAGAATGAGACATTTACCGCTATCCCAAACAAATTTATCGACTTGAGGCTGAATATTCTCTTCATGGATATGCGCCTGTTCTTCGAGCCATTTAACATCGATTTCACTATCAAAATGGCCGATATTGCAGACGATAGCAGCATCCTTCATCTTTTCCATGTGCTCACCGCATATAACATCGCAACAACCGGTTGCTGTGACAAATATATCACCAACCGAAGCCGCTTCCTCCATAGTTACCACTTGAAAACCTTCCATGGCGGCTTGCAAGGCGTTTATCGGATCGATTTCAGTAACAAGTACTCTCGCGCCATAACCTTGCATGCTCTGAGCACAACCCTTACCAACATCACCAAAGCCAGCAATCACCACAACTTTACCTGCCAGCATAATATCCGTTGCTCTCTTGATGCCATCAGCCAAACTCTCCCGACAACCATATTTATTATCAAACTTAGATTTGGTGACCGAATCATTTACATTGATTGCAGGAATTTTCAGCGTTCCCTTTGCCATCATCTGATACAGACGGTGAACACCAGTAGTCGTTTCCTCTGAAACTCCGATGATATCATCGGCAAGTTTCGGATATTTATCGTTGACAAGCAAAGTCAGATCGCCGCCATCATCTAAGAGCATATTAGGGCCTTTGCCGCCATCAAATTTCAAAGATTGCTCGACACACCACCAATATTCCTCTTCCGTCTCACCTTTCCAGGCAAAAACAGCAATGCCAGCCTTGGCAATTGCCGCAGCAGCATGATCCTGTGTTGAATAAATATTACAGCTACTCCACCGGACTTCAGCGCCTAGCTCTATCAAAGTTTCGATTAGAACAGCTGTTTGAATCGTCATATGAAGACAGCCAGCAATTCTTGCTCCCTTTAACGGTTTCGTCATGCCATACTTATCTCTTAGAGCCATCAAACCTGGCATCTCTTTTTCTGCTAAGACTATCTCTTTACGTCCCCAATCGGCTAACGCAATATCCTTGATTCGATATTTAGAATTCTCTAATTTGGGTAAAGACATTATAACGCTCCTCTATCTCTCTATGATTAATTTTATTTAAATAATTTAGACTAAAATCTTCAGCGCAGAAAGAGGCAATGGTGCTCCCATAAATGACCGCCTTGCGGAGATTTTCCCAAGATATATCATCCGTCTTGGCGAGATAACCGATCAAACCTCCAGCAAATGAATCACCTGCTCCTGTCGGATCTTTAACCTCTTCCAGAGGGTACCCCGGCGCTGAGAAGAATCTGTTATAACCAAAGAGTAGAGCACCGTGCTCTCCTTTTTTAATCACCGCATACTCCGGTCCAAGCTCCAAAAGCATTTTTCCAGCCTTAATTAGGTTTGGTGTATCAAATAATTGTCTCGCTTCCCCTTCATTCATAACGACTAAATTAACTTTTGCGATAGCTCTAAGTAATTTCTCACGTTTACTAGTGATCCAGAAATTCATAGTATCTAGGACAATAAAAGGCTTGCCCTCCATCTGATCAATTATATTTAACTGAATATCCGTATCGGTATTTCCAAGAAACAAAAAATTGGCTTTTCTATAATCATCTGGAAGAATGGGGTTAAAATCAGCAAGAGAATTAAGCTTTGTCTCTAATGTCTTTGCCTCGTTCATGTCGTACTCATAAAACCCCTTCCAGCGGAAAGTCTCTCCCTTTACTTCGACACCTCTTAGATCGAACCGTTTCATCAACTCTAAATGTTTTGCCGGCATTTCCGTGCCCATAATTCCCACAAAACCTGGTTTCTCAAAAAAAGAAGCAGCCGCTGAAGCATAAACACCGCTCCCGCCGAGAGCTTTTTCTACCTCCCCAAACGGAGTTTTCACATCATCAAGACCTATCGAACCAGTTATTATCAACTTCATATGATTAGCAGTAAGCGTTAGCTTAAAGTTCCTTATTTAAGCTTTTTAACCTTTTCCCATGGCAAATCAAGTTCTGGCCGGCCAAAATGGCCGTAAGCTGCAACCTGTCGGTAGATAGGGCGTCGCAGTTTTAGATCCTCGATTATTGCACCGGGACGCAGATCAAAATTTTGTTTTATCAATTCAATAATATCCTCATCAGTTTTTTTGCCTGTGCCATAAGTGTTGACATAAAGTGATAGTGGCTCTGGTTTACCTATCGCATAGGCTAACTGAAATTCACACTTCTCTGCGAGTCCTGACGCTACTATACTTTTGGCAACCCAACGTGCCGCATAAGCGCCACTTCGGTCGACTTTTGAAGGATCTTTGCCGGAAAAAGCGCCTCCGCCATGACGGGCATAGCCTCCATAAGTGTCAACAATAATTTTTCTTCCGGTAAGTCCGGTATCGCCTTCGGGTCCGCCGATAACAAATTTACCGGTCGTATTTATATAAATCAGGGTCTTACTATCAATTTTATAGCCATAATCTTTGAGAACAGGTTTGATCACTTTTTCAGTAATCTCTTTTTTAAGCTGACTCTGTGCCTTTTTCTCTTCATGTTGCGCCGCAATCAATACAGTATGAATACGTTCAGGCTTACCATCGTTGTATTCAACCGTAACTTGAGATTTACCGTCGGGGAACAAGCCTTTGATAATATTCTTTTTTCTAACCTCCGCTAGTCGCTGGCAGAGTCTCTGAGCCAAAATAATTGGCAAAGGCATCAACTCAGGTGTTTCATCGCAGGCAAAACCAAACATTAAGCCCTGATCTCCGGCGCCGATATTTTTAATGTCTTCCTTAACGATTTTTCCACCTTCATCCTTGACGAAGCTATCGACTCCCTGGGCGATATCCGAAGACTGCTCCTTTATCGCGGTCAAAACACCGCTGGTGGCATGATGAAACCCGCAACCATCATAGCCGATCTCCTTTATTATATTTCTGGCAACTTTCGCCATATCTGAATAGGCATTTGTCGTCACTTCCCCGGCGACCACACAGACGCCATTTGTAAGTAATGTCTCAACAGCAACCCTGGACTTGGAATCTTTACTCAAAAGATCATCCAATATGGCATCAGAGATCTGATCCGCCATTTTGTCAGGATGGCCCTCAGTTACCGACTCAGAAGTAAATAAAGTTTTCATTCTGATCTCCTCTTTCTTTAAAAAATATATGATTAAAAAAAATCCTGCCTAATGGCAAGACAGTTTTTTTATCTTGCCCACAAAATATGAAATGGGGGCTTGGATTTAGCACTTTACCGTGATCTCGCGTTACTAGTTGCAAGATAAGGGCAAGCTGCTGGGTGATCATCGGGCCAACTCCCCGGTCTGACTGACCGTCCCGCCTCCTTGGGCAGGATAACACCACTCTTGATAATATTTAGTTTTTCTACTTTTTGAGTTTATCAATAGAACGCTTTTGAGTCAATATATTATTTTTGTTGTTTCTAATCATCGTTTTTGATATAACAAAGATAGTTAAGGAAAAAATATTTTATGAAACTAGCTGTAATTATCCCTGCCTATAATGAGGAGAAGACTATAGGGAAAGTCTTGGCCTCGTTACCTAAGAAATTTAAAGGAATAGAATCAATTATTTCGATTGTTATTGATGACGGATCAACCGATCGTACTTTTGAAGTAGCCAGAAAATATACCTCCTGCATCGCAAAGCATATTATTAACCTAGGCGTCGGTGCTGCTTTGTGCACTGGATTTGAGGCCGCTAAGAAAATTGGAGCAGACATAGCCGTAACCATTGATGCCGATGGACAACATAATCCAAAGGATATTCACCTTTTGGTGGAACCAATCGTGCGCGGAGAGGCAAATGTTGTTATCGGCACAAGGATGCTAAATACCAAAGGAATGCCAGGGATAAAAATTTTTGGCAATTGGGTAATGAATTTCATAACTGTTTTTATTTTTCACATCTGGTCCACGGACACTCAATCAGGACTTCGGGCATATGATAAAATTGCTTTGTCTAAATTCAATCTGCACTCCTTGGGATATGAAATATCTTCAGAAATTATCGGGGAGGTTAGAAGAACAAGATTAAGGATGTGCGAAGTGCCTATCGAAACTATTTACACCCATTATTCTAAAAGAAAAGGACAAAATTGGATTAACGGCGTAAATGTTTTAACTAGACTACTAACAATAAAGTTAACAGGGAAAAAATGATTTTTTTATCGAAATTTGTCGCCATTTTATTGGCCGGTTTAGTTATTTCTAAAACCTATCTTGACTACCAGAAACATTATGAAAATTTAACCGCCTTTATTCTCTGGACTGGGGCTTGGCTTTGTATTGTATATGTGGCGCTGAGACCGGGAGTACTGCTTCAGATCACCGAAAGGATTGGAGAACCAAATGCCGGAGCTGGAACCTTTCTGGGGATTGCATTTGTGTTTTTGTTTTTTGTGACATACCGTTTGCATACAAAAGTTCATCGGTTGGAGCAGAATATCAAAGATATTGTTATAAAAATTGGTATAAAGGATCTAGATAAAGAATAAATGAAATTAATAGTTTTTTCACCATACTTCTATCCGCATACGGGCGGCTTAGAAAATTATTGTTTAGAAATTTCTAATCGGCTAGCACGACTCGGCCATGCTGTGACTGTCGTGGCATCAAAATTTGATAACGAACCGGCTGAGGAAACGCTAAATAGTATTAGAGTAATCAGGTTGGAGTCGAAAAATATTCTCCGCGGCACTTTTCCCTACCCGATATTAAACCGCCAAAATCACCTGGTTCTAACAAAGCTCTTTAGAGATAAACCTGATAAGATCGTCACCAACACCCGATTTTTTCCGCTGACCCTGATTGCGCTTATTTACTCTAAAAAGTTCAAAGTGCCGTCAATTCACATTGAGCATGGAACCTGTCATCCAAAATTGGTAAATACTGGGACAAGATTATTAGCGAAATTTTATGACTATACTTTGGGACGATTAGTTTTTCTTCTTGCAGATCGCCATCTCGCTATTTCAAAAGCAGCAGCCGATTTCTCAAAAAGGTTGGGTGGGAAAAAGGTCAAAGTCGTTTATAATTCAGTAGATAGTAATGTTTTCTTGAGTCAGAGAAAGACAGCATCCAATTTTATTGGTATAATTTTTATTGGTAGACTGATTGAGGCTAAAGGAGTTCAGGATCTTATCCGTGCCCTAAAAAAGATCAAAAATGATAAGTTGAGGTTGACAATTGTTGGTGAAGGTAACTATAGGAATGAGTTAGCCGATCTGGCCACTGATGATGCTCGAATTACATTCTTAGGCGAGAAGAGTTTCAGTGAAATTAAAACAATTCTTGCTGAAAATGACATTTTTGTTAATCCTTCTTACTCCGAAGGTTTGCCAACCTCTCTTTTAGAGGCGGGCGCATCAGGATTGGCGGTGATAGCTTCGAACACCGGCGGTACTGATGAAATCATTGATAATGGTAAAAATGGTTTTTTGTTTGAACCCGGAAAACAGGAGGAGCTTGTGGCATCGATGAAGAGACTGGTTGAAAATTCCAACCTACGTAAAATGTTCGGGCAGGAAATTAAAAAAACCATCGAGGACAAATTCGATTGGGACCATAATATTTTGGCATTAGAAAAGGAAGTAAATAAATGAGAAACGCACTCAAATTGAATCTAGCTATTGTCACTCTATATTTTGTGAGTCATCTTCTTTCTTTAATAGGATTCCCCTATATTTCCTTTATTGCAGGTGCTCTCGTATTTTTTCTGCCTGGCTTAAATATTGCTCTTGCGTTTGAACAAATTACAAATATGAAACAAGGCAAGATTTTACTCTTGCTTTGGGCCTACATAATCGGGTTAATTCTAACTCCGGCGGTAATCTACTCGATCATTCTTTTACGTGGGGTCGATTTTAATCTGTACTCGACCCTGTCTTCTCTTGGTATTTGGCTGATAACTTCGCTAATATTCTATCTTCTCATCTTTTTTTGGAAAAAAAATCCTATCTCCGAGTTAAAAGTAAAAGCTAAAGATTTTTCTAAGCATAAATTTCTTTTTATCTCTCTCGGAATCAGCGTATTCTTGCTGGTCATAAATTTTTCCCTTTACAGTTTTTTGCCCGAAGCCGATCCTTACACATACTTAGTTAAGTTAGATACTATCGGAAAAACTGGAAATTTGGCACCAGATTCCAGATCTCTTTTTTTATCATTCTGCTGGTCCTTTTCTTCGATTACCAGCATACCCTCCTATCATCTCTTTAAAATAGTAGTTCCCTTTCTCGGACTAGCAATGCCCCTAACTGCCTATCTTTTTGCCAGAAAAATATTGCCCAAACAAAATCTTCTCTTAATCCTTTGCACTCTTACCCCTTTTCTTTTTCCTATTATTACAGTAGAAGCTCTGATTACAAGGCCCCAATCTCTCTTCTTTTTTACCTTAGCTCCTTTCGTTTACCTAACCTCTCAACTTCTGAAAAAAAGGGATAATTTAATCAACGCTTATTGGCTATTACTTCTAATTCTACTGACCCTAATAGGAGTCAAAATCCATGAGTTTTTTCTTTTCCTTATTGTAACTGAACTTTTGGCGGCTCTATACTTCTTTTGGCCCAAGGCTAAAAGATACCCATTGGAATCTCTAATTGTATTGGCATTTTTAATTTTTTCCACACTGCCCTGGTTAAAGGACTCGGGAATATTACCACTTTTTAATTGGTATATTCGTATCTTCACACAACACATACTGCACCCGAATATTGATCTTTGGTTTATTGATCATTATACAAATGCTGATGGCAACCAAGTCGGCTGGCCGGGCATTTCTCAAATTTATTATTATGGCTATAATTTAGGTATTGCTCCCCTCATTTTTATTGCTCTTTGGATTTGGAAAAAAGCGAGGGTTAATTTTAACTTTGCTGAAAATTGGTTATATCTTTTTGTCTTTGCTATCTTTTTTTCCGTTGCGGAAGTTTTCCCCCGTCTTGGATTTGCTTATTTGCCTGATCGAGCCTGGCTTTTTGTTTCCTTAATGCTTTGTTTTTTTATACCTCACATCCTAAAGGCTCTCTGGCCAAAAAATTTATCAGTGAAAGTTAAATTGGCCATTATTTTTTTGATTGGTTTTTCCATTCTCATCCCTGCCTCGGTTACTTATTTCAAACAAGGCTGGGTTACAAAAGAGGAATACAAATCTGTTAAATTCATCGAAAATCAAACCCCCGAAAATGCAATATTTATTAGTCAGGGCGGTAATAAACAACTGATCGAATACTTCGCTGAAAGAACAATCAATTCTCCTTCAGATGCTTTCTTTCTGTCATCTGTGACCGACAATAATTATATTAATTCGGTTGAGATGACAGATCAGAACGATATGATAAAGGATATAAAGAAAAATTTGATCAATGACTTGAGTGACTCGGCAAATAATATTTCAAATAACCAAATTAATCAAGAATTAGAAAACATCAAATCATATATTGTCGATTATCAAGAAAAACTCAAATATGCAACTGAAAATAAAGCTGTCAGACCTGTTTATATTCTATATTCCGAGAATAAATTTAAATCACTATTATATGGCAAAAGAAGTTGGTGGCGGAGTTACAACTACTATGGAGCTGACTTGAACAAATTTAACAACTCGCCGTTGTTTAGTAAAGTTTATAATAGCGATGGCGTAACAATTTGGAAATACAGTAAATGACCAAGACAGATAAAGTAAATATCTATTCGACTTTGAGTGGTGGTGGGGTTAAAGTTTGGGCACTACAGCTTTCCAATGAACTCTCTAAACTAAGAATTGATAATAAAGTAATCGACACTCTCCCAGGATATTTCCTCCAACCATTCCGTACCGGCGTTACTCACTCAACCCTGCCCTTTTCTCACCCGCTTAGGGGTAAGTATATATTGACTCTCCAGGGAATTTTTACCGAGGAACATCTTATTTGGTCTAAACTTTATCCTTTTGCTATCTCACAGGCAGATACAGTGACGGTACCATGTAGATTTTTACAGGAAAAGCTACAGCTAAAAAAAGCCATGATAATTCCAAACGGGATCGAGACTCCTACATGGACCAAGACCGACTATCACTTAAAAGGAGATAGGCCAACTTTGGGAATTCTTACCGGTTTTAGTTTCCTAAACAAAGCGAGAGGATTAATAGACCTTGCGGAAATAGTGAAAACTCTTGATGGCAAAGTCAAGTTATTGATTGGCGGCAATCCCGGCATCTACTTTGACAGAATCAAAGCGGAAGTTATAAAGACCGGCATCGACTGTGAATTCCTAGGTTTTTGTGATAAGGAAGATTTTTACCAAAAAATTGATATTTTTACCTATTTTTCTCATCAAGATGTCTTTAGTATCGCCCTCCTCGAGACAATGTCGAGAGGCATTCCTGTGATTTCCAACAATGTAGGTGGCACAAAGGACATGTTTGATAGCAAAACAAATGATTTATTGGTCAATAACAACAAAGATTATACGGAAGTACTCTCATCTCTGATCAGCTCAGAAGAACTACGTGAAAAATATGGTCAGCTTCAAGGGATGAAGTGCCAAGAATTTTACTGGGAAAACATCATTCCGAAATGGATTGAGACCTACAGGAATTAGTTATCTTTTATCAAAATCTACTTCTAGAGCTGAATAAATTATCCTCTTTAGGTCTGACTCTGGCATAAAAGCCGTGCTTTCTTTAAGTTTGCTGTTGTCTAATATAGATGAATTTATTTTTGAGTTATCCAAAGGATCTGTTTCGATAAACTCGATTTTTTTTCTCAATCTCTCCCAAAAATAGTTTTTTATTAAACCTGCAACTTCGGCAAGCGTACTTCCTTTTCCTGAAGAAATATTGTAGATACCACCCTTACACTCACTGCTGCTTATTTTAACAATAGCGGTAATTAAATCATCGATACCAACATAGTCCCTAGTTGAGCTTAAATTATATACACTAATTTTACTCTCTCCTTTTTTAAGCTTGGTCACAATATCTGAGAAAAATAGACCGGTTGGAGCATTGGGTCCAAGAACTGTCGAAGGTCTAAAAATGTAGATTTTATCGTTGAAATTACGTGAATAAAATAAACCAACTTTGGTTTGCATTATTTTTGTTAATCCGTAGAAAGAGTCTGGCAGACAGGGGGAATCTTCAGAGTAAAATCCGGCTGGCTTCGACACGCCATATTCAGAGGCACTTCCCATAAGCATTATCTTGGGATGGTAATCAGCTATCTCATGAATAGCTTCAAAAAGTCTGGCTGTTATACCGCAATTTGCTTGATAAAAAAAATCAAATTGATCCTTTATGATATTTGGGGCGTTTTTTACACCAATGAAATTGATGATCTGATCAGGCTTATATTGCTCAAGAATACCTTTTATGGAAATTGTCGAGTAGTCAAAATTTGAAATTAACGTTAGTTCTTTTTCATCAGTATCAAATGACATTTTTTTATCATCCATCGACAAACCGATAACTTTGTTCTCTCTACAAATTTCTTTTATATAGAAACTGGCAATATAGCTAGTTGCTCCCAGCACTAATATCTTCTTCATTCTATAAGTCCAACTTCTTAATATCATTATTAGCTCTCTCATAATCATCCGGTCGGCCGATATCCAACCAATACCCTTCAAAAGGAAACGTTTTGATCGTCTGCTCCCTCTCTAATAAGGTATGCATCAAATCGTCAAAACCGAAGAAAGTATCTCCAGGGACAAAATCAAGAACTTTTTTATTTAAGACATAAACACCCATGCTAACATTGAAATTCATCTCTGGCTTTTCTCTAAAACCGGTAGCTGTTAATTTTTTTTCATCTATTTCTATCACGCCCAAATCTATTTTCTCTGTGCGCTTATAAGTAGCCAAAGTCAAAAGAGATTTATTCAAAATGTGATATTCAAAAAGCTCTTTAAAATCGAGGTCGGTAAGCAGATCACCGTTCATAACTAAAAAATCCTCCGGAAGGCCGCTTAAGAGCTTCAGGGGGCCAACTGTATGCAATGGTTTGGCCTCAAGAGAATAGGAGATTTTTACTCCCCATTTCTTTCCATCCCCGAAGTAAGCCATAATCAGCTCGGCGAGATGATTTACACAGAGAGTAATGTCTGTAACCCCGGCCTTTTTCAATCTGCCAATTAGAATTTCCAAAACCGCCTTATCGCCGACGGGCACTAAAGGTTTCGGAATAACAGTAGTGTATGGCAACAGTCTGGTTCCTTTCCCGCCAGCCAAAAGTATTGCTTTCATTATTCCTCCTTAGAGATTATAAATATCCGGTTTGTACATCGCCAGATTTTCTGGCTGCTGAAACCACTTGATCGTTTCAATCAGTCCTTCCTCGAAGGAATACTTTGGAGACCAATGGAGAATATTCTTCGCCTTCTTGTTATCAGCAAGAAGCCTTTCTACTTCACTTTTTTGAGGCCGCTGTCTTTTTTCGTCAGCAATGATAGTGATATCCTTTTCCATTATTTTGGCAATTAACTTTGCCAGATCGCCGATAGAGATCTCTTCGCCTCTGCCAAGATTGATTACCTCACCAGTGGCTGTATCTGATTCTGCACAAGCTATAAAACCATCAGCAGTGTCTTTTACATAATTTAAATCTCTGGTCGGGTGCAACGACCCCAGCTTGATTTCCTTTTTGCCAGAGGCTATTTGAGAAATAATCGTTGGGATTATCGCTCTTGCCGATTGCCTTGGCCCAAATGTATTAAACGGCCGTGCAACTATTACGGGCAAACCGAATGATCGATAAAAAGTCAGGGCCAAAAAGTCAGCTCCTGATTTGGTTGCGGCATAAGGTGATTGCGGATTTGTCGGATGATCCTCGGTAATCGGCACAAATTGAGCTGTTCCATATATTTCACTAGTAGAGGTATGAATGATCTTTTTAATACCTAATTCTTTCGCTGCTTGTAGAACATTCAAAGTCCCCTTGATATTTGTATCAACATAGGAAGCAGGTGAATGATAGGAGTATGGAATAGCTATCAGGGCAGCCAGGTGGAATACAACCTCACACTCCTTCATCGATTCCTTTACTCCAAAAGGGTCGGTGATATCCCCGGAGATAACTTCAACCGACTCCATTACCTTTTTATCGATATGATCTAACCAACCCCAACTATTGAAAGAATTGTAGTGAACGAATGCCTTAATCTTGCAGCCCTTTAAGACCAATGCCTCAACTAAATGACTACCGATAAAACCACCTGCACCGGTTACAAAAATTTTTCTATTTGATAAATCCACTTTAGAGCCTCTTAATTTTAATACTCACGCTAACCTTAAAATATCATAGATTGCCATAGAATTAAAGCTCGTATGCCTAAACAACTTTTCTCAAAATTTCCCCCAATTCCTCTCTGGTTTTATGATCCCCGAGACCCCAATATCTGTTGATAGCTTCCTCTTGTTCTTTAGTAATCTCCTTCAGAGGCTTGCCAAAAAATTGATTGAGTTCGACTGCAGCTTTGTTGTTTTCCTCAAGTTTATATTCCTCTTTATGTTTATTAACGAAGGCAACTTTTTCATTATTAAGATAATGAGGTTTACCAAGGGCAATGCAATAACCCAAGTGAGTACCAATTTGATTTGAGGTCGTAAAATCAGAGAGTTCAATTATACTTCGGAGCCGGCTCAAGAACATTGGATCATATAGATGGCCGGCGCTGACACAATTAAAGCCCTTTTTTTGAAAATGTTTAAGCCTTCCCATTACAACATCACGCCAATAAAGGCATACTGTGATTGAGTCGGCGCCATATTCCTTTTGTATTTTTTTAAGCTTATCGCAATATTCCTCTATCTCCCAATCGGCCTGATGAGCAGCATCAGAGTGTACAGGGAAAGCTAACAAATTCTTGCCCAAATGTTTTTTTTCTCGAAGAAATTCCTTTTTCGATAAGAAAGGCTCGACATATCGAATATACGGTCCTATTTTAAATATCTTACGATCAGTCGCTTTCTTTAGCCGGTTTTCCCGATAACTGCCGAAAGTGATCAAGGTCTTAAAAGGAGAACTTAGATCGTTCGGCGAAGCATCTAAATAAAAATAGACACCATGCTCGATAATCGCTTCTAGACGCCTAGACGGCTCGATACCAGCGTACTTTTTTAGATTAGTAGCAATGCCATAGAAATCATTTTGAGGGACTTGCTCCGGAGTAAATGCCTGGAAATAAGAGAAGGGAATATCTTTAGATAAATCATTAACGTTCCTAAATGAACAATTTCTAAGCTTGGAAAATAGAATAATAGCTTTTTTCTTATACAAAAAAGTATTTATTTTTTTCCTTAAATAACGGTAACAATTCAACGGATCCATATTGACTCTCTTTCAATTATCAGGTTTTTTTAATCCAGAAAAAGATGACCTCCAAGAATGATCTAGTCTGAATCAGAAAAAGCGGTCTAGTTGCTTTGAAAAAATAATTTGACAAATAATTGACCATTATTGAGGCTGATACACCGCTTATGCAAGCCCCGATAGCGCCAATTTTAGGAATTAGTATCAGGTTAAGTAATATACTAACTAGCGCTCCCAAAAAGGCTTTGACGGGAATATAGTGCTGTAATTTTTCCACAAAAAGAGTTTTGACCGCTGCGGCCCCAGAAAAGGCCGGCACAAGTGACCAAATATAAATAGATAGTATTATGGGAGCTTCGCTATATTGACCACCGTACAGAAGATGAATTATTTGTCCGGAAAACAAAGTTACCGGAATTGCCAGACACAGCGAGAGTACAAACAAGAGTTTTTCAAGAGATATGAGCCTCTGACGATAAAGTTTTTCATCGTTGTCTTTCAAAGAAATTATTGCCGGATAGACTGATACCGTAATTGCAGTTGCTACGAAAACTAGAGGATCTGTAATAGCAGTCCCAATTGAGTAATTGCCTAGTGTGGCTTGATTAACCATATCCCCTACAAGAATCTTGTCCAACTTAAGATAAATTACACTGAACATAGCGGCTAATAAAATTGGCCAACTTTCAGCCAATAAAGACTTAATTACCTTCCATTCTGCTCTCCAGGCAAATATATTTTGTTTGTTCAGGGCGTAAACTGTAATCAGAAATATTGATATAAGAATATATTCTAGTAAACCTATAAAACCAAAATAGACCAATCCCGCCCCCGCCAATACCAAAAGAACACGAAGGATACTAGAAATGATAAAAACAATAGTATTGGTAATGGTTGTATACTTACTCTTCAATGTCGATTCAAACCAGTAACCGATAAGTGTTGGTATTTGGAAAAATAAGCTTATCGTATAAATTAGGACTAGAACTTTAATGGTTGAATCCTCAAAATTAGTAAAGCGGGTGGCAATAAAAATCAAAACAGAGGAGATAAAAAAGCCGATCATTTTTATAACAATCGCGCTACCGAATATTTGGTTCTTCCTATCCGGAAGTTTTATAATTTGTCTCACAACCACATTATTGATCTGAAAAGTAGTAAAGATTCCAAACAAAGCGGTAAAAGAGATCGCATAATTCAGTTTGCCATATTGTTCCGGACCAAGATAACGAGCCACCCAAGCACCGATTAGAAAGCCCACTGCCATTTGGAAAAAACTATCAAAATAAAGCCAAACAACATTAGAGAAAACTTGTCTGAAATTAGCATCTTTTTTCAACTTTTCGATGAAAATTCGGAATAATTTAATCATTTTTGACTAGCTTCCAATTTAGGGGTGTTCCTTTTTCAATTTGGCAAGCCGCCTCTTTGCCAATAATTTGCATCAGATGCTTCGGGGGTAATCCGAAGCCAGGCCTAATCGAACGTACATTCTGCTCAGTGTATTTTTCACCTTTTTTTATATCTTGAACAGCGTAGAGGGATCTGGAAAACTCTCTGCTTCTTTTCGACTTTTCGGAAAGATCATAGTTGATTTTTCCTAGCGCTTGCTCAGTATTTCTAACAACATCTACCATTTGCTTAAATTGAGCCGGCTCCAAGGAAAAAGAAGCGTCTGCGCCACCGATTGTACGCTCAAGAATAAAGTGTTTCTCAATAATTTTAGCCCCTAAAGCAACTGCGGCAACTGGTATTTCTATGCCCAATGAATGATCAGACAATCCGACTAATGCATCGAATCTTACCTTCATATCAGCAATCGTCAACAAGTTCATCTCTTCGTATGGAGCGGGGTAGCCCGAAGTACATTTTAACAAAATAACATCATTGTTGCCCATTCTGTGGCAAGCATTGATTGCCTCTTCGATTTCACTTAATTCAGCAATTCCAGTAGACATAATCACCGGTTTCTGTTTTCTTGCGACATACTCTATTAATGGAATATCGGTAATCTCAAAAGAAGCAACTTTGTAAGCAGGAACATCCATTTCCTCGAGAAAATCAACCGCAGTTTTGTCAAAAGGTGAGGAAAAAAAGATCAATCCCAACTCTTCGGCAAATTTTTTTAATTTTGGCTGCCATTCCCAAGGCATGGCGGCTTCTTCATACAATTTATGAAGATTTTTACCGTCCCAAATAGTGCCCTGACTTATCCAAAAGTCCTTTTTGTCAGAATTAATTGTGATAGTATCGGCAGTATAAGTTTGAACTTTGACAGCATCGGCACCGGACTCTTTCATAGCAGCAATCGTTTTTTTTGAAATTTCAAAATCGTTGCCATGATTTGCCGATAACTCTGCAATAATAAAAGCAGGAGTATCTTGATTTATCTCTTTACTACCTATCCTCATACTGTTATCTCCAATAAATACAGAAAAGCCTCATTGCCGTCGATGGTTTCCTTTTTGTTCAGCTTAAATCCATTTTTTTCGAAAAGATGCACCGAGGCTTGGTTACTGATTTTGATGTAAGCTCGAATCAGCGTTACTTCTGGCCTATTTTCAGCAATGTACTTTGCCCCCTTCGACAGAAGGATTGAACCAATTCCCATACCTCGAAAATCTTTTGAAACACTGATCCCGACAAGTGCTTCATTTCCCTCTATTTCATATCGAATCTGACCAGCAAACTTGCCATCTACTTCTGCCTTTAGAAAAATTGCATCTTTATCGGCAATTTTTTTAGCAAACCATTTTTTATGATCTTCCAGTTTGATTTCATCATTATTGAAAGAAACAGCTCTGACATCAGGCTCATTTGATAAATTAAAAACTGACAGCATATCCGACTTGTCTACCGGCAAAATTTCAATAGACTGTTTAGGATTCTTTTCGATAGGATAATTTTCTAGTGTTGCAGCTCCCTCCGCCGAATAGGCAAGAATTCCTCTTATTTCAGCTTGCATGGAATATGCTCTTCCCTCTTCCGGGATTGGCAATAAAAATGGCCTTATACTCACTCCATCAGGTAGCGGTCTAAAGCGGTTTACCATCCTAATTACCCTTGTATAGTGATGAACATGTGTAACAACACCGATTAAATCATTAACTTTGAACTGACAATCTTTTGGGAAAGAAATCTGCTTCACCTGATCGAGTGTTCTCGCAACTTTGCCTGGCGCAATAAAAAGTTTGTCGGGAGGAAGTTGAAAAGATTCCTTCATTGTCATTGATTCTAAAGCCTCATTTTGGAGGGGGATTCCGTTATATACCAGAAAGGGGCCACTTTTAGAAATATGGCGTCGGATGTTATCATCAGCAGCAGAACCTAATTTCTCTTTGGTAATAGCTAACACAACTGCCACCCCATGATCGATTCTTTTTTTGTCAGTGAAATACGCCCAGGGCTTATCTTTATAGATTTGGTCGCCGCTAGTAGTTGTGATCGGTTCAAAATAAGTACCGGTACCGGAGACTACCCAGACAGCTTTAATCCTCATAGCATCTTCTTTAGAAATGTGGATGCCAGCCCTTGCGTCGCTATCAAGTGCTTCCATTTCATCAATCAAACCTTCAATTATCGACGGCATATCCTTTATTTTGGGAAGCCAAAACCTCGGATAGCGGAGGAGCATATCAGGGATAATACCATCTAAAATTGATTTTTTTTCTTTTTGGTCTAACATTTTAAGTCAGCCTCGCAAAACCTGAGTGGCAAGCTGGGCCTTTTAACATTTTTTCAGCGCTACCCTTTTGAATCGCTTCGGCAATGATTGTGAAGGCCTCTTCTGTGGCTTTAAGATATTTCTTAACATCGATCTCTTTTTGGGCAAAAGATGAATAAAATGCGGTCGTAGCAAGGTAGCCCTTTTCTAGCATAATTTGGGTATACAAAGTCTTCAAAACTAGAGGTTTGTCATAGACAAAAGTAAAGTGACCAAGCGGATAGATACCCTCAATTTCTATTTTTAAATCGGCTTTCTTTGCTGCTTTGGCCCATCCTTCCTGGACCATTTTGCCAATTTTGATTAGATGGTCCTGTACTTTACTTTCCTTGAATTTTTTAATAGTTGCCAACGCAGCGGCAGGCCCCATTTTTTCGGTCCAAAATGTACTGCTGATAAAAGAATCTTGTGCCGAAGACATCACCTCTTTTTTGCCGATTATGGCAGCCATCGGTATCCCGTTGCTCATACCCTTACCAAAAACAGCAATGTCAGGTTCGGGGCCATAAAGTAGATGAGCACCTCCTAAATTTACTCTCCAGCCAGCAGTAACCTCATCAACGATAAGAATGATGTTCTCCTTTTTGGTCACTGCTCTGATAGTTTCAAAAAAGTCTTTGTTAGGATTGTGATTTCTGACAGATTCAATCACTACTGCCGCAATCTGTCCTCGATGCTTATCTATTAACTTAAGGAAGGCCTTCGTATCATTATAGAGAAACGGATATGAGGTGCCTTTCAGACCCCTAGGCACTCCATTGGGACTGAGGCCTGGAATTAAATGTCCATCTAAAGCTTTGTCGTTTGCCAGATTGGCCGACAAATACCAATCATGCCAGCCATGGTAACCACAAAATAATACTTTGTCTTTTCCGGTCTTCGCTCTTGCTATCCTAACTGCAATTGCCATACCTTCCCCTCCACAACGAGCATATCTTACCATACCAGCCCAAGGATGAAGATCACATAATAATTCAGCTAGCTCTACTTCCTCAGGTGCATTCAAAGTTGTCATGCTGCCTTCATCAATAACTTTTTTGACAGCTTTGTTAACATCTGGGTCGGCATAGCCCAAAGTACAGGCCCCAATCCCCATATAACTCATGTCAACATACTCTTTGCCATCCAAATCCCAGATCTTGCAACCCTTTGCTTTGCTATAATAAGCGGGCCAATTCTCCGGCAGAAACATTTCGGGTCTCTTGGATAGAAGTTGTGTCCCTCCCGGAATTATCTTTTTAGCCTTTTTATATAATTTTTGGCCTTTTGCCATATTTTCTCCTATTTATCCATAATTTTATCAACTAATAAAGATTTCTTGAGCCCTTCGTTCCGATCAATATTAATGTTTATTTTTTCAAGCTCGGGGTTCTTCTCTAAAAGGTCAAGAATGTCACGCATCCCGAAAACATGGTTTCCGCTATGAAGCTTATTATATATTTCAACCAAAAAATTATAATCAGCCCTTGTGTCCAAGGTCCAGCGCTTCCGGCTGTAATCTACTTTTGACCTCACGCTCCCAAGCTTGAAGATATCAGGATTATTCCTAATGTAAAGTGTAACATGCTCACGCTCCGAGAGAAGATTGGAACCATTCCAAGCCTGCTCCAAGGCAGCCATTGTGATAACTTCATTGTCCTGACCGTCAGGGAATGTCTCTTCCAAAACATTTGAAGTATAGTCATTCTTATTTTTTTTATGCTCTAAAACAACAAGATCTATTATATCAGGATCAATTAAAGGGCAATCGGCAGTAACTCTAACGATATTTTGAGGCTTTAATATTTTAGCTGCCTGATAGAAGCGGTCCAAAACGTCTGCCTCTGATCCACAGAAAACCCTAATGCCTAATTCGGCGCATAATTTAACTATCGCCAGATCGTTGATACTTAAAGTCGTAACAACCATAGCTTCATCTATACTCCTACTCCTTTGGACTCTCTCAATTACCTGCTCAAGAACGGTCTTTCCTCCTAATTTGAGCAATACTTTTTTGGGCAATCGGGTTGATCCTGTCCTTGCTTGAATCATCGCAATGGTGTTCATTGTTTACTTCTCCAATTTACCGGCAAGATTATATTTAAATCGTCTTCTCTCATTTTCTTCAGTTCAGGTAATAATTTGATTACCTGATCAGATAAGCTGCAGTCACTTATATTCTCTCTTAGATTGTCTCTGCTATCTACCCCGATCACAACTTTATCGATATACTGATTCAAAATAGCAAAATTTAAAGCGAGAGCAGACACTGGCATCTTGGTGTTTTTTGAAAGAGCATTGAGCTTCTCTAACTTTGCACGGATACCTTCGAATTGCAGATCCAGGCCCCTTGGATTCTTAAATACGAGACCTTGAAGGAAAACTGAACGGGCATGAATCTCTATCCCATGTTCTTTGGCCATTCTCAAATAACTTTCAAACCTTTGATCAAAAAGGCTATACGGGATCTGTATAATATCACAGGTAATTTTTCCATCAATGATTTCTTCAAGTTCAGAGGGATAATAAAGAGAAAAACCTATTTTCTCTATTTTGCCTACATTCTTTAAGTGATTCAGTTCGGCTAGTGCAAATGGATTTTTTTTATAAATTTGAAAGTTATGAAACAAATATCCATATAGTTTCTTGAGTTGCAATCTTTTCAAACTCTCGTCCACAAAGATTTCGACTGAATCAAAATTGCAGTCAGGAACCTTTGAAATTACCTTGAAATCCGAAGGATGACTTTTCAAGTGTTTACCAATAACTTGCTCACTTTCACCGTAAGCATACGCCGTATCAAGAACGTCAACACCGGAATCTTTTGCTAACTTTAGTATCTCTAGGACCTCGGACTCTTCCACTTTTCCAGAAGAGTTGCTAATACCATAATCGAGTCCAAATTGTACTGTTCCTAGCGCCAGCTTCATTCGATCACTTTGATTAGCTTATTATCGGTTGCATCATAAAATGACGTTTGCTCTTCCCCGATCATCTCTTTGATCTTATATTTAATCTCAGCAATTTTCCAATCCTCCGGAGTATCAATATCCTGAACTTCCCACGAGGGAATTATTATGGGCAACATATGTCTCATAAACAAAGTTTTCTGCTCGAGGAAGGATTTTGTTCTGGCCCAATAAAAACGTCCGGCATCATGATATGTCGCTTCTAAATCCTGAGATCTTACGTTTGCATTCTTGGGTTCAATCATCTCAACATTGGCCCGTTCAATACGAAGGGCGCGTTGAATGGGATAGTCAAACTTAACAAGAGGCAAAACGGCGTCCGCTTTCTCTTTTCTTAACAAATCAAGACCAAGTTTGATTCGCTTGGAACTGATAGTTGGCACAGCCGGCAAAACACAGCAGAAATAATCGAATTCTTTTCCCTTTTGATGGTATCCTTCTAAAACTTCGGTAATAACATCGGCAATTGTAGCCATATCACTAGAGTTATGCTTTGTCCTCAGAAAAGGAATGCTTGCACCAAATTCTCTGGCAATCTTCGCGACTTTAGGATCGTCTGTAGAAACCATCACCTCATCGAAAATTTGACTCTCGACCGCTGAATCTACAGTATACTTGATGATCGGCTGACCAAGGAAATCTTTGATATTTTTATATGGAATTCTTTTGCTACCCCCGCGAGCAGGAATAATTGCTAGGATATTCATCCATCTCTCCTAACAATACTATTGATTGTGTCTGCTACATACTCTGCGTCATAATCTGTCATTTTGGGATAAAGGGGAATACTTACACATTTCCCGTAGTATTCTTCAGCAACCGGAAAGTCTCCCTCTCGATATCCGTAAATTTCCTGATAATACGGCTGGAGATGGACGGGGATATAATGGACCTGAGTTCCGATGCCCTTTTCTCTGAGTAGATTCATCACTTCCTTGCGGCTTTTGCCAATTGCTTCGAAGTCGATTTTAAGGACATAAAGATGAAAAGCGGAATAGACTCCCTCTTTTTCAAAGGGTGCTATTAGATTGCTAATATTGGTAAACCTTTGGTTATAAAACTTAACTATTTCTCTTCTTCTCTTTGAAAATCGTTCGATTTTTCCGATTTGCGAAACTCCAAGTGCTGCTTGAATATCTGAGAGTCTATAATTATACCCGAGAGTTTGCATCTCATAGTACCAAGGCCCAGGATTTTTTTCTAACTTGTCAGTTTCCTTCGTGATTCCGTGGGAGCGGAGTAGCTTCAATCTTTCATAAATATCTTTATTATTTGTTGTGATTGCACCGCCCTCACCAGTGGTCATGTTCTTGGCGGGATGGAATGAGAAAGTTGTGATGTCTGAATATTTGCAGGAACCAACTCTGCTACCATCTTGATATTTTGAGCCAATGGCATGAGCAGCATCTTCAATCACATAAATACTATTTTTCTTTGCAAATTCATGAATTTCTTCAAGATCAGCAGGTTGGCCCGCAAAATCAACGGCGACTATCACCTTGGTTTTCTCAGTTTTTTTCTTCTTGATCTCTTTGAGATCAATATTGTAAGTATCCGGCCTGATATCCGCAAATATGGGCCTAAGGTCTGCATAGACCAAGCAATTAGCGGAAGCTGCAAAAGTATTTGGAGTTGTTATGCCTTCACATCCTGCTTCAATCTCCAAAGACAAGACGGCCAGATGGAGAGCAGCAGTACCGTTAGCGACGGCCACACAATATTTTGCTCCGGTATAAGAACATATTTCCTCTTCAAGAGCAAGGACGTTTGGTCCCTGAGTAAGCCAATCGCTTCGCAGAACTTGATTCACCGCCGCTATATCATCTTCCTCTATTGTTTGATGGCCGAATGGGATAAATTTTTCCATAAGTCCTTTGAGTTAATAGACTATCTCGATTTTGTCTAATTCCTTCCTAAGTTCATCTGGGCCTAGCCATTTTTCGTTAATCTCTGAGGAGAACTTAAACCGCTCGGGTACTAATTTTCCCCCTTCCTTGAAATGCTTCTTGAGATCCCACCAATCGAAGCTCGGATAAATTATATAGTGATCACCAAAATCATAAGTTGTTCTGGAATCTTCCTCTGTAATCATAGCCTCATGAAGTTTTTCGCCTTCTCGAATACCAACTTCCTGAAGTTTTGCATCAGATTTCATGGCTTGTGCCAAATCTGAAATTTTGACTGAGGGTATTTTTGAAACATATATTTCACCGCCTTTGGCCTCCTTTAGCGCTTTGAATACAAGATCCACCCCCTGATCAAGAGTGATCCAGAATCTGGTCATCCTCATATCTGTTATCGGCAATACTTTTCTGCCCTGATCGATCAATGATTTGAAAAAAGGGATGACCGAGCCCCGGCTGCCAGCCACATTGCCATATCTCACAACGCTGAAAATGGTACCGCTCTTCCCTGAGTATGCATTCGCTGATACGAAGAGCTTATCCGAAACCAATTTGGTGGCTCCATACAAATTTATAGGGTTGACGGCTTTATCAGTTGAAAGAGCAACCACCTTTTTAACTCCCATATTTATCGCGGCATCGATTACATTTCTGGCGCCATCAATGTTTGTCTTAATGGCCTCAATCGGATTGTACTCCGCAATGCCAACATGCTTGAGGGCGGCAGCATGGATAATGACGTCAACATCGGTCAGAGCCCGCTCAAGACGTTCTTTATCACGAACATCGCCGATAAAAAACCGTAAAAATTTATCGTATTTGATAAATTCTTTCCTCATCATATACTGTTTATATTCGTCCCTAGAGTAAATAATGATTTTCTTGGGATTGAATTCTTTCAAGATTCTCATGGTAAATTTCTTACCGAATGATCCGGTTCCGCCTGTAATAAGAATAGTTTTGTTGTTTAGCATAATAAAAAAATTAATAAATTAGCGCTTTTATCATAGCGTTTTAGCTTCCTATATTCAAGTCTTCTTGCTTTGATCATAAAATTGAGAAACACTTTCCACTGTATTTCTTATAATCCTTCCAACAGACTCGACAGTGTTGAAAGCGTTATGCGGGGTTATAATTACGTTCTCCAACTTCAGTAGTTTTCGGTTTAGAGCATAAATCTCCTTATTCTCCACTTCTGTCGTGGCAAAAATTGATTTTTCCTCTTCGAGAACATCAAGGGCAGCTCCGGCAACTCTGCCTTCAATAAGTGAGTTAAGAAGAGCATAAGTGTCGATCAACTCGCCCCTGCCGATATTGATGATGAAGGCATCTTTTCGAATGTTAAGGAGTATCCTTTGATCAATCAGATGGTATGATTCTTCGTTCAAAGGAAGTGAAAGAAAAATGAAATCTCCTAAACCAATCAGTTCTTCTAAATTTTTATAGACTAGCCCATACTTTATTGTCAAATCCTCGTTCAGAAACTTATCGAAACCAAAGATCTGCATTCCAAAACCGTTAGCAATCCTGGCAATATGAGTGCCGATTTTCCCAGTACCTAAAATAGCCACTTTTTTTCCAAATAGATCAATACCCTGAATTGTGGTGTAATCCTTTGACCCCGGCTGCTTCACCCTGCTCTGGATTATTTTCTTTGACAGCGTCAGTGCGAGAGCAAAAGCATACTCAGCTACTGTGCAGCTACCATATGCCGGAAGATTTACAACTTTGATTCCTCGATTCGAGCAGTATCCAAGATCAATATTATCCATGCCGGTTGACATCGCACAAATCATTTTTAAATTGGGAAAGAGATCAATCTTCTGTCTTTTTAAGCTGATTTTATATCTTAGACATATAACCTCTACCTCTGGAGAAAACTTGGCTGGAATATTTTCTTCGAAACAAAAACCAACTTTCAACCTACTCGCACTAGAGTGAACAAGCTTAATATCACTATGATTCAAACCTAAAAACAATACTTTTTCCATAAAGCATTTGTAAATAAATAACAATTAGAACAAATTTATCAAACTTAATCAATCTGTTCAAGCCAAACATCATCATAGTAAATTGTATAGTCAAAATATGTCGCATTGTAGAGGAATATATCATAATAGTTATTTTCCTCCGAAACAGTTAACTCCTTTGTAATCTTTGTCCACTCTGTGCCGATATACACCATGGTCTCACTATAGATTCTATTCTCACTATCATATAGGTTTATGTGGCCAAGAGCCGTTCCAGAAGCTGATTTGGCCCAAACCGAAAGACGGTATGTCTTTCCTTTTTGAAGTTTTCCAATACCTTGAAGAATCATATGATAACCATAACCTGTTTTAGTCATTCTAAGGCAATTGCCAATTGCAGAATGGCAGATTGCCGGATTGACAATAGTTTCGCTTTTACCGCCTGAGGCAGGGTCGATCCAGTCAGTCCAATACAATATCTGATTTAGGACACTGCCTGTGCCTTCTTTGTGGTCGGAAAAGTTAGGATTTCTATAAGCCAAATTTACACCCTGAGGAGACTGGTACCCATTTATGTTTTGATTAATACCAATATTTGTATTTCCGTTGGCATTTGTACCGGAAACAATCGTAATAGTAACAGGAGTAATTCTAGAAGTTATAGCCGTAAAATCAGTGCCCAAAATCTCTCCGTATATTGTGTGTGTTCCCAAAGAGATATCTGTAGGTATCTTATATCTAATTCCGAACACTCTGTTCGAATCCGGGTCGCTGGCTGAAACTTGAATCGTTTCATTTACTGGCGATGTCAATGTACCCGCCGTTGACGAGTTCTCAGCATTGTCATAGAAGTTGTAATTTGCCAGAGAGTAATTGATGTTATCAAAATGAATTGCACTTTTTGCAGCTGTCGTTCTGCTCACGCTGATACTGTAATCAGATGATGGCGGAAGAAGCGCAATCGTAGCAGTCACCGTATCGCCAGGCGAGAACTGAGTCGCCGGTTGATTCTGATCATTAAGAGTGGCAACCTGAGCTAAAGCAGTCGTTGGTCCGGTTCCCTCACCAGCTAAGGTCACAGCACGGATAGCTCCTCCAGCAGATAGATCGACAGGGCTAGCGTCAATTTTCTCTACAGATGCAACATATCTAGCATCCCCATCGGATCCTGACGCTGTAAGTGTCTTAGAACCACTAGTCTCAAAGACACTACCGCTTGGGCCGGTTACTCGATAGCTAAAATATACTTCATCATAAGCCAGTCTGTCATCGTCCTTATAACGATAGTAATAAGTATGATCATCGTTAGTTTTTGCGTGCCAGATAGTTTTTTTGTAGTATGCCTCTACTAAATCGGTTATTGTCTGCGTCGAATATGAGCATTCGCCAAGCGCATCAGTTTTGGCACCTGTCAACATAATCGTAGTCGGATAACCGCTAATACTAAGCTTTTCATTCGTATTCCAGAAATATCCTGGACCGTCACGCACATCAGTATAACCGGTGTAAACTCCATTGACGGCATCCCATGTTCCGCTACGCTGCCTCCGCCATTTACCCTTAATATAAACTTTGGCAGTACAAGTGGCATTTATTACAGGCGAATTACTCTCATTGACAACCTTCAATTTGAGACCGACGCTTTGGTTGGCTACAGGAACAGTTATTGTTGTATACTGTCTCTCACCCAGGGTATACCAAAAAATATCATCCGTTGAGCGCTGGTTGTTCATGTCTAATGCATTCTGGTTAGACGCGATCGTTGTAGTATGCCAATCTTTGTCATCGTCGACCAACATCTTAAATGATACAACATTGCCCCCGGAGGTGTTCTCCTGGATATAAACAGCGATTGGTCTCATCCCGTTAGCAGCGCCTAACTCACTCTCACCAAAGAAAACCGCCCCCGGATCATTCCCCTCGGCCCCGATATCCTTTTGTGAAATGAGTGCCAATCCGTTCAGAGAGCCTGTTGCTGAAAAATAAGCGTTGATGTTTCTCTGGCCATCAGTGGTAAAAGGATTGAAGTATGCGCCGTCCTTGAAAACGGTGCCTGTAGCACAATAGGGGTCAGTAAAGCTTGCATAAAACATACTTTGAGCATAATTGAAAACGGGAGTTGTCACCTGAATCGTTTCAGCCGTGTCACCATTTGCTACAGTTTGCTCAGTTACAGTCCCCACAGGATGCACACACTTGTAGCCTTCTTGAAGTTTGTAAAAAATTGCTTTCCTGGCGCTCATATTATCCATATTGGCGGAGATAACTACAACCTGACCCTTGGTCAACGCTGTGTTGACTTTATCTTTAGCAATCACGGTCAGTCCAGGACCGTTCGAAACGCTAGCTGTATCTGCTGTATAGTTTGGATTCTGAAGATAAAAATATATTCCCAAACCAATGCCTGCCAAACAAGCGATGACTAGAAGAATTATTTTTTTATTTATTTTTTTTATCTTCATCTTTCCTCCGAATATTTCACGCTTGTTCCGTTTTATTTAACTATGATAGTGGCTGGCGCAATCCACTTATTTACCGCATCAAAATTTGCCCCGAGGACCTCACCGTAAAGGGTGTGGCTGCCCGTTGTCATATTACTGGGAATTTGGAATTTTATTACAAATATTCTGTTACTGGCAGTATCTGTTGCAGAGATTTTAATACTGCCCTGTATTCTTCCTGAAGAAGCTTTTCCACTTGTCGAATTAACAGCATTATCGTAATAATTAAAGGTTGATATAGAACCGTTTATATTATTGAAATGGATTGCGCTTTGAGCCTCTGTCGAACGATCTATGCTAATGGTGTAGTCTTGAGTCGGCGTAAAAAAACTGATATTCGCGGTAACAGTTTCCCCGCGGGCAAATTCAGTAGCAGCAATGTTTTGACTGTTGAATGTTCTGACCTGACCAATTTGGTTGGAAAGAGCGATGTTCAAAGTTTCAATCATATTTTGCCCCGGTTTATAGGAAAAAATAGTGTCCGAGCTGCGAGAGATATTCGGATCAAGAGCAGCATCTGTGGTAGCTATGATACTCGGGGTTTTCCAATCTCCGTTAGTATTGTTAACTAGTAATTTGAAGGCAACCTTTTTATTTGGAGTAGTATCTTCCTGTAAATAAATTGCGATTGGTCTTCTGCCGAGATTTACCCCGAGTTCTTCTTCGGTAAAGTTCACCGTACCGGCAGATGACAGACTCTTCTGTATCTTAAACGCCAAATTAGTACCCACACCAGGATTCAGCATTAGATCACTCCAGTTCTTCTGCCCTGCTGCTGTGAAAGGGTTATAGTATTCGCCATTTGTAAAAGAATATCCGGCATTACAGTTTGTATCAGCATAAGAGATATAAAACAAACTATGTGCATAATCGAATGTATTAGCCTGCTTAACACACTTATAACCCTCCTGAAGTTTATAAAATATTCCACGACGAACACCAATATTATCAGGGTTAGCCGAGATAACAACAACCTGTCCGGCTGTAATCAGATTTGAACCCGTCTGATCTCTGACAATAACGGTCAGACCCGGCGCAGTGTCGGCCTTAATACCAGAAAAATAAAAATATAAACCTGCAGCAACTAGACATAATAAAAGTAGACCTCCGCCGAGGATAAAAAGTGTTTTTTTCTTCTTAAATTTCTGCCTGATTTGCATCGCCCTCCAATATCTAGACCTTCCAAGTTCTTTTTCTATTATATATTTATTATATATCTTTACTAATTATATCTGCAATAGCTTACCTAATTACCTGATTACTTGAGTTAAATTAAAATCTGCTTTTGAGCTCTTGCGCCATACTCTCTACTAGCGAATCATACGGTCTGGTTGATTTTTTTGCATATTGATAGTCATTGGATGAAATTATCATTTTATTCCTATATTCAGTAACAAAACTGAGAACATCCCGACGTACCTTGTCATAGTTTATAAAGCCAATCGCTGATATAGCCTCCCTGCACTCATCTACTGAACCAACTTTATAACAGCTCTGACAAGGGAGGTACCAAGGATAACCAAAAACCAAAACAGGCCTGGCCTTGATCAAATTTTCCCAGCCAATACTCCCTGTAATCGTCGCTGTTACTTGAGCCTTCTGCGCCAGTAACTCAGAGTCAGTCTTTATACTAACCAGTATAACATTTTCGTAAGAAAGCATCTTTTTATAGTCATCAATTTCCCGGAAATGCTCTTTGCGTAAATCCCAATATTGGAATTCTCTCGGATGCTCCTTGACATAAATCACCCACCCTTTCGGCAATGACTTTGACAGAATATCAAGAGCCAGCAGCTGATCTTCAAACACTCCTCCGGCCGGCAATGTTGTCCTCTCAACCTGAAAATGCAAAGGGAAAAAAACAAATTTCTTCTGAAGTTCCGGGGCTACGCAATTATTTTCATAAAAACGCCGGAGCTCTCTGCACTTAAAATTATAGAAAAAAACAATAATAAAGACATACCAATTTGGGTAAAGACGATTGAAGAAAAACTGGCTGCTCTCAGCAGACTTAAACAATCTGCCAATTCTGGAAAAGAGCCCTTTATTAGCACTAATTATTGAGGAGATTTGCTTGTTCTTCTTTGCGATCACAGCATTATTGATCGTTTTCGATCGGTTCAACCACTCACTTTCTGCAAAAACATCTTTATACAGCCCAGGATCAATCTCATCTAAAGTTTTCGTCTCCGATAAGGCTTGCGCTATAACCTTTGTTTTCTCGATCTCTTCTTCTATTAGAAGTACGCGGTCGCTGATCAGAGTTCTTTCAATGTATATTGTTTTTATTTTCAATTTTTTGGCGACAGAAAAAAGCACATTCTCGGCGCCCATATGAGGCATCCGCGGGAAAATAATTACATCGATATTCTGGTCTTGCAAAATATAAAGCCAATAACTGACCAGCTCTTTGAAAACTTTTTTGCGAGTGTGAACTGATACCGGAAAAAAGGAGAGACGGTCAGTAATCGACAAAAATACGTTCTCATCATATGAAAGATCCTTGAGTAACTTTTCGGACAAAGAAACAGAATTGTCCAGTTTTGTTATTCGTTCAGGCCGCTCTAGCTCCTTTTCATCAATTATTTGAGCATCCTTAAATGCACTCTGAAAAAATGGTTTATTGTCAGTTACAATGCAGGAAATTCTGGCTCCTTCAGATTTGAGCCTGATGGCTACATCGCGCCAAAATTGGTCGTAAAAGTAGACCAACATAACATTTTTCTGTTTTAGATCATTCATTTTTCAATTTGTTTTATTAATTGATTGGCAACGAATATCTCCGTCTTCTCCATAGATTCATAGGTTGCGCCGGCGATATGAGGGGTGATAATCAGATTTCTATTATTTACAAGGCTAAGCCATCTTTCAAGATTGTTTTGGTGATTCTCGCGGGTAATTACGTCCACAGCAACTCCGGCGAAAGCACCAGCCTCAATCCGGTCCAACAGATAATCTTCATCTACCAATTCTCCTCTCGCCGTATTGATAAAATACTTATCAGCCATCAAATCAAATTCCTTTTTACCGATGAATTTATTATTGCCTTCCGAGTACGAGGCAGCCAAAATAATAATGTTGGACCCTGAAATCAATTCGCCGACACTCAAACACTTAGTTTCTCCGTTTAAAGGTTGTTTTTCTTGATCCGCATCAAAGAAAAAAACCTCTGCTCCGAAGGTTTTAAAATAACCGGCGATCATCCGGCCGACTCTGCCAAAACCGATTATCCCAACCTTGTTGTCTTTTATTTCATGACCCTTATATTGGTCTCTATCCCATTCCTTATTTTTTTCACTCAGAAAGGCTTCTTTATAATTGCGCAACAAAGCCAGTGTTAGGCCGAATGTATGTTCTGGAGTCGCGGCAATAGTCCCGGTAAAATCATATTCGCCCTTGAGCGAGATAATTTTGACTCCTCTTTTCTCTGCCTCGGCAAGGTCAATATGATTTAGCCCAGTTGTTGGAGTACAAAGATATTTAAGTCTTTTGGCCTTAGCGAACATTTCCTTATCCCAAAAATGCTTGATCCTGATAAAAATCACTTCTTTACTTGAAATAAACTGGCCTAAATCCCCTTCGGAATACAAAGAAATGTCACCGATAGTTCGAAGCATGTCCAACGCTTCAGGACTGAAGTCCTTTTTTTCTAATATTCCTATTTGCATAAAATTTCTTTCAATTTCTCTAAATCCTTGGGTTCATCGAGATTGATAGATCTCTCTTTTGGCATTTCTAACATCAAAGGCTGATCGGCGATTAGCTTGTGCCCAGTCTTAATAAAATCGGTCCTAGCAATATAAATGGCTCCATTCCGCATATAAATTTTGGGGGCATCTTGACGACGGTTTCCATTGTTGTGATTAGCATTAAGCGGAACCGCCCTGTCCCCGTCTCTATAATAAAGGACCAAATCATCGATACCCTCCTCCTCATAAACAGATATGAGAGAATCGACTTTGTTCTTATTGAAAAGAATTACTGCCTCTTTTATATCCTCAAAAGTTCGAAGTGGAGCTATTGGTTGAAGGATGATTACCGCGTCGAAAGACAAGCCCTGCTGTTCATAAAAATTTAGAGCGTGTAGAACAAAATCAATGGATTTTGCCTTATCTCCCGATATCTCGGCCGGACGCAAAAAAGGCACATTGCCTCCGCACTCTCGAGCAATCTCTGCAATCTTTTCATTATCTGTAGAGACAACAACTTCCGACACCAGGCCCTCGGATACTAACTTATTCGCAGCATTAATAGAGTACCAAATCAGAGGCTTACCTTTTACATCAATAATATTTTTATCCTTGATGCCTTTGGAGCCGCCTCTCGCTGGAATAATGACCAAATATTTCATTTCTTATATCCCCAAACTAGAAATGACTGGCCGAAGCCCTCTTTGCAAAGCCAAGGATGCTTATCAGATTTTTTCTTTCTCTCTGCGAATAACTTTTTAAAATGCAAGAGCAGTGCTTTTTCACTTTCCTCGGGCATTAAAGAAAAAGGGAAATCGATGGAGTGAGAAATCATTGGAACAGAATAAATACCGCTCGACTTTGATGCCTCTAGGCCCGATGCTTTCATTGCTTTCAAATAAACTGACGAGGGTGTGTCTGAGCGGAAGACCTCCTCTTTCGAGGCTATGCGACCTTCCTTTTTATATCCCTTTAGTACCTGGTTAATCCATTCATAATCTTTTTGGATATTGTCCGTATATTTTGGCACTATATAGCCAAGAAATAATCCTCCTGGCGCCAACATTTTGACTTGTTCGCCAATTGTTTTATCAAAATTTTCGAAATGTTCCAAAAGTCCAATCGAAACTACAATATCAAACGATCCTTCAGAGAATGGCAGATCGTTGGCATCCCCGACAACAAACTTCGCTTTCAAATTATTCTTCTTATAAATTTTTCTGGCAATCTCTATTACGTCTGGAGACACATCAAGCAAGGTACAATCGAATCCCGCATCTGCAAAATAAGCCGAGATACTGCCTCGCCCACAGCCCACTTCTAAGCAGCGTCTTCCTTTATTAAAATGATTATCCCTCATCAATTCCTGAAAAACTTCCCAATGGTTACGAAAGGCGAACTGAATTTGATTGGCTGGTTCATCCTTAGTCCAATGATTGTAGTAGCTCTCTTCTCTAGTCTGCCAGTTCTTTTCAAATAAGGATTCATCCCCAGTCATGCCTTTTTTCATAAAATCCTTAATACATTATCTTTTTAATGGCGGTAAATTTAACAGTCGCTAATTTATCCGCAATCCTCTTACCGGCATCGCCCCGGCCAAAGATTTGGTCGCTCTTATAACGTCCGTGATTCAACTGACTCGTGACATTTTTGCCGATATTCTCTGAATTGTAGTCAGCAAAGACAACATTTGAGCCGTGCTCTCTTCCCCTCTGACGATCGCCAACAATCACGGCAGGAACGCCAAGATAAGCAGCTTCTCTAATAAAACTGCTGGAGTTGCCGACAGCGCAGAGAGCATTATTTAGAACACGGGCATAATCCTCTGGTGAAAAGTTGCGGAAGTAATGGAAGTTATCCTCCATATGCTTTTCACGGAATATTCTAATCGCTTTGGATACATCATCAGTGCCGGCATCAATATTCGGCCAGAGTACAATCTTTTGAAGTTCCGGAAATTTTTCCAACGCGCAAAGAGTTTCATTGACTTGATCGAAGCCCTTGCCGTATGAGGTAGTGACAGGATGCTGAACCATTAGAACATAAGGTTTTCTCCAATCAACCTTAGATCCGACCCCGCCATATTGAACCATGCCTTGATTACTGATTGCCAGATCTTCGTTTTTCAAAATGTCCATTGCCGGACAGCCATAATTTAAAACATAATCTGGGTCTTCACCCATTTTGATAACACGATTTCTTGACTCATCGCTGGCAACAAAATGGATATCGGCCAGCTTTGTTATGGCATGTCGAACTCGATCATCAATATTTCCGCTAATCTCTCCTCCTTGGAGATGGGCTAATGGAATATTTTGATAGGTAGCGGCAACAGCCGTGGCCATCGTCTCAAAACGATCAGCGACAGAAACAATCACATCGGGCTGCAGATCCTCAAAAGCGGAGGAAAGTTCGAGAATACCAAGCCCTGCAGACTTCGATTGCGTCGCTAAAGTATCACCTTCAACGACATAATAAAGATTTCTCGAAGGCGTAAAACCGTCCTTCTTGATAATATCGACTGCTTTACCGAAGCGGTAGAGCAAAGTAGAGGCCCCAACAATCAACTGGAGTTCTAGTTGTGGATGCTCCTTGACCGCCTTCATCAAATATTTAACTCGTCCGTAGTTTGCCCGGCTGGCCACAACTACACAGACTTTTCTTTTCTCTGCCATAGGTGAAAATAGAGATTAACTTTAAGCTTATTTAGAGAATACCGAAAGACGACCCTTTTTTCAAGCGAAGATAAGGTTTGCTTCAAACGCCCCATGTGATGGGTTGTTTAAAAAAAGAGGCAGCCTTTTACAGCCGCCCCCATACACATGTTCCGGCGTTATGCTCGGATCTCCATGATCGGAATATCCGGAAGATCCCGCCACTCTAGAGCGCACGGCACAACACCCACGGAATGATGCTTGACCGTGTTCTCGGGAAGCTGATCGACCGGGAACCAATCCCCTCGAGGGCTGGTAGGCTCGCCGTCAAGATGGCCGATACAAACTGGAGTGTAGAAATGCCCCCGCTTCTCGGCATAATCGTCGATCATCCCGACGATTTTATAGCTGATAATACGAGCGCCAAACTCCCGTTGCGCCAGGCGCTCGATCGCGTCCGCCGGCGATTCCCAAGGCCTTCTGACCGTCCCCGGACAGTGCCATTCACCCGGGTAAGCCGGGTCATCATCCGTGCGCTTCGTCATATAGACCTCGACTCGACCGTCTTGGCCTGTTCGGAAAACGACCATTTCGTAGGCTACGGATATGGAAAGGGCGGCAACGCCCTCAAACAGTTCAGTCCCAAGAGGCATACCTCTGGGGACTAGACCGAGCAGCAAGCCGCCGGTCTTTTTGATAAGCTCCATCGCTCGATCATACGAGCTTTGCTGACAAATCGCCATGTTGGGTATTTGCCCCAGCAAGGATAATACCTGCCGGATAACATTGATAATGTTTTCCAATGGACACCTCCTGCGCTCGGCATGTTTTCGGTCGCCGAGAACATCCCATAATAGCATTTATGGTCATTTTGTCAATGCGTGGCCAAATATCAGGGCAATAAAATTACACATAATTAGCACACAAGAGAGGAGGAGCGAATTATTAATAATTACCGAGCAAAGACAAGACGCTTATTTAGATAATATGAAAAAAGTGCGACAGGAAAAGCTAGTATGGCCTGCTCTAAATAGCGGTTTGAGATCCAAAAACTAAGTGCAAAAATTAATCCTAAGTTCAAAAGGTACGCCACAGTATAAACTCCGGCAAACCGGAAAATCAATTTGTTATCGCTGGATTTGAAAACCAACTTTCCGATCGTCTTGAAATTGAAAAAAACACCCATAATAGTGGCCAGCAGCAAAGCGGCGGCGTAGTTTAACTGCAAAAAGATAAGCAAGGCAAAGATGCTGTAACCAAAGAGAGTATTTAAGATGCCGACTAGGACAAAGCGGATAAATTCCGAACTAGGAACTTTTTTTATCAAAATTCACTCTCTCTCTTTCAATTACTAGGGGCCGATTTCGAACTTGGGTAAAAATAGCTCCAATATATTCGCCGATGATACCGATGAAAAAGAGTTGGACGGAGGCGAAAAAGAAGAGGCCGATTACCATTGGCGCAGTTCCCAAATCAAATCTATCCCAAAACATTATCTTGTAAATCAAGTAACCGACTGCGATCAAGAGACTGGCGATAGCAGCACAAAATCCGATAAAACTGGCGATCCTGATCGGCACCTTAGAATGATTGACGAAGCCCAGCATACCGATATCATAAAGGGTATAAAAATTGTTGTTGGTTTTACCTCTCTTTCTCTTGGGTTGTGTGTAGTTTATTTCTGCCCGTTCGAAACCAAGCTCAGCTACCAAACCTCTAAAATACGGATAAGGATCATCCAGTTGGCGCAAAACCTCAATAAATTTTTGATCGTAGAGACCAAAACCGGTAAAGTTCTTGATATGCTCGGTTTCAGAGATCTTTTTAATCATGCCGTAATAGAGCTTCCGTAGAGCAAACATGACAGGACTCTCTTCACTCTTGTTTTTAGTCCCGATGACGATCTTGAATCCCTCTTCCCATTTTTTGATCAAATCAATAATCATCTCAGGCGGATCCTGGAGATCAGAAACTAGCAAAATGACTGCATCTCCCTTAGCCTGCAGAAGGCCATAAAAAGGTGAACGGATATGACCGAAGTTTTTGGCATTTAAGATAAGTTTAATATGCTTATCTTGGGCTGCCAGACCTTTGAGAATCTTCACGGTACCATCAGGAGAACAATTATCGATGAAAATATGTTCGTATTCATATTTATCTAGAATCTTGAAAACTTTGGCCACGCGCTTGCTGACTTCAACTACATTTTTTTCCTCGCAATAACAGGGAGTTACGATTGAGATTAATCTCTTTTGCATTTTGCTCCTAATAATATTGTTTCCGTTTCCATTTCGAGAGCTCGAAGCGAGCTATGCTCCGGAATAAAATCAAGAATCTCTTTGGCCTTCAAATTTTTTGAAAAATAAGAATTCTTAGCACCAGTTGCCTCAATATAACCTTCTTTATCCACGAATTTATACTTTAGACCGAACCTGTCCTTGAAATGTATTAGAATTTCAGTCTTTTTGACCGGCTTTCTGCTTACTACGTCGAAGGCTGCATTAATATCATCAGCCGCAAGGCATTTCTTCACTAAAGCGAAGAAATCACTCGGATGAATAAAGTCTCGAACCATATCACCACTTTGTGTCTCTAAAACTCTGTCCTCCAAAAGTGCGTTGATGACATCAGTCATGAAAAAACCAGTCTCCAACGAGATGAACCGGCTAAAATATGAGAAAACACGAAGATCGATAATTCTAAGATCCGGATGTGCTCGGTGCTTAGCCTCACAATTAATTTTTGTGATTGAATAATAATCCTCCGGTTGGATATTGTTTAAATCAAGAGTTGTAAGCGTCGAATTGTTAATTGGTTTGCTCACAGATTTTCCGAAAACGGCGCCGCTGCTTAAATTGATATAAAGCGTTCTTTTGTGTTTTTCTAAATACTTCAAAATCTTGTTGTCAAATTTTTCCGTCAAGTCGAAGATAAATCCACCGGCCTGCTTCAGTTTCGCCGGATCACCAATCCCTATACAATTTATGATAGCGTCAAAATTGACTGACTCAAACTTATCCGATAGACCGATTTTTCTGACTTTCTTTGAGCTTAAGTCGGCAGTATAGTTATTGAAACAATAAATACCCTTATCAAATAGGTAGAGATCATCCTCTCCTTCTTGGAGAAAATTAAAAACTAATCCTCGAGCAATATGGCTGGACGCACCTAAAATACAAATTTTCATCTACTCCTTGCCTTCGCCGAATAAATCAATAATCATATTATCTCTCAGCTCTGCCTTATCTAGCCTTGGGTTCATATCTTCGATCGGACAATTGACCTCAAGCTTTGGAGCTACTATTGTTTTCCCGCCAGTATTTACCTCGATAATCATGCCGCCAGGAGAGGCCAAAGCCTCCTCTAATCTCTTCCTCTGCCTAGACAAATCGCCAATTTTGATAAATGGCAAACCGTAAGCAGCTGACATGGCTTTAAAATCTGGTACTAAATAGCCTCCGGATTTGGTAGTTGCTACTTCATTTGAGTCGAAATACAAATCCTGAAATTGGACTATCATCCCAAGAGAGGCATTATTGAGAATTATTACCTTTATCGGAAGGTTATATTGCGAAATTAGCATGAGCGATTGCGTTGAGATATGAAAACCTCCATCCCCAGTGATGGCAATAATTTTTTTCTTTTTGTCAGCAAAACTGGCTCCGATCGCCACGGGCATAGCATAACCCATTGGCGCCATTCCGCCGCTGGTATAAAAGCGCTGCCTTTCCCTGATTGTTAATCCTTGGCCGGCAAACATCTGATTTTGGCCAATATCGACAGTGAAAATCTGGTCTTTTAGAGACACCTTGTTCAATACTTCCATTAGGTCATATGGGGTCTTGTTCGGGCATCTTCTCTCCGATTCAACCTTCTGATTATAAATAGCCGTTATTTTTTTAATGTAAGAGACCCACAGAGGCCTATCCCTTTTTTCAATCTTTAGATCATTAATTTTTTTGAGAAAGTTTTTTGCATCGATATTTAAGGTAATTCTGCCGTTTAGCCTGTTGTGTTTTAATTCATTTTTATCTATGTCGATATGTACTATCCGGCCAGACCTCAAAAAGCTTTTTAAGTTTGTACCGACCTGTCTTGTATCCAGCCGACTACCGATAGCCAAAAGAAGATCGGCGTTCGATAAAGCGATGTTCGCGGCACGATTACCATAGCTTCCGATCATGCCGATAAAAAGCGAGTGCTCCTCAGGAAAACTTCCTTTTCCCATCAACGAAGTGACGACGGGAATATTATTCTTCTTCGCAAACCTGAAAAGCTCCTTCTCGGCCCCAGAATTTACAGCACCACCGCCCGCCAAAATTATCGGCCGGCTGCTTTTTTCAAGCATTTTTTTGATCTTAAGAAGATTCAGCTCTTTTGGCAGGGATTTTTCCGGAATGAACTTCTTCAATTTACCAGGGTCAATCTCTGCTCGTTGAATATCCATCGGAAGATCCAAAAGAACCGGCCCTGGCCTGCCCTCTTTTGCAAGATAGAAAGCTTTTTCTAGCTCGAAACGGATCTCTTCTGGCTTATCAACCAGTTTGGCATACTTCGTAACTGGTTTGACGATGCTGACGATGTCTGTTTCTTGAAAGCCCTGCTGCCGGACTTTTTTGTCATACTTATATTCATAAGTGTTTACTTGTCCGGTAAGATAGATTGTTGGGATTGAGTCGAAATATGCATCGGCGATGCCAGTCACCATATTGGTAGCCCCAGGTCCGCTAGTCGCCGCTGCTACGCCGATATTACCAGTTTGCCTTGCATATCCCTCTGCGGCAATAGAAGCCGTCTGCTCATGATAAACCTGAATAAATTTGATCTTTCGATTTTTGCTAGCCGAATCAACAAGATGAGTAATCGCGCCTCCGATATAACCAAAAACATATCCAACCTCATGCTCTGCCAAAAAAGATATAACATAATCCGATAATTTAACTTTTGCCATTTTTTTCCCTTATAAAATCGCTGATCATTTTTACAGCATAATCAAGCTCTTCTTTGCTGAGCCCTGGCCAGAGACCAATCCAAAAAACTCTATTCATTACTATGTCAGTATTTTTTAAGTTCCCAACTTTTCGATATTTGATGCCTTTGTTTCCGGCAATATACGGCTGTTTAATCAAATTACCGGCGAAAAGTAGCCTGGTCCCTACCTTCTTACTATCTAAGAATCTAAGCAGATCTTCTCGGTCAATGCTGTCGTCAGTAATCCTCAAAAGATAGCCGAACCAAGAAGGATCGGCGTTTTTTGTCGCCTTCGGAAGAGCAAAATAATTGTCCAAAGAAGCAAACTTCTGAGATAAATAATTGAAATTTTCACGCCTCTTTTTGATAAAATTATCTAATTTATCCATTTGAGCGACACCAATCGCAGCATGAAGATCGCTCAGTTTTAGGTTGTAGCCGAGCTCACCATAGATATATTTGTGATCATAGCCGGTTGGCAACTGACCTAATTGCCAACTAAAACGGTTTTTGCAGGTATTGTCAGTGCCAGTTTTACACCAACAATGACGTCCCCAATCCCTGATAGAAACAAGAATTTTAGATAGTTTCGCGTTATTGGTGATAACTGCGCCACCCTCAGCGGTCGTGATATGATGAGCCGGATAGAAGGAAAGAGTGGCAATATCACCAAATGTGCCTGTTTTTTTACCAGCGTATTCCGACCCCAAAGCATCGCAATTATCCTCGATCAGCCAGAGATTATTTTCACGGCAAAACTTTTTGACCGATTTGATATTGAAAGGATTGCCAAGTGTATGTGCGATCATTACTGCCTTTGTCTTCTTGGAGAGAGCCTTTTCCATTTCCAAAACATCAATATCATACGTTGCGAGATCAATATCAACAAAGACGGGGATACAACTGTTTTGGATGATCGGATTCACAGTCGTTGGAAATCCGGCAGCAAGCGTTATTACCTCATCCCCTGGCTTTAACTGGCGTTCCCCTAAAGATGGCGAACAAAGGGCTGAGAAGGCAAGCAAATTGGCTGATGAGCCGGAGTTGACCGCATGGACAAACTTCACACCCAAGAACTCTTTCAGTTTGTCTTCAAAAAGGGCCGCCCATTTTCCTTCAGTCCACCATCCTTCTAGCGATGCCTCGATCAAATTTCCCAGCTCCTCCTCGTCAAAAATCTTCCGGCTGACAGGTATCGCGCCGTTATTTGATTGAGCCTTGAAATGCTTTTTTACTAAATTCCTGATATCTTTTTTCATCTCTAACCTTTATTTATTATGGAAATATTCTTTTATTTGTGACTCGGAAAATTCTCCTATTTTATTTTTCTCATTAAAAAATGCTCTATACCAAGCCGCTGTCGTTTCTACGGCCTGATCAATGTTATAGGTAGTTTTCCATTTCAAAAGTTCTTTGGCTCGACTGTTGTCCAATTTCAAAAGCATCATCTCCGGTTTGGCTGGGTCAGGGCAGACTTTATAATTGCCTAGAATTCCAAGAAGCTTCTTGATGATTTCTTCAACCTTGAGCATATCACTTTTTTCAGGGCCGAAATTCCAGGCGCCGACAAAGTTTTTTTCGCCGTTGTGTAGCCGGCAAGCCAATAGCAGATAACCATAAAGTGACTCGAAAACATGTTGCCAAGGCCTAACTGCAGATGGATTTCTCAGGATCAGCGTCTCCTTTGTGGTAAAAAGTGAACGTACGACATCTGGAATCAGCCGATCCTCTGCCCAGTCTCCCCCGCCAATGACGTTGCCGGCACGGGCAGTAGCTATTAGGGTTTCATGATCTTTCTTATACTTTTCGGTTGAAAAAAATGATTTGATATACGAATCAGCAACTATCTCCGTGCAAGCCTTGCTGGCACTATAGGGATCGTGTCCCCCGAGTGCATCTTCTTCTTTAAATAAAACATCCTTCTCCAGATTTTTGTATACTTTGTCGGTCGTGATAATGACACCGGATTTTATCTTATTTCTGCGGATACTTTCTAGCACGTTAACTGTGCCAATAACATTTGCCTCGAAAGTATAAACCGGTTTATCATAAGATGCCCGAACCAATGGTTGAGCAGCAAGATGGAGAATAACATCAGGCTTGTAAGCAGCTACTACTTTATCAAATTTTTCGAGATCTCTAATATCACCAAAATGATTCTCTATCTGAGACTTCAAACCTAAGGCCTCAAAAAGGGAAGGGGACGTATTCGGCGCCAGGGCGTAACCTGAGACCTCTCCGCCGAACTGAAGAATAATTTTAGTCAGCCAAGCCCCTTTAAAACCGGTATGTCCTGTTACTAAAAACTTTTTGCCTTTTATAAACTCCGTGATCTGCATTTTATTCCCAAGTCTTCCAGGGAGCGTCGCAGTTTTCCCACATCGCTTCCAATTTATTTTTATCCGACAAACTATCCATCGCCTTCCAGAAACCTTCGTGTTTAAAAGTTACCAGCTGCCCTTCCTCCGCTAACCTTTGCAGTGGCTCCTGCTCGAAAACAGTTTCATCTCCTTCAATATAGTTAAAAATCGCTGGTTCTAGTACAAAGAATCCGGCGTTGATCCTTGACTTGTTATCGTGCTTCTCAGCAAAATTTTTAACTTTTGATCCCATTAGTTTCAGGGCACCAAATCTGCCCTCCGGAATAACTGAGGTCATAGTCGCAATCTTTTTGCTTCTTTTGTGGAATTTCAGCAACTTGTTTATATCCACATCGCTGACCCCGTCTCCATAGGTCAGCATAAAAGTCTTATCGCCAATATAATCCTTGATTCGCTTGATTCTGCCACCCGTCATCGTTGCTTCCCCTGTATCGGCTAGAGTCACCTTCCAATCTTCTGATTTGGGATTATGGAATATCGTCTGGTTCTTTTCAAAATCAAAGGTAACATCAGACCGATGAAGATAGTAATGACTAAACCATTCTTTGATGTAAAAACCCTTGTAGCCAAGGCAAATAATGAAATCATTGAAACCCTGTTCTGAATAGATCTTCATTATATGCCAGAGGATCGGTTTGCCTCCGATCTCTACCATTGGTTTCGGTTTTAGGGTCGTTTCTTCGCTTATCCTTGTTCCAAGCCCTCCGGCCAGAATAACTACTTTGGTATTTTTAGTCATCACATTCCCTAAATATTAGATTGTATTTTTGATTTAAATTGCTAACCACATCCCTATTAATATCAAATGGGTATCTCTCCTGCAAGCAGTAGGTATTGCTGGGTTCAAGCGCCGTGTATTCAAGAATATCATTTCTAAGCCTCCTGCCCGGAAATAAAAGTATTAAAAAAACTATAACAAAGCAAAAGAGCGGTATTAATTGCTTCTTCACCTTTAAACCAGAGAGGCCCAAACCGAAAATTATCGATAAGCCGGTCACTCCGACCAACTGATTGCGTCCGCGGTAAAGCATAAAATTTAGGATGGCACAGAAGATTATTAAACCCAAAAAGGGTAAGGCCTTCTTGTGTTGCTTTATTAGTGCAAAGATAGCAAGACAAGTTACCCACAACGCCAGAACAAAGCTCGGGGCATAATGAATAATTATTTCCGGCGATAGAATTATCTGCCCCTTATCGGTGAAGGCCAATGGCATAAAGGTGCCTATGAACGATGCACCGGTATTATAGATATGCTGTTTGATCTCAACCATCAGCGGCAAATTTTGATAACAAATATATGCGACCGTTTGAAAATAGCCCATATCTTCGCAGTAATTACGCAGGCCCCCGCCACTAGCGATAACAAAACGCATCACGAAATAGATAACAACAGAAAGAATTGAGGCCAAGATTAACTTGCCTTTGTCTTTTTTCTTAGTAAAAGCGATAAGAACAATTGCGCCGGCAAAAGCAATTCCATATTCTTTGCACAGCATAGCAGCAAGTAATAAAAACATAATCAAGAAGATCCGAGCAATGTTATATCGATTGGTACGAAGGCTGACGAACAAAGCAGCCAAACCGAATAGAACAGCTAACGAACTCTGTCTTTCGCCTATCCAAATAATCGAATTGAAAGATCGCTGATCGAGAAACAGTAATAAAGAAGCGGCAGCAGAGGCAACTTTGTGCTTTGTTAGATTATGGACAATCAGATATACAAAAACAGCGCAAAGAAGCCAAATTAGAATATTTATAACAAAGTAACTCTCTGAAGAGCTTACGCCTGAAATCTGATACTGGAACCAGATAATAAGCTGTGCCAACGGACGGTAAGCCGGAAAATATGAAGTAAAAGACCCCGTAATAAACTCAGAAGGGTTTCTTAAGCCGAAGGAGAGCGCAATTAGATTGTCTGCATCATGAGGTTTCAGAAAAACAGCGCTATAAAATGAATAAAAGAGACCGACAGCAAGCAAAAATATTACAAACCAATGACTCTTTAACACTCTTAGAAAATTAATGAATATCTTTACCATCTCACCTAACAGTTTTTTAATGCTCATAGAATGAACCGTCAATTATAAATACTATCAATATCAAAAGGCTCATATTTGGAAAATTTTTTTTTGGCAACTTTACCGACTATTTTTTCATATTCTTCAGAGTGAAGCCCGGCTATATATGCTTGCGGTCTCATCGCATATATCATCTCCGGCTGTATTTTCTCACCCTTTTTAATCTCACATCCGGCTACTAGCGCCTTCCGAAAAAATGGACGGAAGACTGCTTCGTCCTCCTGCAGTATTTTTCCCTTCTTGCCCATCGCTTTTTTAATCAACTGTTCGTCCGTCCCAACAAAAATTTTCTTCTCCAGCAAACGGATTTTGTCTATCATCTCTTTCATCTCCTTAGGTGTCATCGAGACTTTGTGATCAGAGCCCCATAAATCACGACCGAAGGAAAAATGTTTCTCAATAATTTTGGCGCCTTGCTTGACTGCGGCAAGAGCCACCTGTTCACCAACCGAATGATCAGAAAAACCGATCGGGCATTCATATCTCTCTTTGAAATATTCAAGCGTCGACAAATTTAGCTTCTCCAAAGGACAGGGATATTGGGAAACACAGTGCAAAAGTGCGAATTTTGACTTCCTTTTCTTCAGGAAATTCAAAGCAAGGTCCAACTCCTCCAAAGTGGACATTCCGGCTGAGAGAATGATCGGTTTTTTTGTCTGAGTCAAATAATCAAGCATGACAAAGTCTAAAATATCGCCTGATCCAACCTTCCAAAGGTCAACACCGATTTTCTCCACAATCTCTGCAGCCCCACGAGACATCGGCGTGGAAAAGAACGTGATTCCTATCTGGTCACAATACGCTTTTAGCGGCTTCCAGAAACCTTCCAAAGGAGTTACGAGTGTATTGCGTTTAACCCAGGAGTAGCGGTCCATGCCTTTGAAATGAGGCGAGACGACTTTGGTTTGTATCTGTTCATCTTCTACATTATGGGTCTGGAACTTAACAGCATCAGCACCTGCTTCTTTGGCAGCCAACGCAAGTTTTTTGGCATTTTTCAAATATTCTAAAACCGGTTTCTCTTCTTCGGATTGGATGAAATTCTTGCCAATTTCGGCGATGACAAAAACCCCTCCCTCTATTTTTTTCCAAAGAACTTCTTCAGACATTACCGTCCTATGGCTTTATAAATTAATTTTGAGTTTCTAAACTTATCCTTATTTAGGCAATTCCGTCCGTCTACCACTACCTTGATCTTGTATTTGGAAAGATCATCAGGCAACAAATCTTTGAAAATTTTATGGCCGGTTGTGACCATCACGGCAGTAGCACCGGATAAAGCCTCATCCAAGTTCTGAACATCAGATTTGGCCATAACGAAGGGATCAAAAACCCTGACAGTAGCGCCCAATCCCTTTAACTCCTCAATGATTTTGAAAGCGGGACTCTCACGGCAGTCGTCAATCCCCGACTTATAAGCCAAACCCAAAACAGCAATTACGGAACCCTTGATTGATTTATTGGCCTCATTTAGCCCCTCGACCATCTGGCTGACGGCATAACTCGGCATTTGGTTGTTTATTCTCCTAGCCAAACGCAGAAAATCATGTTCGAAACCATTTTTCTTGGCATATTCGATTAGATAGTACGGGTCGACTGGGATACAATGGCCGCCAACGCCACAGCCAGGGAAATGGGCTAAAAATGAAAAAGGCTTAGTGGCTGCACCTTCGATGACATTAACGACGTCAATTCCCAAATGGGCAAATGACTGAGCAAGTTCATTGACGAAGGCAATGTTGATATCCCGGAAGGAATTTTCGACAATTTTCACGGCCTCTGCTTCTTTTAGAGAACCCATCGGCTTTACGGAGCCCGATAGAATCCCTTCGTAGAAGGTCGTTGCCTTTTTCAAAGCTTGGTTATCGGACCCCCCAACCACACGGGGAATATTTTCTACATCCCATTTGTCGTCACCAGGATTTATCCGCTCAGGACAATGAGCAAAATAGAAGTCTGTGCTCACCTTCAAACCGGAGCTCTGCTCAAGAATTGGGATTGCTACTTCATCGGAAACACCCGGGTTGACGGTTGACTCGAGTATCACCAGCTGCCCTTTCTTCAATTGTTTGGCAATTCCATCCATTGCACCCTTCACTGGTTCCAAATTGGGAAGATAATTGTCATAAACGGGTGTTGGTACGCAGACTACAATAGTTTCTGCGCTGGAGATCTTTTCAATATCCGAATAGAATTTAGCCTTGGTCAACAAAAGTTCTTTCTGTAATTTTGCATCGACAAAGGGCATTTTGCGTTCGTTTAAGAGAGAAATCTTTTGTTCATTAATATCAATACCAACAACCTCAAATCCCTTTCTTGAGGCCAATAGAGCCAGCGGCAGACCAACGTATCCCAAACCAACAATTGCAACCTTGCCTTTTTCCTTTGCCATATTTCTCCAATAAAAAATTAGATTTGCGAAAATTATAGGATAATATTACAACCGTTTTGCTCGAAAGGCAAGCGAGAACTAACATTAGCCTAAAAGCAAAAAGTTGAAGGCTAAAAATAAGAGTATTGGCCAGGCCAAAAAGTAAGTATTATAGGCTCAACTCACTGTTTGAGACTTAACAGCTTAAAACTAGTTTACTGTTTGCTGCTTATTTCTTGTAAGTCCAGAGTTTGTTGGCAAAATAATTTAGCAGAGTGGCTACCGCTGAAGCAACGATTAATGCAATCACTTTTGATTGATCGAGATCAAAGCGAGTAAAATTAAAGGCGAGCGTGTTTAACCCCCAGCCAAGTATGCTCACAACCGCAAATTTCATAAAGATAGCTCTCTTCACATTTGTACCCTCTATCGCTGTAGCATCCCTGTACTCCTTCTTGAAGGTCCATATTGTGTTCCAGAGATAGGAGTTCAACATAGCGACCAGAAAAGCAAGGGCTTTGGCAAAGGTTTCGGCCTCCTTTAAAAAAGTAATAGTCAGGAGAAAAAAGATCACCCAGTCGACGGCGGTGTTTGACACGCCAACTAGCCCAAATTTTATAAATTGGAAAATACCCTGATACCTCTCATTTTTCATTTTTATTCCTGTTAGCTTTTAATTCACTTTGAAATGTTCACCATCATTTTAACACTTTGCTTTTAGAAATAAAATTAGGAGCTAATGTCCGGAACAAGATGAGTAGTAAATGGCTAAAATAGTGGTAAAATAGTAACATAATAAAATCGTTAAAAAAAATCAGGAGGTTTATGCTAGACGTAGATGTTGAGAAAATTTTACCCGTAACCGAGGCGAGGGACTCTCTTAACAAAATAATCGATGAGGTCGAAGATTCTGAACAACTTTATGTTATTACAAAAAATGGTAAACCCGCGGCCATCATTGTCGGCGTTCATCATCTAGAAAAGCTGACCGGTATTCCCCACACCGATCTGATTGTGGACGAAGGTAATGCAGATCAAATAGCAGAGGCAAATGCCGGACAACCAGCCACTCCGCCTGCTCTGGAGTCAGCACCGACTGCCACATGGGATCAGCCCACTGGGTCGGCTGTGCCATCCGATCCATTTGCCGCCAGCAGCCCCGACTTAAATGCAGATATCTTCGGTCCGGCCGAGATTAATACTCCTGCGCCAGTGGCGACAGCCGTTACCGATACTAGCCTTCCACTTGATCGGCCGGCTGCAGCTCCCGCCCCCGTTGCCCCAAACCAGGATTCAGCAAATACCGGTATCGCTTTTGGCCAGGCAGACAGTTCACCATTCTCCTTCAGCTCAGCCGGTTCAGGAGCAGGTACTCCTCCGGCGCAGACTCCGGTTACGTCAGCGCCAGTAGACAATACACAGTCCCAGACAGCGGATATCAACCCGTCGGCTATTAATCAAAGTCAAGTTCAGCCAACATCATCGCAAATACAGGATAATCAATCGCAGGCTGGATCAACCCCTACAAACACTACCTCTGATGATACTGCCGACGACACTGCCACTCCCGCCAGTACATCTCTCTAAAAAGAAATTACTAAAATACCCCGGAATTGCCGGGGTATTTTAGTATGAGCTAACTATTATTTATGAGGCCTCTACTGCTTTGATTTTTTTGTTTTGTCGAATATGGCGCCATACATAGAGAACAATCGTCAAAACCACAACCAATAAAATCGCCATATCAAAATTATGAAGTTTTTCCCTAATCAGTTCCCAATTTGCACCCATCTTGATACCAAGCCAGCCGAAAAGCAATGTCCAGGGAAGAGCGCCTAGAAAAGTATAGATGCTGAACTTCTTAAAATCCATCTTTGCTACACCGGCCGGGAACGAAATATATGTGCGGACAACAGGCAAAAGACGCCCAATAAATACAGTCCAATCCCCCCATTTTTGAAACCATTTATCAGCCAAGTCCAAATCATGTTTGGAGATAAGGAAATATTTCCCGTATTTTTCAATCAGCGGACGCCCTCCCTTGTAGCCAATCCAATAGGCTAGCCAAGAGCCGACCAGATTGCCCAGAGCGCCATAAAGAACGATGGCAAGTAGTGTCATTTTGCCTTCAAAAACCAGGAACCCCGAGAAGGGCATTATTACTTCGGAAGGCATCGGGATCCCGCAACTTTCGACCAGCATTAGGAAAAAAATACCTGCGTATCCCGCAAAATCAATTGTCTCAATAACGGCATTTGCCAGAACGTCTACTACGGCTGTAATCATAAAACAATAAAAGATTAATAATTATTTGTTGATTATACTTTTTCGGGGCTAACTTTTCTAGTATTATCGTTTCAAAGAATCAACTTAATTGGGATCTAAAATTATCAGAAGGACATAAATGATTCCATATTATCCTTCAATTGCAAAATAGTTCTTATCAATAACTAGGCTAGCTCCCAACCAGAATCAACTTTTGTATCGTCCCACTTTCGAACTTTGCCATCCAAGATGTGATAATAAGCCGCGATGCCGATCATTGCTGCATTGTCTCCCGCCAACTCTCTTTTGGGAATACAGATTGGCAACTCCGTGTTGGTCTTTGCCAATTCATCCTTTATCCTCTCCCCAAGATAGGTATTTGCTGAGACGCCTCCCGCAAATATTACCGCATTCGCCCTATATTGTATCGCAGCCTTTGCCGTTTTGACCGACAGAACTTCAGCGACGGCCTCCTCGAAAGCGAAGGCGATCTCCTCTTTGGTATTCTCTGGAATTTGATCTGGAGTAGCATAACCAAATTGTGTCATGATGTTTTTAACCTTCACAAGCACTGCTGTCTTTAGGCCAGAGAGGGAAAAATTATAAGTGCCATCGTTCAGAATTGGGCGAGGAAAAATTATTTTATTGTTCAATTGATTTGTTGCTTCATTGCCATATGAATTTTTAGATTTGTTTAGAAATTTATCGCGAAATTGTTGTGCTAATTGAGCGATCTTTGGTCCACCAGGATAACCCAGATCAAGCAATCTGGCGACCTTGTCATATGCCTCTCCAACAGCATCATCGAGTGTTTGACCGATCGTCTCGTATTGACCATGACCTTTCATTAATGTTAGCGAGGTATGACCACCCGAGACTGTTAAGGCAAGGATCGGAAAAATTGTTCCTGGCTTTTGGCTTTTTACTTTTGGCTTTTGGCCTAATTCAGCGAAAGCTGAATATATGTGTCCTTCGATATGGTTTATGGGAATAATTGGAAGATTTTTTGCATAAGCGATAGTCTTTGCAGCATTATATCCAACCAGCAACGATCCGATCAGTCCCGGTCCCGCCGTCACAGCAATATGGGTAATATCTTCTAAAAGAAAATTCTTAGAGTTGCCAACCTCCAAATTCCAACGTCCATTCAACATCCAATTTTTAATTTCCATTTGGTTCTTACAATTTGGAATTTGATTGGGGGTTGGTTGTTGAATATTGAAATTTTTTGCCACTAGCAGCGCTTCTGTAATTACCGGAATAATTGCTTCGAGGTGAGCACGGCTTGCCACCTCAGGGACAACTCCGCCAGTCTTTGCATGAAGATCGATCTGCGAACTGACAACATTCGATAGGATGACCGGCTGTCCGTCTTTAACTCCAATCACAGCAGCAGCCGTCTCATCACAGCTGGTTTCAATTGCTAAAATTTTAATATTCTCGCTTTTCATGCGTGGCTCAACTTATTTTATTCCTCGACTCGCCCTCCGTAGCTTTAGCGTAGGATGGGTCACAGCTCGTCTTAATAGCTAATATTCTTATTGTTTGATTGTTAAATTGTTGCATTGTTGATTTTGTGATACCCAAAGAAAAAAAACTAATCAGGCGATTTTCAATTAAAGTTATTTATACCATTTTTGGCAGTTTTTCTCAATGCTGCCATTCATTAGAGAAAAATGTTATTATGTCTTTATGGCATCGATTTTTCAATCTAAAGAGTGGGAGCAGTTTAAGCTTGCGACCGGCTATCAAAAAAGCTATTGGATAGAAGGAATTTTAGTCTTGCAAAAAAATCTGCCATTCGGCCGAAGTATGCTCTATTCGCCGATGGTGAGCGAAGATCAAAGTAGCAAGTTAAAAGATAAAAACTTTTTAAAAGAGATAAGAGAAATAGCGAACAGGGAAAAGGCATTTTTTTACCGTTTCGAGTCAACTGCTACAACTTTAGACTTTAAGCTTTCTGCTTTTGGCTTCCAGAAAGCTTTTGAGGAAATGCAACCCGAACATACCTGGATCCTAGACTTAACCCAGCCGACCGAAAAAATGCTCGCAGGTATGAAGCAAAAATGCCGCTATAATTTAAAAATTGCACAGAACAATAATATTAAAGTTGAAGAAGAAAATACCGCTGATACCTTCTTCGAGCTTTATTCCGAAACCGCCAAGCGTCATGGCATCTCTTTTCGCTCAAAAAAATATTTTGACCAGCTCCTTGAAATTCTCTCTAAAAGTGGTTATGCTCGGACCTATACCGCTTTTGGAGAAATTAAGGATTCTCCCGCCCCCTCTAACTCCCCCTCGGGCATGGGGAGAATTCCGCTGGCCAGCGCTATTATTGTTTATTCCGGCGATACCGCCATCTACATGTTTGGAGCGTCGAGCAAAGAATATAAGAACATGATGGCACCGAATCTACTGCATTTTGAAATTATCCAGGAGGCAAAAGCTAACGGCTTTAAAAAATATGATTTCTTTGGAATTGCGCCTAACGATGATCCGAAGCATCCCTGGTCTGGTATTACCCGATTTAAGAAGCAGTTTGGCGGCGAACAAGTCGATCTGCTCGGCAGCCATGATTTGATACTTCGGCCAATGGAGTATAATTTATTTAAAATTGCAGAGAGAATTAGGCGGAGATAAACGCTAAAAACTAAAAGAAACCAAACAACTAAAAAGATAATTTCGTTATTTCGTTTATTTTAGTCTTTAGCATTAAACAAATCTGTATGCGAAAAATTATATCCAAAGTACTGACACAATCGACCAAGAACAAGGCCCATAAAGTTGAGGCTATCTTTGCTGCTTTTCGATATGGCAAACCCGCCAATAAGATAAAAGTCATCGGTGTTACCGGCACCAAGGGCAAAACCACAGTTTGCAATATGATTGCTTCCGTCCTAGATACAGCTGGCATCAAAAATGCGATGGAGACGACAATCAATACCAAGATGGGCGGCAAAAACATTGCTCATACGACGAAATCACGCTGGGTTACGACCCCGCCGGCTCCCGTCATTCAAGCGTTCTTAAAGCAAGCCGTGAAGGAAAAATGTGAGTTTGCGGTCATAGAAACTTCCTCCCAGGCCATTGATCAAAACAGAATTGCTGGCATTCATTTCGATACCCTGGTCTACACCAATCTGTCTCAGGATCATCTGGATTATCATAAAACAAAGGAGAACTACCTCAACGCAAAGCTCAAGGTCTTCAAAGAAAATCCTGCCGCAAAATTCGTCATAAATGCCGACGACCAAAACTGGAACAAATTTTACTCATTGCCTTCGAGCGAGAAATTTCTCTACTCAGCCAAAAAGATAGTAGAGCATGGCGTCGTTGCCAGAAAGATATTACCCTCTCCAAACGGGATTACTTTCACTGCTGTCTACGACAGCGGCCAAAATACCATCAACTTGAAGCTTCCTGGAACATTCAATGTACAAAATGCCCTCGCGGCCTTCGCGGTCGGACTTGCTTTGGAAATTGAGCCTGAGATCATCAAAAATGGCCTCGAGAAAATCACTCTGGTCCCTGGACGAATGGAGCCGATTGTCGCTTCTAAAAACCAGGATTTCACCGTAATTGTTGACTACGCTCATAATCCGGATTCACTGAAAAATGTCTACGAGACGATCTGCGATAGTATGAAAAACAGAGGTGGACGATTAATCGCTGTTCTTGGCGGGACAGGTAGGCGTGACAAAACAAGGCGTCCTATCATGGGTGCCCTGGCAGGTCATTATGCCGATTTGGTAATATTTACAAATGAAGATCCCTATGACGAGGATCCTGATGAAATTATGGAACAGGTTGCCGAAGCAATCCATAAAGGTGGAGAAAAGAAACATCAGTGGCATTTAAACCGAAACTACTGGAAAGTTTTGGATCGGGCCCAAGCAATCCACAAGGCGGTTAAAGAGGCAGCGAAGAACGATGTGGTTATTATCACCGGCAAAGGAGCCGAAGAAGTGATGGCAATCGGAGAGGATAAATTTATCCCTTTTTCAGATAGAAAAATTGCCCGCGAGGAACTTGAAAAAAGATTTGGCCGAGACTAGCCAAATTATAAAGCTATCAAATTACCGCTAAATAATCGTAGATAGAACGGCGCAAAATTTAATGCGAGAGAGACATCTCTTGCTTTAGTCTTCCCACATCTCGAAGACCCGGGTCTTGCATCTTGATGGAAATTCGAACACACCTCGAATTTCCTTTTTAATTTCAAGAATACGATGCTCAGCAGAGTTGATGAGCACATTTGTCTTATTGTCAGCAATCGGATCAATTTTTATTTTTGTTTTCATATGGCCTGCCTATCTAATTAGTATTTACTTTTTAGTAAATTAAGAGATTGTATCAGATAGACCATAATTTGTCAAGCCCTATTCGCTTTTTTCCTCTGTTGTGATATGACTTTCTTCGGCGCTTTTTTCCTCTTTTAGTGATCTGCCATGAAATTTTTGATGAATTTCCCGAAGATGTTGATCTGTAATATGGGTGTAGACTTGAGTGGTCGTAATCGAGGCATGGCCGAGCATGGACTGAACACTGCGGATATCGGCACCAGCGATAAGGAGATCGGTCGCAAAAGAGTGACGCAAGGTGTGTGGCGAGACTTTTTTGCCTATGCCTGCTCGCAAAGCATATTTTTTGACAATCCGCTCGATTGACCTAACTGTCAGCCGCGTCCCTCTGTTCGATAACAATAAAGGTTGGTCCTTTTCTTTATCGGCCCAACCAAGGTTCTTGGTATATTGAAGAAGCCAATAAACCGCTTCCTCAGAAAGAAAAACTACTCTGATTTTTTTCCCCTTCCCGAGAATCGAGATCTCGCCACGATCGAAGTTCAAATCATCAATATCGAGGCTTGCTAATTCTGAGACACGGAGACCGGTTGAAAATAGCACCTCTAAAATGGCGCGATCCCGCAGTCCGGACAGCTCATCCGTGTCAGGAAGCTTCAGCATATTACCAATCTCTTCTCCCTCGAGAAAAGTGACCTCTCGGTCGCCCGTCTTGGCGATATCAACTTTATCAGCTGCCAGGCTCGCGATACCACTCCTAGCGAGGTATCGAAGAAACGCACGGAGCGCCAGCATATGAAAGTTCTGAGTTGACCTTTTTAACTCTCTTCCCCGGTCATCCTTTAGCCTGTTGACGTAAAGACGGTATTGCCGGACGCATTCCTGATCTATATCGGATGGTAGAAGCTCAACAGTGTCATTCCGGACTGTATCTGGAGATCCGGAATCCAATTCCTTAATCTTCTGGATTTCTGCCTTCGCAGGAATGACAGCACGTTGTTCTTCCAAAAATTTAAAAAATCTATCCAGATACCGGTTATAATTTTCTATCGTCAAGAGAGATTGGCCCTTGTCCAACTCACAATACTCCAAAAATTGTCTTTTCAGTTCAATCAGATTGGCAGTCATAAGTTATATGTAGTAAGTCTTAAATTCTAAAAGATTGTGTTTCTTTCCAATTCCTCCCCTGCTAATCTTGATGTTTACGTTCATATTTTTCGATTGCTAGAAATGAGATAATTCCAGTGCTAATCCCAAGCAGGGCACCGGCCGTAACATCACTAGGATAATGTAAGCCTGCTCCCATCCTCCCCACCGCCACCAGGATGGCGAGGAAATATAGCAATATGCCCAACTTTCGATGGCCATACAAAAAAATGCTGGTGGCAATCGCAAAGGCCAAGTATGTATGAGCCGAAGGAAAGGAAAGACGGTCTACCCGAAGACCAGTTATGATAGGAGTGAGAACTTCTGCATTATGACTGACAAAAGGTCTCGGTCGTTTGAAAATCAAGCCGATAAAGATATCAAGAAGACTGGCCATTGCGCTTGAAAAAAAGGCGCAGACGAAGGCATAAATTCTTCCTCTCACGATGAGATAAATAAATGCAAGGAAAAAGAAGATAATGCCGTACTTGGCGAAGAAAAGATAAAATTCGTTTAAGTAGGGCCGCCCATGAATGGCACCATGAAAAAACAAATAAATGTGATAATCGTAAAATCTCAATTGATCTAAAATATTCATGCATTGATTATAACGGATACCTGGCACTAACAACAAGCGTATCTCTTCTGCACCTTTTCTTGGTATTTTTGTCTTTGTTTGTTAAAATATCCTTATGCTATATTTATATCAAGCAATTATTTTGGGCACTATTCAGGGTTTGGCTGAGTTTTTGCCAATATCATCATCGGCACATCTCTGGGGAGTTCCCTATCTTTTCAATTGGGTTCATGGAGGGTTGAAATTTGATACGGCCTTGCATATGGGCACCGTGGCCGCTTTGCTTGCCTTCTTCTGGCGGGATTGGCTGGGCATATTTCGATCTGCTTTTACAGGAAAGAATACCACTGCGTTTTCCTCGACCCTGCTCTGGCAAATTGTGTTAGCAACGATTCCGGCCGCGATTGCAGGAGTATTTCTCGAAAAGATTACTGAGTCAAAGCTCCAGGCTCCACTGATAATCGCTTTTACTATGATGATTTTTGGCATAGTTCTCTGGCTGGTAGATAAATATGCCAAATCTACAAACTCTTTCAAGGATATTGGCTTCAAGCAATCCTTTCTTATCGGATTAGCTCAGGCATTGGCCCTAATCCCCGGTGTTTCCCGTTCGGGTATCACGATGGTGGCTGCCCGTTCGATCGGTTTGAAACGGGAGGACGCTGCCCGTTTTTCCTTTCTGATTGGAACGCCTGCCACAGTCGGTGCCTTTCTGTATGAGTCAAGAAAGTTAACGAGCTCTGACCTTAATCTCGAATTCTTCACTGCGGTTTTGTTTGCCACTGTTTTCGGTTTCATCGCTATAAAATTCTTGCTGAACTACCTAAAAAAGAGCAATTTCAAAATATTTGTATTCTACCGCATAATTTTTGCTTTGTTTATTATTCTCATTTATCTATTGAGGAGATAAGATGCCAATGCCGATGGCAATTCCGCCTGATCAAAAGAATAAAGGTTCCTTCCTCCTAGGTAATCCTCTGCTTATGAAATGCCTGAAATGGACACTTATTTTTCTGATAATACTGTTGACCTTATCCTTACTAACTAAACCGGCTCGAGGCAAATGGTCGAATAATTATGTCGAAAAGGGCGACTTGTACTTAGAGCAGAAGAAATTTTTGAGTGCCGACTTGGAATATAAAAAAGCCTTAGTCTTAAATGGCAAGAACGAAAAAGCAGCGGAAAGACGGCAATTGGCTGAGCTTGGAACTAGCGATATATTATCTCTAGAAGACTTTTTCAAAGAAAAAAAGCTGACCGAGCAATCACAATATTTTGAATTAGCAAAGAAAGTCCCCGCTGAGCCCATTCAAGCCGTCAAAAATTCTAAATTACTAATTGAGAAAGAGGAGTTTCAGTTAGCGTCAGCTGCTGCCAAAATTGCTATCGAGATGGACAAAACTTCCGCCGACGGCTGGCTATATCTGGGTATTTCCCAGTTGAAAATTGCTGAAAATATCGAGATGAATTCTAATCTGAAAAAACAATTGCGGGAGGAAGCGAAGCAATCATTTACTGCCGCCAAGTCTCTCAATCCCGACGATGAACTTGTCCGGCAATATCTGAACGCTATAGAATAGATTTGTATTAAAAAATTTGTTTACTGATTTTAAGATCTTTGTGGTATAATTTTTGTGATTACTAAAATGCACTATTACCGGAGGGGTAAATGAAAAAAATTGTAAGTTATCTAGTACTATTTTCTTTTTTGATAGGCTACTTTTCACCTATCTTCGCGGACATTGCTCACGCAGAGGTGCCCAATCCCCAATTTGAGGAAAAAACCGCTACATGGTCATCTACCAACGCAACTATTGGAGATGGGACCAGCACACATATCGCTGGTAATGTGGTTCATTCAATCTATTTTACAGAAGATGGCAAGAGAAAACTAGCAAAGATCACTTACACCAACTATGGAACCGGTGGCACTCGATGGCGAAATATGACAGTAGAAAATGACAATGCCGATAATGGTTCATGGGATGTTGATCTGTTATATATAACCGGATATACCGTAACTAGTGAAGGCAAAACAATCGATCTATCAGAATCCATAAAAGAGTTAAAGGTTAACGGCGCCCCTGCTGGCAGCGGTAAATATCCCTTAGTCCTCATCACCAGACCAACAACAAGAAATGACACCTCGAAACCTGCAGGTGAGTATGGTTTCTACCCTCAAATTCCAGACGGAACCGTGATCGATGCTCTTGCATGGAAAGAGTGCCAAAAAGATAATTCGGGTGATTTTACACTCTTCATGGCATGCGCGAAGGATGCAAACGGGAAATTAATGAACTGGGATTTCTACTATGAGAATCCCTATAACGAGAAAGAAAAAATTGGCCTTCATTGGGCTGCCACGAACGACACTAACTGGATCTTCGGTTGGTATTTGAAACAAACTATCGAGTATCTTAAAAGTGGCACAAAGCCAAAATTAATTCAGGGCAATATGCCGAAAGAAGCTGTCGATCAATGCCGCAACCTCATAGTTAAGCCCGAATCGCAAACCGGCTGGAAGAATTTGGATGCAATTAAGAGCGTAGCCGAAGAATTCGCTTCTGAGATCGCCAAAATAAATGGTACAGAAGTAAAACAAAAATTTGACGGCTCTAAATATAAAAACGCAGATATAGACATGGCGATGTATACGTCTTTTTATGCTAACTCTGGATCAGAATATCCTGATATCCATTCTGTGAACGGCGCTTATTTAGACAAGCAGTACGACTTGGCAATAAAGGGCATAAAGATGTTCACCAGCGAAGAGGCTAGAAGCAAATACTCTGATTGGTGGAAAGCAATGCCATGGAATAAAGGCAAGGAGTACCCGGAAGGACAATTTGATATGGATTTTACAAGCGCCGCTGAAGTCATTGTCGGCGCTGGTGAAGTAGGTGCCGCATTCGTTGGGTATAATAAACTAAAAAGCTTGCAAGATGCTAGAGCTGCTGCGTCAGTTGCAGAAGTTACCACTACCGGAGCAGCTGTTACGGAAAAGGCTATTGCCCAAATTGAAAGAACGCACCCAGGGACAAATATTCTTATGCCATCTTCAAAAGGTGCAAATGTTGCACTTACTGCCCCAAAACCCGGGGCTGAGTTAATAGTACCAGCCTCACGGCCAGCTGCTAAAATCAAAGCAGCTGGAAACAAATTTTGGTCTAAGAGCCCTGGAAAAGCCAATATATACGCCCTCATAGGTATCATCACAATAGGCATAGCTCTTTGGGGAATAAAGGCTTATGCTCAAAATACCCAGGAAGATTATCTAACCGCTGTTTTCCAATCAGAATTAGGACTTTTTTATCTTCAAAAAAATATTGAATTTCACGAATGTATAATGGGAAGTGAAAACATTACAGACGAGACAAAAAAAGCCTTTGGCTTTACTCAAGAAATCTTAGATGATAAGAACGCTGTGGCACAAAGATTTGCTGATCAAACCCTAGCCAATGAATGGAACGCTGCTGCTATCCAAGAAGGAGCAAAAGGCGATTGTATCTCGCCAAATGCATCTATGCTTAGTCCTTTAGAATATATAAGCTTTTCAATCTGCATTGTGTTGAGGTTGATTTACAATACTATTTTAGAGCCTCTGGCTAACCTTGGTCTCGGCCTTTTACGCGATGCGATCGGATATGGAGGAAAGTGCACCTGACAAAGCAAAGGATAATTTGGAGATTATTGAATTTACTATTGGTATTATCGCCACTAGCTTTTTTCTTATTACCTGATTCCGCGCAGGCGTCAACAGTTGAACCGATGTGTAAAGTCCTAACAGGAAGTGGACAACCGGGGACAGTGATACGCGAAGTTTGGGGCATGCTTTTAACTACAGCCAATTCTCTACTCATTCTTATTCTTGTTGCTATCGCCTTTATGGAGATACTACGGATAAATGCTAATACTTACGGGATCAAAAAATTGATCCCCACTCTTCTGCTCGCTGTCATCGCAGCGAATTTCAGTTTCCTAATCTCAAGAATCCTTGTCGATGCCTCCAGCGTTGCAATGACTTTCTTTACGAATACCAGTGCTGTCGATAACTCATTGGGTCTGGAGATGCCGCAATTCAACTTCGACGGAGGTTTCGATGCATTCCTGAACTCGATAACTATTCTGGCCATTGGAATTGGTGCCTTGGTCTTGGCTTTTCTCTTCCTTTTTCGGAATTGGGTCGTATACGTATTGATAATGGTTTCTCCCCTAGCTTTCCTGGCGATGATCCTTCCTCAAACAAAAAGCTTATTTAATCAGTGGTGGAGTTACATGCTTCGCTGGACATTTATGCCGGTAATCTCCATCGCCATCCTTTGGCTCGGTTTCCAGCTTGGCAATATTTCGGATAATAGCTTTATGATGCGTATTCTGACTCTAGCAACGATCATAATGGCTATCATGGCCCCATTTAAGGTCGGTGGATCGCTGATGAATCAATTTGGCAATCTGACCGTCAAAAAAGCTGGCAAATGGGCTGGTAGCAAGGTCAAGTCCAAGTGGATCGATCCTATGGTGGAAGATAAGAAGACAACGATCGGCAACTGGTTCAAGAGCTTTGGTAGCAAGAGTCCAAATGCTTTGGCAAATCCTATCGGTGCTTGGGTTAGACGTGCTAGAAGGGTCCAAGCTGCCAGAGATTGGCATAAAAAAGAATCTGAAGGCTGGGACGATCAGCTTTATCGAGAAGCGTTTGGTGGTAAAACAGGCGGCATCCGATATATGAGCGACAAAGACCAAGCCAAATGGGGTCAGTATATGGATAACGTCAATTCACTCTATGGTGAAAAAGATTGGAAAGACAAGAACTTAAAGAGAAAATACTATGAGCTAGGCGGCGCAGAAGGCAAAGAGGCGTATTTAAGAACCAGACAGTATGAGATGAGAGTCGAGGCAGATGATACTTATCTAAATAATTTCAAGAATAAGGCAAAGGGGATGGCCGCTTTAGGCGATCCTGCTTTTCATGATAATAAACAATTCCGGGCAGTCTGGGAGGACTTGTTGCAAGCAGTTAGGATGGCTCAGCCATACGAAAGGCTTGGTGGAAAATCAGACAGTGATAACCGCCGAGAGGTCAAGGCGAACGCATATAAATTAAATGAAGTAGTCGAATCCTTCCGTAAGCACAGCGATACAATTGAGAAAGTCGAAGCCATGCTTGCAGATCCGGACGTTACCGATCCGGTAGTAAGGAAAAAGCTAGAAGATCAGAGGGTGATTGCTGAAAAGGAGCTAAAGATTGCTGAATTGAGCTATGCCGCCCAACTGGATTCATTGAAATCAGACTCTAGATACTTTGATAAAAATAACAACAAATTTATAGGACTAGGCCGAATATCATTGCAAGGTATAGTTCCAATGGATGAGAACGGCAACGTTATCAGTGAAGATATTTCAAAAGCTGGCTCTCTGACAGATGGCGAGCCCGAGGCAATTAAAGGACTACTTCGCGACAGAACGATGAAAGAGCTCTCTGCTATAAACAAAGAGGAATATGGCTCGACAACGGAAAAACGCATCTCCGAAGAGTCGGCTCGTTTGGCAACAGGTGAGATGAGAGATTGGTTTATGAAAATGGTTACAAATAGAGCAGGAGATCTCAACGGTAAAGAGTATTGGAAAATCTTCTCGGAGATAAAAAATTCTCTTCAAGGGGTTAGTTCCCAAACTTCGACATGGTCAAACATCCATGACATGTTTACAAGCGCGGAATTAGAAGCGGCTAGTGATACTGAGGACGCCGCCGGTGCTGTGGTTGTAAGGGATAAACTAGCCCAAAAGCATGAAAGAGGTCTCGAAACTGTTATGAACGGCGGCCAATTTATCGCCATTAAAAAAGATGCGATGTCAAGTTATGGAGAAGTAGATGCTGGGTTCAAAGCCCTTACCGACGCAGAGAAATCTGCCAAAATTGACGAATTTCTGGCTGACGAAACTGACGCCTCTGGTTTCCAAGTCCATCTACGAGAGGCTGCTGTGAGAAAGGCAGCAGACCTGACAAAAGTCCAGAAATCCGAACTCGAAAGTGCTGCCACCTTTGTATGGGATTCAACTAAAAATACCTTAAAAGTAGACCTTCGAAAAGCCGCTGGTGAAAATGTCACTAGCGCCGAATATACTCAGGGGCTTGATGTCCTCGGCAAAATGAATCAGGCCGTTATAAATGCTGATATCCGCGGTCCTGGCGGACAATATCGGCAAGGTTTTGATGCAGAGGCCAAGCTGCAGTACGCTCCTGTTTCCCGTGAAGGCGGCAAGGAACTCGATAATGCCTCTGGGTTGGATGCGACGGAGACAATTGAAATAAACGGAAAGAAAGTCAAAATTGGCGATAAAATTGATGACCTGGTCAGCTTTCTTGGCGTTGACGAATTCCGACGAAAATATCCTGGCGTCGAGATTCCAGCCAGGTTCTTGAAGTAATAAAAAGAAATTTGTATGATCGAAACCGAAAAAGATATCACTGACGCAAAAAACTACGCCTTCTACCTGGAAACTCATAGTTTTGAGGAAGTAAAAACATTTGTAACGGCATTGCCGAGACCTGATTATATAAATTTTTGGTATCTCTTTTTTGAAAATTGCCTACTTCGAGAAATTGCACGCCACAAAATAATACTGGCATGTCTCCTGGCTGAGACATGCGGATCAATAGCAATCGATGATGATCGCAAACGGATTATTTTTGCGATAGCTGGAATGAAAGATGGGAGTCTGAATGATATAAATATTACTCTTGCCAAGCTATTTCAGGGCACATTTCGGCTAAATGAGAAATATGTCATAAGTCAGCAGGTCAAGTCTTGGCAGGAAATTGTTGTCCGATGCAGACAGATTAAGAATGGCTATGAAAACCTTTGCTATCTCGCTGTTAAGCCTCAAGTCGATAACTTCGCCCGACTTTATAAAGGATCGGGGGAAGAAAACCCTGAGACCTTAAAGAAAATCAGCGCTTTAGCAAAAGAAATTTTGCTTGTGATGCATAATTATATTGAATATCCCATTACTATCCCCCAGCTCAAAGAAATCTATCCCAAAGTTGTCGATTTCTACCGCCTCACAAACAGACTCGAACTCGATATAGAAAAGCTCAAAGAAGAGGTCAATTGCGAGGAAGCATTGATTTATATCGTCAACGCCGAGGAAATTGCAGACACTAAAATTTATCTTACAGCGCATGGCCTTAAAACCGATAATTATGAAGAAGCTGAAAATTATATTCGTGAACGATCAGCCATGCTTTATTTTTATTCAACGCTAATCACTTCAAGTGAATTAGAAAGAGCCGGCAAGCCTCTAATTCGGAAAAACCAGTTTGCAGCACAGGCAGCAAAACCTTCTCCTATCATCCATCCTTGATAATCTTTGCCCAAGCTTCGTCCTCTTTGTTGCATTCCTTTTTTTTGTTATACTAACTTTATAGTCATAACTTAGGCCTAGGAGGGGCTTTTGAGGTATAAAGTTCCGCAAAATATCGATATGAAAGATCGAGTCCTCGGGCCATTAACAATGGTTCAGTTTATCTATGCCGTAATTGGCTTTGGCTGTTCATATGCCATTTATTCTGCTATCCCCAAGCCGTTTTCCTATATTTTGATCACACCGATTGCGGTATTTGTCATCTGCTTGGATTTCATCAAGATCAATGAGCGCCCTTTCTTGGATTTCTTTAAAGCCGCTATTGCCTATGTATCCCAACCGAAAAAAAGGGTCTGGCACCAAGGTGATGATTCCGATCTGAGGATAGAAATATATCATGTCGAGAAGAAAGGAACGACGGTTCAGCACAAGAATGTCAGTCATGATGAAATAAGCAATATAGCGAAGAAGTATGACACGGGAAAAGTTCTGATTAAACAATAACAAATTATTTTAAAGTTTATATTATGGTGTTTTCCACTCAACAAGCTATCGATATCGCCGGAATAAAAGACGGCATTATCATCCTAAAAGACGGTTCCTACCGGATAGTCTTACAGGTCGCAGCCGCCAATTTTAACCTAAAAAGCGAGGCTGAACAAAATTCGATTGTTTTTCAATATCAGGGTTTTCTCAACTCACTCCATTTCCCAATCGAAATAATTATCAGATCAAAACAGCTCGACTTGGCGCCATACCTGAAGAAACTGACCGATATAGCCAAAAGCCAGGGGAACGAACTCTTGAAGGCACAGACCGACGACTACATAGACTTCATTGGCGAACTGATTACGATGGCCAACATAATGAAAAAGAATTTTTACGTTGTTGTCTCCTACCAGCCGATGGCAATTCAACAATCAGGTTTATTTGATAAGTTATTTAAACCGAAAAAAGCGACCATTTACGACCATATCAAAATTACAGACCAGGAATTTGAGACCAATGCAAAAAAAATAATGGAAAGGGGCGCAATAGTAGCCCAAGGCTTGGGAAGCATGGGCCTTCACTGCTTCCAATTATCGACTGAACAGTTAATAGAATTGTTTTATCAGGTCTACAATCCTGATGAAGCTTCAAAGGAGCGAATTGAAGATGCTGTTTCACTCGCCTCCCCCATTATTATCGCTGCGAGCGAGACTAAGAAGAAAATGAAAGTAGCTGATGCTGCAGAGACTGAAAATGACGGCAAAAAAAGCCAGGAAGAATTAGATATGATCGACAATTCCAATGTTGTTTTGGCACAGCGAAAGATTGAACAGGAAGAGAGACTCAAGGCAGAAGCGGCTCAAGCCGAGTCAAGCAAAAGTAGCAACGGACAAACTTCGAGCTCACAAACCAAAGATACCCCGGACAGTCCAACTCCCGGGAAAACAGGACCGGCCGTGCCGGTCGCAGATGACGAAAAGGGCCAAGAGGAAACTAAACAGGAGACAGAACCATCAAATGGCTGATTTAGACCAAACAACTAAAAATGTAGATGCACGTCAACTAGCCCAGAATAATATTTCCGAGCGCGAAGTTGCTTATGTTCGCGATACCAAGGAAAAGAAGGACGTGCCAAGCCAGGGAGTGGCATCGATCCGGGATATTATTGCGCCTGCTTCTTATGTGGTTACCCCAAACTATATTCAAGTGGGATCCTTTTATATCAAAACTCTCTTTGTTTTTACTTACCCTCGATATTTGGAGACGAACTGGCTTTCTCCTGTAATCAACTATGACATGAACATGGACATTGGGATGTACATTCACCCTTTGGAATCCAAGGAGGTGATGTATCAGCTCAAAACCCAGGTTGGTAAACTCGAATCTACAATGTCAATCGATCATGAAAAGGGTAAGCCTCGGGATCCTGAGATGGAGACTGCTCTGGGCGATGTAGAATCCCTCCGAGACGTTCTTCAAAGAGGCGAGGTTCGGCTCTTCCAATTCGGCCTCTACTTTACTTTATATGCCAGGTCTCAAGAGGAATTACGGACGCTCTGTGATCAGCTGGAATCCACCCTGGGAGGTCTTCTTATCTACACGAAGGAAACAGTTTTCCAGATGGAGCAAGGTTTTCAAGCGACACTGCCTTTATTCACCGACAAGGTAAATGTTTTGCGGAATTTGGATACCGGTTCTCTCTCGTCGACTTTCCCCTTTACCTCCTCAGAATTGACTCAGGATGAAGGCGTCCTATACGGTATCAACCGGCACAACAATTCGCTGATCATCTTTGACCGTTTTCATTTGGAGAATGCCAATTCCGTTGTGTTCGCCAAATCAGGCTCAGGTAAATCTTATTTCGTCAAATTGGAAGCAATCCGTTATCTGATGCTGGGAGCTGACGTCATCGTGATAGATCCTGAAAACGAATACAAGACGCTGAGTGACGCCGTCAATGGTAGCTATCTAAATATTTCCTTGAATTCTGATAAAAGAATCAACCCTTTTGATCTACCGACCAATGATAAAGAATCGGGCGAAGATGTGTTGCGGTCAAACATCTCCTCTTTGCATGGGTTGATAAATCTGATGGTTGGCGGACTTTCGCCGGAAGAAGATGCTGTGGTGGACAAAGCGCTCTTTGAAACATATGCCCTAAAGGATATTACCTTTGACCCTGAGAGTCAGAAGAACGAGCCTCCCCTACTCCAAGATTTTTACAACATTCTCTCAAATCTACAGGGCACGGAGTCTCTGCGTGCCAGGCTGTCGAAATTTACCGAGGGCACTTTTGCCAATCTTTACAATCAACGAACGAATTTTACCTTGAAACCCGGATTTGTTGTTTTCTCTGTCCGGGATCTGGATGAACAGCTTCGGCCAATCGCCATTTACACTGTTCTTGATTATATCTGGACCAAAGTTCGGATGGAGATGAAAAAGCGCCTGATGATCGTCGATGAAGCTTGGTGGATGATGCAATACGAGGACTCGGCGAAATTCCTTCACGGTTTGGCCAAAAGAGCCAGAAAATACTATCTGGGATTGACGATAATAAGTCAGGATGTAGAAGATTTTCTGTCCAGCCGTTATGGAAAGGCCGTGGTCGCCAACTCCTCGATGCAGGTATTGATGAAGCAATCAACAGCTTCTGTTGACCTTGTGGCTGAGACTTTTAACCTGACTGAAGGTGAAAAGTATTTACTTTTGGAGTCAGACGTCGGAGAGGGTCTTTTCTTTGCAGGATTAAATCACGTTGCTTTCAAAGCAGTAGCTTCGTACACGGAAGATCAAATTATCACTACCGACCCCAAACAAATACTAGGACAACAATAAATGAATGAAATTGATATTTTTAAAAAAATATAAAGCCGCAGTTCTGGTCGGACCGCTGATTTTTTCAAGCATACTTATTCTTGGCGGCACCATCGTAGCTGCCGCTGTCGGCGGTGCTGGATTCATGAATATAATGAAGGCACAGGGCGATCCTGCAGCTAGTAATTATTCATCCGGCGATGTCTCCTGTAACACTTGGGCAAAAGTGGGCATATCGGAGCAGACCCTGATGACACAGGCTGCAAAAGAAGCCGGCATTCATCCGGCGATGCTTGCAGCAATTTACTGGAAGGAAAATGGTAGGCAATGGAAACCAATGGGATCAGACTTTGCCTGCGTAGTAAACGGTTGCGGACCATTCCAACTGGATAGCGCCAGCAGAGAAGCATACGGACTTTCCAAAGAAGACGCTAAAGACTTTGCAAAATCAGTTGGGCCGGCAGCTAAAATAATTAAGAATAAGGCAGAGAGTCTTGGTATTACAAATTTTTCCGATGTTCATGCTATTCAAGCAGTAGCTTTGGCTTATAATCGCGGGGCAAATGTGGCAAAGCTTTGGGTTGCAGATGGCTATCCTATGTCCGCAGACAAGATTAAAGAATATCAAGATCAGAGTAATTATGGGTCAAAGATATATCCCCTTTGGTCCAAACAAGGTATTACTGCAATCCGTGGGGCACAGATTGCACTTGATTATCTGCAAGACGTCGGAAAAACTTTTACAGAGTTAGCTGAAGGATGCACAATCAACGGCCAACTAACGGTAGGCAATCAGACAGGAAATGAGATAGTTAAGTTGGCTACAGACGAATTGGCTGCCGGGAAAAAAGGTTATAAGACCGGAGGCGCAAACTGCGTTAAATATGTTCCAGGCAAAGGCTGTGCTCAATGGTGCACATACTTTGTCTCATGGATTTTGGCTCAAGTATACAATGACCCTGAGGTTGCAAAAATCGGTAGAACTCTGAATTTACGCGATTATTTCATAAAAAATCACACTTGGTTTAAGCCGAAAAGCTTATCAGAAATACAGGCAGGAGACGTCTTCATGGTACCAAGTAGGGCAAGCGACAGCGGTTACCATGTAGGCTTTGTTGTCACTCCAGTTGATTTAGTCACAATCGAAGGAAATGTCGGTGATGATGAGATAAGGATTCAACATCATCGCACGTTAAAAGACTTACAGTGTGCTAATTGCGGCATAGGACGCTGGTAGCTCTCAACTAAAGAAAGATAAGTAAAGGTAAAAATGAATGTAGAATTAAAAAAATTAAGCCGTTCCATTTATATCGCTATTTTAGCAACAATATTAGCCGTAATTGCCCTAATATGGGTTTTCTCGAGATCATTTGTAACGCTGAAAGTCATTCCCTATGAAGCTGAGCTAACAATTGATGATAAGGCTGTCCAATCGATCAGCAGCGGCACTTTCCGCCTCAATCTTTCGCCGGAGAATCATAATGTTAAAATCGAGGCCGATGGCTATGTCGGATTGAATACCACTCTTTCTCTGAAACGCGGGTTCATGAAACAGATTTTGTTTGAGTTGAAAACTACTCCGAAACCGGTCGAGATCAGCAACGGCGCAGAATATATCGTCAAGGGAAGTGATTTCAACGACGGCTACTACCTTGGGAACGGTGGGAAAACTCTCTACAAACTAAAGGTCGGTCTGACGGAGGATGGGACTATTGAAATCATCAAGAATACGCCGATTACCGATGCTAGATTAACCGGCGTGAAAGAGATAATCTGGTCGCCGACAAAGGAATTGGCCCTTTTAAGAAAAGCCGGCGAGATGACAATATTTGACTTTAAAAAATACGACTTTGTCAATCAAACAGAACTTCCTTGGGGCAAGGATGTCGGAGCTGTTGCTTGGTCTCCTGATAACTCCAAAATAGCCTACTATTATGCAACGAATGGAGAGAAATCGCTGGTTTTTTCCAATATTGCCAATACCGAGGTAACTAGAATTGCTAATTTTTCCGAGAGGGGCATCGAGAATCCGATTCTGAAGTGGTCTCCTGATTCGCAATGGCTGCTTATAATTCCGCGAAATAGCGATCGTTCGAAGAACAAAATATATCTTTTCAACACCTACTCCCGTACTTTCAAAACTTTGACCGATAATGGTGGTCAATTGGATGCCTCTTTCTCTCCCAACGGCAACAAAATACTTTATGGAACATATCAGAGCGATCCCGAAAGCCCCGTTTTTTCGGCTCTGTCTATCATGAATATCGATGGCTCTGATAAACGGACACTGGGCATTTTTGCAGAAATAAGTAAAACCGCATGGGAGAAGGATTCAAAAAACGTAGTCATCGCTACTTATGATTCGAAAACAAAGAACGAATCAATCTTCAAATTTGACACCGATAATAAAAAAAATTCCGGGTTTATTATTAGAGATTTCGGCAAAATATTTATAAATACACTCTTTATTTCTGATGATGAAAAGATGATTTTATATCAAACAAGCGATGGAATATTTGCGATCAAAGTTGAATAAAGCGTGAGGTTGAAACCAGATAACCTATAAATAATACTAGCCCAATCAAGTGGAGGGGTCTTGGATAAAAGACTACAATCTATCAAAAAACAGATGCGCAAATACCGACAAGACTACATGAAGTCTCAGTCGGAGGGCGCTAGAGATTCATATTTACGTCTGCGCAATCAGGGCAAAGGAGTTCCTGGCGCTCAAGACGATCCTTTTCTAAACCGCGAGATTGACGATCCGATTTGGGAACAAGAATCACAGCCGCCCCCTTTACCGCAAAGGGTACCCGACAACCCCGAGATCTCTCCAGATCAGATTCTTCCTGGCGATGATAAAACCGATCCATATGCCAATCAGGGGGGAACCGCCCGAAAGACGGGAGCGGCTAACATCCAAAATGGTCCTGAACAAGGACAAGAACCAAATGCTTCTAGAGAAGACACTAATCAACAAAACGCTAGAGCCGGAAAAGCAAGAAGAATAGCTGATGATTTAAAACAAAAATTCGAAGAAAAAGTAACAAAAAGATTTGTAGCTGCAATTGTTAGAATCTGGGCCTGGATAGCCGGACTCCTCGGCGGAAGCTGGAGTATCATTTTAGTCGTCGTAATACTGGCTATGGCCATCGGCATGCTGGCTTTCTCCCTTAGATTTTATAAGAGTGGGGCCGGCGGCCAAACTCCCACTACTCCCGCCATGCCGATTGATAATAAATCAGTTATTGAGGCTACACTCCTCGCAGTCAAAGACCCTGAAATCCAAAAGCAATCAAAGAAAGAGCTAACGACAAAATTACAGCTCTTACTAACTCAGCTAAAGGAGGAGACGACAGATCAAAATATCAAGAATGAGATCGATAGCGCTCTCACAAAGGTCAATCAAGCGGCTGCCGGTAATGTCGAGTTAGGTCAGGAAATTTTTGATGCTATAAAAAATGTTCTACAAAAAATAGATAATAGCATTCCTGCTATCAATGGACATTATCCGATTGAAAAGGCCAAAATCATCGGCACAAACAGTGAACTTCACACCGGAACACCACTCCGACCGACTACACCGAGCGATGATCTGGGTCACGGAACTTATATTTACTTCGGCCAAAATAAATGTGACGGCGTCGATTTGTATACCACCGAAGGTAACAACGTCTACCCCGGTATGATCGGCGAGGTCATTGATGTTTCTGATGATGGGACGGGCCATAAGAAGATAGCTATCCAAAACGGTGACTATCTCCTCTTGTACGCAAATTTTGATCCCTCTGTAGTAAAAGGACAAAAGATTACTGACTTAAATAAGCCGATCGGAAAAACAGTAAAAATTGGCAATTATTCGCAGCTTCATATTGAAATGAGCTACTGCAATGTCTGTCTAACAACCACAGAAGTAGATAAAATCGACCATAATCAAAACGAATCGAAGGATTGGGGCGATTATTTGTGGTCCCGTATTAAGTATGCTTTATCGCTAAAATGAAGATATTCTTTCAAAAGTTATTATTTGCAGTTATCTCTGTCGTCATTATACTAAATCCTTTTCTATTAAGCTGGGCACAGGCTGCAGATATCCCTTCAACCGAAATCGATAGTTTGGATTCTTCTGACTATATTGCCCAGAACAGACCGGATCTGATCAGACTTAATTCAATAACCATTCAGCAAAATTTCACGTTCACTCTGCCCGAAACTAATAACTCAGAAGTTTGTAAAAAATTCGGTCAGTCAGAGGCCTATCAGCAGCTCGCGGAATTGATTAGTTATTATACCAATCCTGATAGTCTTTTATCCGTGGACGACATTTTCGGACCGTCCTCTGACGCAAGATTAGTTTTAGCTAAGAAAGATATCGAATCTCTCAAAAAGCTCAAATGCATGAGCGATATTATGCCTGATTTCAATAACGACTTGTTCAATCTTTTTGCAATTTTGCCTGCAGATAATCGGAACAAGATTTATGACCAGGTAAATACCGAAAAGACCAAGGAGAGTCCTAGATATCTAGATGAATTCCAATATCTAACCTGGCTTCAAAACGGTACCGGTATTACTGCGACGGAGACTATCTCCAACCATCAGCAATTCAGGGATCTGGTTTCTCTCGCGGAAAAAAACTTCGGTGATAAAAAGTTGAAAGGCCTTTGGGAAGAGGAGGCGGCTCGAATTAAAGCAACCGGCAAAACAAATCTTGCCAATTTTAATACTCTCTCGTGCATCACCGGTATCGATAGCAATACTCTCCAAGGCAAGCTATTAAGTGACAACAATAAGGAATATGTCGCCGATTTGATTTCTGATGCTATCTCGGCCCCGACTATCGATATCAGAGTTTTGAAGACGCTGATTTACTTAATCACACCAAAAGACCAGGGAGGAGGAGGTCATTGGAGAATTAAGGCCAACAGAATCCTCCAGAACGACACCGATTCAAATGAGTCAGATGTGATACGAGAACAATTGAACGGTTCTATTACCAACTCAAACGTTGTCTGCTCTTTAGATGAAAGTGCCGCGGAATGCGGGGCAAAAGCCAATAGTTTTACAATCGAGGATAAAGACGGTCAGGAATATGACGCTTATTATGAAGATTTGAAAAACGCTGAGATTCTCGAGGACAGTGATCCGGCACTGAAGAATAGCAGAAATATCTCTGCACACTACAATGGTCAGGCAGTTGATATCACCGAGATTGACGACGTCCGTTGCACCGTCCTAAAGAAAAGAAGGATCGGCCATGATTTCAAGGAACCTCAGGCTGCCCAACCGATCAAATTGGCATGGCAGACAACTGATGGCTATCGGAGATCAAATACAAACACTGGCACGGATTTGATGGAGACGATGAGACAAATGGCATCTCAGAGCGCTCTCGATCTATTGTCTGCCATGAATCCTCAATTTAGCAGTTATGATGGCGATCTCTCAAGCGCCGGCTTGGATGATATTGTTTCTCTTCTAGGCCAATCACTCTTTGCTAATATCATTAACTCGCCTACAAACTCTATTCATGGTAGCGATGTCGAGGACACTCTGAAAAATTTGGGAGGCGTTTATCTGGCTGACTATTTAGGTCTTCCAAGAGAAATACTGACAGATACCGATATTACAGACCTGACAGCGCTCAAATACGTCATTGGTAGATCTGCAATCGAAAAAAGGCTTGGTCTTCCCTTTGGTTCCCTTGATAATGACTTCCAGGCCGGAAAGGAAGTCAAGAATAATCTTTTCGGTTTGCTGGAAAATATTGGACAGCGCAAAGTTGAAGCAGAGATGAATCTTCGTGCCGGCGATCTTGATAATCTAAATGACGGTACGATGTTTGCGACACTCGTCGGCGCCAAGATTATCGAAGCAAAGTTAAACTTGCCAAAGGAAAGTTGGCCTACGGATGCAACGTCTTTCAATGATTTAGACGATAGCTTAAATTCTGTCCGCACTCAGATCTTCCGCAACAATGCAGGCTATATTGATAACCTCCTGCATATTCAGCCAGGGACAACTTCGCTTTTTACGAACGGTCACAATCCAAATGATCACGCAAAGCCCTTCACTGCGGCCGAATATGCCAACATAGTCGGGGAATCCCGTAAGCACGACACGAGTTTCGGCTTGAAATACTTCGCCATGACGAATAGCGCCTATCAACTACCGGACGGCACTTGGGAACAAGCTATTTCCGGCAGTAGAAGTGCCTACCAAACTATCGGCATCTACACGCTGGCACGGCGGCTCGGAGATGATTCCACTCATCTAGACAGTACAAAGTTCCTAAACGAAGGTGAAACTATTGATAAGATATTTGCCATCGAAAATGGCCAGGAGGTGGAATACAATCCTGGCGACTTGGGATATCTAACCTTTAGAGAGTGGCTTCGAGGTAATTTAGCCAAAGTTACTGCCAAAGATGCCTGCCAACGTCCGGCCGAACAGATTAATATTACGATTCACACAGATGCCGGAAATATTGAGATCAGTGACGAGATTGAAAAGAAGCGACAACAAAGTATTTGTGCGCTCAGTCAGACCGTAAATTTCCGGATCCAATATAAAACTCAGGATTCAAGCGAGGCTCAAAGTAAAGATTATTCTCAAGATTTTAATATCCCAAAAACAAAAGCTAAAACAGCCGGTTTGGAAGACTTCGATCTTTTTCTTATGATGGGATATGCTAACGCAAATGCTGAGAATGTATTTGAACGAATCGGCTCAAAATTGCTTTATTACGGACTGGCCAACAAATTATTGGATGATGAAGATAAAACCAAAATTGATCTCCTTAATCTAGATCCGGAACTCTCAACCAACAACAAGGAACTTGGCTTCTACTTAGCTAGAGTTCTTAAGGTCTATGAGCTACAAAGTAAGATCAACAGCGAATGGGAAGCTCTAAAATCTGATGATGTTGAGATACGTGAGATTTCTGACAAGGTTGAAAAAACTATGAGTTCTTTGAGGGATCTTTTAAAGAACGATAGCGATCTCTCAAAGCTTCAGGGGATTATTAATTCGGCTAGTGTAATTGCTACCGATCTCGCCGACCTCCAGAAAAATCTTCTGGCGCTGAAGCAGGTGTATGAGATGAAGAAAACCAGTGAATATGATGAGAAGGCTGCCCGAGTAAACATTCTAATCACTGACGTAAACGAACTGATCAGAGCTATCAGCGAGATCATGGCAGGCAAAGAAATTCCCTCTGATTTATTAACCATAAATCAGATAAAGCCAGGCCTCGATTCCACCCAAAACACTGATTCTGGCGATGGACGGCGAAAAAGTAAAAAATTGACTACCTTTCAAATAGCAAAGATTATTTTTAACTTCATCGCCGGAAAAATTGGTGTGTCTGATCTGTTTGTCACCCTCGGAGCCAACACCGCCGAGGCTAAATTGGGTCTTCCCAGCAACTCCCTAATTTATTTTGTCGAGAACTTTGAAAAAAGAGGAGTCACCGGTCAGGATGCCTTTATGCAAGCGATCGGTCAAGCAAGAATCGAGGAACATTATAATATGCCTTTCTTCTACTTTCAGGGCGCCTCCATATCCAAGACCCCGCCTGACTTCAAGAAAGATTTTGAAGCTTTGATGAGATGGGCAGGGCCTGAAATATTATCAGCGTATTTCGGCGACACGGTAAAACTCAGTAAATTTGATGAATTCTTTAAGCGGCTATCCCAAACCAGAGAGAGATTAACGGTTGATTATTTCCGTAAATTAAAGAAGGATAACCCCGACCAATTTAAAAAATTTGTCGATGCGGCAACAACTCGTTGGAAACAAGACTTTCAATCAAAGCTCAAAGACCAGAACGGCTTGCTAACGAAGGAAAACGATCTGGATGATATCGTTGAGAATATCTCCAATAGAAAATTTGGCGATAATATCAGAACACCAGAAAATGATTTGTTGTTCCGTATGGGCTTGCCGATGGGCAGTTATGAGGCCTTGAAGAGTGGAAATTCTGGAATATGGAGCGAAGCCAACTCAACTGCTGAGAAGGCAGATAAAAATTTTGATGTTCTAAAAGGTTCCACAAAATCTCTATTTACTGAAGAGAAAACCTTGACATCGGCCAGTCTAACCAACAAACAGAAGAATTTGATTGAGGCTTCAATATTAAAAATCAGCAAAAACGCCTTGGAGAAGTATATCCAGATGCTCAACGGAGAACTTCTGCCCAGCGAAGCAGATGAGTACGGTAGTGATAGGCTCGTAGATTACATCAATGCAAATCCGTATGCCGATGATAACAAAGAGAGCAGCTGTAAAGTTATCTACACCCAAAAAGAAGGATTCTCCGTAAATGAGACGACCTTACAGAACAATTCGTTCTGTTATTACGATAAGGAAGGCCGGCACTGTTTTGAAAGCAGAGAGGAAGCTCAAAACTATGCAAATAATCACAAAGAGCAGCAAATCATTAGTATTCTATATGAAATTTCTTATGGCCTAAGTAGAGCTTTCCCTGGTTGGGATTTCGAGATTTTTCACTCCAATTTAGAGAATTTTGTAAACGATCCCTCTATGCAATACGCGTTTGGAGAGGCAAATACAAGTAATATCGTCATTAATGAGATTTATAGGAGTACTGGCCTTCCGATTACCTTGCTAGAAAAACTTTTTGTGAGGAATCATCTTAAAAATTCAGTAGCCAACTATAAACAATTGGTCGGAGAGAAAGAAGCCGCCAAAATCTTTACTTACAAATTGTTTGATAATCTCCCCTTTTCCGTCGATCCGGACCTTTTTGATGCCGGGGATATGTTTGATCTTTTGAATGGCGACTATTCATCTGCCGGTCGGATTGCTTCCGGTTATCTTGATCAGGAGATGGAACTAAAAACTGGTACAACTTATCTAATTTATACTGCTCTCACAACCGATGCCAGAGATTGTGCATTTGCCCAAGCCGGCGGCACTTTCTTGGGCGGGCTCTTTGGACTAGATTATGTCCCGATTAAAGGAAAAACTATTGATAGCTTTATCTCAAATATCGGCCAGGCCAAGATTGAAGAAACACTTGGCATTCCTCGCGGAACCTTTCATGGAGACGATATTGAAGAAATCATTAGAAATGTAAAGCCGATAAACTTTGCCGCTGCTTTCAAAATTCCTTTTCTCTGGGCTTTGAAGGATGAGGGGAAGATGTCCCGTATTATGGGCGAACAGTATGCTCTTATTAAGAATTCGGATATCTCTTATCAACTTCTTCGCTTGCAGAAATATGTTCAGGGCACGCCAATGCTTAGTAATGATGCTTTTGATGCGCTTTCTGAGCTTCAGAATGAGCTAACAATAAATATAACTGATGCTTTGACTATTTTACCCAGCACTACCGATAGCAATGATATTACTCAGAATGCACGAGTCTCTGCGTATATCCGCTTTATCGCTCAGCTTGACAATACTTTTTCTTTAAAGGCCGGCGGCACCTATCAGCTTCTCTACGGCAAGATAACACCTTCGGAATATATAGAAGAAGCCGGAAATTCCCTTATAAAAAACCGCATCCTTGATGTATCTGTTGATCGTCTGTGCGGCATTTTTGATCTAAGTGTGGAACAGGAAGAAGGCGCGAAGAAAACTGTGACTGCCCTCAGGGCAATCTTTACTGCGCCAACATTCTCTATATCTGGAGAGAGTAGTAACCCTGATTATAAGAATTATGCCTTGCTCTTCGACGGTTTGACTAATTTATTCAAATATAAACTTGCAGATAAATTGAGCATTCCGCAAACCACAATTTTAAGTATAATCGAGAATCCTGATACCGCCTATTCAACGATGATGGGAGTCATAGCAGCCAAGCTTGATGAACAGGCCGATCTAAATAGCACCAGCCAAGCATCTTTTAGCGGAATTTATAAAGCCCTTCTGCCAACTGATGTAAAAAGTGCCGATGATCAGTGTCGGGCCACTTATGCAGATGAGCAACTTAGACTGGCGCTGATCAAGTCGGGAGCAGAAAAAGAGATATCCAAGACCGTTGTCGGTTCAGATGAATATGAAAATGCCGTAGCAGACAGAGATGATGCCGTACTGCAAATCAACGCTCTAAATGCACAAGAGACAGAATGCAAAATCACGGCCAGAAGATCGATTGCCCAAAAACAGGATATCGATAAAGGTACAATTCCAAAAAATGAAGTCTTGGCAGATCGGGCCCGGCTTTGGCTCCAAAACGCAGCGATAGAACAGCTGCATAAAAAGATTGCCAATTTAACAATCGGCGGTGTTTTTATCGGCGTTGATGTCCCAACCGCTGATTTGAAAGATCTCTTTGGCCGAGATAGCAACAGAGCGATCAGCGTTATTACTATGGCACTGACCTCCAATTATGCAATCAAAAAAATCGATGGCGTTGATACAAAGACTCCTATCCCGGCAGAGTTTTTTATCACATATGAGATGATCCGTAACTCAATTTATGGTCTATCTACCAAAAGCGCTCAAAAACTAGCAGCCTACAAGGATGCTACTGGTAACTCGGCCAATCCCGAGGTAACTGAGTACGCTCCGGGGGCTCCGGAATGCGCAAAGACGGGCGGCAATGATTTTGCAAAAGGCATTGATTGTCTCGGTCAGGTAGATGCTTTCAAATCACCGGTTGAAAGTGTGCAAGCCACCGTCGAAAGACAGTATGACTACACCCCTGAAAAGTATGAACAGGCAAAAGTCGATCTCCAAACTCAGATAAATAGGGAAAATACTTCGATTAAAAACTCGTGTACGGATAGGTATGAGCAACAACATAAGATTAATTCGTGTATTCAAGATGAACAGGCGATTAGAGTAGAACCTTTGGAGAGGAAACTTAACACTCTAAACGATCCTTCAAGAGCTAACGCCGCAGACGTCCAAGATGTCAATGGATCAGCCAAAAACCGTGCTATTGAGATTCTCGAATACCGAGCTCTGGATATCGGACTTTGGAAGCTGGACACAAATATTTATCCTGGCTTTGCAGAGGCAATTATAAAAGGCAATGGAGAAATCAAGACTGCTGCTATCGTCAAATATGTCAAACGAGGAGTGACAAACGGTCACTTATTTGGCGTCAAATTTGACGCCGTAAAGAATGTTCAGGAGTGGGGCGATATTCTGGTTTATGCTAGCAGTATGATCCAAGGCAACAATATGGCTGCCTTAGAGACTCTAATCAAGGTAAACAACGGTCAGTCTTTTCAATATTTTGCGAATTATATGGCTAAAGGCTTTGAGAAGATTTTTCGCTTCTCAATCACTCCCGATATGGCCAAGGGAATTTTAGTCGGACTTTCAACCAATGACTGGGGTATTAATTCCTTCAGCTTCGAAGGAATTCAGGGCAATGCCAATCAAACTATCGGCGGAGCATCTGTTCCAACGCTCGGACAGGCTATTGTGAATTGGGGCGTCGGAAGAGTATTTAATTGGGCTGACAGGGCTCTCGGTGTCTCAGAAGGCACATCCTTTAGACTTGCGAAGTCAGGTATCGACGCTTATAAAGCGAATCAGGCTCTTCGAAGCGCCCAAAAGTCTCTTCAAACTGCAACCGAAAATGTCCAAGAAGCCCAACGGCTATATGACGAGGCAGTAAACGCCGGCATGGCCGGCCAGGTACAAAGATTCCAAACAAATCTGGAGAATGCCCAGGCCGCAGAAACGGTCGAGCAAATCAAAGTTGATAATGCCAAAGCCCTTCGAGCTGCAGCCTTCCAGATTATTGTTCAAATGACGATTGATTATCTAGTTGAAAAGTACCTTGGCGAAACGATCTCGGGCTGGGAAGAGGACTTAAATCTTGTGCCAGGTAGTCTGATGGTGTTAGTAAGCACCGCTGCATATGCCAGTATCGCTATTGCAGCCCATGCTATCGCTGGCGCCTGGATAATTCCGATGGTCGATCCGGTAACAATCGCTATAACACTCCTGACTTTTCTGGCCATCAATCTCTTCTCTACTTACCGTGTTGAGTATTGGTGCTCTGTTGATGGATATTACCCTTATAAGGACTCTTCTCCTCCTTCTAGTTTCTGGGATAAACTTAGCGGCAGATCTTCTGGAAACCAAAACATAAATTTGTCGGGTGATCCTTTATCCCTTCTTGATACACCGGTGAATAATTTTACAATTCCTTCCTCTGCAATGCAAAAAAATGATATCTCCGGCATAGGCGTTTTCGGCGGAAATGCCGCCCATTCATCAGCCCTGAATAAGACATTGGAAAAAAAGAAAATTCTAGCGGCTCAATATAAGGCCAGGAGATTGATCGGAGACGTCCTTTCTATTCAGTACGACAGTAAATACAACGATTCGACCGGCGAAGCCCTTATCCCAACACAAATAATGACTGGACGTTCAGAGGATGTCACTTTTTGGAATGACATGGTTTCGACTAATATCTGCCAGCAACGCCTTGGCAAAGACGCTTTGGCTGTCAACGGCATCTGCCTTGGCTTTGATAGCGAGGGCAAAGCAAAAACAAAAGAGGGTCTCTGGGCCAACACCCAAACGACCGTCTGGACGCATGTAGGGTTCTAATCCCGTTACATTCCCTTCCTTTTCAAGGAGGGGCTAGGGGTGGTTTATTTGGGTTAATAAAATAGAACTTTTTTTGTCGCCTCGAGCGGTGCTAATTAACCAAAGAGATTTAGCAAACCATAAGTATTGACTCTCCAAAGATTTCTCCAACCTAGACAACACATCGAGGGGTCGAAATGACAGTGTTATTTCGATTCAAAGACTTTTGACATACCCAAGATCAATTCAATTAGTTCTTTTCTAATGGGATAATTCTAGTTTCCGGTGCTTCTCTGCTCTCTCTTGGACGGCTGGATTCTTTAATTTAGAACAGAGTCCCGTCTTTGTCTCCCGACTAAAATTCTAACCTGACGAACTATCCGTTTGTTTGCTTTTTTGTTGACCTCATCAATCAGATCCTCTTTAGCTATTTCTAACTCAGATGCAGCCGGGGATGATTCCACAGAAACCTTCAAAATGCCGTTTTGGAAGCTTATAACGGAAAAACGACCGTTTCCCCACTTGTCTGCCCAAAAACAAACCAGGGCGCTCTTGGCAGCCTGTCCGATGCCTTTCTTGGTTAGGCTATCGCTCAAAATCTTATCTATCTTTTTCATAGTTAAAAATTCTGTGAATTACACTGTGCTAACTGAATAATTTTAGCATGGCTTAAAAGTTGCTCCGAAAGATTACTGCGGTCGGTTGTTGAGATTACCGTTTGATAACCTTGGACAACCTCTATTAATTGTTTTCGGCGATACTGGTCAAATTCTGAGAAAACATCATCCAAAAGTAAAATCGGTTTTTCCTTGGAACTGTTTGTTAGAAAAGCCAGCTCCGCCATCTTCAAAGCTAAGACAGCAGATTTAGTCTCTCCTCTCGAGGCAAAATTTCCCATATCATGATTGTTTAATATAAATCTGAAGTCATCACGGTGAGGGCCAAAAACGGTACGAGCGGCCGCTATTTCTCTCCTCCTCGTCGCTGCTAATCCACCTAGATAATCTTCTCCGATGGCGTTCGACTCATATTCGATTCTAAGATGATCATTGGGGCTCCCTGATATTTTCCCATAGATAGTTGAAATTAATTCATTGACCAGGCCGATCGCTTTCTGCCTTTCTCCGATAATAATCTGCCCATATTTGGCAATCTCATTATCCCAGAAATCCAATTCCGGTTCGGAAGCCCTATGTTGTAGAATCATTAACAAAAGCGAATTCCGCTCCGACCGCACCTTTTCATAGGCGATCAATGCATTTAGATACTCCGGATTCCTCTGACTTATCATTATATCCAAGAACCGTCTTCTCTGTTTTGGCGAGCCTGACACCAGCTCTAAGGACTCCGGTGAAAAAATAACACAGCGGAGCTGGCCGATAAACTCCGATTGTTTTCTGGCAACTCCTTTGCTTTTTGGTTTCAATAGAAAAACCGGATTCTTCTGTATAAAGACCTCCAATTCACCACTCCGAATTCTTGCATAATCGGCTTCAAAAAAGACAACATTCTTCTTCGCGTCATCACGAAAAGAACGGCAGAAGGACAGCATTGCAATCGCTTCTAAGATATTGCTTTTACCGGCCCCGTTCCTTCCGATCAAAACCGTTATTTCCGACAGTTCAATCTCCAGTTGCTGATGATTGCGATAGTTCTCTAATTTCAAGTGTTTTAACATTTTTGTTAAAGGTAAAAATGTAAAAGTTTAGTAGCCACTTCGTGGCTGAATATATAAATAACTCGTTTGTGATACGAACACACTAATTTTAACTTTTTCGTTTTTACTTTTTAGTTAATACTAGCTCTCAGCCTTCAACGGCATTATAATATAGTTGTAATTCTCGTCTTTCTCAGATTTGATTAGGGCAGCAGAACTACTTTCATTAAACTGAAAGATCACTTTGTCCCCACCGATAACCGAGAGAACATCAAGGACATATCTAGCGTTGAAGGCTATTGTCAGACCGGTACCGGAAATTTCGGCATCCACCGTTGATTTTGCGCTGCCAGTCTGAGATACCGATGAGACCACTGTTAGCACCTTATCGACCACAAGTTTAATATTATTGTTAGCCGAGTCCTTGGCGAACAGAGAAGACATTTTAACAGCTGACTGAAGTCCTGATAGACCGGCTTTCACTGTTGTTTTATAACCGGTTGGAATAATCTGCCTATAGTTGGGGAACACACCCTCAATGAGTCTGGAGACGATCAAAATATCCCCTACCTTAAATGTTACTTGATTATCTGCGACCGCCAACAGGACATCTTCAACCTCCTCAGCTCCCAATAACCGGGCAATTTCATTCATCGTCCTACCTGGAATAATAATATCTTTTTTCTCTACATTCTTCTCTAGAATTAGTTTCTTCTCGGCCAAACGGTATGAATCTGTCGCCGCTAAAGTCAGGGCACCCGAGTCAAATTGCCAAAAAACACCTGCTAGCGCCGGCCTTGATTCGTCATTGGCAGCCGCTAGATTTACCTTTTTCAACGCGTCAGCCAATTCCCCTCTTTTAACAGAAGAATAATACTCCTTCGGGGCTTCTGGAACTGTCGGAAACTCCTCGGCAGAAATCCCTTGGATTGTTGCCTCGAAATGACTTGACTTCAAGGTGGCGACCATTCCTTCTGTAGTAATCTCAATCGACTCGTCTTTATTATTTGAGATAAAATCAGATAGCAGTCTGGCCGGCAAGGTCAGCTCACCCTCTTCTTCTATCTTGCCGACAGTCTGAGTTGTGATACCAACTTCCAGATCGGTCGCAGAGAGTCTTATCTTGCCTTTTTTGGCAGATAACAAAACATTACTCAAAACAGGTAGGGTCGTACGGGCCCCGACGACTCTGGATACCTGGTTCAGCGCTTTTGCAAAATTCGATTGCAGCAATACTATTTTCATTGTGCTCCTCATATTCTTAATTCGTAAAGTAAAAAATTTTAAGACAAGCGATCACTTCAACAACTTATAAATTTTTCAACTTTACGAACTGTCTTTGATGTTATCAACACTTCCTATAAAAACTGTGAATAAGTCCTGACGCAATTTAGCTGTTCTATATTGGCTTTTTTCCACCTACCGGTAAGACCTGTGGACAGAACTACCGGTTATTCGAGAGAGCCTGGTGGATAAAAAGTGTATAAAGGGTCTTCTAACCTATTTCTGAAAATAGTTTGTCACTTATCAACTGTTTATCAACTTTGTTATTTCCAGGTTTTTCCACAGATCATTGCTCTTGTTTATAGCTCTGGCATAGGATTTTTTCAATTGCCCACAGTATCCACACCCCTTATTATTACTATTACTTAAATAAGCTATTATTTTATTACCGGTACCCGGAAAATATTTGTTCCTTTAAGTTATTCAGATCCTCTTTAACTCGGTTGTTGCTGGAGATACATGCTTCTATCTTGTTGCAACCATGCATGATAGTGGAATGATCCTTACCACCCATCTCTCTGCCTATCTCCGGAAAGGACAGCCCGCATTCATGACGTAAAAGGTACATGGTTATTTGTCTCGGTAATACCAATTCTTTTGTCCTTTTTTTGCTGATGATCTCTTCGATTGGTAATTTATAATACTTGTGCACCTCCCGAATTACCAAGTCGGAAGTAATGACAGTCTTTTTATCTTCGATAATGTTATCTAGAATTTCGGCTGCTTTCTCTAGTGTCAGGGCAGTATTGGTAAGCTCACAAGTGGCGATTATTTTATTGAGAGCTCCCTCCAGCTCCCGAACAGAAGATTTAACGACTTCGGCGATGAAGGTAATCACCCCGGGGTCAACAACCTTATTTAGCTGGACCGCTTTGTGCTGTAGAATTGCTTCTCTTGTTTCCAGATCGGGGTAGGAAATATCGCAGACCATACCTCCTTCGAACCTTGTCTTGAGTCTGGATTCCAATCCTTTGATATCTTTAGGTGTCCTATCTGATGTCAGGACGACCTGTTTTTTGTTCTGATGAAGATGGTTGAATGTGTGGAAAAACTCGTCCTGAGTCTGTTCTTTGGTTGAGAGGAATTGGATATCATCGATTAGTAATAGATCCACATTGCGGTATCTGTTCTTAAAATCCTTTGCCTTGCCAAAACCCGATCCGACAGCCTGAATAAAATCGTTGACAAATGTTTCGGTCGAGACGTAAAGAACCTGTTTATTGGGATGGTCCTTTAGGAGTTCATGTCCAATTGCTTGCATCAGATGAGTTTTGCCGAGTCCTGAGTCTCCATAGATAAAGAGAGGGTTGTAAAGAGTTCCCGGACCCTTGGCGACTGCTTGTGCAGCAGCAAACGCTAATTGATTTGATTGGCCGACTACAAAGTTTTCAAAAACATAACTATCATTTAGGTTGGCGCTTTTGGGAAAGCTCGGTGGAGAAATAACAGCTACCGCTTCGGACCGTTTGTCCACAGGCTTGTGGATAACTTTGTTCTTATCAAAGGCGATAACCTGTTCTGGGGCGGGTATGGCTATTTTAAATTTGATGGCTATGATCGGCTCATCGATCTGTTTTTGTAGCGCTCGCATTATCTCTTTGATATACTTCTTCTTTAGCCAGTCCTCAACGAAGAAAGTCGGCACACCAATCGTAAAGTTTCCTTTTTTAAACTCAAAAATGAAAGTGTTCTTGAACCAAGTTTCAAAGCTTGGCTTCGACAGGGTAATCTGTAACTCTCCTAGGGCGTTACGCCATAAATCTACTAAATCCATAAGCATCCAATTGTAAGTTGTTTCGTCTTCAAAATATTATCAAGTTATCCACAAGGTATGCAATACAGCGCGTTTCGAAGCATAAATTATCCAGTAAGAGAGTGGTAAAGAAATTAAACATCTAGGGAGTGAGGTATCAAGTAGTTCGGCAGTAATGGCAACGTTGGGTTTGGATGATATATGGTGTAGTCTGGTTGTACGGGTGCAGCGGGAAGGTAGTAAATGAATCACTACCAGAATATTTGCTGTAATCCAAACCGTAGTTTCTATTTGTGATTCCCTAAAACCCTATTAAATGTATTTATTCTTCGAATGGTGCTCTTTGAAATGAGAAGTCTGTCGCTGTACTAATAAGTGACCAAAGTTCTCGTCGTTCCTCCTCGAACAATAAGAAACAGGGAAAAAGTAAGGTTTTCGGAACCACGTTTCTATGGGTTGAAATGAGTCGAAAATTATGTTATAAATATGGTTACTATGAAAAGAACTTTCCAACCAAACAAAAGAAAAAGATCAAAGAGACACGGTTTTTTGAAGAGAATGTCCAGCCTGGCTGGCCGTCTTGTGTTGAAACGCAGACGAGCCAAAGGCCGGAAAACTCTATCTGCCTAAGGAAAATGAGCTTTTAGCTCATTTTTTTATGAACTCAGAGTCTGATCTAGGATATAGCGCTTTTTACTTTGCAATCAGCAGCCTTAAATGATAGTGTAATTCTATGCTTAAGAAGAACAATCGTTTACAGAAGCAGAGAGACTTTCAAAAAGTATTTAAGTTATCAAAGCCGGTTTACTCAGGCCATCTTTATCTTAGGGCTGCTCAAAATCCAAATAGTCAGACGCTTACGCGGTTTGGTTTTATTATCAGTAATAAGATTGACAAAAGGGCTACTAGGCGTAACTTTCTTCGGCGGCAATTACGAGCGCTTATTCTGGATAACCTATCGGAGATTAAAGGCGGACTCGATATTATAATCGGGATAAAAGAGGCTTACTCTGGTGATCGGGTCAGGGAAGATATCAAGAAAGACCTTACCTGCGGGCTTTCTAGAATTGGGGCGATAAAATGATAAAGAAATTTCTTATCTTTTTAATCGGCATATACCAGAAAACATTATCACCTGATCATAGCTGGCTTAGGCATCGTCATCCTGGCGGATACTGTAAGTTTACGCCAACCTGCTCGGAGTATGCCAAAGAAGCAATTCTAAAAAAAGGTGTTATTTACGGCATGGCCTTATCAACTTGGCGTGTTCTGCGTTGCAACCCATGGAGTAAAGGCGGTTTTGACTCTATTAAATAATCAATAAATAATTAATTTATATCTTATGGAAGCATTTAAATCTTTTTTTCACGTTCTTCTTTATCAGCCGTTATATAATTTGCTGATTCTTTTTGCATGGGCTGTTCCGGGTCATTCAATTGGTGTTGCGATTATTATTCTGACGGTTATTGTCAGACTTATTTTATTGCCTTCATCGCTGAAGGCTGCTCACGCCCAAGTCAAGAATATGGAACTTCAACCACGGATTAATAAGATCAAGAGCGAGATCAAAGATCAGAAGGATCAATCAGCAGCGTTGATGGCTCTGTACAAAGAAGAAGGTTTCTCCCCTTTTGGTTCATGTCTGCCACTCCTAATTCAACTGCCGATTCTTTGGGTTCTCTTCTCTGTCTTTCGAAGCGGATTAACCGAAGAAGGCTTCAAAGATTTATATTCCTTTATCCCCCATCCTGAAACAATGAACCAGATGTTTTTGGGCTTCAATCTTTCTGAGCCTGATAAGTGGATTTTACCGATAGTCGCAGCAGTCTTACAGATGGGACTCTCTTATCTGATGATGCCGAGAAAGGATAAAAACAAGAAGGCCGAGGACGAGCCAAAGGATCCTATGGCTATGATGAACAAGCAAATGCTTTTTCTACCGGCAGTCTTTACTCTTTTCTTTGGCAGATCAATGCCGGCGGCTCTAGTTATTTACTGGATTGTTACTACCGTATTTAGTATTGTTCAGCAGCTTTATGTCAACAAACAAATCCTAAATAACAAAAAAGAGAGAGCGGAGGCTCGGAAGGAACTTGACAGTGATCCTGTGGTTCAGGAGATCGACCGCGAACTGAAGGCAGCAGAAAAACATAGTTTATTGGGAGCGCCGAAGAAGAAAAAGGATTGGCTTGCTAAGATAAATGAAAAGCGGCTTGATAAGACTGAGAAGAAGCTCGGCGTGAATGTGACCGTCAGAACCAAGAAATAAAAAAAGACCTCGAAAGAGGTCTTTTTTTAATGGCTCTCCAATTTCCCCCTGATTGACGTAGGCCGTTTAATAAGAGCATGGCTTGCTATAAGAATCTGCCCTGCCACAAGCTAATTTCAAATTATTGGCCTACTGGGAGTGAGGAATAAACTTATTTATGACGGGTCAACTGGCGGGACGTGTGGGTCTAGACCTTTCCCGTGGTCAAATAGTACTTGAAATAGCACAAAAAGCAAATAATTCGATAATAACTTTAACGGCCCATGTGGTGGGCTGTTTAAATAAATACCATATCTGTCGGCAAAAAAGACCCTAAACATATTATTCAAATCGTTTATGACGAAACGCCCTGCCTGAACCAGATTTAAGATATTTTTCAAATCTTAGAGCTTTCAATTTGTCGTTAAAACAGCCATGCCAAATCATGATACACGGTAATTTACCTTTGGTTGAAAGACAATAACCAGATTGGTGTTCCCTGAGACGGTTATCAATATCTGGCGTGGATCCTATATAATGTGATTTATCGCAAAGTTCCAAAATATAAACATAATAATTCATAGTCTAATAACAAAAGCCCGCCTTCGTTAAAACTTCGGCGGACACCCTTCGCTAAATTACTGGCTTGACAGCCGTAGCTTTAGCGAAGGCTGGCGGTGAGAGTGGGATTCGAACCCACGAACCGGTTTCCCGGTTACCGGTTTTCGAGACCAGCCCCATCAGCCTCTCGGGCATCTCACCAGAAGTAATCGAAATATCTATAAGCATTTCTGCGACCAATCTTCAATCAGTCCTATCAGCTAACTTTTTACCATTCCCTACTCTTTATTATGTCAACCTTATCATATTTGATCTTGGATTTCCATTAGACAAAAGAAGGTGATTCTATTATACTTAAGTGAGATTGAAAGGAAAAAATGTCAACCCTAAATGATAAAATTTATTTCCTCAACCGTACTCAGGAGGAGCATCATACTGAGGAGCGGGCGAAAGCGCAAAAACTGCCCTATATCAATTTGAGCGGTTATCCCTTAGTTAAAGAAATCCTTGATTTGGTGCCTGAAGAGAACGCTTTTAGATACAAAGTGATACCATATCTGAAAGTTGGCAAGCAGATAAAAATAGCAGCCGTTGACCCGAAAAATCAGGAAACGATAAATTTCCTCTCTGAATGGGGGGACAAATTAGGTGTTCAGTTTCAGCCGGGGGTGATGTCTGAGAGCAGTTGGCGGTATGGTTTATATGAGTATGAAAAGGCAAAGACAGAGCTGAGTCAGAAAAAAGCCGAGCTGGAGGAGCATCAAAATAAAGTCCAGATCACCGATATCAAATCAGCTGCCGACGCTGCGAAAAAAGCTTCCACTACCGAACTTCTGGAAATTCTACTATACGGCGCGATGCAGCTCAATGCCTCGGATATTCATATAGAACCGGCTGAGGACGGTTTCCTGACCCGCTACCGGGTTGACGGTGTACTTCAGGATGTTGTCTTTCTGCCAATACCTGCCTATAAACAGTTGATAGCACGTATCAAATATATGTCCAAGCTCCGGATGGACATAACAGATAAGCCGCAGGATGGCCGGTTCTCCTTCAAAGATAGCAGAGAGGAGATAGATTTCAGAGTCTCGATTATGCCGTCTGCGTTCGGCGAGTCGGTAGTTCTCCGTTTGTTGGGGCAGGAAAAATCAATCTTGAGCCTCGATAAGTTAGGCTTCAGGCCAGATGCGCTGGCAATTATCCGCGAGGCTATCTCGAAACCTCATGGGATGATTTTGACGTCTGGTCCGACAGGCAGCGGTAAGTCATCTACACTATATGCAATATTGATGGATTTAAAGAAACCCGGTGTCAAGATTATCACACTTGAAGATCCAGTCGAATATAAAATAGACGGCATTGAACAGAGCCAGGTCAAACCAGGGGCCGGCTATGAGTTTGCAGATGGGCTGCGAGCCTCTCTGCGCCAAGATCCTGACGTTTTGATGGTTGGTGAGATCCGTGACATCTCTACCGCCGAGATTGCCGTCCAAGCGGCTCTGACAGGCCATTTACTTTTATCCACAATTCATGCGAACTCAGCGCCTGCTGTTTACGCCAGGTTTCTCGAAATGGGCGTTCAGCCATTCTTGCTATCCGGTTCGATCAACCTGATTATGGCTCAGAGATTGGTACGGAAAGTTTGTCCTGATTGTCAGGAAGAGATTACACCGAGACCGGAAGTCTGGCAGGTCGTGCTCGATACTCTGCGCCCGATCAAAGACCGCTTGCCGGCAGAAGCCAACGCCAAAATAAGTTCAGGTCAGATCAAGCTAAAGAAAGGCGCCGGTTGCAAAAGCTGCAATAACACCGGATTTTCAGGCCGCCAAGTTGTAATCGAAGTTCTGATTCCGAACGAACAGATTGAGCAGCTGATCTCCAAGAAGGCTTCGATCTTTGAATTCGAAAAAGCCGCCCAAGCTCTAGGGATGATTACCATGGAGCAGGACGGCCTTATAAAAGCAATTTTAGGGACTACTACTATCGAAGAGGTCTGGAGAGTGACAAAAAGCTAGCTTTTACCACCTAGCAGATTTACGATCGCAGTAGTGATACCCCAGGCCAAGAAGATGATGACCAAGCCGATGATGGCGTTGATAATACCCGCCTGACCTTTTTTCGCAGCGTCTGGATTTCCGTTGGCCGTCAGATACAGGAAGCCGGAGTAGACAAGAAAGAAGAAGGCTAATGTGCCTGCGATGATAGCTACCCACGGAACAACCTTATCCAGTAAATTGGTAAGGGTAAGATTGCTAGAAAGTGGGGTCACCGCGACATTGTTGGTGTTATAGCTTGCAACTACTTTTTCGACTAGTTGACTGATCATATTTCCTCCAGTTTTAAGTTTTTATTTAAGGTAATGCTTTACCGGTCAGTTCACGGCTGATAAAGCCGATAACTAACCTGGAGCCGGCAAGGATAAACAATCCGATGATCGACCAAAGAAGCTGTTTCTTGGCTGTCTCAGCCTTCGCTTCATCGCCAAAGGACATCGCATATCCTATCGCTCCCATCATCATCATTATACCAGCAGTGATAGCGGCAAAGTCAAGGGCTATCTCCATCACTCTTGTAACGAAGGTCAAAATTGTACCCCAGTCATGATCTTTGTTTGCCTGAACAGGACTGTTTGATACGGTAAAATTCATCTCTTTGATGATTTCACCGAGGTTCTTAGCGCTGACTTTTTCTATCAAATGGAACATTGTTTATGAAGATAATAACTATTTATTGATAAAATCACGGATTAATATAATTATAATAACATAAGAGACGGTGCCAATAGCAAGCCCGATCGCTCCGTAGAGGATGGAATTTTTGCCTTTTTTTGCCTGCTCCTCGTTTCCACCCGAGGTTAATATCATAAATCCACCGAAAAGAATAGCGATGAAGGAGAGCACACCAAGAAAAAGAGGCAGCCAGTAATATTTGGTCTTGAAAAGTAATTGTTCTAGTGTCTGTATATCTGCCGTCAAACCGGCGATTGTAATCAATGAGGAAGATGAAACCTCTGCATTGAAGGGAACGATTGCCGTGCCATCGCCTGCAGGATCTAGAGGATTGGGATTATCGGGCTGATTTGGGGCTTGGCAGCTGGTGGCATTCTTTTCACATACTCTAACAAAGAGAGTTTTTGATTTTGGCTCTGCCTCAGGATTTGTATCGGGGCCGGACAATCCCGGAGCTTGAAGGTTGACCCGCCAGCCGTAGAGATCAGGCTCACTATTTATAGTATTCCACTCGTATTTACAATCAGATAGATCTTTTTTGGCCATCGGAATCCAAGTATTAGTGCCTGTCCGGTCGCCAACATAGAAATAACATTGCTTGCCTTTGACCTCCTCCGAATTGGGATCGGAAATGTGGCCGGTGATTGTCGTTTTTGTTCCTTGATTTATCGCCGTGTTGGTAGCACTGATACCGAGTAGCGGAATGTCACTGTTGCAGGAAGACGACCCCTTTTTGCAGACATTGACCTGGGTATAAACCCAGGGAAATGGCGGGGTTTCCGGTTTCTTAATAAAAGTTGGATGAAGGCCAACTTTCAACAAAGTAAAGCCGACTGTATGCAGGCCGACTGTAGTATTGGTATCCGTGTTCCAATCGAAAGCACATTTATCAAGAGCATAACCCATCCCCTCGCCTTTTAGCCAATAACCCCCTTCATCCTTATTCGGATTTGGCGCCAAGCCATCGCTAATGTAGAAAAAACAGCTAAGTCCGGAATCTCTCTTGGCCTGTTGATCAGATATATCAGCGGTAATTTTCAAAGTATCACCCTGATTTATCGATTTACTACTGACATTGATTTTGTTCTCAGCGCTATATTCTTCTAGATTGACCACTATTCGCCTGCTTCGCAGTGGACCGTTCGGACCCCAAATCTGGGCCAATATGCCATGGTAGCCGGCCTTAGTATCACCATCTGTTTTCCAAAAGGTATGTTCCTCACGTTTCCCAGTCGTAGGGTCGGTAATGGGAAACTTGGTTATGTCATCATTATAAATAGAAATACCATAGTTGTTATCTTGAGCAAGAGCACTATCTGTAGCACTCTTATAACCTGCTTCCGTAACCTTGACGGAGACATAATTCCAATTTGACGGAACGCTCGGCATGCCGATGATGATCTCGACGTCCTCACCCTTCAGATAGGTTCCTTTTTCTGCCCAAAAGTTTAGTAGGCTATCAATCGGTTGATAATTGCTGCTGACATAATCAATTAGAGCCTCATAAGCCGTTTGAGCTGCTTTCAGATCGGTCTTAGCCTGATCGTCTGTTGTATTTCCCGACGCCTGGACTCTATCAATAATAGACTTATATATTTCCATAACTACATTGATAAACTCGGCGTGAGTACTGTTGAAAGCCGAAAGATCGCTGACCTCTAGCCCATAGGGTAGAAAGAGCGTGTCGGGGTCAACGGCTATACGGGAGTCGCTAGCCTTATTGTACATAAACGCTCCCAAAGGATACTTTGGGTCTGAGAGAATCTTGACCCTCTCGGATCCGAGCTGAGTTGTCGCATTGGGAATTACAAAGACCAGCGGGCTATCCGGGCCGGCTTTGTGTCTAGTAGAATATTGGAGGTCCAAAATCGCGGGCCTGACAGGCTTTGCCGGCGCAACTGTCGCTGTTACGACTGGGGTCTCAGGAGGCTTCGGCGCTTCTACTACCGGTGTGGCAGGAGGGGCTAATTGATAATGAATATATGAAATTCCGTCGGTAAGAAATACTTTTTCCTCTGGAGTTAACGTTCTCTTATTACCCGAAACATGAAGATCTGGTCCGCCTTTCATCTTTTCTTGGATCAAAAGCCATGCCGAGCGTTTATTTCCGCTCAAATCCAGGGGAAAGTCAAAACCTGATTGCCCGAATTTCTCATAGACATAAAGTCTGCCATAGGTGAATTGGGCCGGATCACCCATCAGGAGTTTGTTGCCGTTGTAAATTAGATCACGAAGCTGATTTTCTCCTATCCCTTCTTCTCCTAATTTTTTACCCTGACTATCGGCATTCATTACCTGGCGGATAATTTTCCATTCGTTCGAATTGATATGAAATTTAAAATAGTGGTTGACAGAATAGTCCCCTGTCGCTGGAAAATTTCTGTCGGCACTGGCGAGAGGAAGAGAGAAGTATAAAAAACCAGCTGACGAAACTATGATCGCCGCCATGGCCCATGCAAATATTTTTCTTTTGGTTCCTCCCATTGAGAGCACTCCCCTGTCTTACCAATCAGTTTTTTTCAGAAGCTGAGTCACATTTTCCGCCGCGAGGTCCAGAGCTTGTTTTGAGTCTTGTAATCCCTTATTTACCGCAAATATAGCGCTTTTTATGTAGTTATCAAATTCAACGGGAAATCTTCCCTTGTTAAAGGTCTTTGCCGTGGCCAATTCTAGTTTTTCAGGACTATTGTTATCTCTATTTGCAAGAGCGATATCATATTCGGCAGCTTTCTTGGAATTATACAGCCCTGCTCCGGAGACAAACTGAGTTGATGGGTCATTAACCAAAAAGTTATATACTAAATTCCAGGCTTGTGCTGCTAATTCTGTTTGATTGCTGACGCCGAAAGCTGTAAATTTGGCAAAATCGGTAATTTTGTTCGTTTCTTCGCTAATTTGGGGGACAAAAGCTTTTTTGTATGAGAAACTCGGGTACTTTTGTTTTAAATAATTCTCATCTGAGTTATAGGCAAAGATCATAGCCACTTTACCATTCGCAAAGGCATCGAGAGAGTTCCCAAGGGAATCATTCCATGAGTAGTTGGCGCTATTTGGATTATTGAAGGCGGTATAGAAATCGAGAGCTCTTTTGCCTGGAATGTCAGGATTCTCTCTTGGTGTCTCCAGGGGAAGATTAAAAGTGGCAATTTTTAGATCATCCGAAACAATTTTCGTCTCATTTTGAAGCATAAGAAGGTTTAGAATGTCCTGACTGTGTCGGATATTACTACTCCCCATCGCGACTCCGGACTGTTGAATTTCCTGATTGCTTTTGAGCGTTAAAGCCTTCGCTAGATCAGTAAATTCAGTCCAAGTTTTTGGAAAGGACTGAAAAAGCCGTAAAGTCTTATCTCTCTGCTCCGAGGTCAGGCTTGGTGTTTTTTCTTTTTGACTGTAGTCTTCTTCCATAGTTTTGAAGATGCTGCTATTCCAAAAAACCAGCATGGGTTCTGCGTATGGTGATAAAGCATAGATTTTATCGTCAAAGTTTACAGACTGTTTGATTATGGGGACGAATTGCGTGTCAAGGTTGACATTTTTGGCCAAGTTAGCCGGCATTGGCACAAGTTTGTCCTTATGGCGGTAGACCCAGTCGTTTGGCATTGCCCAGACATCCGGACCTTGTCCTGACTGCATTGAATTTAGAACTCTGGTTTCATATCTGTCATCAAAGATCTGTTTTTGATAATTTAGTTCGATCCCCTTGTTGGCTTTTTCGAATTCAGCTTTAACTGGTTTCCAGACGTCTTCCTCCTCAAATCCCCAGACAATTAGTTTCGTCGTTTCCGGCGTCTTTTGACTTTTTGCAGTACAGCCCGAGAGCGCTACCGAAAAAAGGCCGGCTATTATTATGTAGCTCGCTATCTTCGCAAACCGTTTCATATCTCCCTCCAGATTTATATAAAATATTAATTGCTGACGATATATGAAGAGCTTTGTCTATCAGAGTCTTCCGATTGCAATCCGGCAGCCATTTCACGGATAAACGGCGTCATCTCTTTTTTGATGTCGTCTCGCTGCATAGCGATTTCAAGGTTGGTTTTAATATATTTGACTACGTTACCACAATCATAATATTTACCGCCTTTGATTTCAACTGCATAGGCGGGAATTCCGTCATTTCTCAATTTGTTTACACCGTCGACATACACCAATTCCTTTCCCTCTTCAATCTTGCATGCCTCTAAGGCCCCAAAGATCTCCGGCGGGAAAACAAAACCGGAAACTATGGCGAGGTCCGAGGGCTTTTTGTCGGCTCCCGGTTTTTCGATTAAATCTTCAACCTTGATTACGCCGTCGGCAATTTCCTGTCCTTTTGCAAAACCATATATCTTGGCGTCCTCCGGATTTTTGGTCATTATTCCGCCCAATATTGTTGAGCCATACTGCTCGTAGGCAGAAATTAACTGTTTGGCACGGGATGGTTCGGAGAGTATAAAGTCATCCCCCCAGAAAACTATGAATGGCTCATCCCCTACCACATTTTTGGCTGTCAGAATAGCGTCACCGTTGCCACGCTGCTCCTTCTGTCGCACATAAACGAATTCGGCCATCTCTGAGATCTTTTTAATTTTATCTAATTGCTCCAGCTTACCTGCTTCAAATAATTTATGCTCTAGCTCTAGATGACGGTCAAAATGATCCTCAATTGCTCTCTTGTGCCAACCGGTAATCAAAATAATCTGCTCAATCCCCGCTTCTACTAGTTCTTCAACTACATATTGAATGACCGGCTTGTCAACAATAGGCAGCATTTCTTTGGGCATGGCTTTTGTTGCAGGCAAAAATCTAGTTCCATAGCCAGCTGCCGGGATAACCGCTTTTCGAATTTTTTTCATAAAGTTCCTGTTTAACATTTATTTTGCTAATTACCATTGTATCAAACAAAAAGGCCCTTTTGAAAGTGCCTTAATCTCTAACAAATACAGCTTTTGCTTATTTCGTTTCGTTGATTTTGATAGATCGGGTCTTTACTTTCTCATCCTTTGGAATTATTACGGTCAACAAACCGTCTTTCAAACTAGCCTTTGAATTCTCTGCATTTACGGCTATGGGAAGGACGTAGGAACGGGAGAAAGGTCCCCAATAGCATTCCTGGGTAAAGTGTTGATCATTTGGCTCCGAGTGACCCGGCTTTCTAGTTCCTTTGATTGTAATTACTTCATCTGTGATAGAAAGGTCTACATCACTTGCATTTACCCCGGCAATTGGGGCTAAAATATAAATGTTATGATCGTCCTGGTAGACATCAATCGAAAGTTGACCGTCTGCTTCATCAGCAAGCCAGTCATTATTAGTATCTGTTGCATTCATTGCCCTCCTTTCAGCCAAATCCAATTTCGATAAATCCTACTTATAACAAAATGATACTTTTATAACAATTATAAGTCAATACAGGCGGTTTTATGAAACAATTAACTACTTTATCAACAGTAAGGCATCTGTGGAGTTCTAATTATTTGTGCAAGAAATTTAACGGGCTATTTCTTGGGCCATTATACTTATTTTGCCTGGAGTTATTCTTCCCGAGGCGATGCGTAAATTGCGGTAAATTTGGTGATTTTTTATGCTTTAATTGTGCGTCAAACATTGAAATGGTTAAAACGGATACCTGTTTTGCCTGTGGTAAAATATCGGAAAATTCAAAAATATGCGCAAAATGCCGTAGTAGAAATGGTTTTTCAATCGATTACCTGGTTGTAGCATCAAAATACGATGCAGGTCCGGTCAAGGAAATGATTCATCATCTCAAATACAGCGGATTGACCGGTATTTCCGAGATTATCGGAATGCTCTTGGTTAAGCGCATCGATAATCGAACTTTAATGTCATTATTAGCAAAAAAGGAAGTCTTGATAACTGCCGTACCACTTCATAAAAATCGTTATAATCAAAGAGGCTTTAATCAATCCGATTTAATCGCCAAGAAATTTGCTGAGTTCACCGGTCATAAATATCAAGATCTACTGACGAGAAAGATAGAAACCCGTTCTCAGGTCGGGCTTTCCAGAAAAGATAGGCTATTGAATATGGAAGATGCGTTCATTGTTGTCTCCGGCGTTGATGTTTTAAATAAAACAGTAGTTTTGGTTGACGATGTAGTGACTACCGGGGCGACTCTAAATGCTTGTGCAAAGGTCTTAAAAGCGGCCGGGGCCAAAAAAGTGATTGGGATGGTGGCCGCTCGAAATCAGAGGTGAGCGGCATGCATTGATTAAAGAAGGTAAAAATGATATAATCTGACGATCCGGAGAGGTCGCATAGTGGTCTAGTGCGGCGGTCTTGAAAACCGCTGAGCCGCAAGGTTCCGTGGGTTCGAATCCCACCCTCTCCGCCAAAAATTGGCTATCCTTCACGGGTAGTCTATTTTTGTTGGTGGGATTCGAACAGGGAAGGGGTCGGGAAACGGGAGTTTCCCGTAGAGGAAAATACTAAAAACCGTGGGTTTTTAGAAGCGAGGATCGTCGAGCGCTCGAGATCCCACCCTCTCCGCCAAAAATTGGCTATCCTTCACGGGTAGTCTATTTTTGTTTGTACCCTATACCAATGCTTTATTCTCTACTTTATAATAAGGTAAACAAATAATAAATTGTAAAGGAGAATATGGATAAATTTTATTCATTGCCTGAACTGCCATATAGTTATGATGCGTTGGCACCGGTTATGTCAGCTGAGCAATTAATGCTTCATCACGATAAGCATCACAAGGCTTATGTTGACAAGGCAAATGAACTGCTGGAGAAACTGGATCAGGCTAAAGAAGGGGACTCGGAGTTAGATTTTGGTGTCATTGCGAAGAAGCTTTCCTTTAATGTTGGCGGTCACATCTTGCATTCCTTGTTTTGGGAAAATTTGCAGTCACCGTCAGATAATAACCGAGCAGAAGGGGACTTGGAAAAAGCAATCAACGAGAATTTCGGTAGTGTTGAGAAACTTCAGAAGCAGTTCTTCGAAGTGGCTACAACCGTTGAGGGCTCAGGCTGGACTGCTTTATTCTATTGCAAAAAAACCGGCCGTCTTCTCATCGGACAGATCCAAAACCACAACTTAAATATCTATCCTGATTACAAAGCTCTTCTCGTCCTCGATATGTGGGAGCATGCTTTTTACATTGATTACAAAAACGATAAAAAGAAGTTTGCTGAAAATTTCTGGTTGTCGGTGAATTGGGAAGTGGTTCGGGACAGATATATTGAGGCCATTAAGTAAAAAAAATCCGCTTACATGGCTAGCCATGTAAGCGGACTATCTGCTGAGACGTGCACCAGTAGCTCGCTGGAGCTTTACTTTCATGATTTTTATTTCTGCTCTAGATCCTCTTAACTCTTCCTCAAGTTGTTCATTTTCTCCTTGAATTTTCCCAAGAACAGACCTCATCTTCCTGACTGCAAGAAGCGCTTCTTGGCGTAGTTGATTTGCAGCTGCCAAATTTTCTCCCAAGACCTCTATCTGGGCGTCTCTTGTTGCCAATTGAGACTCAACTTTTGCTAGTCTGCCGGCGAGAGTTTCTCGTTCCGATGATTGTTCAGGGTCACCATATACCCTTAATACTTCCTCGGCTTGTCTTACCGGAAGCGCCAGTAACTTAGCCAGGAGATTGTCTGGATTGACGATTGCAACCGGAATGTCGCCGTGGTTGACTTCGAGTGCATTACAGATTCGTTGCGCAACCGGCAATGTGATTGCGTCACCCCAGAAGACATTCTTGATGTCTTTGAGTGTTAAGCCCGTGGCTTCGGCAATCTCCGCTATTTTCAATCCCTTCTTTTTTCGGATAGTGTTGAGGCGACAGCCAAAGATTGCTCGGGGAGATGCCGGATTGCGGTTTCCAAAATCTGTACGAGTTTGGATCTTCGCCATGATCTCCTCGGGAATAGAATCGAGAGGTATCTGGCAAGCATGGCAGAGCGCTTCCGCTGTTGCATATCCATAGCGGAGCGATCCGCTTATCGGATGTCGTTCCGCCTCAATGACGCGTCGGACTATTGATCTCGTCATTTCGACGGCGCTGGCTAGCGCTGTAATATTCTTGTACAGTCTTCCTCTCCCGATGTTGGACCTTACGCTCTCGCCAAAATTTTCGGCAGTGAGTCGCATATTCCCCTCCTTCTGTCTCAGCATATTTCCTATACCACAAAATAGCTCAATCGGCAAGAGAGCCCTCTTAGCTCATAAAAAAGGTTACTGAAATCTTTCCGGATATCTCATAATTGGGTTACTGTAGTCGGATATGAATATGACTACAAAAAACAACATTTTTACTCGCTACCTAGCTGAGTATT